>JABLTM010064590.1_pt1 | contig 27059 bp, 16 predicted proteins | sample 7160121 | NCBI WGS metagenome assembly JABLTM01 (sample SAMN14651224, study PRJNA627086) | human gut metagenome | isolation source: feces | host: Homo sapiens
CTTAGCGTAGCGCTGCTACGCTGCGTTTCATTCGCGTTAGCCAGCGCGAAAAATTCGCTTCGCATCTTGGCGCATTCTCATTTGGAAATAGTATAATCACATCAAAAAGGGCGGTTCGGAAGTAAACTCCGAATCGCCTTTTCGTATGTCATTTTCAACAATTAACACGCGGACACAGCCCGAAAGCGTGCTCAGCTGAATCGCGAAATGGGTGTCGAGAGGGTCGAGGACCCTTCGCGGGTGCAGGGCAGAGCCCTGCCGGAGTCCAGAGGCAGAGCCTCTGGCAGGTTCAAGGGCAGCGCCCTCGGGGTCTTCTTACTCCACCGTCACCGATTTTGCCAGATTGCGCGGCTTGTCAACGTCGCAGCCGCGGCTGACCGCCATGTAGTAGGCGAACAGCTGCACGGGGATAATCGCCAGCAGCGGCAGCAAGTCCGAAGCAGCGTCCGGGATGACCCAGAGTTCGTCCGCATCCTTCGCGGCGCGGTCGCGCAGGGCTTCCGGGCAGACGATGAGGACTTTCGCGCCGCGGCTCTTTACCTCGCGCACGTTCGAGAGCGTTTTGTCTGCCAGATGCTCCTGCGTCAGCAGCGCGCAAACCAGCGTGCCCTGCTCAATCAGCGCGATTGTGCCGTGCTTCAGTTCGCCCGCCGCATACGCTTCGGACATGATGTAGCTGACTTCCTTCAGCTTCAGCGACGCTTCCATTGCCAGCGCGTTGTCCAGCCCGCGCCCGATGTAGAATACATGCTGCCGGTCGTGGTACAGGCTGGAGAAGCGCTGCACCGCGGGTTCGAGCGCCATCACCTGCTCCGCCAGCGCGGGAATGTCCGACATCTGCCGCAGAAGCTCCGATGCTACGCTCTCCGTTAGATGTCCGCGCTTCACGCCGAGATCAATCGCCAGCAGCACCATCATTTCCACTTGCGTGATGTACGCCTTCGTGCTCGCGACGGCGATTTCCGGCCCGGCGTAGGTGTACATGACGCAATCCCCAGCGGTGCGGGCAATCGACGAGCCGACGACGTTTGTCAGCGCCATCACTTTTGCGCCCAGCCGCTCCGCCTCACGCATGGCGGCCAGCGTGTCCGCCGTTTCGCCGCTCTGCGAAATGGCAAGGAAGCAGTCGCCCGCTCCCAGAATCGGGTTGCGATAGCGGAACTCGGATGCTACATCCACCACCACGGGCAGCCGCGCCAGTTTCTCAATTACATACTTGCCGACAACACCCGCGTGGTACGCTGTGCCGCAGGCGACAATCGTCAGCGTGCGCAGGGAATTCGCTTCTTCCGCCGAAATCGGGAACGCGCCGGGGCGAATCGCCATTCTTTCTGCGTCCACATGGGCGGAAAACGTCTTTTTCAGCGCGGCGGGCTCTTCGTGAATCTCCTTGAGCATGAAGTGCGCATAGCCGCCTTTTTCCGCCGCTTCCACGTCCCAATCAACGTGAATGGGCTTGAGCGCGCGTTCGTTGCCGAAATGGTCGTATACGCGTACGCCGCTCCGGGTCAGCACGGCGACTTCGCGTTCATCGAGCAGCTCCACCGTCCGCGTGTGGCGAATCAGCGCTGGAATGTCGCTGCCGACGTACTGTGCGCCGTCGGACAGCCCGACGACAAGCGGGGAATCCTTGCGCGTGCAGTAGAGCGTATCCGGCGCTTCGGCGTTCAGAACGCACAATGCGTAGCTGCCTTCGAGCATTGTCTGCGCGCGCAGAATGGTCGAGAGCATGTCGCCGTCGTAAAGCGTATGCAGCAGATGGGCGATTACCTCCGTGTCTGTTTCGGATACGAACACGCAGCCTTTCGCCTTCAGCTGAACGCGCAGCTCCTCGTAGTTCTCGATGATGCCGTTGTGGACGACGGCGATATGCCCCTTCATGTCCGTGTGCGGATGGGCGTTGATGTCGTTTGGTTCGCCATGGGTTGCCCAGCGCGTGTGACCGATGCCGATGGTGCCGGGCAGGGGATTCGATGCCACCCGCGCGGCAAGGTTCGCCAGCCGTCCCTTCGCCTTGCTTAGCCGAATAACGCCGCCGTCCATGACCGCAATGCCCGCACTGTCATAGCCGCGGTACTCCAATCGGGAAAGGCCGTCCAATAAAATATCCTGCGCCTGCTGCGCGCCAATATAGCCAACGATGCCGCACATAGGGAATCGCTCCTTCCAAGTCAAATAAGACGTTATAATACAAGTTCAACCTGTTGTATTATACGCTGATTTCGATGAAAATGCAACACCCCATGTGCGTCTTTTTTTACGGGTCAGGAAAAACGCCGTTTTGCAGCACTTTTTCGGGGTCAACCGCCGTATCGCCGACGACGATCCGCAGGTGCAGGTGCGCAGGCAGGTCGCATTCCTCCGGCATCGTGCGCCCGATGAAGCCAATCGTCTGCCCGGCGCGAACCGGATCGCCCGCGCGAATCGCGTAGAGCATCGACAGGTTCGCATAGCGCACGAGGACGCCGCCATGGTCGATTTCCGCGTACGCGCCGAAAACACCGCTGTCCGCGCAATTGATGACGGTGCCGTCCGCCATGGCGCTGACTTTTGCGCCTTCCGCCCCGGCGTAATCCGCCGCATCGTGCAGCGCCCACAAGCCCGTGGCGCTGCTTTGCCGCATCCGCGTGTTGTCGAAGGGACGCAGGAGCGTCATGCTTTCGAGCGGCATGGTAACGCTGCGGACGGTGGGGGAGACTGTCGGCGCGGGCGTGGCGGTCTGCGCACTGTCAAGCGACTGCTGAAGCAGCTGCGCGGCGGATATGTCGCCGGAGATGGGCGGGGTCGGCGTGACGCGTGCGAATTCCGCCTGCCGCGTCCACAGCGCCGTGCCGACAATCACCGAGACGCACAGCAGCGCCATCAGCAGAAATGTCCACTGCTCCCGGCGCAGATGCAGCGCGCGGAAAAGAGAACGAAAGTGACGGTCAGCCATGAGAAAATCACCTCAACCATGCCGCATGGGGCGTTTTCTCCTATTATGAGCCGGAAAAACCTGTTTTATCCATCCGCGTCAGCTGCGTGCCGGGGTAGTAGTGCGCCAAAATCTCCGCGAAATCCGCGCCATCCGCAGCCATCGCCTGCGCGCCTGCCTGCGATAAGCCGACGCCGTGCCCGTATCCGACGGTGTGGAAAACGATGCGGTCGCCATCCGCCTCCCAAGTGAAGTAGGTGCTTCGCAAGGAGAGCGCTTTGCGGAAATCAGCGCCGCGGACAGTTTGACTGCCGACCAGCAGCGTCGCGACGCGCCCGGAAGCAGTCGTGGATTGCAGACGAATCGCGCTGGGCAGCGTGTCCGCCGTCACGCCGCAGCCGGGAAAAGCGCGCAGGAGCAGATCTGCCGCTTCCTCGCAGGAGAAGGACGTGTCAGCGCGGAATCCGGCGTATCCCTCTTCGCCGGGACTGTCTACGCTGACCAGATACGGCTTGGCGGACGCGAACACGGCGGCGGCATCTTCAGTCTTTCCGCCGGAACAGGCGTGGTACAGCACCTCGATGGGCAAGCCGCCGCTGGTGAGCAGCAAGCCGTCTGTTGCGCGGACCGCGCGGTCAATGCGCGCGCGGAGGACGACGTACTCGCTGCCCCAGCGGGCTTGCAGCTGCGCATCCGTCTGGTACGCCTGACAGCACGCGCTGTCCGTGCAGATATCGCAGTCCGGGTGGCGGACGCACCCGTTTCCGCCGAACGCGCGGCTCTGCGCGACGGCACGCGTACGGGCGGCAATGGCTTGACATTTGAGCGCTCCCGGCGCGTAATTCGCGGGCATCTCTGCCGCCAATGCGCCGAAAACGTAGTCTTCCAGCGGCAGCACGCGGATTTCCTCCGCATCGGCGAAGTAGACCCGGAGTGTTAAGCCGCTGTCAAACGTGGAATCGGTCGGCGCGGCACAGGAAGACAGCATCAGGATACACACAAGAAACGACAACAGTTGTTTTTGTTTCATGGGCACACAACCTTTTCGCAGAAATTTCGGGAAATGTTCGGATTGCACAAATCGCCGCACGAGGGAAACAGTTTTTGCTCCGACGGCGCAAAACCAGTTTATGCGCGGAAAATTTCGTGCATGAGCAGGAATTTATGTCGGCAATGGCGAAATACTTACCGCATCGTCTACGGTCAAAATGAACGCACTTTCCGAAAATCACAAAAAATGCAGGAGAAAATGCTGAATATGACTTGACGAAAATGCATAAAAGTGATTCAATAGTAAGTGAAAAGAGTGAAGAAAGCAAACGCGGCTCTCCGTGATTGCAGGCGGAGGAACGCAAAGCAAGCAAAGGCAGGTGTAACTATGCGCTACAACGGCCCGACCGCCGCGGTGCGGGACCAGTTCCATCAGGGAACGAACCGCAGAGCCTATGAGATGCTCGGTGCGCACCCGGTGACGCAGGACGGACAGGAAATGTGGCATTTCGCTGTCTGGGCGCCGAACGCGCGGGCGGTTTCTCTCATTGGCGAATTCAACCAGTGGGACAGGGGAAAAACGCCCATGCAGAAGGTCTACGACGGTACATGGGAAGTGCGGCTGCCCGCGAAAACCTTCGATGTGAAGAGCGACCCGAAACGCTATGATTATCCCGACGCTGCAAAGAAGCTGACAACCTACAAATATTGCATTCAGGCGCAAGACGGGACGTGGCAGGACAAGGCTGACCCCTATGGGTTCGCCATGCAGATGCGCCCCGACACTGCCAGCCGTATTTACGACCTGAGCGGCTACCGCTGGGGCGACGCGGACTGGATGGAGGCACGCAAGTCCTACGACCCGTACCACAGTCCAGTGAACATCTACGAGATGCACCTTGGCTCGTGGCGGCGGCACAAGGATGGCACGTTCCTGACGTATACGGAGATTGCCGAACAGCTCGTGCCGTACCTCAAAGAAATGGGCTACACGCATGTGGAGTTCATGCCGGTGATGGAGCATCCGCTGGATATGTCGTGGGGCTATCAGGTGTCCGGCTACTATGCGGCGACGGCGCGCTTCGGCGAACCGAAGGAGCTGATGGCGCTCATTGACGCGCTGCATCAGGCGGGCATCGGCGTGCTGCTGGACTGGGTTCCCGCGCATTTCCCGCGTGACGCAATGGGACTGCGCCGCTTCGACGGTACGCCCTGCTATGAGCATCCAGATCCCCGGCGCGGCGATATGCCGCAGTGGGGGACGCACATGTTCGACTACGCACGCGGCGAGGTCAACTCGTTCATGCTCTCCAACGCCTGCTTCTGGCTGGAGTGGTATCACGCCGATGGGCTGCGCGTGGATGCGGTCACGTCCATGCTGATGTACGACTTCTGCCGTGAGCCGGGGCAATGGCTGCCCAACAAGTACGGCGGGCACGAGAATCTCGATGCCATCGCCTTCCTGCGCCGGATGAATGAAACCGTCTACCGTGATTTTCCCGGTGTGATGATGGTGGCGGAGGAATCCAGCGCCTATCCGATGGTCACGCGCCCGATTTATCTGGGCGGGCTGGGCTTCGGGTTCAAGTGGAACATGGGCTGGATGAATGATATGCTGGCGTATATCAAGCTCGACCCGGTCTACCGCAAGTATCACCATGATAAGCTGACGTTCTCGCTGATGTACGCCTTTTCGGAGAATTACATCCTGCCGTTCAGCCACGACGAGGTGGTACACGGCAAGCACTCGATGCTGGACAAGCAGCCGGGCGACTTGTGGAAGAAGTTCGCGGGACTTCGCGCACTGTATGGCTACACGATGGCGCATCCGGGCAAGAAGCTGCTGTTCATGGGCGGCGAGTTTGGGCACTTCATCGAGTGGAAGTACGACGACCAGCTGGACTGGTTCTTGCTGCTGTACGAGAATCATCCGCAGGTGCAGCAGTGCTGCAAGCGCCTGAACGAAATCTACCGCACGACGCCCGCACTCTACCAGATTGATGACAGCTGGGACGGCTTCCAGTGGATTCAGGCGAACGACAGCGATAACTCCATCGTTGCGTTCCTGCGCACGGATAAGCGGGGCAACTCGATCCTGTGCGTGACGAACTTCACGCCTGTGTTCCATCCGCAGTACCGCATTGGGCTGCCGCAGATGGGTACGCTGACGGAGTGCTTCAACACCGACCGCAAGGAATACGGCGGCTCGAATCAGTACAACAACTGGGCGATTCGCACGGAAGAAGAGCAGCTTCAGGATTTCCAATACAGCTGCGATATCTGCGTGCCGCCGCTCGCGACGGTGTACTTCACCTATCAGCGCGACCCGCTGCCGGAGAAGGCGAAGAAAGCGCGCGTCGTGCCGGAAATCGCGGATGTGCCGCCAAAGAAAGCATCCCAAACGGCAAAGAAACCGCAGCCCCTGCCGGAAAAGTCCGCCGGCAAAGCCAATTCCATTTCCATCGGCTGAATCGGCGCTCGCAGCAATCAGGGGAGGAGCGAAAGCGCTGTTTCACATACATCACCGTGCCACCTGATGCACCGAGGGCGGCGCGAATCCTGCACGGTCGGTGCGCTTCGCAAGAAACAAGGATGAAGGAGCGTGTTCTCATCATGAAAAAGAAGACCTGTGTTGCCATGCTGCTGGCAGGCGGACAGGGCAGCCGTCTGGGTGTCCTGACTAAGAAGGTGGCAAAGCCGGCTGTTCCCTACGGCGGCAAGTACCGTATCATTGACTTCCCGCTGTCCAACTGCACCAACAGCGGCATTGACACCGTGGGCGTGCTGACGCAGTATATGCCGCTGGAACTGAATTCCTATATCGGCTCCGGCGCACCGTGGGATTTGGACTTGTCCACCGGCGGCGTGTTCGTCCTGCCGCCCTATCAGACGGGCAAGACGGGCGACTGGTATCGCGGCACGGCAAACGCCATCTATCAGAACATGGCGTTTATCGAGCAGTATGACCCGGATTACGTCCTGATTCTCTCTGGCGACCATATTTATAAGATGGACTACAACGCCATGCTGCAGTACCACATCCGCAAAGGCGCGGATGCGACGATTGCTGTGCGCCCTGTGCCGTGGGAAGAAGCGAGCCGCTTCGGCATCATGAATACGGACGCGGACGACAACATTGTTGAATTTGAAGAAAAGCCCAAGCAGCCCAAGTCCAACAAGGCGTCCATGGGAATTTACATCTTCTCGTGGGCGAAGCTCCGCGCGTACCTGACCGCGGACGAGGCGGACAAGACATCCGCCAATGACTTCGGCAAGAACATCATCCCCGCGATGCTGAACGACAAGCAGGTCATGGTGGCATACAACTTCGAGGGCTACTGGAAGGACGTTGGCACGATTGAATCCCTGTGGGAAGCGAACATGGACTTGCTCAGCGTGCCCATGCCGATTGACCTGCATGACAAGAAGTGGCGCATCTATGCCAAGAATCCGGGCCTTGCGCCGCACTACATCGCCAAGGGCGCTGTTGTGAGCGATTCGCTGGTTACGGAAGGCTCGGAAGTCTACGGCTCTGTGCAGCATTCCGTGATTTTCGCAGGCGTGACCATTGAAGAGGGTGCAAGCGTCATTGACTCGGTTGTCATGCCCTATGCGGTCATCAAGCGCGGCGCGGTTGTCCGTCGGGCGATTGTGGCGGAGAACGCCGTGATTGGTGCGGGCTGCGCGGTCGGCGAAGAGACGGGCAATATCGCCGTCGTCGGTCAGGGTGTCACCCTTCCCGCCGGTGTCAGCGTGACCGCGGGTCAGCAGGTGGACGAAAACACCAAATTCTGATAATCACAGCAGCGGAAAGGATGTAAGAAAATGAAAAACGTAATGGGTGTTATCTACACCGGCGAAAATGACGCCAATCTGCGCGAGCTGACCCTGACCCGCGCCATCGCGGCGCTGCCTGTGGGCGGTCGCTACCGCGTCATTGACTTCCTGCTGTCCTCGATGGTCAACGGCGGCATCAAGAACGTCGGCGTCATCATGCAGAAGAATTATCACTCCCTGATGGATCACATCGGCTCCGGCAAGGAGTGGGATCTGCACGGGAAGAATGACGGTCTCAAGGTGCTGCCGCCGTTCCTGACGCGCGAAAATGTTGGTGTGTACTCTGGTATGCTGGATGCGCTGCGCTCCAACACCAACTATCTCTCCCGCTCCAAGCAGGAATATCTGGTGCTGAGCAACTCCAACATCATCTACAACGCGAATATCGCGGAGTTTGTGGCGTATCATCAGAACAGCGGCGCGGACATCACCATCATGTACACCGCTGATCCGAACATGCAGCGCGATGAACTGGGCTGCTATCTGGCGGTGGACGAAAGCGGCACGGTGACGGACATGGAAGTTGATCCGACGCATCCGAACCTGCCGCTGACGAGCATGGAGGTCGTCGTGATGAAGCGTGAGCTGCTGCGCACGCTGGTGGACAAGGGCGTGTCGCACGGCTATCATGACTTCAACCGTGATGTGCTGCTCCGTCTGGTGACGGAAGGCACGGCGCGCGTGAATGCGTGGGCGTACACTGGCCTGTGCTGGCGCATGGACTCCGTGCAGAGCTACTTCAAGTTCAATATGGATATGCTGGATACCCAGATTCGCCATCGCCTGTTCACGGCGGAGCTGCCTGTGTACACCAAGGTTCGCGACGAGATGCCCGCCCGCTATGGCGACAATGTGACCGTCGTCAACTCGCTGGTGGCGGATGGCTGCATTATCGAAGGCACGGTGGAGAACTCTGTGCTGGCGCGCGGCGTGCGCATTGCCCCCGGTGCGCATGTGAAGAACTGCATCATCATGCAGGATGGTCAGGTGCACAACGACGCTTCCATCGAAAACTGCATTCTGGACAAGCAAACGGTCATCAAGCGCAGCGCGCGGCTCATCGGCCCGACGGCGTACCCGATTGTTATCGCGAAGAATGTCGTCATCTAACAAACGAATCGCCTGAATCACTGACGCGGTTCGGATTTGCAAACCGCGCCAATATGTGCTATACTGTTGGTGCGGTTTTTTGGATACGCTTTTCAGATTCGCCTGAGCCATCTGCTCGCGCCTTTTTCCTTCCTGCGTCCGGTCGTTCCACTTAGCGTAGCGCTGCTACGCTGCGTTTCACTCCCGTTAGCAGGAAAGAAAAAATTCGCTTCGCATCTTGGCTCATTCTCATCTGAAAATCGTATCTGAGCTTAATTCGCTGAATTTCCCTGATTGTTTTTCCCTTGCCCCCGGCAGGAAATATTTCTGATGGAGGATAGAAACGATGAAGATTCTCTTTACGGCGAGCGAGTGCGTCCCGTTTATCAAGACCGGCGGTCTGGCGGATGTTGTCGGCGCGCTGGCGCCCGTTCTGGCGAAGCAGGGTCACGACGTGCGCGTGATGCTGCCCCTGTATGCGGCGGTGCCGAAGCAGTATGTTGACCAGATGACCCATGTGACCGACTTTGAGGTCGCGCTGGGCTGGCGCCGTCAGTATTGCGGCATTGAGCTGCTGGAAAAGGACGGCGTGAAGTTCTACTTTGTGGACAACAAGTTCTATTTCGGTCGTCCGTATATCTACGGCATGGGCGGCGACGAGTACGAACGCTTTGGCTTCTTCTGCCGCGCGGCGCTGAACGCCCTGCCGCTGCTGGACTTCCAGCCCGACGTGATTCATGCGCATGACTGGCAGTCCGGCATGGTGCCCGCACTGCTGAAAATTCAGTATGCCCACCTGCCGTTCTTCGCGAATATCAAGACCATGTTCACCATCCATAACCTGCAGTATCAGGGCGTGTTCGGCATCCGCGAAGTGCAGGACGTGCTGGGTCTGGGCGACAGCCTGTGGACGGACGACAAGCTGGAGTGCTACGGCTGCGCGAACTTCATGAAGGCTGCGCTGGTGTATTCCGACATCATCACCACCGTCAGCCCGTCCTATGCCGAGGAAATTCAGACGGCATACTACGGTGAGCGGCTGGATGGACTGCTCCGCGCGCGCAAGCATGAAGTGTTCGGCGTGCTCAATGGCATCGACATGGCGGACTACAATCCCGCGACGGACGCTCGCATTCCGGCGGAATATACCGCGGATGACCTGTCCGGCAAGGCAAAGTGCAAGGCGGAATTGCAGGAGAAGCTCGGCCTGACCGTTGACCCGAATGTGCCGATTATCGGCATGGTCGGCCGCCTGAGCAGCCAGAAGGGGCTTGACCTTGTGGACTACATCATCGGCGACCTGATGAGCGAGAACGTGCAGCTGGTTGTGCTGGGCATGGGCGAGAGCCGCTATGTCAATCTGTTCTCGTGGGCAGAGGGCGAGTTCAAGGGCAAGGTCGCGGCGCGGTTTGCGATGGACCACGCACTGGCGCATCAAATCTACGCGGGCTGCGACATGTTCCTTATGCCCAGCCAGTTCGAGCCGTGCGGCTTGAGCCAGCTGATTGCCCTGCGCTACGGCACAGTGCCGATTGTCCGCGAGACGGGCGGTCTGCGCGACACGGTGCTGTCCTACAACGAGTACACCGGCGACGGCAATGGCTTCACGTTCTTCAACTACAACGCCAATGACATGCTCAATGTCATCAACCGTGCCATCGACTACTACGAGAACCACAAGGATGTGTGGCACACGCTCCAGCAGCGCGGCATTACTGGCGATTACAGCTGGACGAACTCCTCCAAGAAATATATGGAACTGTACGAAGGCTTGGTGAGCGGGCGTTTCGACCATGACTCCGCATCGAATCAGGAGAAGGCATCTTCTGACGACGACGCGGAGGCGAACCCAGTGGTCGTTCCGTATCCGTATGAGAAGGAAGAACCCGTGAAGCCCAAGCGCGTCCGCCGCACGAAGGAGCAGATTGCGGCGGACAAGGCGGCGAAGGAAGCGGAGAAGGCAGCCAAGGAAGCCGCGAAAGCCGCCGAAGCGCCTGTAAAGCCTGCACGCAAGCGCCGCACGAAGGCGGAGATTGAAGCGGAGAAGGCGGCAAAAGCCGCTGCGGCGGAAGTGACCGCGGAAGCCCCCGCGAAGCCCGCCCGCAAGCGCCGCACGAAGGCGGAAATCGAGGCGGACAAGGCGGCGAAGGAAGCGGCAAAGGCAGACAAACCTGCCCGCAAGCCGCGCGCGAAGAAAACGGAAACGCAGGAATAATCCGCATCATCCGACAGGCGTTCTGACCTGAACCCAACAGGTCGGAGCGCCTGCCTTTTTGTGCGTGACGGAAATTTCCAGCGCGGTTTGTTACAATCTGCATGACACGCCGGGCACTTTCTGCTACAATGGAGGAGAAGTACCACCACAAGGAGGATTTTCCCGTGCAATTTCGATACCAGCGGGCGCTGTGCCTGCTTCTGATGCTTTTCCTGATTTTGTCGGCTGTACCCGGAACGTCCGGCTTACCCGCTGCGCTCGCCGAGGATACAGCGGATGTTGCCGTACAGTCCGCGCCGCTGGAGCGGAGCGCTGCCACACGCAACGGCATGGTGCGTGTGCGCCTGCTGTCCATTGGCAGCAATCCCGCGTCGCTCACGGTGACGGCAGTCGGCGCAATGGCGGTCAGCGGCGGGCAGACGATGGCGCTGGCGAATGGCGAGCAAATCAGCATCAGCCACAGCAGCGCGACGGGCGAAATCCGCCTGACGCGGGGCGGCGAGACGGTCAGCATGGGGCGGGAGATGGCGCTCAGGCGTCGGCAGACGGACGGCGGATTCCGCATTGCACAGGCAAGAAGACCGCAAAACGTCTACCCCGGTGACCTGCACCTTGTGTCGAAGCTGGAAAGCGGGACGTATCGGCTCTATGTCGTGGCGAACGTGTACATCGAATCGTACCTCTATGGCGTCGTGCCGTATGAAATGGGGGCATCTTCGGCGCTGGAAGCATTGAAAGCACAGGCGGTTGCGGCGCGGACGTACACCCTGCGCGCCATGAATGCGAACGCATCGAAGGTCTACGACGTTGTGGACACGACCGCCGACCAAGTGTACAACGGCAGTCCGGCGGAGCGCGACCGGGCGGCGGAGGCGGTGGACGCAACGCGCGGCATTGTCGCCATGAACGACGGCAAGCTGACCGGAACGTACTACACCGCGTCCAACGGCGGACAGACCGAATCCGCCCGCAACGCGTGGGGCTCATCCGGCGTGAATTACCTGACGGTTAAGGACGACCCGTTCGACCGCATGAACCCGTACAGCAGCACGCGCAAGATGACGATTTACGCTGCATTTTCCCACGCGAGCCAGAATCAAAGCCTGACGCGCCTATTGCAGGCGAAAGCACCGAATGCGACGATTCTGCGCATCGAGGCCGTTACGCCGCACACGCCGAAGTATGCCGCACCCAGCCGCTTATATACGAAGCTGGATTTTGACGTGACAGCGCTTGTGAATGGCGAAACACGCCGACTGACGCTGACGTTCGACATTTTCAGCGAGCTGGAAAGTACCCTCAATCTGTCCATTAACAAGACGAAAAACGAACTCTGGTCGGTCAAGGCGGATGGGGAGACGTTCGTGCTGACCGTCAGGCGCTACGGACACGGCATTGGCATGAGCCAGCGCGGGGCACAGCAGATGGCGAACCTGGGCTATACCTACGACCAGATTCTCGGCTTCTACTACGAGAACTGCGTGCGAATGCAGTACACCTTCACGCACACGATTCTGCCGCCCGTGGGCGACGCGCCCGTGACGGCGACTGAAGCCCCCGCGACGATTTCGCCCGCCGCGCCCAATCAGGCCATGGTGACGCTGGTGAATGTGGAGGATGTCCTGAACGTGCGCCTGACCGCCTCGGACAACGGCACACTGCTGACGACGCTGCCCGCCGGAACAGCCGTGACTGTACTGGCAAAGGGCGATCATTGGACGCTCATCCGCTTCGGGCGGATTGTCGGCTACGTCCGCACGGAAAACCTGACGTTCACCGGCACGCCGCCGACGCAGAGCGACGAAAACCCGACGCCCGTCACCCGCTGGGCGACCGTGACCGGCACGAATTCGCTGAATCTGCGCGCGTTCGGCAGCTACGATGCGGCGGTGCAGTCCACCATCCCCGGCGGCGCGGTTCTGTGCGTGTTCGCGGTGGAGAACGACTGGGCGAGCGTACAGTACGGCGCGAAAACAGGCTACTGCGCGGCAAAGTATCTCACGTTCAGCGATACTTATCCGGGCAAAACGAGCCAGACCGGGCGTTCTGCGATGGTCAGGACGGCGACAGCGCTTCGGGCGACCCCGTCCACTGCTGCGGTGGTGCTGATGACCCTGCCGCAGGGCGTTCAAATTGCCGTGCAGAGCAGCGACGGCAGCTGGTGCCGCGTGACGGCGGGCGGCATTGACGGCTATGTGCTGGCAAGCAGCCTTGATTTCAGCGCCGTCGGCATCGAATTGACACCTGTGCCGACGACAAGCGGCGAACAGACCGCGATTGTCAATTCCACCGCCTCGACGCTCAACCTCCGGCAGGGTGCGGGCACAGAATACCCCGTGCTGGCGGAAATCCCGAAGGGAACGAGCATCATCGTCACGGCATACGGCGAAACGTGGTGTGCCGTTCGCTGGGGCAGCCTGACCGGGTACGTCATGACGCAGTACCTGCGCTTTGATGTGCCGACGGCGACGCCCACACCGGGCGCAACGCTCGAACCGACGGCATCCCCCGAACCAAGCGAAGCGCCAACGCCTGTTCCAGCTGCGTCCGAACCGCCCGCGAAGGTGGAGGATGACGTGTCAGCTGGCAGCTACGTTGCGTGGGTGAGTGCGGACAATGCGCCGCTTCGTCAGGCGATGGCTGCGGATGCGGCAGTACTGGCGACAATCCCGCGAGGAACGCAGGTGACGGTGCTTGCGCAGGACGGCGGCTGGTGCTATGCCGCGGTCGGGCAGATGACGGGCTATTTCACGGCGGACGCGCTCTCCTGCGAGCAGCCGGACGCGCCGCTGGGGCAAAAATACGTCAGCACAAAGTCGGATTCGCTGGCCATGCGGCAGTCGCCCAATACGGGCGCATCGATTGTGCAATGGCTTCCGCGCGGCGCACTGGTGACATTCATTTCGCAGGAAAACGGCTGGAGTTACATCCGCTACGGCGGCAAAGAGGGCTACTGCGCGTCGCAGTATTTGAGCGACAGCGCGCCCGGTGCGGTCGTCATCAGCGATACGCCGATTCTGGACGTGACGCTGGAAAAAGTGACTGGGTGGACAGCGAGCATCCGCCAAGCAGAAACGCTCTACCAGTGGTGCAGCGCCGATGCGCCCGAAACGGCGAAAGTCGAAGCGGATTTGGTGCTGACCGTGCTGGAAAAGGGCGAAATCTGGTGCCGTGTGCGGACAGAAGAAGGGGAGGAAGGCTATTGTCTGACAAGCCGATTGACGCTGATTGCGCCGGAAAACTGACCATCCTGCCCGGCGAACGGGTGGACGAATTGCAGCAGGCGGGGCTGCGCATCCTGCAAAAGGAGCAGGGTTTCCGCTTCGGCATGGATGCCGTGCTGCTGTCGAGCTTCGTGCGGGCGGAAAGCCGCGACCGCTGTGCTGATTTTGGCACGGGGACGGGTATCCTGCCGCTGCTGCTGGCGGGCATGGGGCGCGCGAAAAGCGTCGATGCGTTTGAAATTCAGCCGGATATGGCGGATATGGCGCGGCGGAGCGTGCAGCTCAACGGGCTGGAACATATCATCCGCATCCACGCTCTGCCGGTGGAGAGTGCCGACGAGGTGCTTGCGCCCGGCAGCATCGACGTAATTGTGTGCAATCCGCCGTATGGGCATCATGGCACGACGCTGCCAAATCCGGCGCAGACGCTGTCCTTGGCGCGCCATCAGCAGAAAAGCGGGCTGACGGCGTGGTTCAAGATGGCGTATCATCTGCTGCGCGGCAAGGGGCGGATGGCGGTCATCTATCCGGCGGCGCGGATGCTGGAAGTGATGAAGGACATGGAGAAAGCTGGGCTTGCGCCGAAGCGGTTTCAGCTGATTTACCCCTCGGCGCAAAAGGCGGCGAATCTGGTGATGATTGAGGCGCTCAAGGATGCGCGCCCGATGCTGCACCCTGAACCGCCGCTGATGATTTACGAGCCGGACGGCACACTGACCGCGCCGCTGCGGAAGATTTACGCCATGGAGCGTGCATCAGGGGTTCATGCGGGCGACGGCGAAATTCAGCACGCCCGCGAACGTCACCCACAGCAGGTACGGCACGAGCAGCCATCCGGCAAGGGGCTTCTGCTGCCCGAACTGCACCGCCATGATGAAAATCAGGCAGAGCAGCAGAATCAGCCAAAAGAAGGAAAGCCCAAGCGCTTTCAGGATAAAGAACAGCACGGGCCACATCAGGTTGACGGCTAACTGGGCGATATACAGCCCCAGCAGCAGGAAACGGTCACGCCCCTGTGCGCGCAGGACGAGCCACATGCAGTACGCCATTAGCGCATAGAGGATGCTCCAAACGATGGGGAAGAGCCAGCCCGGCGGCGCAAAGCCGGGTTTGCTCAGAGTGCGGAAGAAGTCCATGCCGTCGCGGGTGAGGTAGCCGACGAGCGCCCCTGCGCCAAGCGTGGCGGCTTCCAGCGCGATGAGTGAGCGCCAAGTGGTCTTTTTGCCTTGCTGCGTCAAAGTTATCGCCTCCTATGACACGGATAGCCTATGTCATCAGGCAGCGCGGCATACAGGAAAGAAGCGGAGGAAACACAGATTATGGGAAGCGTTTTGGTCATCGGCGGCGGCGCGGCGGGATTGGCGGCGGCGATTGCGGCGGCGGAATGCGGCGATACGGTCACGGTGGCGGAAAAAATGGATCGCGTTGGCAAAAAAATCCTCGCGACGGGCAACGGCCGCTGCAACCTGATGAACACGGGTGCGCCGCGCTATCCGGGAAATGCGGCGTTCGCGGCGGATGTGCTGTCTCACTGCGGCGCAGAGGCACAGAAAGCCTTCTGGGAGCATCTTGGACTGCGGCTTCGGCAGGAAGAGGCGGGGCGCGTGTACCCCGTCAGTTCGCAGGCCTCAAGCGTGCTGGATGCGCTCCGCCTGCAATTGACCGCCTTGCATGTGCGGGTGGTGACGGGCGTATCCATCACAGCGCTGCACCGCGAAAATGATGGCTGGACGGCGCTCTCGGCGGATGGGCAGCGCTTTCGGGCGAACCGCGTTATCATCAGCGGCGGCGGATGCGCCCAGCCCAAGCTCGGCAGCGATGGCAGCGCCCTGCGTCTGCTGACGAATCTCGGCTGCCCCGCGACGCCTTTCGCACCCGCGCTGACGCAGATTATCACAGATAGCACGTCAATCAAGGGGCTGAGCGGCATCCGCGTCAAGGCGCAGGTAGCGGTTATCGACCGGAAAAGCGTCCTGCATGAGGAGGATGGCGAGCTGCTGTTCGCGGATTACGGCGTCAGCGGCGTGTGCGTAATGCAGTGCGCACGGTATGCAAAGGACGGGCGGATGCTTCGCGTGTCGCTGGTGAAGGGCATGGGTTTCGCGGATGCGGGCGAGTTCCGCCGGGAACTGCACCACCGCCGGAAAAACTGGGCGCAGCGCCCGATGGCGGAGCTGCTGACGGGGCTGTGCGTGCCGCGACTGTCGGCGGCGCTGATGCGTCAGGCGGATTGGCGCGTAACCGAAAGCAGCCTGTGCGGGCAGATGACAGCGGACATGGCGGAGCGCCTGACGAAAACGGCGGATGCGTGGCTGCTGCCGATTCGCGGCGTGAAGGGCTTCGAGAGCGCACAGGTGGCGTCGGGCGGGGCGGCGGTCGCGGATTTTGACCCGGCGACATTACACAATCGCCGCCTGCCGGGGCTGTACGCGGCGGGCGAGGTGCTGGATGTGGACGGCGACTGCGGCGGCTTCAACCTGATGTTTGCTTTCGGAAGCGGCATTCTGGCGGGTCTGGACGGACGAAATGCCCCGTGGACACATGAAAATGCGCAGAAAAGCTGATTTTTCTCGAAAAAAAGTGATTTTCCCTCTTGACAAATCGCTGAATCGCGCTATAATATTATCTGCTGATGCAAACGCCGCTCATAAGGTGGACGGATGCTTCGCAGATGTGCACCATTAGCTCAGTTGGTAGAGCACCTGACTCTTAATCAGGGTGTCTAGGGTTCGAGCCCCTAATGGTCCACTTTATAAACGCCATTCTTATGCAGCCTGACCTGCGTGGGAGTGGCGTTTTGTTGTTATGAAAGTTCTGTCCAGCCATTTCTCCGCTCCCCCAATCACAGGGATTGAAAATAGCAGCATTTTCCAGTATAATAGGATATGTGGGCACAAAGATGCCCATTATGTATTTCATAAAGGAGATCCTTTTGACCATGCACAGTAAACACCTGCGTTCGCTTCTTGCATTTTTGATTGCTCTGCTGCTGCTTTTCCCGGCACTCCCGGCGGCAGCCGCGGAACTTCCGGCACCGACAGACCTGACCGGAATCCAGAACTACCCGGAAGCACCGGAGACAGAAGCCCCCGCAACCATCCTGATGGAAGCAAAGACAGGCGCGATTCTCTATCAGAAGAACATGAATCAGACCTACTATCCGGCCAGCATTACCAAGGTTATGACAGCTCTGTTAACAATCGAGAACTGTTCTCTCGACGAGACTGTCACCTTTTCCTACCGCGCCACCCACGAACTGGAGCCCGGAAGCAGCAGCATTGCCCGCACCGAGGGGGAAGAGCTATCCGTGCGTGACTGCCTTTACGCACTCCTCTTCTCATCCGCGAACGAAGTCGCTCAGGCGCTAGCCGAGCATGTCTCCGGAAGCATCGAAGACTTCGCGGTTCTGATGAACCAGAAAGCCAAAGAACTTGGCTGCAAGAATACCCATTTCACGAATCCATCTGGTCTGAACGATGAAAACCACACGACAACCCCCTATGATATGGCGCTGATTATGCGAGCAGCCATTCAGGAACCATCCTATCTGGATATTTACTCCACCACCAGTTACACCATCCCGGCCACCAACAAGAACAAGGATTCCCTGCCGATCGCGCAGAAGCACGGTCTGCTGAAATCCGGTCCCAACCATTATGAATATGCCGTTGCCGGAAAAACCGGCTACACGGTAATCGCCGGCCATACTCTGGTTACGTACGCCGCGAAGAACAACATGGATCTGATCTGTGTTACCATGGGCTGCGACAGCTCGGACAGTCAGTATTCCACGACACGCACACTGTTCGAATACGGCTTCAACAATTACACTATGTATAACATCGCAGAAACCGATACGAACTTCCAGACGAACAACGCCCTGCTGGAGGACGACTCCTTTCTGGGGAGCAGTCTTCTGTCTCTGTCCGTTTCCAGTGACAGCTGGATCATCCTGCCAAATGCTGTTCCTTTCGCCTCACTGCAGAGCGAATTCTCGTGGGCTTCTGGCGATTCCGGCACTGATACGCTGGCAACTGTCACGTATTCTTACAGCGGAATCCAGGTCGGAAGCGCCGACCTGACCGTATCCATGGACGCGGCGGAGACCTTCCCCTATGCAGAGACGAGCGCCGCCGCATTCAGTAGCAGCACTTCTCTGGACGGTATCCGCTTCCGTCTGGAGCAGCTTTCACTTCGTACGATTCTGCTGGTTCTGGTGATTCTTGTTCTTCTTATTCTGGTTCTGATCACAGTCTTCCGCCGCATGGCACGCAAGAAACGCCGGGCGCTCTATCGGAAGAGAAGCAACCGGGGAAGAAGCCGGCGCAAACAGAAAAAATTTTAAAATCCAAAGTTTGGGAGGCTTTATCTTATGAATGAATGTACTTTATACAGCAATGTGGAACGATATCTGTCTGACGGAAAGGGAATTGCGGTCAAAACCACCGGCAGCGGACGCGAGGGAAACATCGCGGACGGTTTTCACCGGGAACTGATCCCGCTAGATCCGGAAAATCTGAAGCCACAGTTCGCGGAAACGGAGGATGGCTTCTGCCTGATCGAGCCCATAACACCGCCGGAACGAATGATTATTCTGGGCGGCGGCCATATTTCCCTGTCTCTCTGCCAGTTCGCATCCGCCTGTGGATTCGATATCACAATCGTCGATGACCGCCCGGCATTCGCCAATGCCGCCCGCTTTCCCATGGCACATGTGATCTGTGATACGTTCGAAGCCGCTCTGGAACAACTAACCATCACCCCGTATGATTATGTCATCATTGTCACCCGCGGACACCGCCACGACGGCGACTGTCTGCGCATGCTCTGGGAGAAAGAGCCCCCCGCTTACCTCGGAATGATCGGAAGCCGCCGGCGTGTGGCCGGTCTGAAGGATGTTCTGGAAGAGGAAGGTATCTCCCGAAAATGGCTGGATAACATCTGTACGCCGATCGGCCTGAAGATTGGAGCCATCACTCCGGCGGAAATCGCTGTATCCATCATGGCGGAGGTGATCAGCTATAAAAGGATGCCGGAAATTGCACGGCATCCGGTTAACGATTCCGATCTGGAGAACGACATGATCACGTATCTGGCGAAGAATACTGAGCCCCAGGCGGTGGTCACGATCGTAAGTTCTATGGGCTCCACGCCCCGTGCCGCCGGAGCCAAGATGTCCGTCAATATCGCTGGCCAGGTCACCGGAACCATCGGAGGCGGCTGCGCCGAGGGCGCTATCATTCAGACAGCGGTTCGCATGATCGGAACCGGAACCTATCGTCTGGTAAGCATCGATATGAGCGGAGAAGTTGCCGAATCCGAAGGAATGGTCTGCGGCGGTGTCATGACTGTCCTGATCGAAGACGGCAGTCGCTGATTTAAAAAAAGAAAACGTCTGAAGCATTTTCCGGGCGAATCTCTGTACGCTCATTGCTTCGGACGTTTTCTTTTTCTTTGTGCGGGGCGGATCCCCTTGTGATCAAATGTTTTCTTAACGCTGCATGTTTATGCCTCGGTCTTCTTCGAGGTCTTTTTTTTGCCTCTCCGCTCACGGCGCTTGGCTTTGATCTGCTCTTTCTTCCCGCGGATCTGAGCCACGGCAGCCGGATCGGCCTTCTTCGTTGTCTTCACAGCGAAAACATTCCCGTCTGCCGCCTTCTTGATTCGAATCTTTCCCTTCACATATCCGTGTCTCGGACACTGCGCCAGCGCGAGATACGTATTCGCTCCGGCGGAGAACCACCGTACTCTCCGCCACACAGGAAGACCACAGCAGGTACACTTCAGCGAAGTTACTACCTTGTCCGCCATCATCTCTTCCTTCGTGGCAAATGTCTTCGATACAAATTTCTGATAGGTCTTAAAATCCCGGAAGATCTCCTCTTCCCTCGTCTGCGGCGGCCGGTGGTAATCCACGGATTCATACCAGGACACCGCGTCCAGATCCATCTTCTTCATGACTTCCGCTGTATAGTACGTATCATCAAAAGCCCGATGGAACGGAATCGTCTTTTCGATCTTCAGGAAATCCACGGCATCCTCCAGAGCCATGCGGCTCTTCCCATCATCATAAAGGATACTGAACATCTTCTGAAGGTCATAGTAAAACAGCGGCTTCGGCAGCGGATTACTGATCCGGTAATAATCCATATTCCGCTGAAGCTCATTCAGATCCAGACTTCCCCAGGTAACAAACCGGCAATCCTCCCCGCACCAGCGGAAGAAATCCCGGATCACCGGAGAAAATGTACGGGCATGCGCCAGCTCATCCTGCGTCACCGGAATGACTTCCTTCGTGCGAAAGTGTAGCTTCCGGTACACCAACGGGCGGATCACTTCCTGGAATCTCCCGATCTCTTCCCGCTGCTCATTCAATTTTATCGCGCCGATCTCAATGATCTCAAACGGAAGCTTCGGGTTCTCCCTCGTCTTTCCCTGTGGACACTGGTTCCACTCCAAATCAAATATTATATAGTTCATGTTTTTCACCTTGGTTCAGTATAGCATACGCCTTCTGGTATGTCAAAAAGTACTTGTAACTATTCAGAGCTTCCTCTCGATTCCGCTTACGCTTCCTCTCGCTGTGGCTTCTCGCCATATGGATTTACAATTCTTAAATATATTTATGTATTTTCCTCTTTCATTCCTATAGCTTTTGGTCTATAATCGAAACTGGTATTTTGAGGGCTTAACCTTCTCTTTACCAAATCTTTACAATAACTTTACACTCACATAGAGGAGGAAAGGCATTATGACAATCCTGGACTTTCTGCCGCTCTTTGCCGGCATCGGTCTCTTTCTTTACGGAATGAACCTGCTGGCGAAAGCCATCGAGAACCTCGCAGGCGCAAAGCTGGAGCAGCTTCTGGAGAAGCTGACTAGCAACAAGTGGAAAGGACTGGCTCTCGGAACCGGAGTGACGGCAATTATCCAGAGCTCAGCCGCAACAACCGTTACCGTCGTCGGTTTCGTAAATGCCGGCATGATGAAGTTGGCACAGGCGCTGCCGGTGATCTTCGGTGCCAACATCGGTTCGACCGCCACTGCTCAGATCCTGCGGCTGGGCGATCTTGAAGGAGCCGGCATCCTGCTGAAGCTCCTGAAGCCTTCCTCTTTTGCGCCGATTATCATCGCAATCGGCGCGGGCATCATGCTGATGGCTAAGAAGAAGAAAACCAAGAACATCGCGAACCTGCTGCTTGGCTTCGGTATCCTGTTCTGGGGCATGACCACCATGGAGTCCACACTCTCTCCGTTAAAGGACAGCCCGGCCTTCCAGGAGATGTTCCTGACCTTCACGAATCCCGTGATCGGTATTCTGGTCGGCCTCGCTGTTACCGCGATTATTCAGAGTTCCTCGGCCTCCGTCGGTATCCTGCAGGCACTTTCTTCTACTGGTCAGGTTACCTTCTCCATGGCATTCCCGCTGATCCTCGGTCAGAATATCGGCAAATGTCTTACCGTAATACTGGCCAGCTTCGGTACGAACCGGAACTCCAAGCGAGCCGTTGTCGTGCATGTCTTCTTCAACGTATTCGGTGCAGTGCTCTGTCTGTGCGGCATGTACGGCCTAAACGCACTGTTCCATTTCAGTTTCTTTAGTGAAGTGGTGAACCGCGGCGACATCGCAAATGTCCACACGCTGTTCAATCTGATCACCGCTCTCGTTCTGATGCCTGCCGTCAACGCTCTGGTAACATTGTCCGGCAAGCTGATCAAGGATGATGACTCCGCGAAGACGAATCAGGCGCTGGACTACCTGGACGACCTCTTCCTGAAGAATCCCAGCCTGGCGCTGGAGCAGTGCCGCAAGGTATTTGAGGCGATGGGTCATGCACTCCGCGAGAACCTGGATACCGCAGAAGATCTTCTTCTGAACAAGTACGATCCGAAGAAAGTCAGCCAGCTGGAGGAAAACGAACATTTCCTGGACAAATGCGAGGCATCCTTAAGCGAGTATCTCGTCAAGGTTACCCGCAAGAGTATGACAGAGGAGGAATCCCACTCTGCCACCGAGATCTTCCAGTGTGTCAGCGACTATGAGCGAATCGGCGATTACTGCGTCAACCTTTCGGAGACAGCAGAGTACATGTACGACAACAATGACCGCTTTACACCAGAAGGACAGAAAGAGATTCGCCTGCTGTTCTCCGCGGTGCGCCAGATTCTGGATACGACGCTGGTAGCTTTCGATACGGAAACACCGGAGACAATCGCAGCTGTTGAACCTCTGGAAGAGGTTATCGATGTACTTACAGATGTCCTCCGCAAGAATCATATTGACCGTCTGCAGAATGAAACCTGTACAGTAAATAATGGTATCTCGTTCATCGAGCTTCTGAACAACATGGAACGTATCTCCGATCACTGTTCCAACATTGCAGTTTATATTATTCAGAAGCACAAGATCAATGAAAATTTCAACCGCCACACCTATCTGGATGCCGTTCATGAAGGACATCTCACCGGTTACCAGAACCTGTATGAGCAGTTCTACAAGAAATATGTGGACGCGCTGGGGACACAGGAAGCCGATATCACGGCGGAAGTAAAAGCATAAATGCAAAATCCATGGAATTATAAAAGAAGCTGCCGCTTCACGAAAATTCATTCGTTAAAGCGGCAGCCTCTTTTATGTTTTGGATTTGGATTTTATGATACTTTCAACACACTCACAAAGCGGATCTTAGAACAGTCCACTGATCTTGCCGGTCTCGTCAACATCGATCTTCTCTGCTGCGGGAACCTTGGGCAGACCAGGCATAGTCATGATATCGCCGGTCAGAGCTACGATGAAACCAGCACCTGCGGAGATCTTCAGGTTACGAACCGTAACGGTGAAGCCCTTCGGAGCACCCTTCAGGGAAGCATCGTCCGAGAAGCTGTACTGAGTCTTCGCTACGCAGATCGGGCACTTGTCGAAGCCAAGTTCGGTCAGCTGAGCTGCCTGCTTCTTCGCATTCGCGGTCAGGATCACGCCGTCGCCGTGGTATACATTCTTAACGATGGCATCCAGCTTTTCTTCGATGCTCAGATCCAGGTCATAGCTGAAGCTGAAGTCGTTGGGCTCTTCTACCAGACGGATGACTTCCTTCGCAAGCTCGATGCCGCCTTCGCCGCCCTTTGCCCATACTTCGGACAGAGCAACATTTACGCCAAGCTCCTTGCACTTTCTCTCTACCAGGTCAAGCTCTGCCTTGGTGTCGGTCGGGAATGCGTTGATCGCAACTACGCAGGGCAGCTTGTATACTTCCTTGATGTTCTGTACGTGCTGCAGCAGGTTCGGAAGTCCGGCTTCCAGAGCTTCCAGATTCTCGTTGTTCAGGTCAGCCTTCGCTACGCCGCCATGGCTCTTCAGCGCGCGAACGGTAGCAACCATAACAACTGCAGAAGGAGTCAGACCAGCCATACGGCACTTGATATCCAGGAACTTCTCTGCGCCAAGGTCTGCGCCGAAACCAGCCTCGGTAACTGCGTAATCACCAAGTCTCATCGCCATCTTGGTAGCTATTACGGAGTTGCAGCCGTGAGCGATATTTGCGAAAGGACCGCCATGTACGATTGCGGGAGTATGCTCCAGGGTCTGAACCAGGTTGGGCTTCAGAGCATCCTTCAGCAGTGCGGTCATTGCACCCTGTGCGTGCAGATCGCCGGCGGTAACAGGCTTCTCATCATAGGTATAACCAACGATGATACGAGCCAGACGAGCCTTCAGATCTACGATATCGCTGGCCAGGCAGAGAACAGCCATGATCTCGCTGGCTACCGTGATATCATAACCATCTTCTCTCGGTACGCCGTTTACGCGGCCGCCCAGACCATCCGTAACGAAACGAAGCTGACGATCGTTCATATCTACGCAGCGTCTCCAGGTGATTCTTCTGGGGTCGATGTTCAGCGCGTTGCCCTGATAGATATGGTTGTCAAGCATAGCAGCCAGCAGGTTGTTCGCTGCGCCGATGGCGTGCATATCGCCGGTGAAATGCAGGTTGATGTCTTCCATGGGAACAACCTGAGCGTATCCGCCACCTGCAGCGCCGCCCTTTACGCCGAATACCGGGCCCAAAGACGGCTCACGAAGAGCTACCATAACATTCTTGCCCAGCTTACGCATACCATCTGCCAGACCAACTGTCGTAGTGGTCTTGCCTTCGCCTGCCGGAGTGGGGTTGATTGCGGTAACAAGGATCAGCTTGCCATTCTTGCCTTCGTTCTCTCTCAGCAGATTGTAATCAATCTTGGCCTTGTACTTTCCGTAATGCTCCAGATACTTCTCATCAATACCAGCAGTTTTTGCGATCTCGTCCACGGGGAGCATTTCAGTCTCCTGTGCGATCTCAATGTCAGACTTGTAACCCATTATCAAATCTCCTTTTCCTACTCTACTCTCTATATTTTCATTCTTCCGGCTACCTCTTCCGCAAGAGATGAATCAAAGGAAGGACCGTCAGGTGTAAAAAAGGGCATCACTTGAGAGTCTTCAAATGATGCCCAGACGGTCGGCTTTCTCACAGCCTTGACCCACTGTGTTATCTCACATAATCCGTCAGGTATCAAAACTGTTTTATTGTTTTGCTTATGGGCTCATTATAGCATGAGCGTTTTTCATTGTCAATAAAATATCATTATTTTCTTCACAATTTTGACAAAGTTGTTGCAACCCCTGTTTCTATTTCATTTCTTCGCCGTTTTTGATTATTTCTTCTCAATCTTCGTCATTCCGCCCATATACGGCTGCAGAGCCTTCGGAATATTTACACTGCCGTCTGCATTCAGGTTGTTCTCCAGGAATGCGATCAGCATACGGGGCGGAGCGACTACCGTATTGTTCAGCGTATGAGCAAAGTACTTGCTACCATCCTCGCCGGTCACACGGATTCTCAGGCGGCGGGCCTGCGCATCACCCAGGTTCGAGCAGCTGCCAACCTCGAAGTACTTCTTCTGGCGGGGAGACCATGCCTCTACATCGATGGACTTCACCTTGAAGTCTGCCAGGTCACCGGAGCAGCACTCCAGAGTACGTACCGGAATATCCATGGAGCGGAACAGATCTACCGTGTTCTGCCACAGCTTGTCGAACCACATCTTGCTGTCCTCGGGCTTGCAGACTACGATCATTTCCTGCTTCTCGAACTGATGGATACGATATACGCCGCGCTCCTCGATGCCGTGGGCGCCTTTCTCCTTGCGGAAGCAGGGGCTGTAGCTGGTCAGCGTGTAGGGCAGATCGGCTTCACGGTGCATCGTATCAATGAACTTACCAATCATAGAATGCTCACTGGTACCGATGAGGTACAGATCCTCGCCTTCGATCTTGTACATCATGGCGTCCATCTCGGCAAAACTCATAACGCCGGTCACAACGTCGCTACGAATCATGAATGGCGGAACACAGTAGGTGAAGCCACGGTCAATCATGAAATCACGCGCATAGGAGATAACCGCGGAGTGCAGTCTTGCGATATCGCCCATCAGGTAATAGAAGCCGTTGCCGGCAACCTTGCGGGCCGCGTCCAGATCCAAGCCGTTGAAGCTCTCCATGATCTCCGCATGATAAGGGATCTCGAAATCCGGAACGACCGGCTCGCCGAAGCGTTCGATCTCCACGTTCTCGCTGTCATCCTTACCGATTGGAACAGAAGGATCGATGATGTTGGGGATTGTCATCATAATTTTCTTAATCTTCTCCTCAACTTCTTTCTCCTTCTCCGTCAGTTCATCCACACGACCGGCATTCGCCGCTACCTGTGCCTTTACCTCTGCGGCTTCCTCCTTCTTACCCTGACCCATCAGAGCACCAATCTGCTTGGACAGGCGGTTGCGCTCCGCACGGAGAACTTCTACCTCCTGCTTGATCTCACGGTTCTCCTTATCCAGCACGATCACTTCATCCACCAGCGGAAGCTTGGCATCCTGGAACTTGTTGCGGATGTTCTGCTTTACGATCTCCGGATTCTCACGTAAAAACTTAATGTCTAACATGTCTGCTCCTTTCTTAATTTGCATTCATCTGCACTTTTACATTTTTTAACTCTGCGATGAGAAAAGAAAAAGCCCTCCATCCCTGTATGGGACGGAGAGCTCCGCGTTGCCACCCAAATTGCCGCATATTAATCTGCGGCCTCCTTGTACGCGCTTTATCGGGCGCATCCCGTCCGGCTCCTCACCGGCTGCTGGGAAAGTGGAAAGGGACGCCTACCTCCGGCTCGCACCACCCGCCGGATCTCTGAAAGGATCGCGTATCCCGTAGTTTTCCTCATCTGCATTGCATATTCTGAATAGTTATCATTATATTATAAAAGCTTCCGCTTTTCAAGCCTGATTTTTCAGCAGTTTCCAAACAACAACTGATATCTGCGAAGTTCTACACGAGTGCAAGATATCAGTGGGATTCCACCTAGTTCCAATTTGGTGCAAGCTATTAGCGGAACTTCAATATCCGCGGCAGTTCCCTGCTGGAATCATCAGAAAAGGCTCAGTCCGGTCACGGATGCTTCGTTTCCGGCTCCGGGACGCGCGCCGATTAGCTGCCAGTCGCTTCGACTCGCCAGTAGGGCAAAAGTAAGAGATTGCTACGTGCTAACGCACTCCCGCAATCTCCACCCGCATTCGCAATTCGGCTATTGCCTTCTTGCTCATGTGGGTTAATCCGGGCAATGTCTGTGCATCTGTGCAAGCAAGCTTGCCCATCTGTACAGCCGCAGCCCGGAACTTTTTTGGCAACTAGCGCGTCGCCTGCGCGCGGAATCCTCGCAATGTGCCCGGACACGAGCTCTTTTCTGCTTTCTTC
>JABLTM010126513.1_pt1 | contig 26881 bp, 21 predicted proteins | sample 7160121 | NCBI WGS metagenome assembly JABLTM01 (sample SAMN14651224, study PRJNA627086) | human gut metagenome | isolation source: feces | host: Homo sapiens
TTACTTTTATGGGGAATAAGTGTGAAACCTGGCAGGATATGCGGCTTGTTACAGAACTGGCAAATGACATTTATGTCAATGGTGCCAGAATATGCAGGCAGATGAAATTCTGAGAATATCACCATTTTTCTGGACACCGGTTCAAAATTGAATAATTAAGCTTCCATCATGGATGCTTCCCTGAATTTAGAGGGAGGCATCCATTTTGTTTTCGCTTGGATCCTGCTGTTATTGTAACAGTCGATATAATCAGCAATAGCTTTCTATTTCTAATATTAAAACTGGTTTTAGTATAGCATGAATCGAAGCATTCTATCAAGACCACTTTCTTGAGGGTTATGAAAAAATTTCGGAACAATGCCCTATTACTATCCCGACTTTTTAACTTCTTCAACACTTGAATTACGGAGGTACGAAAATGAAGGACATTACAAGCACGATTACCAAGCCCCTCGCCGTCCTCGGAGAGAATCGGCGGCACGGTTTTCGTTGTCAACGCAATGCCCGCAGAGAACGCAAAGCATACGCAGGAGGAGCTTGTAAAGGCGCTGATTGCAAGAGAAGCAATGGCTTTGCAGGAAGCGGATGTTGCCTGATTGACTTTACGCACAACTCTACGCTTTGGAGATTTTTCAAAAAATATCTCAAAACCACTTGACAGAAGGGCTCACAGCAGCACAGGAACGCTCCCTGTTCAGCAGTGCCATTAACCCGGCTGAGTGCGACCGCATCATCACTCTTTCCACCTGCAGCTACGAGTTCTACAACGCACGATTTGTAGTCCTGGGAAAAATCTCTTGACTTGGGCCGTACATATGCTATCATAAAAGTAAAAACAGAAGGAAAAGGAGTTATCCCATGAAAGTTCTTTTTATCGGCAACAGCCATACCTTTGTTCACTATGTTCCGGCCAGGACAGCGGAATTCTGTAAAAGTTACGGCCAGCCTATAGAGCCTGTCATGCTCACACATCCCGGTATGGGCCTGGATTGGCACCTGCGGCAGTCCCAGACTTACTTCAACCTTTTGTGGGGCGGCTATGACGCCGTAATCTTGCAGCACAACGCCCACCCCTTTCCGGGCAAGGAATCCCTGTTGGAGGCGGGGGAACAAATGGCAGCGATCACGCCGGAGGGTACGAAAATTTATCTGTACATGACCTGGAGCGAGAAAAGCAACCCGGCTGGGCAAGCGGCCATGAGCGCGGCTTATGAAGCTTTGGCAGAAAAGATCGACGCGACTATCTGTCCTGTGGGACGTATCTGGTGGCAGACCGCGGCGGCCCACCCGGATGAAGAACTCTATTTTGCCGATGGAGAACACAGCTCTGTGCTGGGCGCGTCCCTGGCAGCAGCGGTTATCGGGCGCACGCTGCTGGGCATGGAGGTCACGCCGGAGGGTTGCTATGCAGATGCCAAGAGTTTGGAAAGGATGTGGCTTGATCCCCGAATGATTGACTTGGTTTTGAAGAATGGAAAGCCGGACATGGCTTGAGGAGCAAAATTTATTTGGGTTCAACGCAAATTGTCCTGTTTCCCGAAAATACCGTAAAAGCACGCGAGGGTTTAACCTTGCGTGCTTTTTGTCAATATGATTTGGGCTCACGCCTTTTTACTGAGCGATAAAATACCGTCGCTCTCCCGCTGCCTGCTCCTGCTCGCTTCCGTCCGGCAGCCGTACAAGAGCCCGGCAGTTGGCCGGTATGGCGACCTCAAATTCCAGGCCTTCACTGCTGCGCTTCCACCCGCAGGAGACCTTTCCATACACGCTGGCGTACTCCGCTTTTGCGCTGGTGAAATGCCCGCCGGGGCGAGGCGCGATGATAAACTTATTTTCACCGCCTAGCCGGATACCGCACATGGTGTCGAACATCCACTGGATCACCGCGCCCTTGGAGTAATGGTTCAGCGAGGCCGGAGCGTCGCTTTCAGTGCCCTCCCAGTTTTCCCAGATGGTGGTAGCGCCCAGCTTGGGCATACAGAGCCACCCGGGCAGCTCCTGATTTTCCAACAGCCGGTAGGCGTACTCAATGTCCATGTCTGCCAGAACATAGAGAATGAGCGGGGTTGATAAGAACCCGGTCCCTAGCCGCCAGCCATAATTTTCCAGCGCCTGCAGCAGACGCTTACGGGCATAACCGGTCTGCTCCTCATCCAAAAGCTTCATAAAGAGCGGCCGTACCAGTTTGGCTTGGCGGTCTGTGTCCAGGCTGTGCTTCTGCGTGCGTACCAACGCTTGGTAGCCTTCCCGGACGGCCCCGGCACAGCGGGAGAACTCCTCAGCGTCCTGGGATCGGTCCAGCTTCCGGGCAATCTCTGCCATGCGCTCCATCAGAAGGACGATATAAGCGGTGGATTCCTCCGGGTGGGGGCTTACAAAGTCTGCTGTGCGGAATGGGTGCACATCGGCAGGCTCCGCCCACTCTCCGTAGGCCTGGCCGTAATTGCAGATTTTCTTACGGTCTTTCCGGCTGAGCCCGGTGGGCAAGGCTGTCAGGTAGCGCTTACCCAGGGTGCCGGCTTTGTACCGGGCGTAGCGGCACATGGCCCCATAATTTTCCTCAAGGATGCTCCAGTCACCGTACATCCGGGCAATGTCAAAGGGAATGAACACCCCCGCGTCCGACCACCCGGCGGATCCGTCCATGGGGCGCATATAGCCGTCAACCCCGCCGCCCGGCACGATTTGCGGAAAACAGCCGTTCTTGTGCTGTGCGTCGGTGAGGTCGCGCTGGTATTTCCTGGCCATGGCCGCGTAGTCGAACAGGTAGCAGGCAGTGGTACAGAATATCTGCGCGTCCCCTGTCCAGCCGTGACGCTCCCGGGTGGGGCAGTCGGTGGGCAGATCGGCGTGGTTGTTCCGGGTGCTCCACAGGGTGCTATTAAAGCACCCCGTGCGATGGACAAGTAATTCGGAAAAAATCGTTAATTTTTTGTATTGATTGAACAGGCGCACCGCCAAAAACGGTGCGTCTGTTCGTCGTTTTAGATTAAATTTTTGCAAGTCATAAAAAGACCTCAATTGTTAAATCTGCCCAATTATTTTGGCGAGATTGAGCTTACATTTTGTTCATTTTTCTATACCGCTTGGCGGCCTCAAAATCAATGGTAAAGGCGAGCACTGGTGGATTATCTGGGTCCAGGAGATTTGCCCGCTGAGCACCTTGTTTCAAGTTTTCCATGCTGATCTTCCACCGGTAATGGTGGTTTTCCACCGGTGTAACCACCTCCACAAATTCGTTGATCAATTCTTCTGAGATCCGTGGGGAAGAGGTGTCCACCATTTTAGAGAGCCCTTGGCGGATGGCTTTCAGGTCCAGCTGGTTCTGTTCGTCGATTTCTTCCGGCTGGGCCTGTTGCTGCTGGAGGGCTTCCAACTCCTGAGAAGCCTGGACGTACAGTTTTTGATACTGCTCTTTTTGCAGTTCTCCGTCTGCACGCATTTGCGCCAGGTTCAGCATCCGCTGTTCCAATTTCTCCATAGTTCGGTGGACATTTTCTTGTTCCTTAGCGGTCTGTGTTGCGGCGGCGTGGAGACAGGATTCCACCATTTGACAGGCTTTTAAGACCGCCTCTTGTTGATCGCCCCAAAGCTTGTCAAAGATCTGTTTGGCCATCAGGTTTAGTTTCCATTCGCAGATGGAAATGGCATCACAGCTTTTTTGCCCTGCAAGATGGTTCTTCTCAACAAAACTCTTGGCAGGATTCTGTGTGCGGAAATTGCACTGGTACCCATAGACAGGAGTTCCGTCCTGTAGAACCCTCCATTTGAATCGGTTGTAGCCTGCGCCGCAGCGACAGCGAAGTTTCCGCACCCAAAGGTGCTGAATGATTCTTGTGCCCTGCCTGCGTTCCTCACCAGAAGGCATCTGAAGGGTACGAATCCGATTCTTTCGGATTTCTTCACACTGTCTCCAAAGGGCTTCGGTTACAATGGGCTCGAAGTCTCCTTTTCTGAGAATGAATGTACTCTCATCCAGATTTTTGATGCGTTTCTTCTCTAAGAAATTGTTGACCTTAGACTTATTGTAGCCGATGTACCCCATGTAGGTGGCGCTTCGGAGAATCCGGCTGATCTTGACACAGGACCACTTGACATTTCCGTGACCATCTTTGCGACCTCGGCGGGTCAGTTCATACTCAAAGCAATCCACGCCCAAGAGAGCAAGAAAGCTGCCCGTGAGAAAGCCAAAGCCGTGGTGAAGGAACTGCACTCTATGAAACTGAAAGAAGCAGCCAAGAAGGTGGAGGACGGCATTGAAGAAACACTAACCTACTGCGATTTTTCCAGTGAGCACTGGACTCGCATCCGTACCAACAATGTCATTGAGAGGCTGAACCGGGAGATCCGACACCGCACCCATGTGGTTGGAAGCTTCCCGGACGGCAATTCCGCTCTTATGCTAGTCTGTGCCAGGTTACGCCATGTGGCTGGCACCCAGTGGGGCAATAGATAGTACATGAACATGAAGCACATGGAGGCTGCCGTTGGGGACGCCTCCATTGCTGGCTGACTTCATTTACAACAGAGTCTGCAAACTAAAGTGCGAAAAATTCTTGACACTACCTTGTCGCATGTAGGCATCGTGGAGCGAGTGGAAAAGGGACGAGTCTACACCATTGAGGGAAACTCCCGCGACATAGTCCAGGAGAAATAGCTATCCTGTGGAGTATAGAGTATTCACTGAATAAACAAAGAATGAATACCTGTACCCTACATCGCTCTTCGCTCATCGCGGGGGGAGTGATGGTATGTATCACGATATACCTTAGAAAAGTAGGCTGGGCTTTCATACCCACAGGCCGCACTGATTTCCCCAATGGACAAGGTGGTGGTTCGCAGCAATTCTCGACCATGACGCATCCGCTCTTGAGTGAGAAAAGACTTCAACGAACACCCCATAGCTTGAAATACCACATGGCTCAAGTGATCGGAAGAAATCCCCAATTCTTTGGCCAGAGAGTCCCGGGTCAAAGGTTGATCCAGGCGGGAAGAAACATACTCTCGTAGAAGAGTGATGTAACGTTCATAGCTTCGGGAGGGGGAGAGCTGTGCATAGTCGAGATCAGTGGTCACTTGCTTAAGAATACCCATTTCCCGCTTGCCCGTTTTTTCCATTGCCTCATGAAGCAAATTCATGGAGGACCGCAGGCGTGTAAGAGTGATAGAGCAGTAAAAAAGACTGATGAGACAACCACTGTTCTGGCGGACCTGTTGCTGTAGGGCTCTTAAGTGAGTTTCTTTATCGCCGGAGAGTTGAGCGAAGAGTACGGTGAAAATGCACGAATCATCTGGATAGAAGGAGAGCATAGGTTTGTTTAAAAATGAGAGCACCTGTTGGAGATCTTGTTGAAAGGACTGAAAGAAATCCGGGAAAGGAGGGGGAAGGCGTTGCCAGTGATCTAATCGTGTAAGGACTAATAAAAGATTTCCGTCCCAATTATTCTCTACACCTAGTTCTCTCAGTTGATCGCGAACCTGTTGATCTTGTAAGGGGTCTATTGGAAGGGTCTCAAAAAAGTGGCACAACATGCTGTTTTGTGTAGAGGAGAGAAATCCCTGAAAATGGATTTTTTGATTGACCTGTCGCTTTTGAAAAACCTTATCCTTAGCTTTTTCAATGGAGCGCACAATGTCCTCTGTGGCGGCTGGCTGGATGACGTAGTCGCAAATTTCCAGGGAAATGGCAATTTGGGCGTAATAAAAATTCGCGTGTGAGGTCAGCAGGATACACTCAATTTCCAGACCCTTGCTGCGAATCCAACGGACTAGGGAAAGCCCGTTTTCCTGTGGCATTTCAATATCTGCCAGCAAAATATCCACTTGTTTAGAGAATAACACATCTCGGGCAGCCAGAGCGGAATTCGCTGTATATACGTTGGAGATCCCGATTCCCTGCCATGGGACCCGTTGCAGTAGAGAAGAAATCACATTTGGCTGGTCATCAACAATCAAAATGTTCATAGGAACCTCCTTGGCTTTTTTCATAGGGTAGTAGTATTTCAACAACGGCATTTTCCCCCTGATTACGGAAAAAAAGTTTGGCCCGCTCCCCATACATCAACCACAAACGGTAACGCACATTGGAGATACCGATATGTTCCTGGCGGTATTCTACTGCAGAGGGATTAGCCGTGTTTAAGGCTCTCAATACTGCTTCATCGAATGGGCCACCGTTGTTTTGAATGGTTACCTGCAAAAACTTCTGTTGAGACATCTCGACGGTGGTCACAGAAATCGAAATTTCTAAACAGTGTGCGGGATCCCCATGTTTGATGCTGTTCTCTACGAAAGTGAGCACCGACATAGGCAGGATACGGCAAGTGAGGGTGTCGTTATCCAGACTGAGAGAGAGATGAAGCTGGCGATCAAGGTGCTGGCAAAGCCGCACATACTTTTCCGTGGCATCCAGTTCCTCTCGCAAGGAAATGTATGACTGAATGTTTCGAAAGATGTGGGACAGATAGGCGGAGAGGGAGAGAATCAGGTCCTCTGCCTGTTCGTATTTTTTTAAATCTAGTAAGGAGTACAGGTTTTTCAGACAATTTAAGTAGAAGTGAGGGCGAATTTGCAACTGGTAGAACTGTAACTGGGCGTGCATGGTATCCAACTGTTGGTGATAGCTTTTCTGTTGCCAATGTAGGCTGTTTGCGCGCTCCTCTTGGATGGTGTCCATCATATTATTGAAGCCAGCCCTGTATTGGTTGAGCTCTTGAATGGCGCTTGTACCGGACAATCGATAATCTAAGTTGCCTTGGGAAACAATGGAGAACGCTGCAACGATGTTTTGCAAGGGGCGGTAAAACTTGAGGTAAAATAGCAGCCAGATGGCAGGCAACAAGAGAATGAGGATAATGATGACAACGAGCAAAAAAATTTGAATGGTGTCCAACTGATGAAAGAAACCACTTTGAGGTACCTGAATCCATAAAGAAATGGGGTAGTCTCCCAAGTTAATGGATTGAGAATTGGGAACTGCTTCCTTTCCCTTTGGAAAGAAGCACAGCCCATCAGGCATGGTGGTCAGATTTGCTTGGTACATGGGGTCTTTTGTAGGGTCCAGTACTGCGGCTATTGCCCCTTTTTGCAGCCGGAAGATAAGCGCCAAGCCAAATCCATCTTCCCATACAACTAGTTTGATCTCTTTTTCTATCTTTGCGGAGTAGCGGCCCAGAAGGCACCGAATCTGCTTTTGGAAGGATGATGAGACATCGCCATTAAAATCCGAGTACAGATAATCTGTGTGGGAGTTGTAGAAGAAAAAGCCCCGGCACATGGGTATGCCGGAAAACTTAGTTGCGAGCCTTTGATCCAGCTGAGAGGCATATCGAAACAACCTCTCGCGGCTTTGAGCGTAGCTTATATGGAGAAATTCCATAGACTGGCTACCCTCATGGAGGTATGTGTTGGCTTGCTCAATCTGATCTTCCACAGAAGAGACGATGGCAGTGACCATATTGTGGGTTTGGATTTGATAGCGTGTGGCCGTCTGGTGGACAGTGTATTGAAAAAGAATCAAAATAACGCCGAGCAACGGAATTACCAGGGCAAAAAAACAGATGGAAGCAAAGGAACGTAACTTGAGCATTTTATAGCCTTTCCAAAATATAAGTTGAATTACTTGGATTTTTAATAATTATATATGAAATTTATCAAAATGGCAATTGGTTCACAGGTTTTTTATGTTTTTCAACAGGTTTTTAATATTGCCTTAATGGAGAGAAGGCAAATGTCATGAAACTTCCAGTGATTTTTATAGAAACAGATGGGATGAATTGGTATAATATGGTCAAATCTTTCAAATAGGAGGAATGAAGGATGGCGAAAATAAAGCCGAAGAGGTCCTACACGACAACTACCTTGGACTCAAGCGGCTACATCGAGGGTGGAGGTGTCCGCGCCCTACCTCACAACCTTTGGGTAGACATCAAGTGCAACAAAGTGCTCTATGTCTGTTTAACTTTTATTTTAGCTTTTTTTGTGATCTTCAGTTTTTTGCCACTGGTTGGGCTGCTAATGGCGTTTGAGCGTTATTCACCGGTGAAGGGCTTTTTCGGCAGCCAGTGGGTAGGCCTACAAAATTTTGAAACTTTTTTTTCGGGGCCTTATGTGGGAAGGTTGATTCGCAATACTTTGGCTATCGGTGTGCTGAACCTGGTGGTTAACTTTCCCGCTCCTATCATCTTTGCCCTGATTCTTAACGAAATCAAAAATAAGTATTTCAAAAAGATTGTGCAGACGATCTCTTATATGCCTTATTTTGTATCTGCCGTGGTTGCCTGTGGCATTGTAGTGGACTTCACTGAAGCAGGCGGAGCAATCTCAACGTTTGTGGCTTCTATCACCGGTTCAGAACCACAAAATCTGCTTAACCAGGGTACGAACTTCTGGCTAATCTATGTCTTGCAAAATATGTGGCAGGGGTTGGGATATGGTTCGATAATCTACATCTCGGCGCTGAGCGCTATTGACCAAGAACTGTATGAGGCTGCTGCAATTGATGGAGCTGGTAAATGGCTTCAATGTATCCATGTCACCATTCCAGGAATATTACCTATGATCATTATGATGTTGATTATGCAGATGGGCTCAGTGTTTTCGGTGGGAGCCGATAAGATCCTGCTTATGTATTCGCCTGCCAACTACAACTTCGCAGATGTGATAAACACCTACGTTTACCGTATGGGGCTTGTGCAGTCCGACTACGGCTTGTCCACTGCAGTGGGGCTATTTAATTCTATTATCGGTACCATCTTGCTGATTACTACCAACCAAATTGCGAAGAAGCTGGCTGGTACATCTATGTTCTAACGAAGGAGAGACGCGTATGCATTACAAAATAACAGTGTCACGTGCAGTGTTTATGTCATTTGCTGTGGTTTTACTGGTTTTGATCTCCCTGGTGTGCTTGGCGCCTCTATGGCATGTTCTGATGGGTTCACTAAGCAACCCTACCCAGGTTGGTATTACTCAAGGTCTGATTCTCTATCCCTTGCAAAACTTGGATACCCATGCTTATAGCATTATCCTGACATACCAGAGATTGTGGAACGGATATCTTAACACCTTTATCTACATCTTTTTACAGTGTGTGTTGACTGGTGTAGCTACTATTGTGGCCGGTTATGTATTTTCTCGCAATCGTTTCCGGTTCCGCAACACCTTTATGCTCATTATCAGCTCGACTATGCTTTTTAACGGCGGTATGATCCCTATGTACATGATGGTGCGTAGCCTGGGTTTGTTGGATACCCGTTGGGCCATTGTGGTGCCCGGTATGCTCAGCGTGTTCAATATCATTATCATGCGCACGGCTATGCAGGGTATTTCGGACGCGCTAGAGGAAGCTGCCCGCTTGGACGGTGCCAACGATTTTACCATTATGTTTCGCATCATCCTACCCCTTTGCAAATCCACCTTTGCGGTGATTATGCTGTTCTCGGCGGTCGCAAAGTGGAACGACTTCATGTCGGCCTTAATGTATCTGCCCACCCGTACGGATTTGTACCCTCTGCAGATGGTACTTCGGGATATCTTGATGGAGAATAGCGAAATCACCTCGTCAACTGCAGCTTTGCAGGATAGCAGCTCCATTTACCGGCAGAACACAGAGTACGCCGCTATTGTCGTATCCACGCTTCCTATTCTGTGTATTTATCCCTTTGTACAGAAGTATTTTGTCACCGGCATGACCATTGGCGCGGTGAAAGCATAACAAGTCAATTGCAGCGACTCAGAACGCTGTACAATAAACTCAGCCCTTTGCTGAGGAAGGAGGAATTCCCGTGAAAAAAATCATTACTATGCTGCTGGCTCTTTGCATGATGGCCAGTACGGTTGCCTGCTCTTCTGGCGACAATGAAAGCTCTTCCGTGAGTGATTCCAATTCGTCTGAGGCACAGACGAGTTCTACCACTGTGGAAAAGCAAGATGTGGGCGGTTTACAACTGCCTCTTACGGATGAAACAGAGGAACTGACTGTGTGGTGTGTGTACAACAACAATGCCGTGCCTGACCCCAATGATTTGAAAGGTGTGCAGGAATTGGAGCGGCGCACCAATGTCCACATCAATTGGATCCCTGTAACAACCAGTGAGGCCTCTGAGAAACAAGGTATCCTGTTTTCCTCTGGAGATCTGCCTGACATTATGTACGCAGCCTCTTTTACTTACCCCGGTGGGCTAGCTAAAGGTGTCGAGGACGGTGTCATCGCCGATATGGATCCGCTGATTCGGGAGTATATGCCCAACTATATGGCAATTCTTAATTCTAACGAAGTAGCACGCCGCCAGGCTACCTCTGATGAAGACAAATTGATGGCTGCCTATGTAATGGTTGGTACGGATACCACCATTGAGTCAGAGGGTACCTGGAATGGACTAGCCTACCGAAAAGACTTGTTTGATCCTATGGGCTTGGAGCTTCCAGAAACGGTTAGCGAGTGGCACGATGTGTTACTGAAGGCTAAAGAGAACGGTATGCCCGCTCCTTTCTCTCCTGGAACCAATGGCGGATCCAACCTGTCTTTGGCATACGGGGTAACCACCAATGCTACAGATAATTACCTTCAGTTGGACGGTGACACCGTAGTCGCTTCCGCTCTTCAAGATGGGTTTGGTCAATATCTGGAGGAGATGCGCAGTTGGTTCTCCGAGGGCCTAATCGATCCCAACTTCACTTCCGGTGGTCCCATGGTGACCCGTGACTATAGTGGCGTTGAAAACGATAGTACTCTTCTGTATGATGGCTGGTACGCTTTCGCTTGTGGCAACACTACCTATACTATGGGACAGACCACCAATCCTGATTTGTATTTTCAGGCCATTACCAATCCGGTGCTGAAACCCGGAGATGAGCCTGTGCAGTGCTCCCAACGTATCATTGCTAAAGATCCCATCTACATCACCACTGCTTGTGAGAAGCCTGAGCTCGCTGCTCAGTGGTTGGACTATTGGTGGTCTGATGAGGGTACCTACTTGAGCTGGTATGGCATCGAGGGCGAAACCTATGAGCTTGACGAGGAAGGTACTCCTGAGTTCACCGAGTTGGTCACCAACAATCCCGATGGTCTGGCTCCTTCCGATGTGTTGTATCAATACACGTTTAACTCTGGCAGCTGGTTTGGTAAGCACGATGTTGAGCAGGGTTGGAAGATGGCCAACATTATCAATAACTCGGAAGACAACATCCAGCTGGATTCCACCGCTATTTTCTCTGCTCCGGAAACAAATCTCTGGCTGACTAGCTCTCTGGCTTTCACCGATGCGGAAGGTGTGGAGCTGACTTCCCTGCAGACAGCTGTCAACACTTTGATTGAGGAGTACATGGTAAACTACATCAATGGTAACGATAGCACCTCTTTTGATGACTTCCGGGAGACTTTGTCCTCCTATGGTATGGATCGAATCGTGGAGATTTACCAAGCGGCTTACGATCGCTATCTTGCCCGGTGATTACTGCAAAATAAATATACAAAATAAATATACAAAAGGAGTAAAACGATGGCTAAACAATTTCTTTGTTCTTTAGATGCACCCATTGTGGAAACTATTTCTGGTAAAGTGCGGGGCTTTCAGGTGGATGGCACTTACACTTTCCACGGTATTCCCTACGCTAAAGCCAAGCGGTTCCAGATGCCTGAACCTTTCCCTTCCTGGAAGGATAGGGGGGTGTATGACGCCCATTCCTACGGCTTCGTGTGCCCTATGCTTGACCGGGAAACTGCCTGGGGGGAGATTTGTGTTCCTCACCGCTACTGGCCCAAAGATGAGAATTGCCAGTACCTGAATGTTTGGACCCAGTCCCTGGATGAAACTGCCAAGCGTCCTGTGATGGTGTGGTTCCATGGTGGCGGATTCTCCGCTGGTTCATCTATTGAGCAGATTGCCTATGATGGGGAAAACCTTTCTAAATTTGGCGACGTGGTAGTTGTAACTGTCAATCATCGCCTGAATATCTTGGGGTATTTAGATCTGTCGCCCTATGGGGAAAAGTATTGGAACTCTGGCAATGTGGGCAACGCTGACCTGGTGGCCTCTTTACAGTGGGTACATGATAATATTGCCCGCTTTGGCGGAGATCCGGAAAATGTGACCATCTTTGGTCAGTCTGGCGGTGGTGGAAAGGTTACTTCCCTTATGCAGACTCCCGCAGCGGACGGCCTGTTCCACAAGGCTATTATCATGAGTGGTATCGCTGATGGTCGTGGTTTTATGAATAGTAAGAACACGGATAGCCGTCCATTGATTCAAGCCATGCTCAATGAATTGGGATTGACCGAAGCCCAGGTGGAACAGTTGGAAACATTGCCCTATGAGACTCTGGCCGAAGCCTATAAAAAGGTGGTTCCCGCTATACGAGAAGCGGGCGGTTACACCGGATGCGGGCCTATTCCCAATAGCTATTACCTTGGAGATCCCTGGGATATAGGTTTTACCGAGCATGCCCAAACTATTCCCCTGATTGCCGGTACAGTAGTGGCGGAGTTTGGCGGTATGGCTCCCAGCCTGAAAAACCGCACTACTATGAGCGAAAAGGAGCAGTTAGACTTTCTTCGCCAGTATCTGGGAGAGCACGCCGAGCCGTTAGCTAAGCTGTTCGCTCAGTGCTATCCGGACCGCCCTGTGACGGATCTGGTTCTCTCTGATACCTTCTCCAGAGTGGCAACCAAGAACTATGTAAAAATGAAGGCGGCTCAGTCTCAGGTACCTACGTACAACTATGTTTTTTCTTATCAGTTCCCCATTGACGATGGCCGGCCGGCATGGCACTGCTCTGATATTCCATTTGCGTTCCACAACACAGATAAAGTGGCGATTTGCAACAAGCCTGGTGTTTCTGATCAGTTGGAGGCAAATATGTCGGGAGCATTCGTCAGCTTTGCCACAACCGGTGTGCCTACGGCAGCGAATCTTCCCCAGTGGGAGCCTTGCACCGCTGATGATGCCGCAACGATGGTTCTGGACGCCAAGTGCCGGATGTGCCATCACTTTGATGATGATTTTTACGAGGCTTTCCTGCCGGTGGCTCCTGACCTTCGGAAAATTCATGGAGAAGATGAAATCTTGATTTTGCATTAAGGCACAGTGTTAGCCATGTGGGTGTCAATATTATAGAGGGAAAAAGCTGTAAAAATGCCGGATCAGCGTTGGTTGGTTCTCGTTTCTTTACAGCTTTTTTCTTTCAATACAATTATCTGGAAGAAAGGAAGGAACACAATATGTCCCAGCAAGTTTATCCTCAGATTAATCGGGTGGTTCAAACGGAAAGTGGGGCCTTACGGGGAGTGCCGGCGGGAATACCCCAATACACGGTTTTTAAAGGTGTCCCTTATGCGGCTCCTCCAGTGGGAAATCTGCGGTGGAAAGAGCCTCAACCCGTTATCCCTTGGAAAGGTGTGCGGGATGCTGCGCGCTTTGGACCGATTGCTCCTCAGCATCGAAATTTTATGGGTACTCTGTACGGGGACGAGTTTTATCGCAGCACCGAACCCATGGATGAGGACTGTCTCTATCTCAACATATGGACGCCGTCCATTACCCATGATGAAAAAATGCCTGTGTTATTATGGATCCATGGAGGAGCCCTGATGGGAGGTTACGGTTATGAGCCGGAATTTGATGGCGAGGCCTTCTGTCGGGAAGGGGTTATCTTGGTGACTATTAACTACCGGCTTGGAATTTTGGGATTTTTTAATCATCCAGACCTTTCTCGAGAAAGTCCACATCATGTTTCTGGAAACTACGGACATTTAGATCAGGTTGCGGCGTTGAAATGGATCAGGCGCAATATCAAGAATTTTGGGGGTGATCCGAATAACATTACCATTTTTGGGCAGTCTGCTGGGGCAGCTAGTGTTCAAGACCTGCTGGTGTCTCCTCTTACCCGTGGAGATATCGCTGGTGTGATCATTCAAAGCTCCGCTTCCATTGAGAAAATCAGCAAAGTTATGGCGCCCACACCCCTTGAGAAAGCGGAACGCTCAGGAGTGGAGTATGCTGAAAGTTTGGGGTGTTCCACAGTGGAAGAACTACGTGAACTCCCATGGAAGGTGTTGGATGAGGCTATCGGTCCTCAAATTCCACCCAAGTACTACTTTGGCACCATTATAGATGGCTATTTTCTGCAGCACACCCCTTCCCAAGCCTATTTTTGTGGGGAATTTCCAGATATTCCTATCATGGTGGGGAACACCTCTGGAGAAGCCAACATGTTTGGGAGCGGTAGTATGCCGGTGAAGGAATGGGAAAGGTTGCAAGAATGCCTGTTTGGCAACAAAGCTCAAGCCTATATGGAGTTAGCTCAGGTAAAGGAACCGGAAGACATCCCCCGCGTGATAAAAGATACGCACACAGGGATGGTGGGAAACCGTGCCTTGTGTGAGCTTGTTCTTCGAGCTGGTCATGCTCCTGCCTATTTGTATGTCTTTGACCATGATTTGCCCGGCAATAACGATGGCTCTTTTCACTCGTCAGAGTTATGGTATGTGTTTGGCACTTTTGAACGTTGCTGGCGTCCCATGACTGGAACCGACTTTGAACTGTCGCGGGCTATGACTGCTTATTGGGCAAATTTCGCTAAACGTAAAAATCCAAATGGAGAAAAGTTGCCAACCTGGAAACCATACACTGAGACGGACCGGGAAAACATGCTGTTTCAAGAAAAGCCACACTGTGAGCAGGTGGAGGAAAATCCACTTCAGGCTTTTGTGCTGAAATATATAATGGAAGATTGAAGGAGGAAACTGCCATTATGATCGACTTACGCGCCAGCCCTTTCTTCTTAAGTGAAGAATCCATCACCTGGGTCCAAGGTGCCCTCTCCTCTATGACACCTGAGGAGAAAATCGGACAATTGTTTTGCATCACTGCCGGTGGAGAGAATCCCCAGACCCTGGGAGAGCTGGTCCAACGGTATCAGCCTGGAGGGTTTATGTTCCGCTCGGCTCCGGCCGCTCAAGTATTAGCGGCCTACCAGGCCATGGATAAGGCCAGTAAAATTCCATTGTTGCTTCCTGCCAATTTGGAAGCCGGTGGAAACGGGATTGCCACCGAGGGAACCTATTTTGCTAAAGAGATGGAAATCGCTGCTACTGAGGATCCAGAACAAGCCCACCGTCTAGGAGAAATCTGTGGGTGTGAGGCAGGCGCTTTGGGTTGTAACTGGTCTTTTGCGCCTATCATCGACATTGACTACAACTGGAGAAACCCCATCACCAACGTGCGAACTTTCGGATCTGACCCAGACACAGTACTCGCAATGGCCCGTGCCTACTGCCAGGGAATCCGGGACAGTGGTGCCCAGATGGCTGTGTGCATCAAGCACTTTCCTGGAGATGGTCGGGATGAACGAGATCAGCACCTGCTAGCTACTGTGAATGACCTGCCCGCCCCCCAATGGGAGGAAACATACGGTCGCGTGTATAAGGCTCTGATCGATGAGGGAGCCGAAACCGTAATGGTGGGGCACATCTACCAGCCTGCCATGACGAGAAAGATTAATCCCTCTTTGCAGGAGAAAGATATGCTTCCAGGTTCCACCAGCAAGGAGATAGTTGCTGGAGTGCTACGGGGGCAGCTGGGTTTTCAAGGTTTAGTTGTTACTGATGCTACTCCAATGGTGGGTTTTAGCATGGCTCTGTCCCGTGCCAACGCCTTGGTGGCCGCGCTGAATGCTGGAGTGGATATGCTCCTTTTCTGTAAGAACATGGAAGAGGATATTGGATCTATTCGGGAAGCATTGCAGGATGGCCGATTGTCTTGGAAACGGGTAGAGGAGGCTGTCACTAGAATTTTGGCTACTAAGGCTCATCTGGGTCTGCCGGAAAAACGAAAATTGGGTACTCTGTTCCCAGGGAATATGTCAGTTCTAGGTTGTGAAAAGCACCAAGCTTGGGCAAAAGAATGCGCGGAGAAGGCTGTCACTTTGGTGAAAGATAATCAGAACCTTCTGCCAATTTCCCCGAAAAAAACGCCACGCATCCGTTTGACCGTATTAGGTGAAGGAAAAACAGGCTCCTTTGGGGAGAGTTCCAGTGTAGCGCAGCCGCTAAAAGCTGCCTTAGAGAGGGCGGGATTTCTTGTATCTCTGTTCGATTACGCCACTCTGGAGCAAGGAGAAATCTTCACTGCGGGAGTAGGAGATTTGAAGGGGAAATTTGATTTGTCCATTGTGGCGGCCAATGTGGCCACCGGTTCCAATAATACCACCCGCCGCCTGGATTGGGTCACGCTGATGGCTGCTGACGAACCCTGGTACACTCGGGACATTCCCACTTTGTTCGTATCCTTTTGCAACCCCTATCATATGATTGATGTACCCTTTATCTCCACTTTTGTCAATTGCTATTGTGATAACCAGGCTACTGTTGAGGCATGTGTGAAGAAATTGATCGGTCGTGATATTTTTGTTGGAAAAAGCCCTATAGATCCCTGGTGCGGCGTGTGGGGAGCTCGGTTTTTATAAGGAGGACTGCATGATATTTCAAGGTATCATTTTCGATTTGGATGGAGTGATTTGTTCCACGGATGAGTACCACTACCAGGCCTGGAAGGAATTGGCAGACCGGGAGGGCATCCCCTTTGACCGCAGTGTCAACAACCGTTTGCGGGGCGTTTCCAGGATGGAGAGTTTGGAGATCCTTCTGGAGCGGGCAAAACGCTCCTACTCCCAGGAAGAAAAAGAGAAAATGGCTGCGGCTAAAAACACTCGCTATCAGGAATTGCTCAGGGAGATGACTCCGGCGGATCTGAGCCCGGAGGTGTTTGAAACTCTGGAAACCCTGCGAAAACAGGGCTTAAAGCTTGCCATCGGTTCTTCCAGCAAAAACACGCCTCTCATCTTGGATCGGCTTGGCCTGGGCGGCTATTTTGACGCTGTGTCGGATGGAAACAACATTACACGTTCCAAGCCCGACCCAGAGGTGTTTTTGAAAGCGGCAGAGTATCTGGGGCTGTCTCCGGAAACCTGCCTAGTTGTGGAGGACGCCGTGTCCGGTGTGGAGGCCGCCCACCGGGCCGGAATGAAAGCCGCAGCCCTGGGGGATGCTGCCAAGACTGGGGTGGGGGAATGGAAATTGCCCAGTTTTTCAGCGCTAATGACTTTGTGAAAAAAGGTTTAAAACAACAAAATCATTAATACATGAATGTGGAGGATTTTTTATGGATATAAGTAGGATTCCCGAAGAAATTCGGGCTACGTTGTCTCCAGACTTTCTAGATATCTTGGCACAAGATACAGGTAGGCCCGTCTTCGGCGAAAAGGACATCGAGCCTCATCTGCCCGCTCTGAGCCGTCAGGCGGCGGCAGAGGGCGCCGTCCTGCTGAAAAACGACAACGCCGTTCTCCCTCTGAAGTCCGAGGAACCGGTGGCGGTGTTCGGCCGGGTGCAGCTGGACTGGTTCTACGTGGGGTACGGCTCCGGCGGCGACGTGAACCCGCCCTACAAGGTCAACCTGATGGAGGGCTTGGAGAACGCCGGTGTGGCCGTGGACCAGGAGCTGGCCCAGACCTACGCCCAGTGGTGCGCCGAGAACGAGCCCTTCATGGGCTTCTGGGGCCACTGGCCCCGGTACTTCGACGAGATGCCCCTCACCGACGACCAGGTGAAGGCCGCCGCCTCCCGGTGCGGCACGGCTCTGGTGGTCATCGGCCGGGCAGCCGGTGAGGCCCGGGAAAACGACCTGGAACCCGGCAGCTACTACCTGACCGAGGACGAGAAGAAGCTGCTCTCCCAGGTGAGCTCCGCCTTCCAGAAGGCCGCCGTGATCATCGACGCCGGCAGCATCCTGGATCTCAGCTGGCTGGGCGATTACCCCATTGACGGGGCGCTGTTTGTGTGGCAGGGCGGCATGGAGAGCGGCAACGCTGTGGCGGACCTGCTCACCGGGAAGGTCACTCCCTGCGGCAAGCTCAGCGACACGGTGGCCCTCCGGTACGAGGACTACCCCAGTCAGAACTTCCTGGGGCAGGAATACAACCAGTACACCGAGGATATCTATGTGGGTTACCGCTACTTTGAGACCTTCGCCAAGGACGCGGTCCAGTTCCCCTTTGGCTTCGGCCTATCCTACACCACCTTCGCCCTGGAGAACGTCCAGGTGAAGACTCTGGGGGACACGGTCCGGGTGAAGGCGTCGGTGAAGAACACCGGCTCCTGCCCCGGCAAAGAGGTGGTGCAGGTCTACGCCGCTGCTCCTCAAGGCCAGCTGGGCAAGGCCAGCCGAGTGCTGTGCGCCTTCCAGAAGACCAAGCTGCTCCAGCTTGGCCAGTCCCAGGCCCTGACCCTCACCTTCCCGGTGACCGCCATGGCCAGCTTCGATGACTCCGGCGCCACCGGCCACAAGAACGCCTGGGTGCTGGAGGCCGGAGACTATGACATCTTTGTGGGTACCGATGTGCGCTCCGCCCAGCAGGCGGGGACCTTCTCCCAGAGTGAGCTGCAGGTGACCGCCCAGCTCCAGGAGGCCTGCGCCCCGGTCACCCAGTTTGACCGGTTGGTGAACAAGGACGGCCAGAAAGCCTATCAGCCCGTGCCTCTGGCTGAGCGCTCTCTGAAGGAGCGGATCCTGGACAACCTGCCCACCGAGATCCCCTTCACCGGGGATAAGGGCATCAAGCTCAAGGACGTGGAGGCGGGACTGGCCTCCATGGAGGACTTTGTGGCTCAGCTGACCCCGGAGGAGTTGGAATCCCTGACTCACGGCGACTTTGTCATGGACAGCCCCCTGGGCGCTAAGGGCAACGCCGCTGTCATGGGCGGCATCATCGAGAGCTTGCGGGAAAAGGGCGTACCCCCCATCACCACCACCGATGGTCCTTCCGGCATTCGGCTGCAGTACTACTGCTCCCTGCTGCCCTGCGGCACCTGCCTGGCCTGCACCTGGGATCCCGCCCTAGTGGAGAGCCTCTACCAGGCCCACGGCCGTGAGATGGTCCAGAAAGGCAGCGACGTGCTGCTGGGGCCCGGGATGAACATCCACCGCAATCCCCTGTGCGGCCGGAATTTCGAGTACTTCGCCGAGGATCCCCTGCTGGCGGGCAAAACTGCCGGCGCGATGGTTCGGGGCATCCAGAAGAACGGCGTCTCCGCCTGCCCCAAGCACTTTGCCTGCAACAACCAGGAGACCAACCGGGAGTACAACGACTCCCAGGTGTCCCAGCGGGCTCTGCGGGAGATCTATCTGAAGGGCTTTGAGATCTGCATCAAGGAGGCCGCACCCCATCACATCATGACCAGCTACAACAAGATCAACGGGGTGTGGAGCCACTACAACTACGACCTGTGCACCACCATTCTCCGGGGCGAGTGGGGCTACGGCGGCTCGGTGATGACCGACTGGTGGGAGCGTCCCAGCGCCGACCCGGACTTTGAGAATGTGTGGGACAGCGCCTACCGTGTCCGGTCCCAGGTGGACGTGTTGATGCCCGGCGCTGTGGACCGGGAGGGCAGCCCGGATCCCTCCGTTTTAGAGTCCTACCACAAGGGAGGTCTGACCCTGGCGGAGCTTCAGCGGGGCGCAAAAAACGTACTGGGGAACATTATAAAGCGCCATTATCTACGAAGTATATCTGGGGAGGTGCAACCTTGAACGCCCGCGAAACTGCCCGCCAGGCTGTTAAGAGCTCGGTGGTGCTGCTGAAAAATGAAGGGGGAGTACTGCCACTGCCCCAGGGAGCGAAGGTTGCCCTGTTCGGATGGGCCCAGTGGGATGCGGTGCTCTCCGGCAACGGGTCCGGAGCTGCACGGGGAGGTGTGTCTCCCAGTGTAGTAGATGCGCTGAAGGCTGTTGGCGTACGGCCGGAGGAGTCTCTCTCTGCCTGGTACCAGGATGAGTTCAAGGCCTATCATAAAGACAATCCCTCGGAGTTCGACTTTACAAAAATAAAGGATGCTGTCAATAGCGGTCTGATGTACGAGATTTTTGGCAAGTACATCCCCAATCCCCCGGAGTTTTCCCTTCCGCAAGAACTTCTTGATGAGGCTTCCAGGTGGACGGATACCGCCCTGTGGATTGTGGGTCGCAAGTCCGGTGGGGAGGAGTGCGATCGTCGCTTGGAAAATGACTACTACCTTTCCAATCAGGAAAAAGCCCTGTTGGAGGCCATTTGCGCCCATTTTCCTAAGGTAGCGGTGGTGTTGAATGGAAATGGTCTGATGGACCTTTCCTGGGTAGAAGAGCATTCGCAAATTCAGGCCTTGCTATTTTTGGGCGTTCCTGGGGAAGAGGGCCCTGCTGCCTTGGCAGAGCTGTTAGTCGGCAAGGCCAACCCATCCGGAAAGCTGAGTGTCACCATTGCCAAGCGGAAAAATGACTATCCCGCCTGGGAGGATTTTTCCTGGGACAAGGACCACCCGAAGCAGATCAAGACATATGAGGACTACGGCCTGACCCCACCCCTCGTGGACCGTGCCTTCGCTCACCGGCCCGTTACCGCCTACCGGGAGGATATCTACCTAGGCTACCGGTACTTCGACTCCTTCGGGATTGAACCCCTGTACCCTTTCGGATTTGGGCTTTCCTACACCAGCTTCTCTCTGACCTGCGCCGGGGTGGCAAAGACCGCCCAAGGGCTGACTGTGAAATCCAAGATAAAAAACACCGGATTCCGCTCTGGTCGGGAGGTGTCACAGGTGTATGTGTCTGCTCAGGTGACTGCCCAGCCACACCCGTTCCAAGAGCTGAAAGCCTTTGCCAAAACGGGGGAGCTGGCTCCAGGGCAGACCGAGATCATTGCCATGACCATTCCCTGGAAAGAGCTGGCCTCTTTCCGGGAGGATCGGGCCGCTTGGGTCATAGAGGCGGGGACATACCTAGTGAAGCTGGGGAATTCCTCCGCCCACACCCAAACAGTGGCGGTGGTCCGAGTGGAAAAGGATATTCTGGTCCAACAGGTGGAAAATCGGCTGGTCCTGGATCCTGTTTTCCGAGAGAAGCTGCACCTTCTCGTCCGGGAGCCTGTTCTGGCAAAGGTCCCCCAGGGGTGTCCAGTGCTGGGTCTCTTCCCAGAGGATGTGCCAACGGTGAACATCCCTGCGACTCCGGCGGTGGACTGCTCGGCCCTGACGGAAAATCAGCTGGCCTGCCTGTGCGTGGGCTATGGCTCAGGTCTGCCCTTCCCGGACTTTCAGGAGACAGAGCTGCCCTCCACCCTTCAAGAGGATGGCAGGCCTCTCACCGTTAACGACCACCCGGCGGGATACAATGGATATGTGTCCCCAGCTGTGCCGGAGCGGGGTATTCACTCGATGTTTTACAAGGACGGCCCCGCAGGGGTCGGCGGGGTCAGCTGGCCCGGGGAGATGCTGCTTGCCTGCTCCTTTGACGTGGATGCCCTGTACCAAATGGGGAACGCGGTGGGTGCTGAGTGCGAGGCCCAGCAGGTGGATGTGTGGCTTGCTCCTGCCTTAAACCTTCACCGCCACCCCTTAGGGGGACGTAACTTTGAGTATTACTCCGAAGATCCATTCCTGACGGGGGCGATGGGTGCGGCAGTGCTCCGGGGGGTTCAGGAAAACCACAAAGTGCTGGTGTGTGCTAAGCATTTTGCAGCCAACGAGCAAGAAACCTACCGGCGGGGCAGTGCTAAACTGGAAAACGGCATTCCTGCTTTCGACGCAGTGGACTCCCTTGTCTCGGAGCGCGCCCTACGGGAGCTGTACCTCAAGCCATTCCAGATGGCGGTGGAGGCCGGGCTTCACTGTGTGATGACCTCCTTCAACAAAGTTAATGGAACCTTTGCTGGGGGCAGCAAGGATTTGTGTACTCACATTCTTCGGGAAGAGTGGGGCTTTGACGGGGTTGTGGTCACCGACTGGGGCGATATGGACATTGTGGTAGATGGCGCAGAAGCCGTAGCTGCCGGCAACGATATCATTATGCCTGGTGGGCCCCCTGTGATTCAGCAGATTCTGAAGGGGAAGGAAGAGAGCCGTCTTACCCGCCAGAAATTAGAAATCGCCGTGGAACATTTGCTCTCCGTGTTGAGAAGGTTAGAACGGCTAGATAGACACGATACCATTTAATAGTTCTATTTGTTTTTATTTTGAAATTATTATGAAAAAATGGAGGAATCATTTATGGCGTGGAGAAAGAGTATTGTACCAAGCGATACCACTGTGCTGCCTGGAATGCAGGTTTTGCCTGCAGATAAATCCCAGACCGGGATTGTCAACTATTTCCCGGATATTCCATATGTCCAGCGAGAGGAAGAGAGCCTTCTATTGCAGTTATTGCTGCCCTGCGGTCTTGCTCCTGGAACGCCTTCTGACCGGACATTTCCCCTGGTGGTATTTGTGCAAGGTGCCGCTTGGGGTGAGCAGGAGAAGTACCGTAACATACCTCAGTTGGTGCAGGTGGCCCGTGAAGGATTTGTAGTAGCTAGTGTGAAGCACCGAGCTGCCACTGTAGCGAAATTTCCTGCGTTCTTGCAGGATATTAAAGCAGCTATTCGTTTTTTGCGTGCCCATGCAAAAGAATATTATATTGACCCGGAGCAAGTAGCCATCTGGGGAGATTCTTCGGGGGGACATGCGGCTCAAATGGTGGGTGTTACTGGTGATATGGAACTATTCAAGACAGAGGAATATCGGGAGTATTCCGATGCTGTTCAAGTAGTGGTGGATTTTTACGGTCCCAGCGATATTAGTCAGGTGAACAACAAACCCCGTGACCCCTTTGTGGTGGCAGATAAATCCCGGATTCCTGAGGATATTTTATTTGGTGGCTGTGTAGCGGAGTACCCTGAGTTGGCAGAGCCCGGTAACCCACTTAACTACATCAAGGAGGGAACTCCGTTACCGCCTTTCTTGGTGGTTCACGGCGATGAAGACCCTGTCGTTCCATTTAATCAAAGTGTCCTCACTGTCCAAAAACTGCAAAAGACCGGACATGCGGTTCATTTTTGCAAGGTGACAGGAGCTGGTCACGGTGCATTTTTGTGGACAGATCAAGTTCTTGATGTGACTGTTCGTTTTTTAAAAGCCTGGTTGGCGCCGTAACAATACAAATTAAACAGGAAAGGCAGCTTAAATAAGAATTAGATAAAGAAAGCTGCATTTATTGCTTTACCCCTGCCCAAGCAATAATGAGACCATCAAGATCATGGATGAGTTCATTGAGATGGGCAATCTGGATTGCTGCGTGATCAACCGGGATACGTGCGCTTGACAGCCAAGCATCCTGACATCGAACTACTCGGAGCGGACTATGATATGTAGACCGAGGACGGAAAGCGGTTACCCAAAATTAGGGCCCCCAATTTCGCTGGAAATTCCATCTAGCCCGAAGTGACGGAAAAACCGTATCTATTGCGCGCTTCAACACGGTCATCGCCCTGAAGGCGGATTCTCAAATAGAAGCCTATTCCGACCCGTCCCAAAATAGCTGTTCCAGCTCAGAAAAAAGTATGTTGTCTTTGGGGTGAAAAAGTAAAGACCGACGAAATATCTGTTGTTATAGAAGAAAGACTTAGTCGAAGGTGAGGCGGGAAGTGAAAAAACCATTAAGTCAAAAAAATACATTGTGGACGTGGAAGTTTATCGTCCTCATTTTGATCAACCTGACAAACGGAGCGGCGGGACAGATGACTTTCCCTTTGGTAGCCAGCTTCGCCCTGGACCTGGGTGCGGAATTGACGGTGGCCTCATCTATTGCGGGAATTATGTCTCTGATCGGGATGTTCATGTCCCCAGTGGCAGGGGTGTTGTCCGACCGGATGAACCGCAAGCGGCTGCTAATGTGCACTGAGTTGCTCTACGCCCTGTTTTTGCTAGGCCATGCCTTCGCCACCACCATTCCGTTTTTGGTGTTCCTGCGGGCGGGCACCGGTGTGTTCTTCACTATCAATTCCGTGTTGACCACCGCCTACGCCAGCGAGTTTATCCCCCGGGACCGTATGGGGGAGGGCTTGGGCTACTTTGGCCTAGTGATGCCCCTGGCACAGGCGGTGGGCCCGGCCCTAGGCCTGGCTCTGCGGGACGCTATGGGGTTCGGGGCGGCCTTTGTGGCAGCCTGCATTTCCACGATCCTGTCATTTGTGTGCGTCACTATCCTGCCCTATGACGCCAAGGCGCCTCAGGAGGGGGAAAAGAAGCACTCCCTGAAGCTCAACGACCTGTTTGCTGTAGAGTTTCTAAGCCTGATGTTGCTGGCCACCCTGTTCAGTTCCGCCAACGGTCTGGCCACCACTTACCTGGACATCTTGGCTACCGAGCGGGGTATCCCTAACATCTCCCTGTTCTTCACGGCCTACGCTGTGGCGCTGTTGATTGTAAAGCCCATCACCGGGCGGTTGCAGGATAAGAAAGGTCTGTACTTCGTGATGATCCCTGCGGTGGTATTCGCCGCCCTGGGCACCTTCCTGGTGGGCGTTGCTTACTCTTTAGCCATGATGGTGCTGGCAGCTGTCTGCCGGGCCCTGGGACAGGGGGCTGGAACTCCTTGCCTGCAGGCCCATACCGTTCGCACGCTGGACGCCTCAAAGGCGGGGGTGGCGGTGTCCACCATTGTGATCGGTCAGAATCTAGGAAACGTCCTGGCGCCTATCGGGGGCAGTTTTTTCGCGGAATCCTTCGGCTATGAAGGAATGTTCTGTGGCATGGGCGTGGCCACACTGTTCATCGGGATGTTCCTTCTGGTGTGGAATTGTCTGCGGGAAAAGAAGGCAGGCCTGCAGTAATCAATAATAAATAATAAAATAATATAATATTTATGCAGGGAACCCGAAGCCAAGGTGCTTCGGGTTCCCTGCATAAATGACAGCTTTCATTTTATCAAAGTTTTACAAATTAAAAGTTTTTTTATTTTTGGGGTTCTGATGTAGTGAAGGGCAAATCGTGAAGAAAGCAGTGTACATTGCTATTGGAGTCACTCTGGATGGCCGGAAAGATGTCCTGGATGTGGACCGTGATGTCGTCGGTGGTCATCCCATTGGCGCGCATGGACAGGATTTTCTCCTCAATTTCCTGACTGATGCTGGTCTGGTTCTTTTTCAGTGCCTGGGGCTCGAATTCTCCCCTTGAGATCTCGATGAACTGATACTTCCACATCCCCAAAGCTGGTGCGCAGCGTTTTAGAACTGTGGCCGTTTCAGATGTTGTCCATGTTATTGTTCCGATAGTCGTATTTGCTGTAACCCAGCTCGTCCTCCAGCTCTGCCTCCAAGCCGTTCTCCATGAACTCGGCAATGGTCTCTTTGAACAGATTCTGAATGTCGTCCATGCTGCCAATGTTTGCCATCTGTAGCAGCTCACGAATCTTTTTCGACGGGCATTTTCTTACGGGGTGCGATTCTTTCTGGACATATGGTATATCTCCTGTGTGGTGCTTTTAGTCTACACTGTATGGGAGCTTTAAACAAAACTTGGGATAGTCTCGACTCTGGTATACCAGGCTCCTTTCGGTTATTCTGTTATTGGATAACCTGGTTATCAGAACTTTCCGATAATACTGGCAAGCAATGCTCCTGGATAGCCATTCAGCTTCCGGCGCTGCTTGTTGAGGGTATCCCCCAAGCCCCCATGAACGCAGAATTCCATTCTGTGGCTGCGCGTTCTATGAACGCTTAGGAGCATGACCGGCTCACCGCTGGTCATGCTCCTTTTCTTGTTCTTTTTTCTGTTCCTCGTCCAGTTTCAGCAGTCGGTCTACATTGGCCTTAGCTGTCAACAACTCCCGCATTCCCTCACGGGAGCGCCGGTACTCTGCATAGATCTTTTTTTTCCTTCAGGAGCCGGGCATACTCGGCTTGCAACTCCTTAACTTGGGGTAGCTTCTTGACTCCCATATCATCAAAGGCGTTTTTGGCTGCCTGATGGAGCAGGATTTCCTCCTCATGTTCCTGACGGAATTTCTTGGAGTAACCGGCCTTGCGGTAGGCTACATAAGTCTCACGGGTCTTGGCATAGTTGATGATGTGGGTCCGCAGGACGGCGATCTCCGCCATGCGTTTCTCCGCTGCCTTGATTTTAGCAGATAACTCATTATGGTGGGCTGTGGCTGCCGCCGCCTTTTCCTCCAGCGCCGCATACTCCAGCAGGTTATGCTCCGTGAGAAAATTCACGGTTTGTGCCATCTGTTTCAGATTAAAAACCTTGGCCCAACGCACATACCCGGCACCTTTTCCAGCCTGGAGCTTCGCCTGGATGTCAACCAGCAGATTGACCTTCGGCGGATCTGCTTGTTTGCCTGATTTCTGACGGGGTGTATGCTCCTTTTGACCGGCGAGGAGAGCCAGCAGGTCCTCCAGGGAGTAGCCATCGCCCAGGCTGTCCAGGCGGGAAACTTTGCTCCAGCCGGGGAGCTTCAGACGGTAGGATTGTCCACGCTTGGACACTTCACAGCCGGAATCCCGGAGCAGCTTCAGCAGCTCCTCCAGGTCAGCAGGCTTTTGTGCCAGGGCGTTGTCAATGGCAGCACGGAGCAATTCCCGATGTGAGGGCTTCGACTGATCGCCCAGCCACTGGTCGTAACTTTTACCGTGGGGCTTTGGGTTCTCGACAATGGCAGTCCGTTCTCAATGCAGATGGTGTCGCTCAATCGACGGACAGCTTTCGTGCTATCCCAAAAGTTACGGAGCTTTCGGTCACAATCCAGGTTGACCGAACTCCAAATAATATGATTATGGACATGGGCCTTGTCGATATGAGTGCAGACGATAAAGGCGTGTTTGCCCTTGGTAAACCGTTTGGCAAATTCTACGCCCAGCTGGTTGGCCTCCTCCGGGGTGATCTCCCCAGGGCAGACGATATTGACAATATCAGAAGTGCTTGCGCAGCGTGTCCTTGAATCGCTCCCAAAAGCTTTCCATAACTGCGTTGTCGCGAGGGTTTCCGGCCCTTGACATACTTTGAATTACATTGTATTCTTTAAGCAGGTTACAA
>JABLTM010028345.1_pt1 | contig 26679 bp, 20 predicted proteins | sample 7160121 | NCBI WGS metagenome assembly JABLTM01 (sample SAMN14651224, study PRJNA627086) | human gut metagenome | isolation source: feces | host: Homo sapiens
CGGATTTTCCTGAGTGACTGGTACCCCGCTTGCACCGGAAGAAGCCATCCGTTCACAGACAGCAAATGTTTCTTTGCGAAACCACCGTCCTCATATAAATGCGAAGGCTGCGGCTTTGTCTTTTCCACATCAACGCCAAACTTGTGTAAATCATCGGAAACATCCTGCATGGCATAACCCATTTTCATGATTTCCGGATGAAGTTTTGTCGGGTCTAATTCCCTCAAAAATTCCGTTCCCTTACAGAAATCTTCGACGCCCTTCATCGTCAATTCCTGATCTTTCACGCGAAGATGAAGCATTTGTCCAATAAGATGTCTCGCAACACGTTTTATCATGTGCAGACGAGAATACTCCGGATGATGGATGGCACAGGCAATCAATGTGTTTCTCATATCGTAATATTCCATGGAAGATGCCTTTCTATTATCGAACGCATCATGCCACACACCAATTCCGTTCATTGTCATAATATTTCCATCGAAACGCAGACCATATTCAATATCGTCGCCATGAATAAAAATCGGAAGCGGAAAACCACGAAATTGTTCTGCTAACGGCACGCAGCAGTACCACCAGCCATTATAGTCCATCGGGAGATTATATTCATTGCGGACAACATCTGTCATTCTCCGCAAATCATAGCCACGCTTAGTAAAACCAATGCGACCGCCCTGCCAGAGTTCACCATTTGCATGCTGAATGTAAGGGATATCAAGACGCAAAAGTCCTCCGCCGAGCATAGCCCCTTTCCTCTCTTCTTTTAAGAAGTTAAGAAGTGTATACGTTCTGAAAAGCGACTCCGGTTCCAGCACAATATCATCATCCATCAATAAAATATGTGTAAGGCCATACTTTTCCCTGTCCTCATATGCTTCTTTCATGCAGCGTCCAAAACCGCCGGAGCCGCCGGTGTTTCGATTTGGCATCACAAAAATTCTGTCGTTTGACAACTCTTCGCAAGGAAGCGTCTGTCCGTTATCCGACACATAAACATAAACATTCTGATAAAGCGGCGAATCCGGATTTTCCATCGTTTCACGCTTTAATGTTTCCAGCGTTTTCTTCACAAATTCTTCGCGCCGGAAAGTACAAATTCCAATCGCTATTTTCGCTAACTGGATGGGTTCAAAAACTGTCTCAAAACATCCACCGAGAATCTCCGTATCACTGTCTGCCCTAACCGTTGCGTAAACAATTCCCTTTACGTCTGCCAGAGAAAAGGAAAGAGAAACCTCATCCGGATCTGCCTGCCTATGTCTCTCACTGGTAAAATTTTCAGTCAATGCCATTGTTCCACCCGTAACTCCGGCATCCCACAGTCGAACCATGCAGCTTCCCTTACAGCGCAGGCGGAATCGAACCTCTTTTATTTTCGTATACATTTTCCATTTATAAGCCGAAAAACTATTAAAATAAGTAAATAAATCCGCTTCATTTCCAGCCGGTATCTTACCGTCTGTTGTGCCATGGAAATAAAGCTCCGGCTCATTGCAAATATTTTCTTTTGGAAAAACTAAATTCTGTAATATCATTTTTATCCTCTATTTCTTCTGAGTTGCCATATAGGCATCACACACTTCGTTTACTTCACCAATCTGCATAATCTGTCCCTTATTAATCCACACTGCATGGTCACACAGTTTACGCACCTGGTCAATCGAATGTGATACAAACAAAAGCGTTGTTCCGCCGCCCATCATTTCATCCATTCGCTTCAAACACTTCTGCTGGAACGAATAGTCGCCAACCGCCAGAATCTCATCCACAATCAAAATGTCCGGACGCACAATCGTAGCAATCGAGAAGCCAAGCCTTGCACGCATACCGGATGAAAAGTTTTTCACCGGCGAATCCAAAAACTTATGAAGTTCTGAAAACTCCACAATTTCATCAAAATGCTCCTGCATATATTTCTTGGAATGTCCAAGCACTGTTCCATTCAAAAAGATATTTTCCCTTGCCGTCAGATTCATATCAAAACCGGCGCCAAGCTCCAATAGTGGAGAAATCGTTCCATTTACAACAATCTCTCCTTTGTACGGTTTCAAAATTCCACTGATTGCCTTCAAAAGCGTCGACTTGCCGGAACCATTGCTTCCCACAAGTGCCCACGCCTCTCCTTTACGAATTGTAAAAGAAGCATCCCGGACAGCAAGAAACTCCTGAAAGAGAAGTTCATGTTTGATTAATTTTACAAAATATTCTTTTAAATTATCGATTTTTTCCGATGCCAGATTAAACCGTATCGTCACATCTTTTACATCGATTGCAATATCATTCATGCCATTCTCCTCCTTAAATATACAAAATAAATTTGTCCTGTGTCTTTACAAATACCCACAGTCCGATGATGAGCATCAGAAATGCCGACACAATTCCAATTATAATAAGCCACATAATACTGATTCCAGCCGGCACAAACCCCGGCAGTGTCAGCATACGAAACTGAGAAACATAGGAGTACATCGGATTCAGATGCGATACAATGTACTGAAGATTCTGTGGCAGTGCCTCAATCGGATAGAACATCGGTGTCAGATAAAGCCATGCCGTTGTAATCGCATTGTAAATATACTGGATATCCCGGAAAAATACATTGGTTGCCGCCAAAAAAAGTCCCAGCCCCATCGTAAATACAAAGTTCTGTGCGAGCACAAGCGGGAACAGAAAAAGCCGCCACGTAAATTCTCCCCCGGTAAATAACATAACAATCAAAAGTGCTCCCATTGAAAATACACAGTCAATCAAACCACTGATAATTTTTGAAACGGTAAAAACGTATTTCGGTACATATGTTTTTTTGAGAAGTGATGCACTTCCGTTAATCGACTGAATCGCCGATTTCGTGGACAGATTCATAAAGTTAAACATAACCTGGCCGCTCATCAAATATACCGGGAAGTTAGTAATATTGGCTCTCGTAAACATTTTAGAAAATACAATTGCCATGATAATCATAATAAACAGCGGGTTTAATACACTCCACAAATAGCCCAGCACACTGCGGCGGTATTTCAATTTCAAATCCCTGCTCACAAGCTGTCCCATCAAATCTTTGAATCGGACAAAGCCCTTTATTCTAGCAACAAATAATGACATACACTACCTCCATTCTCTAGTCGCATCCGTATGCCTTCCGGCATAAATACGACGCCAAACGATACAATCCATACCCACTATGCCGCAGCATTTTCACGGCACGGTTTGTCACACTGTGATAAATATCCGGAAATTCTTTTTTAATCCGTTTATCCCAAGCCACAATTTGATTTTTGTGAACCGCCTCTGCCGGATAACTCAAATAAATTTTATACTGGCTTGTCAATATTTTCGCTACGCCTTCCGCCACATATGCTTTTTTCTCCGGCGTCAGACGCTCTGCTTCTTCCTTATAAAATTCCAGCAAATGTGTCAGCACCATCTCATGGTGTGCGCAGTTTTTCTGCATATTTCGGATGTTCATACTCTGCGTCTCCATCCCAAGTCTGTAACAGTACACCTGCTTTTCCAAAAACGCAATTGTTTTCACAAACGGAATCGGATACAAATTATACTCGGCGTCCACATAAAAACAATGTTCATCCAGACGTCTTCCCATTTTTTTCAGCAATTCCGTGCGGTAAGTAGCAGCATGCATATTAATGTAAACTTTGCCGCAGACTTCCTCAAATGCATATATTTTCCGATACTCTTTTCCCGGAAATTCATGGTGCATCTCACTCACCATTTCACCGGAAGCATCGTTAAAACTATGGTAGTCATTCACCACCAAATCGACCTCTGCCGTCTGAAGATATATAAGCAGTTCCTTTAACCCTTCTGCAGACACGTAATCGTCCCCGTCAACGGTCTTAAAATATTTCCCCGCTGCCTCTTCGATTCCGCGGTTTACCGTCGAACCATGACCGCCATTTTCTTTATCAATCAAACGGAATACATCCGGATAATTAGTCTGATATTCTCGGGCAATTTCATTGACCCCTTCACCGGAACCATCATTTACAATCAAAACTTCTAACTGGTCCGTTACTTCCGGAATCAAAAAACTATCCAATGTTTCACGAAGATAATCCTCCACATGATAGGCGGCTATGGACACCGTCAAAAGTTTCATTTCAATTCCCCGCTTTCTGCCTCTGCATAAATTCTCCGCATTTTTTCTTCCACTAAATCAATCGAAAAATCCTGCACTCTTTTTTTGTTCCATTCACCCATCCGTTTTGCCTCTTCCGGGTAATCTAAGAAAAAGGAAAGACCTTTTACATAATCGGATGCATTTCCCTCTTCAAATAAGAATCCGCCTTCTCCATCGGAAATCAAATCATGGTTTCCACGGATATCTAAGGCAAGCACCGGGAGTCCGGCACGCATTGCCTCCATCATTGCCACCGGAAGTCCTTCACGCTTCGATGGAAAGGCAAAGCAGTCTGCCTGCAAAAGAACATCCGGAATTTTCTCACAGTAACCGGCAAATACCACCTGTTCATCAAGATGCATCTCCCGCACCACGGTGTGCAAATGTTCCTCCATCGCACCCGTACCACAAATAAGATACGTTAGTTTTTTTCTGCGGAAACGATCCATCGCGCGGAGCATAACTTCATTATTTTTTCCTTCCGTCAGCTCGCCAACACTCACAACTACTTTGTGGTCAGCTGGGATTCCGTATGCTTTCCGCATATCAAAATCAGGGTCTTTTTCAGGTTCAGGTTTCAAGCCAACTCCCTGCACATATTCCACATTTCCGCGAATCGGGAATTTTTTTGCCCTCGCATAATCTTCCTGATTAATCACCAAAAGTTTATCCGTATATCTCGCATAATGCTTTTCTGCCACATAATATTTCCAATTAGAAACCGGTGCGCCCTCATAAAAATGAAAGCCATGTGCGGTATAAATAACCGGAACTTTTCTTCCTGTCATTTTGTATACTTTCTCTGCCGCTTTGCGTGTGAGAACTCCTGTCATCGGCATATGGCAGTGAATCAAATCAAATTTTTCCTCAAGCATCAGTTTTTTCAACGCCAGATAGCACGTCCGCACATCCCTGGAAAATGGCGAGCGTCCAAACGGAATATGATGTCGGTGGATTCCCGTGCCCATCAGCCGGGAATTGTCTTTTCCATACACAACAACATCAAAGTTTGCCGCATAATGAATTTCATATCCCATTTCCTGTAATATTTTCACGTTGTTCATTTCAAACTGTGGTACAAAGCCGCTGACTCTTGTTACCAGTAATGCTTTTTTACTCATGATGCGATTCCTCCCTGGATGTATATTCCTGAATCTTGCGTTCGACCTCTTCGTTGCCCTCGGTGTGTTCTTTCAATCCCGTTGTCTGGTCGGTATCCACGCCCTCTGTCGAGTCCTTTTTCAAAACGGTTTTTACTGTCATAAGAATCAGTTTCAAGTCCATCCACAGAGAGTAATTTTCAATATAAAACAAATCCAGTTTCAGTTTGTCATAGGGAACGGTGTTGTATTTTCCGTAAATCTGTGCAAATCCGGTCACTCCGGCTTTTACACGAGTACGGAAAACAAACTCCGGCATTTCTTTCTGATATTCTGCAATAATTTCCGGCCGCTCCGGTCTCGGTCCGACAAGCGACATATCCCCGGAAAGCACATTAAAAAGCTGTGGCAGTTCATCTAACCGGACAGCACGCAAAAAACGGCCCACCGGCGTAATCCGCTCATCATGCTCTTTGGCAAGAACGGCTTCTCCCGACTTTTCGGCATCCACAACCATGCTGCGGAATTTTAAAATAGAAAATTCCCGATTGTCTTTCGTGCACCGCACCTGCCTGTAAAAAACCGGCCCCCCGTCACAGCATTTTATCGCAAATGCCACCAAAAGCATAATCGGCGACAATAAAATCGTAAGCGGCACCGCAATGAACAAATCTACCGTACGCTTCCAAAACCGCTGGTCAAAACTCAAAGAATATCCCTTAGACAGCAAAAATGGGGTGTCAAACACATGAATTTCGTCGCCACCCATCAAAATAATATCGGAAATTTTCGGCATTACATACGCCCGGATTCCATTTCCATAACAATATTTTAAAATTTCATTTCTTGTTTCCGCCGCAATATCTCCAATCAAAACCGCCTGATAATCTTTCACCGTCTCGGCAATGCGGTCGATTCCGGCATGAGCATCAATTGCCCCGTAAATCGCATACTTATCACGTCTTGTCTCCAATTTATCGACTAACTCCGACGCCGGTCTGTCACCATAAATCAGAAGAATTTTCCACGGCTGGAAAATGCGGTTATACAATCGTCTTGTCACAACTGTCCAGACAACCGCAATCACGCAGTCAATTAACTGCATCAAAATCATGTATCCCGGATTGACAAGCCCAAAAGCCAGCAGACAAATCACGAAATACATCACAATATTTGCTAAAAATGTAGCTAAAAACTGCGACAACACCACTTCCATCCGCCGCAGCTGTCCAATTCTGAGTGCCCCATACATCGTCGAAAAAAAGTACACTAAAATTGCGTAAAGCCCAATCAATGCCCAGTTACCTTTGCGGTAAAAATGGAAAAAGTACATCGTATCCCAGTACACGCGGTACCAGAAATACGCAAACACTGTCGCCATCAATGCCACACTTATTAAGGAAAAGAAGAACAAAATCGTCTTCTTGTATGGGTCGTAATTTTTATTCATGACAACCATCCACCTCCCAAACTGTCTGTCATGCACAAGTATAATAATTTTACCATAGATGGAAAGTTATTGTCAATGCAGGGGGGCGAGGGGACTTTTTTTGTTTCCCGTAATTTGGCAAAAAAGCCTTACGGTTCATGGGCGTTCTCACTAATTGAGTGCGTAGCGGTATGGGCACTGAAACTACCAGTGCCGCATACCGACGTACTCAAACCCACGAACCGTAAAGCTTTTTTACCAAATTACTGGAATCCAAAGAAATCGGCAGCGACCCCCTGTCACAAACTAGTCAGTTGCTGCTTGATTTTGGCTCTGAATTGATTTGAAATATGCAAATGTTGGTCTGGCGGTTTTGGGACAACCTTTTTTCATTAATTTTCCCAATAGGGTTGTATTTTTGTCTTATTATCCGTCTTTATTCGGATAAATTACACGTCAACTGCAACTCTTTCTGATGCTTTTGTTTTTATGGTTGCTTTTCTTCGACTTTCATACAACTTTCATGCAACGCTTTTGGATTTTTATAGAAGATAACGTTGCATAAGGTTTTCTCTTTGAGAGAGAATCATACTAAGTTTGAAAGGCATTGCGTATTTTGCATGCCCATACCTTTACGCGTTTGTTAAGCGGGAGCACCCACGAAACACAAACTTTTCTTGATAAATTACGAAAACAAAAAAGGCGCCAACGCCCCCTAACACAAACCAAAACTCAGTTTAACTTGAAAGATATCTCTTTTTCTACTAAAATAAGAATTAAGATTGAAAAGCAAACGCGCACTTTTTGAGTTTTGCGCAGATTGAGAGGTTAGTATGGATAATCGAAATTTTACTCTGCTTACTGATTTTTATGAAATCACAATGATGCAGGGCTACTTTAAAAATCATGCATCAAATTGTGTTGTTTTTGATTTATTTTACCGTCAGAATCCGGATGATGGTGCGTATGCCGTATGTGCCGGACTGGCTCAGGTAATTGACTATGTCAAAAGCCTTCACTTTGATTATGAGGATATTGATTACTTACGCGGTCTTGGCGTGTTTGATGAAGACTTTCTGGATTATCTTGCAAGTTTTCATTTTACAGGAGATATTTATGCGATTCCGGAAGGCACTGTAGTCTTTCCGCGCGAGCCGCTTTTAAAAGTTGTCGCACCGATTTTAGAGGCGCAGTTAGTGGAAACAGCACTCTTAAATCTGATTAACCACCAAAGCCTGATTGCAACAAAAGCTTCCCGTGTCTGCTATGCAGCAAAGGGCGGTGGCGTTATGGAATTTGGTCTGCGGCGCGCACAGGGACCGGATGCCGGTACATTCGGGGCACGTGCGGCTGTCATTGGCGGATGTATTGGTACAAGTAACGTAATTTGCGCAAAAGAATATGACGTTCCCGCACTTGGCACGCACGCACACAGCTGGATTATGAGTTATGGGGATGAATTGACTGCATTCCGCAAATATGCCGAATTGTATCCGAATAACACGACACTTCTTGTTGACACCTATGACACCCTTCGTTCAGGCGTACCAAATGCCATCCGTGTATTTGAGGAATTGAGTGAGCAGAACCGCATGCCGAAAAAATATGGCATTCGTCTCGACAGCGGCGACCTCGCTTACCTTTCCAAGAAAGCAAGAAAAATGTTAGACGATGCGGGATTTCCGGATGCCGAAATCTGTGCTTCAAGTGATTTGGATGAATATCTGATTGACTCTCTGCTCTCACAGGGTGCCTGCATTGATTCCTGGGGCGTTGGCACAAACTTGATTACATCCAAAAACACACCTGCGTTTGGCGGTGTATACAAATTGGCTGCGGTAGAAATTGACGGAGAAATGATTCCAAAAATCAAATTATCCGAAAACCCGGCAAAAATCACAAATCCTGGCAACAAAACGGTTTACCGCATTTACGACAAAGAATCCGGGAAAATCCGCGCCGATTACATAACGCTTGCGGACGAAACCTTTGACGAATCCGAAGATTTGCTTCTTTTTGACCCGAATGCTACTTGGAAAAAAACGCGTCTTGAAGGCGGCACCTACACGATGAAAGAAATTTTAGTTCCTATTTTCAAAAACGGACAGTGTGTTTACGACTCACCATCCGTTATGGAAATTCAAAAACACTGCAAGGAGCAATTGGAAACGATGTGGGAAGAATCAAGACGTCTGGTTAATCCTCAGGAAGTATTTGTTGATTTGTCTGACAAATTGTATGAAATGAAAAAAGAATTATTAAATGAAGTAGGACGCTGAAACAAGCGTCCTACTTTTCTCTCTATTTATTTTTCCCAAAAAAAGATTTTAACATTGAAATTCCAAAGGATGCGATACAAAAACCAAGTATCCCACCAATCGTATTTAATATGATATCGTCAACATCCACACAGCGATAATTCACTTGCAGCATAGCATTAAACCCCCATTGCCAAATTTCTACAAATACCGTTATAGCAATAACAGAACATAACATTCTAACAAACTTTTTATCCTCTTTAAAATAGCAATAAAGCGAAAAACCAAGAGGCATAAACAAAAGAATATTTCCAAAAAACTGGTAACACAAAGTTCCATAAGCGTGATATGTTATTGCATCAGAAAAAATGGATATTATCGTATGAAATGGAATAAAATTATTGGCAAGCCCTTCACCATCCGCAATCATTGTCTCTAACAGTTCATCCTGATATGGAAACGGAAAGAAACAAACACAAACAATCAACATAACCGACACAAGACATCCCATTGTTGATAAATAACGTTTATCTCTTAAATCCCAATTAATCAGTCCAATAACAAGAAAACAAATTACAAGAAAAGCGAAAAAAAACAAAATAAATTGTGATGTAATCATATGTACTCCTTCTATATTAATATGTAATGCTAGCAGAACCTACTACATATCCAATCGCTGTTGGTTTCCAAAATTCATACGTGTATGTGGTTCCCTTAGTTGTTGTTAACGAACTTGTCCCTTTTTTCCCTTTACGATTTGGTACTATTTTGTAATATTCACGCACTCTTTTCACCATCTCAATCTCACATGAAAAGAATGCTTTTTTTCAATTTTTACTCTGCACAAAGATTTTTTGTACATTCTCTCACCACCCTTTCATTTTACATAATGTTCAACTTATGATTTTTTTGAACCCTTAAATGTATACTAATACGTCTAAGTACGTTTGTCAATAATATTTTTTATTACGTAATATTGTATTTTTAAATATAATATGATACTATGAGGACATAAGGTGGGTGCTGTGGAGGTAGAATATGGCATACAAAAACAACCTTATTACTGGAATTACAGAATTATTAGTACTTAAAATTTTAGAACAACAAGATAGTTATGTTTATGAAATTCAAAAAATGATTAACAATCATTCTGAACAGTTACTATCCATTTCTCTTAATACCATTTATACAGTCACCTATAAATTGGAAAAAGAGAATTTGATTAGTGAATACTCAAAACGTGTCGGTAAAAAAAGGACAAGAGTATACTACCATCTAGAAGAAACTGGAAAAGAACATCTTGCAAAAGTCATGACTAATTATAATTACATGATTGATGGTGTAAATCGTATCATTAATTCTTTAGGCGGCGCACAAAATGAGTAACAAGTTCTCTGTAAAAGAATTTCCCCCAAAAAAGAGAAACCAGTCCACTGATTTCTCTTTTTGAATTTTCGCTTTTTAATTAAATCCGTAAATCTTCTGTGACAAACTATAACCCCACACGACAATCTTTCTGCCGGCTTTGCTGCGGAACTGCATCGGCTTACTCAGTGCCATTTTATTTATCATGCGGTACATGATTTTATTTTTATTTTTCAGGTACTCCCATAATTCCTCGCGTTTCAGCAGGCTTTCTTCCGAGCCTTCTTTAATGAGAAATACAGAACTAACCGTCATCATCATTGTCAAATATTTTACCATGTAATCGCGCAGTTTTTTGTTCTTGATTTTTGTCAAATCATACGCATCAATCATCAATTTGTTGACTTTAATCTGCTGGTCGATACGTCCAATCATTACTTTTTCGTTTACCGACTGGTCATCTCTTCCGATAAAATAACGATACAAATCGGCATTCACGTAATACATTTTTTTCACAAACGGAAGCGGATTATAAACAAAAATGTTATCTACATAAAACGTATGTCTTGGCAGTTCAAGCTGGCAGTCGCGAAGCATTTTCGTCCGGTAAATAACCGAATGCATCAAAATGTTCTGACTAATCTTAAAGCGTTTTACATCATTCCACGTAAATACCTGATTTTCCGGAAAAACGCCATCATAGCGAATCACTTTGTGTTTGTGAAGGCTTGGCTTTTCGTAAACATAATTAGCAAGCAGCATATCCACGCCAGAACCATCTTCCACAAAACTGCGAAGCACATCCAAAATCTTAAGGAATGCCCCTCTGTCAAACCAGTCATCACTGTCGAGCACCTTGTAATACAAACCGCTTGCATTGGCAAGACCGGTATTTACTGCTGCCCCGTGGCCCCCGTTTTCCTGGTGAATCGCCCGTACAATCGTCGGATGTTCTTTTTGCAGACGGTCGGCAATTTCAGCCGTTTTATCTGAAGAACCATCATTTACCAGAATAATTTCAACATCTTCGCCACCTACTAATGCGGTTTCTACTGCATGCTCCATGTAATCCTGCGAATTATAGCAAGGTATCGCAACCGTCAATAGTTTCATTCTCAAAACCCTTCTTTCTTAAATTTCCTCTGCCACCGTCAGTGCACGGTCCACAATCGCATCAATATTATAATACTTGTATTCAGCCAAACGTCCTAACAGATAGAAGTTTGGAATCTTATTAACAAGTTCTTTGTACTTCAAAAACAGAGCATCATTTTCAGCGTTATTAATTGCATAATAAGGAATTTCCCCGTCTTTTCCCTGATAAGGCATCGGGTATTCTTTCACAATCGTCGTATCCTTTGCATCCAACTGGCCGGACAAATACTTAAACTCTGTTATACGGGTAAAATCTTCCGACACCGTGTAGTTTACTACACCGTGGCTCTGATAAAATTTCTTGTCATAGTGCTCAAAATCAAACCGCAGTGAACGATACGGAAGTCTGCCAAAGCGGCATCCAAACAGCTCATCCAAAGCTCCGGTAAAAATCACATTGCCGGTAAATGGCTGCCCCTCAAAAAGAACCTTATTTTCTGCCTCCGGGTCAATGGTAAGAACCGATGCAGCCTCGCAATTTAAGCGCACTTCAATACCCGGATAATTCAGCATTTTTTCAAAAATCGGTGTAAATCCTTCCTTCGGAAGTCCCTGATATTTATCCTGAAAATAACGGTTATCTCTAGACAAAAGAACCGGAACACGGCCAGACACAGCCGGATCGATTTCCTTCGGCGATTTGCCCCACTGCTTCATCGTATATTTCAAGAAAACATTTTCATATACATACTGAGCAATCTCCTGTAACTCTTCATTTTCATGATTCATAAGCTCCAGAATCGGAACTCTGGCACCTTCACCAAAATTATCAATTAAAAGCTTTTCCAAATGCGGCGCGCGCTCGCCGTACACAAGCTCCAGCGTATTTAAGTTAAACGGAATTGGCAATTCTCTGCCATATACATTTCCAACAACTTCATGGCGGTACTCATACCAGTCGGTAAAACGTGACAAATACTCATACACTCTATCAATATTGGTATGGAAAATATGCGGTCCATACTGATGAATCAAAATGCCATAGTCGTCTTTTTTGTCATAGCAGTTGCCGCCGACATGGTCTCTGGCGTCAATTACTAACACCTGCTGTCCTTTTTTCTCAGCCAGCTCTCTGGCTACCACAGCACCGGCGAAGCCGCTGCCAATCACAATACTATCGAACATATCTGTCCTCCCTCATTTATTCCTTATTATTCCTATTTTACCAAACCTAGCGAATAATATCCACTATTAATTTCGGAATCCTTGGGGCTTCTTTCGAATACCGGATACTGCTCTCAAACATTGCCATTCCACGGTTCAATTTTTCTTTTGTTCCTGCATAGCAGATGGCAATCGGTTCGCCTTTTTTCACGGTATCTCCAATTTTCTTTTTCAGGTAAATCCCTGCGCTCATATCAATGACGCTGTCTTTGGTCTCCCTGCCGGCACCCAAAAGTCCTGCTGCCACACCAATCTTCTCGGTATCCATCCCGGATAAAAATCCATCTTCTGCGGCAAGCACTTCTCCCTCAAATGCGTCTCTCTCAAAAAATTCCGGATGCTCTACATAACGGATATCGCCGCCCTGTGCCTGTACCATTTCTTTGAATTTTTCAAATGCCTGTCCGGACGAAAGAGCTTTTTTCGCCATCCTTTTTCCCTGACTGTGGCTTACATTTTCCAGCCCAAGTGACAGCATCATACCGGCTAACGCCACGCTGACTTCTTTGACATCTTCCGGACCATCTCCTTTTAACACCTCAATCGATTCTTTTACTTCCATGTTATTGCCGATTGCAAATCCGAGCGGTTCCTCCATGCCGGTTAAAATTGCCACGGTCTCTTTTCCCGCATGATTTCCAATTGCCACCATATGTTTCGCAAGTTTTTTCGCATCTCTTGTATTTTTCATAAATGCTCCGCTTCCCGTCGTGACATCCAAAACAATTTTATCACTTCCTGCCGCCAGCTTCTTACTCATAACCGACGCTGCAATCAACGGAATACTGTCCACTGTAGCTGTTACATCGCGGAGTGCATACAAAAGTTTGTCCGCCGGCGCCAGATTTCCGGTCTGTCCAATCACGCTGATTCCCGTTTTTTTCACCGTTTCAAAAAACTCCTCTGCCGAAAGGTCAATGCGAAAACCGGATATCGACTCCAGTTTATCTAGCGTTCCCCCGGTAAATCCAAGTCCGCGCCCACTCATTTTTGCCACCGGCACGCCACAAGCCGCCACAATCGGTCCAACAATCAGTGTTGTCTTGTCGCCAACACCGCCCGTCGAGTGTTTGTCCACTTTAATTCCTTCAATCGGTGACAAATCGACCAAATCTCCGGAATCCCGCATTGCCAAAGTAAACGCTGCCAGTTCCTCATTTTCCATACCATTAAAGTAAATTGCCATCAGCATGGCAGACATCTGATAATCCGGAATTTTCCCTGCCACATAATCCGTTATCATAAAATCAATTTCTTCTTTTGTCAGTGTCTCTCCATTCTTTTTTTTCTGGATTAAATCAACAAATCTCTCTGTTCCCATGTGGAATACCTCCTATGTAATACGACCGTTCCCATAAACCCAATCGAAACGATTTCCGTTAGTTATAATGTAACATATTCTAGCCATTCCTGCCAGTAATTTACGGTTTTTTGCCCGCAAAATAATGAACCCATTCAAAATCCGAACACTCCGCATTTTTCCATGTCATCATATAAAATTCCAAATCCCTGCCCGGCACCTTTACCATGTTGGCAATCCCAAGAACCGGCGACGGAAAGTCCTTGCAGTAATAGAGTTCTTTCCCATCAATCTTCTTCTCCCATTCATTGGCATCCAATTTCCCACCATAGATGCCATTCCCCGTCAACAGATATCCGAAATCGTCATCAATCACAAGACCGGAAGTGCTGCTTTCCGATGTCATTCCCTCACATTTTATAACCTTTTTCGGCACGCTCTCATAAAGTGACTTTTTCAAAATCAATTGTTGTCTCGGTGCCACCACATAATAGTTTCCTTCCGTATCAAACCCTGCTGATATATCATCAATTTTTCCATCTTTGGCAAGAAATTTTTCTTCTACACTGTCGTACTCAATTGCCTGTCCGTCCGTGGCATCTTCCTTTAAGGAAAAGATAAACACAAGACGTGATTCGTTAATCACACTAAACGATACAATCTTTTGTCCTTTTACACGTGACGTAATATCAGGGATATGAAGTTCCCGGATTTCCCTATTTTTCTTGATTTTATACAGCTGGCATTTTGTTTTACTATTATCACTATACATCACGTACAAATTCTGCTTTGTATCGGCTGCAATCTGAATTTCACCATTGCCGCAGTTTTTTGCAACAAAATCACTCCATGACGTTTTTTTCGTCACCCATTTCTTATCTTCCCCCCACCGACACTCCATATAAGAATCTTTTCCGGAAGTCCGCATGCGAAAAATGAAATATGGCACCTCTTCACCTGCAATAAGATACATTTGTTTCATATCTTTTGAAAATGCAAGCTCCGGCTTTTGTATCTTTTCATATACGTATGACTTATCTGGTTTTAGAGAAACTTCCTCTCTCGGTTGCATTGCAGTTTCTTTATCGCAGGAAATAACAAACAGACTCAAGCAACAAATCAGAAAACACCGAACCCACTTCATATTAACGCACTCCCTTTCAAAAACTATTACTTCGTATTTTACTACAACTGCGATATGATGTCCATCCTACTTTCAGTTAATCCACTTCAAAAAAGTATGCAATTGCCAAGTGTTCGTTGACACTTTTTCGCTTTCCGCAATTTGGACGAAAAGGACCACATGCAACCCTTTCCTTCATATATACCAAAAATAGTTGCATAGATTTTGAGAAAATTCAGCCGAAAGCAACCAAAAAGCAAGAAATTAATACAAAGAGTTGCATGTGTCGTGCAATTTCCCCGAATAAAACCGAATAATGAGGTGAAAATGCAACCCTCTAGGCAGGAATCAAGCAAAAGAGTTGTTCCAGAAGTGCTAACCTCAAATTTCAGCCACAAAAGATGTAGCAAATATTCGTTATAAGTTTATTTAGATTTCGGCAGCTCAGAAGAAAAATTTTTCCTCTGAGCTGCCGAAATCTAAAAACAAGTCCTAACCATTACTTGCCTACACCCCCTCAAATATGTTATACTTTTGACGATTATTACACTTTATGAAAGGGGATTTTTTATGTCCACAACTACCATTGCGGTGTTAATTGCCTTCGTGTGTTATTTAGCGATGATGATTGGCATCGGCATCTTTTCGATGAAAAAAACAAACAGTACCGAAGATTATTTTCTTGGCGGAAGAGGCTTAAACAGCTGGGTTGCCGCTCTTTCCGCACAGGCTTCCGATATGAGCGGATGGCTCTTGATGGGACTGCCGGGTTCGATTTACCTTGCCGGAACCGGAAAAGCCTGGATTGCCATCGGATTGTTTATAGGAACGGCGCTTAACTGGATTTGCATTTCCAAACGCCTGCGCCGTTACACAATTGTAGCAAACAACTCTTTAACACTCCCGGAATTTTTCCAGAACCGTTTTCGCGATAAGAAAAAGATTCTTCTTGGAATTTCTTCCGTTGTAATCGTTATTTTCTTCTTAGTGTATACCGCATCAGCACTGGCATCCGGTGGAAAACTCTTCCAGACTGTATTTGGTCTTGATTACCACTACGCACTTTTAATTGGTGCAGCCGTTATTCTGGCATACACATTTATGGGAGGATTCCTCGCCGTATGTACCACCGATTTTGTGCAGGGAACCATGATGCTTATTGCACTTTTAACGGTGCCAATTATTGCTTATGCCGCTATCAGCGGCGACTTCACCGGCGCATTAACCGCTCACGGTGTAGCAGAAAATTCAGACTTCTTAAGTTTGTTCTATATGGACGGAAAACCGTATCCGCTGATTTCCATCGTTTCTGACTTAGCCTGGGGACTTGGTTACTGCGGTATGCCACATATCTTAGTCCGTTTTATGGCTGTTAAGAGCGAAAAAGAATTGAAAAAATCCAGTGTAATCGCAATCGTATGGGTTGCCATTTCGCTGATTGCCGCATGCTTTATCGGAATCTTAGGACGCGGATTCTTAAATGAAACACTCGTAGAAACCGGTTCCGAAAATGTATTTATCAAAATGATTCAGCAGATTTTCGATGGCAACATCGTTTTAATCTTTATTGGCGGTTTGTTCCTTTGCGGAATCCTTGCTGCCATTATGTCAACAGCAGATTCCCAGCTTCTTGTCTGCGCCTCCTCCGCATCTAAAGATATTTTCAAAAATATTCTGAAACCGGAAGCAGAAGACAAAAAAGTATTAAATGTAAGCCGTATTACGGTTCTTGTAATTGCTGTCGTTGCCTGCATTATCGCATGGAACCCGGACAGCAGTATCATGGGGCTTGTTTCTGACGCATGGGCCGGTCTTGGTTCTGCCTTTGGTCCACTCGTTGTGTGCTCCCTGTTCTGGAAACGTACCAACCTTCCGGGTGCCGTTGCCGGCATCGTATCCGGTGGATTGTTCGTTATCATCTGGGATTACCTTCCAATTCTTGGCGGTCAGACACCTTACGCCGTAACCGGAATTTACTCCCTGTTATTAGGATTCTTTGTCAGCCTTTTGTGCATTGTCATTGTCAGCCTTTTGACAAAAGCACCATCCAAAGAAATTGTTGAAGAATTTGAATCTGTCAAAACTTATCAGGAATAAATCGTAGAACCTACGGAGGTTTTTATGGAGTTTAAAAGTTTAAAAAAAATTCATGACGGTCACTTTATCCACCGCTATGATATCACATATGAAACGGTCGATGGAAAAGAAAAAGTTTATGAAATGATTAGCCGAAATCCGGACATTTCCACACTTTCGGAGCTTCAGGCAAAAACACCGGACTCTGTTGTTTTAATCATGCATGATGAGAAGAACGAAAAAATACTGTTAAATAAAGAATTCCGCCTTGCTTTAGGCGACTGGGTATATAATTTCCCGGCAGGCCTGATTGATGAAGGCGAAGAGCCAATCGAAAGCGCAAGGCGCGAATTAAAAGAAGAAACCGGTCTTGATTTACTGACAGTAAACGATATTCTTCCTTTAAGTTACAGTGCCATCGGCTTTGCCAATGAAACCAACCTCTGTATCGTCGGTGTTGCAGACGGCACCTTTTCCAAAAGCAGTTCCACTGTTGAGGAAATAAAAGCCGGCTGGTACACAAAAGACGAAGTCAAAAAACTTCTGAAAACGGAATTATTCGCCGCAAGAACGCAATCTTACTGTTACTTGTGGTGTAAATAAAAAAATGCTTAGAAGGCTAAAATCCTGACATCAGATTTTGCTTTCTAAGCATTTTATTTTCTAACATTTCTTACTTGGTTCCAAAGATTCGGTCTCCGGCATCTCCAAGTCCCGGACAAATATACGCATTTTCATTCAGACAGCGGTCTTTGCAGCCCACATAAAGCTGAATATCCGGATGTGCTTTCATCAGACGCTCAATTCCTTCCGGTGCAGCAATAATCGACATAAATTTAATGTTCTTTCCACCATGCGCTTTGATAAAATCTACTGCCGCTACTGCCGAACCACCGGTTGCCAACATCGGATCTACAACCACAATCGTTCTCTGGTCAATCGGTTCCGGAAGCTTACAGTAATACTCATGAGGTTCATGTGTTTCCTCATCACGGTACAAACCGATATGACCGACTTTCGCCGATGGCACCAGTGATAGAATACCGCTTACCATACCAAGTCCGGCACGAAGAATCGGCACAATAGCTAACTTCTTTCCGGCAATCATCGGTGTCCGGCACGTCTCAATTGGTGTCTTAATTTCCACATCTTCAACGGGCAGATCACGGAGTGCCTCATATCCCATAAGCATGGCAATCTCCTCAATCAGACGGCGGAACTCATTCGTTCCTGTTGCCTCATTTCGCAAAATCGAAATCTTATGCTGAATCAGCGGATGTTCCATTATAGTAATCTGTTTCATTTTCTTTCCTCCATTTTCTTTCGCGTTTTCTATTATTGTACCTTTTCTTGTAAAAAAATACAATCTCGCATTTTGAAAAAGAAGGATTCCACCACTACTTAATCTTTACCGGTTTCACTTTACTAAACTTCGATACAATTTTTATACTCTTATTCTTCTGCTTCACCGTCTTGTAAGTCCGGATTTTAACAAAGTATTTTTTGCCGGATTTTAATTTTTTACATACTGTGGATGTCTTTTTTGCTTTTTTAATTACTATCTTTTTGACTCCCTTTTTCATATTTTTACTGGTGCCATACCACACCTCATAACCACTGATTTGTGATTTCTTCTTCCACTTCAGCGTCATTTTCTTCTTTCCTGCCTTAACCTTAGAAAATGCTGTTGCCTGTGGTTTCACCGTGAAATACAACTGTTTTGTGCCCGCATACCGGCCTCCGGTCAATGTAAGAGACACCGCATACTGATTCACATCTTTTCGGTTCTTCGGATAAGACAGCATATACGTACTTCCCAGTGGCAATACCTGCCCCGTCGAATCTTTGACGGTCACTTTTGGCGTTTTTGCCTTTCCATCATAGGTAAATACGGTCTGCAAAAGGGAAACATTGGAAACCTTCGGAATTGATATACGTGATGTAATCACACCACAGTCTCTGCATTTTTTCAGCAAAACGCCATCCGTATCAAAACCGGCTTTTTTCTGCACTTCCTGTGTCGTAAATAAATGATTGCAAGTCTTTTCTTCTGACTGCAGAGTATAAAATGTGCCATCCACAAATAACGTGTAACAACCCTCTATTTTTGTTCGGCTTTCAACCACGTCATAGCCTGCCTGGTTGATTTCCCCAAGATTAGCATATGTCGCCCCTTTATCCTTGATTCCCGCACAAAAGGAGCTAGACGGCTCGTTATCATCATACATCACTTCAAATGGTGTCGACAAATAATACTTCTGATAGACCGTTTTGCCATTTTCCGATGTTGCTGCAAAGATACATGATTTTCCGGTAGCACGTTCCTTATATAAACTTTGCGGTCCCCGCTGCCAGACATCATATACCTCCGCTGTCTCGGCCGTCTCCGTGAGACCTTCTTTTGCAGCGTCAAATGCACCATATACCGATTTTATCTCATATATGAATGGGCTTGTCTCCAGTCCATCACATTCTAATATTTCTGATATAAAATAAGCCTCTTTATCGTTTAACGTACCTGTTGACACAGCATATTTTTTTTCAGAGCCTTCTTTTTTATATACTGCGTAGGTGGTTTTAAAATCACTAAATTGGGTGATCACGCTCACCTGCTTTTCTGCCGCATGGTAAGCATCCTCTATATCCACACTAAGAGCCCCCTTTCCAACTACAACTTCATCCGCACGGTTTGTCATTGCTGCAGAAACACGCAACGGTCTGCCTCCATTCGGTGCATAACAATATAATACGGCATTCCCACTCGTTTTTATGCATGCCTTAGAATATTCCGGCATTAATATAACAGCATCCATAAAAAGTTTCTTTTCGTTTACATAAAGACTGCCATCTCCAACAAACTCAACACAGCCACCCCAGCCATCTCCCCAGACCGCCAGCTGCTGCACATGATTTTTTCCAATCAAACGTATTTTGAAATCATCTCCCATCATATTTGTAACAATCCTGAATGTTGTACCGGAATATTCATTCAGCGTTAACGTATTACTTGCCTTGTCATAAGAAGCTCCTGCTACGCTCTCTGCAGTTCCCACATGCGGAGCACAGTAAACATATTTTATTTCATTCTCGTAATCTGCGAATCCGATATAGGCATAACCGCCCTCTCCCTCTGCCGGTCCATTTGCCGCCTTTGCGCCATGAGCCGGAATCAAAAAAATCAATGTCAGCATAGACATAATCAATGTCCATTTGAAATGTTTCATAATAACATCCCCTTTCTTTAATTTTCGTGTTAATACACAAACATTTTAATAAAAAAAAGGGGATATCAACAGTTTACATTTGTCTCATTCTTCATTTTTTTGCTGATAATAGAACTGAATCAAGCCAATTCTCGATTTTGTACCCGTTTTCTCATTCAAGGAAGAAATATGCCGGTACAAAGCCGCTCTCGAAATAAATAATTGCTTTGCCAAATCTTTCGCACTGTCATCGGAATTTAACAATGCCTCAAAAACTTCCGTTTCTCTTTTCGTGAGGGAATATTTTCCGCAAATGCTCCTAAGTCAAGTGCCTGTACATCTTCTGTCTTTTTCTTTCCCTGCTGCCTCTCCGTCGCAAACATCGCAATGCTGATAAGCGCAAAAAGCACCAGCACCACAGAAGAAATCAAAATCACATTTCCACCTTCTACTAAGGCTATCGAACCTCCGGTCACGACCGCCGCTCCCGCATTGTTTACCGCTCTTCCCATGCCTGCCCAGAGTGCAGGAATGGAACTCTGTACCGCATAATTCATAAATCTCGTCGTAAAATAGACAACGAAAAATCCGGATGACAAATAAAAAATAACAAGTCCGGCAAGCACCGAGCCTCCTGTCACAATAACAAGTACACAGAGTACGGATAAAAGCGTGACGCAGAACATCACAATCGACATATACCGGCGATTTTTTAAATCAAACAAAAAGCCTGCCAAAATTCCACTTACCGCCAATAGAAGCCTCGGCCACTGTCCAACATCCAAGCTTCCCTTTGCATGCTGCAGCGTAACCGCATTATCCAATGCCGCAAAAATCATCGTCATACACAAAACACATAAAACCAATATATATCCTGTTATTTTCTTCCGTTTTCCCCCCTTGTCCACAGGCTCTAACTCCACTGCTTCCTTTCGTATGAGCAGATAATAAACCGTGGCGGCAAAAAGAATAAATACAAAAATCAACTGTACCATCTGGCTGCGAACAAGATTGTTACATATAAACTGAAAAAGTAACCCCAGTGCATAAGCCACACCAATCAAAAGCGCCAGGTGCGAATCTCTGCCAACATAAAAAAGTGCATGATAATGCAGAGCACTGCCAAACAATCCAAGCAGCACAAATACGACACAGCCCACAAAAAGACAGATGGCGTAACTATCCGCTTCATATAAAAAGAACAAGCAGACCGCCATAATAAGTGGAAACATGACTGTCACCACTCTTTTTACAAAAGCAGATTTTATCCTGTGAAATAGAGCATATAAAAGAAAACCAATGACGCTGACACCCAGCACAATTCCCTGCGCACTCACTGCCTGACGTGAATTCGAAAGCGTACCCATTATGTTCACAAATAAATATTCTGTCTCTAAAAATAAAAACGTAAAAATGGCTAATAAAACACCCGCCGTAAATCTCTTCTTCATCTTTGTTCACCTTTCTATTTCCTCCCTCATTTTACTATTCTTACGCCACAATTGCAACAATGCTTGTCAGATGAACTTTTTTTCTTTATAATTAAACCAATAACGATTATGAGGAGGTTTCTTATGGAAACAAAAAACAATGCAATCCGCGATGCCAGAACGCTTGGCATTCCCAAAATGCTGCTGTTAGGTCTACAGCATATGTTCGCCATGTTTGGTGCCACAGTCTTAGTACCGATTCTGGTAAATAACTATTTTAAAGGAGAGGGGCTCTCCATTCAGGTTACATTATTCTGCGCCGGTGTCGGCACACTTTTCTTCCATTTGTGTACGAAATTGAAAGTTCCCGCTTTTCTTGGTTCTTCGTTCGCCTTTCTCGGCGGATTTGAAACCGTTTCCAAACTGGACACCGGAATTTTCAAAGATATGTCCATGGGCGAAAAACTGCCTTACGCCTGCGGTGGTATCGTAGTAGCCGGTGCTCTGTATCTGGTGCTTGCACTGATTATCAAACTAGTCGGTGTGAAACGTGCGATGCGTTTTCTTCCACCGGTTGTCACCGGTCCGATTATTATCTGCATCGGCTTAAGTTTAGCACCATCCGCAGTTAATAATGTTCAGACAAACTGGCTGTTAGCCATTATCGCATTTGCCATCATTGTGATTTTCAACATCTGGGGAAAAGGTATGTGGAAAATCATCCCAATTCTTCTCGGCATCGCCGGTGCTTACGCTGTTGCCTTGATTCTGCACTTTTGCGGTATCACAAATCCGGATGGTTCCGCCATCTTTAATTTTGCAGAAGTTGCCAAAGCTTCCTGGGTTAATGTTCCACCATTTGAGTTTTGTAAATTTGACTTAACTGCAATCCTTGCTATGGCTCCGATTGCCATTGCGTCCATGATGGAGCATATCGGCGATATTTCCGCCATTTCCGCAACCGTTGGCGAAAATTATGTAGAAGATCCCGGTCTTCACCGCACATTAATCGGTGATGGTCTGGCAACTTCCCTTTCTGCTTTGGTTGGTGGCCCTGCCAACACTACTTACGGCGAAAATACAGGTGTTTTGGAACTAAGCCGCGTACATGATCCGAAAGTAATCCGTCTGGCTGCTATTTACGCTGTCGTTTTAAGCTTCATCCCGAAATTTGCCGGCATCATCAGTACCCTTCCGGCAGCTATCGTCGGCGGTGTCAGCTTTATTCTCTACGGTATGATTGCCGCCATCGGTGTCCGCAACGTCGTAGAAAACAAAGTTGATTTCACCAAATCAAGAAACTTAATTATTGCGGCTACCATTTTAGTATGCGGACTTGGTTTCTCTTCCGGACTTACCTTCCAGATTGCAGGAACAAGCATCACTTTAACCGGTCTTGCCATTGCTGCTATTATGGGCGTTTTGTTAAATGCCATTTTACCCGGACGAGAAGAAGATAAAGAATAAAAAATAATACTTGATTTATGACTAGACGTGTGTTATCTTGTATTTACCCTCTTATTGCTCCACAAAAGGAGGGTTTATCATGAAACACACGTCTATTTTTTTGAAAGCGGCTTGCCGGCGGAGCATCGCCCTTTTATGTACAGCGGTACTGTTTACCGCCTCTGTTTTTTCCGCACCTTTGACAGCAGATGCCGCCTCACCGGCTCTTGTAATTCTTTCCCGATATCGCGCCACATTAAAAATTGGCGATTCTTTTACTCTTGCGGGAATTGCAAGCAACGGCAAGTGGGTTCGGTTTAAAAGCAGTAAAAGTGCTGTCGCCTCGGTAAATACATATGGCAGAGTCACCGCAAAAAAAGCGGGCACCTGCACGATTACGGGAAAAGTCGCAGGTGGGGAAGCCAGTTGTAAAATTACCGTCACAAAAACTATCATTACGTTATCAACTGCCTCCATTACAATGGAAAACGGAGCGCAGGTTACTCTGAAAGGGCAGACCTCAAATAGGTCACCTATCTCATGGAAATCTCAAAAATCAAGCGTTGCCGAAATTGACGAAAACGGTAAAATTTCAGCAAAAAAACCAGGAGAGACTACAATTACCGCAAAGGCAGACGGTACGAAAAAAACCTGTCATGTCACGGTAAAAAAACCTAAAGTTACACTTAATTATACTTCTGCATCTTTGTCCCGCAATCAGACACTTCTTCTGACAGCAAAAGTGTCCTCCGGGAAAAAAGTAACATGGAAGTCTCAGAAAAAAAGTGTAGCCACCGTCAACAGCCGCGGAAAAGTCACGGCAATAAAACGTGGCACAACAAAAATCCGGGCATCGATTGACGGTGTAACAAAGGAATGTACGATTACGGTTTTATAACGGCAAAGATTTTTTAATTTCATTACATTTAGGAGCAATAAGAGGGTATTTGCAAAATAATGCATTTGGATGTAAAATATCTCTGGTTGATTGAATAAAGAAAACAACGAGGAGAGAGTTTACCTATGAATAAATATCAACATACTTTGGAAAAATTGGAAAACAATACGGCAAAGCGAAGTATTGCACTCGTTATAGAAGGTGCTTTAATCGGTATCTTGGCCGGCTTGACTGCCGTTCTATACCGATACTGCCTAACTTATGCAGAGAGCGGATTATATGCGGTTCTGAATTTCATACGCGGAAATGCAGGTGTTACCGCCCTCTGGTTTGCCGCTCTTATTTTGATGGGATGTATTGTCGCAAAGATTGTGAAATGGGAGCCAATGGCTGCCGGTTCCGGGATCCCGCAGGTTTCAGGGGAGGTCCGCGGTTATTTGGACCAGAGTTTTTGGCGTGTCGTTTTAGCCAAATTCACCGGTGGTACACTTAGTATCTTCGGCGGTCTGTCCCTTGGAAGAGAGGGCCCGTCCATTCAGCTTGGTGCGATGGTGGCAAAAAGTTATTCCCGCCTTAGAAACTATGATAAAACAACAGAAATCGGTCTGTTATCGTGTGGCGCAGGTGCCGGACTTGCCGCCGCCTTTAATGCACCGCTTGCCGGCATTATGTTTGTTCTTGAAGAAATCCACCACACCTTTGACCGCACAATGTTGGTCGCCGGTCTGATTGCCACGGTGTGCGCCGACTTCGTCGCAAAAATATTTTTTGGACAGTCTGCTATTTTTTCGTTTACGACATCGACTCTTGCACTCCGCTATTATTGGCTGTTAGCATTGCTTGGTATTTTGCTTGGTCTTGCGGGTGCCGGATATAATTTTGTCATGTTAAAAATGCAGGCTTTTTTCCACCGTTTGAAAAAAATACCAAAAGAAATCCGGATTGCCTTTGTTTTTGTCATTTCCGGGATTCTTGGTCTCACCCTTCCGCAGGTATTAGCCGGCGGTCACAGCATGATTGCTTTGTTAGAGCATGGGAAACCGGAACTTTCCATGATTTGCATTTTACTTGTCGTTAAATTTTTATTTTCGGCAGTTAGTTTCGGATGCGGCGCACCCGGTGGAATCTTTTTCCCACTTCTGATTTTAGGCGCCTACATCGGGGCAATTTTCGGAAACCTTTCCATCCACGCTCTCTCCCTGCCAAACGATTTACTTCCCCAGTTTATCGTTATCAGCATGGCGGGATTATTTGCGGGCATCGTGCGTGCACCGATTACCGGTATTGTATTGATTACCGAAATGACCGGCAATATGCACCGGATGTTAGACATCGCTGTCGTGAGCAGTATTGCTTATATCATCGCAAACCTGCTTGGCAGCAAACCAATTTATACATCCCTTTTGGAAAATATTCTGAACAAACAGACTGAACTGGAAATTAAAGAGTCGGCAGAAAAAGTTTTGGTTACTTATGTCATTCCTTTTGACAGTCCGGTCTGCCATAAAAAAATCTGCCAGATTGACTGGCAGAAAAATACATTGGTTGCATCCATTGAGCGCGACGGGCACACGATTACGCCAAAAGGCGACACCGAAATTCTGCCCGGCGACTTACTCATGGTACTCATCGGCAGACAATACTACGCTGCCGATTATGCAGCTTATGAAAAGTTAATTAACGGCTGATATATCGATATATTTTTTTGTTGTCTGCAGTTCACCTTTCACCTGCAAATAAATTTTATATTTATCTTTTGGCAGATTGGTTAGCTGCATGGCAACTTTATAAACCATCGTACGGAACACATCCATTGTCTGGTATGTGTCATCAAAGTCAACCTGATAGCCACCCTTGTCACCAATAAAATAAACTTTTTCCACTTCGTGGTCTACGTTATTTACAAAGAGTAAATCTTCCTGCATCTCATATTCGATAGCAGCACTCTTGATATGGTGTTTCTTTTCCGACTTTAACTTGCAGTATTTGCTGCTTGATATCTCTTGCGGCTGTTTAATCTGACCGACCTGATAATCGCCGGTCACCTGCATCGGCTCTGCGAGTTCCTGCACATTCGGCTCAAACGGATACGCGCGGAAAAATCCCGGTTTTACACCAAACTCGGAAAGCACCTCGCCGGTCTCATAATCGTATTCGAAAATACCACCGCCATCACCGTCCACCGGTTCTGCATAAGAACCTGCCATATTATACACACGCTTTTTGTCAGGAACATAGATTCCATTTGCACGGATTCTTGTCTTTGGTCCGGCAAATCGTTTATGCAGCGAAACGGTTTGCTTTTCCTCATCAATATCATAAAAACTCACATAACTGAGCGGATCTTTATCAAAAGACTTCGCCTTACGACGCTTTGCCCAGTGATTATCATAAACAATAATCCGTTTTTTCTGCGGATTCGATTCATCTGGGAGTGCAATTTCAAATGCCGCATGCTGCTGGTAACACCATTTGACATCACCTTCCGGCTGCAAAAGATATGGTGTCATCTTTGTTCCCTCCCAGAATTTCGGGTCGGATAAAATCCAGCGGAGTTTTTTCGTATCGTAATCTACACAAATTACCGCATGCAC
>JABLTM010016788.1_pt1 | contig 26434 bp, 25 predicted proteins | sample 7160121 | NCBI WGS metagenome assembly JABLTM01 (sample SAMN14651224, study PRJNA627086) | human gut metagenome | isolation source: feces | host: Homo sapiens
AAATGTGCCGGAAGTCACTCTGTCATAAAAGGCAGCCCAATTTCATGTTGTTATGATTTTTATTGGGTTTATATTATCTTTTGCGGATTATCTCATGATGCCGCCCAACCCTCCGGTTGCCGTCATCTTCGCCTGCTGTGCCACGCCCTCGCCGAAGTTTCGGGTAGAGAATGCCGTGTCGCCCTCCGGTATCATCCATGCCGCCAAGTCCGGAACAAGGTTCAGGCACTTGAGAGCTACAATCGAAGCCGCCATCAGGTAGCCCGCCGAGAAGAACGAGTTCTGCAGGTAGGCGGCCATCGTCTGCTCGCTGGCGGTTATCGCCGTCAGGTTCTCGATTTGGATGCACAATACAATGTCAAAGAGCAGCAGCACGTAGAAGCCCACGAAGTAGAGGATATTATGGCGTAAAACAAAGTCGTAATAAATCAAAGAAAATACACGTTATTCCATTGATACACAGATACTTCTTTGATTTGATTTCTTTTATTTCCTTGACTGTTAAAAATCTATTTTTGGTGCATTTTTGTTGCACGTTTGTTACGCGAAACAAAATAATCTTTATAACTTTGACCTCAGAGAAACCCGAATGGGGGCATAAAATAGAAACAAATAAAAGCATATAACAGCATGGGAAGACAAAAGAAAGTATCAAAACCAAAAGAGCCTGTTCGCATTCGTCAGCGCAAGTTGAAGAATGGAAATATCAGCCTCTATCTCGACATTTATTCAGATGGTGTCAGAAAATACGAGTCGCTGTCGCTCTACCTCGTTCCAGAGAAAGACCCGATTTCAAAAGACCAAAACAGGCACGCTATGCAAGTGGCAAACAAGGTGAAGTCAGAAAGAATATTGGGGTTGCAGAACCGTGGCATCAAACAATGGGAGAAAATCAAGCAGGAGAATATGCCACTGCTGACTTGGCTCTGCAAATATGAGCAGTCGGACGGCAACTTTGCCAAATCCACATTGAAAGGCAGAAAGGAGATGCGCCACAAGATAGAACAGTTCCTTGCCACGACTGGCGACATCAATATCTGTTTGTCAGAAATAGATGTTGATTTCTGCCGTGGCTTCGTGAAGTTTTTGAAAACGGCACATCATGGAGTGAAGAAAGACGCTACAGCTGTTATCAGCCAAGGTTGCGCACATCACCATCAAGCGGTATTCAATGGTGCATTGAACAAGGCGGTGCGTGAGGGTATCATAGCAAGCAATCCAATGAAACTGTTGGATGCTAAGGAGAAGCATCAGCCAGCCGAAAGCGTAAGAGAATATCTGACCATTGACGAGTTGAAAGCCATTATGAAAGCGGACTGCGCCAACACTGAAGTAAAAAAGGCATTTATCTTCTCTTGCTTTGCAGGATTGCGCTTGGGTGATGTACGTGCGCTCACATGGAACAAGGTGTTTCTCGCTTCTGACGGAAAGACAAAGTTTGTCCGCACGATCATGGAGAAGACAAACAAACTCGTCAATGTTCCATTATCAAAAGAGGCTCTGAACTGCCTTAATGAAAAAGAAGACCCGAACGAGCCGATATTCACTTTGCCAGGCACTCCAACGGTATGTCACGACATTCGTAAATGGATGCAAAATGCTGATATTAAAAAGCACATCTCGTTTCACTGCTCACGGCACACCTTCGCCACGATGATGCTGACACTTGGAGTTGACATCTATACGACAAGCAAATTATTGGGGCATAGCAATGTCGCTACTACACAGATATACAGCAAGATAGTGGACGAGAAAAAAGTGGAGGCGGTCAACAAGGTTGATAATCTATTTGATTAGCACTAATAGAAAAGGTAACTGAAAATGAGTATAGAGATAAGAACAAGAGTGTTAAAAAATGGCAGTCAGTCGCTATACCTTGACTGCTATGAGAATGGTAAAAGGGAATATGAGTCACTGCATTTGTACCTTGTTCCAGAGGTAAACGAAGACGCAAAGCGAGAGAACAAAAACGCCATGAAAAAGGCGGTCGCTATAAAGGCAGAAAGACTCCTTGGTATTCGTAAGGAGGCAAAGTCTTCAGATGAAACGGCATTAAGAAAGGCATCGCCTGTTTTCTATGAATGGCTGCTTGATTATCACAAGGGATTGATTGACAGCCAAGCGTATTCTCAGAACTACATCAAGAATGTATGGAAGCTGATAGCCATCATGCACCAATATATGAAATACAGCCATAAAAGTGGCATACGATTGATAGACTTCAATAAAAACGTATATATGGGCTTCTTGAACTATATGAGGGACATCTATGTTTCGCCAAAGTCTCCAAGCAACCCTCAAAAGTTGGCACAGTCCACCATGCACCAAATGCAGACTACACTCAACACCATATTGAATAAGGCGGTCAGAAACGGTCTGATAAGTGCAAATCCTTTTGCTTCATTGGATATAAGAGAAAGGGTCAGCAAGGCAGAGAGTAATATCGTTGCATTGACAAAAGAAGAGGTCATGTCATTGGCTTCCGTTGAAACAGGCAGTCCTGCAACCAAACAATGTTATATGTTCTGTTGCTTTACAGGTTTAAGACATAGCGACATATCCAACTTAAAATGGAAGGATATTCGCCAAACTGATGCGGGATTGGCAATCTATCTGCCTCGTATGCAGAAAACCAAGCACCCCATTCTGATACCATTAGGCAAAAAGGCATTGGAATGGTTGCCCGACAAGGAAGATAAAAGTGAAGATAGCCTTGTGTTTAACACACCGCAAATCTGCAACTGTGACAGAGCCTTGAAGCACATGGCAAAACGAGCTGGCATTACAAAGGTTCTCGGATTTCACACAAGTCGGCACACTTTTGGAACATTGGCTATTCTCGCAGGATGTGACATCTTGACTGTGAGCAAACTATTGGGTCATAAAAGTGTTAAGACAACACAGATATATGCTTCCGTAGCCATGCAGATGAGAGCGGATGCCGTCAAGCGAGTGGAAAAAGTATTTGGAAATTAGGGAAGAAAAGAAAGGGAGTAAGGAGGATAAAATCTCTTTATTCCCTTATTTCGTTCTGATTTTACTACAAAACCACAAAACCACTCGCATAATCACTAAATATAGCATAAAACGAGCGGTTTGATGAAATAAAAGTACTACATTTGCGTTATTATAGGAAATAAAGGTTTGAAAAATGAAGCTGAACAGAATAAAACTGGTTCTGGTTGAGAAAGAAGTCTCCCAAACCGAATTGGCAAAGAAACTCGGAAAAAGTTTCAGCACCATAAATGCCTATTGCAGTAACCGCAAGCAGCCATCATTGGAATTGCTAAACGAGATAGCCGATATTCTCTCTGTCAGTATGAAAGACCTCATAGTGGATAAATAAAATCGTATGGCTATGGCAAAAGATGCAAAATCAGCGTTCTGCGAGGACAGCAGGGTGAAGTTTCCCACACTCATGCACCTAATGGGTATGGGTTTCAAGTATGTTTCCTTGAAAGGACTGAAAACAAAATATGTGGAGGCTCCTAAAACGGAGTTTGACCCACTAACGAATATTTTGACGGATTATTTTACAGATGCTTACTGCACCCTCAATCCAAAGGCGGAGAAAAAGGATGCAGAGGATATGCTTGTCAAAATACAAAAGTCATTGCAGAATGACGATTTGGGCAGACAATTCTACAATGAAATACTGTTGAATACTGGAGAAAGGATTATAGATTTGTCCTCTCCTGTAAATTTTTATAAGAACAACACTTTCCAGGTTGCCACAGAAATGACTTGTGGCAGCAAGGACAGCGACAACTACCGTCCCGACATAACGATTTTTGTAAACGGTTTGCCATTGGCTTTCATTGAGGTAAAGAAAGAGAATAACCATAAAGGCATACAAGCGGAAACAGACCGCATGAAACAACGTTTTGTCAATCCACAATACCGTCGTTTCTTGAATATCACACAGATAATGGTGTTCAGTAACGATATGGAATATGACAATAATGAGGTTACGCCAACTATCGGTGCTTTCTATGCCACTATTGGAAAGAAGAATACAAAGTACAACTGTTTCCGTGAGGAGGGACAGGACAGTTTCCCTACTGCACGGCATATTCACCAAGTAACGCCCGAAGAGGAAGAAGTCCTTTTGCGTGACAACAATGTGCCGCAATATAAGAACAGCAGTGAATACAAGACTAACTGTCTGGCAAATACTCCGACCAAGCGTATTTGTGACAGTCTGTTTTCTTTCAATCGTTTCCATTTTCTTTTGAAATATGGCATCGCATACGTTGACTATCCCAACGGGCTGCAAAAGCACATCATGCGCTATCCGCAGTTGTTCGCCACAAAAGCCATAGAGAGGTATTTGGAGACTGGCAAAAACAAAGGTATCATTTGGCACACGCAAGGTAGCGGAAAGACTGCCTTATCATTCTATAATGTGAAATACCTGACGGATTATTATTCTGCAAAAGGGATTGTTCCGCAGTTCTTCTTTATCGTTGACCGCTTGGACTTGATGATTCAAGCCCAAAGGGAGTTTTCGTATCGTGGTCTGAAAGTCAATTCCGTGCAGGATAAGGGGGCTTTTGCAAATATAATAAGCAGCGGTTTGACTACTCAGAACAGAGAGGGTAAGCCTGAGATAACCGTAGTAAACATACAAAAGTTCTCCAACGATTCAAAGGCTTTGGCAAAGAATGCCTACAATGTACCTGTGCAGCGCATCTATTTCATAGACGAGGCACACCGCAATTACAGTCCAGACGGCAGTTTCCTTAAAAATCTCATATCCAGTGATACGAATGCCGTCAAGATAGCCTTAACAGGCACGCCAATCATCAGCAAGGAGTATAACACCAAAGATATTTTCGGTGATTACATACACACCTATTTCTATAATGCGTCCATTGCTGACGGTTATACACGCCGACTGATACGTGAAGATATAGGCTCAAACTATAAAATCAAGCTGAAAGAGGCTTTGAACAGCATCCGTGTAAAGGTACACAGCGTAAAGGAAAGCGATGTGTATGCCCACCATGTGTATGTGCAACCGCTTCTTGATTATATCATAGAAGACTTGCGCACATTCCGCCAAAAGAACGAAGACAACACGTTAGGCGGTATGGTTGTGTGCAATAGCAAGGAACAGGCACAGCTCATGTACCGACTATTTCTTGAAAAGTATGCCGATGAAAGCGAACTTGACAACGAAACGGACGAGGACGGTTCTATCGTGTACAAAAGTATCAGTGCTGGCGAAATGGAAGTCAAGAAAAAGCCTTGTAAGAAAGGTTGCTATCGTGCTGCACTTATCACATACGACAGTTTCGACAAAGAAACTCGTGCCAAGTGGATAGAACTGTTCAAGGATGGCAAAATTGACTTGCTTATTGTGTTCCAGATGCTCCAGACAGGCTTTGATGCTCCACGTTTGAAGAAATTGTATCTGCACCGTATGGTCAAGGAGCATAACTTGCTCCAGACATTGACACGTGTAAACCGCCCATACAAGGACATGAAGTATGGCTATGTGGTGGATTTCGCCAACATTGAGGAGGAATACAGCAAGACAAATAAGGAGTATCAAGAAGAACTTGAACATGAGGTTGGCAAAGACAATATACAGAACACCGATCGCTTGTTGGTGTCAATGGACGAAGCCAAGAAAAGGGTTGATGATGCCAAGAAAGTGCTTGACAACTATGAACTGGGCAATCCAGAAATCTTCTCTCGCCAACTCAATTTGGAAGATGACAGAAATGTTGTCCGCACAGTCCTCAACTCTCTTGAAGATATGCGGAGTTTGCAGAACATGCTTACTTCGCAAGGCTCTAACGCTGACGAGGTTGTGGAAATCAGCGATATTCACAACTTGATAAAGGCAGCGAAGAACCGTCTTGACCTGTTGGGCTTCATAGACAATTCCGATGAGAACGCCAATGCAAAGCAACTGCTCAATATGGCATTGGAAAACATTGAGTTTTCTTTTGAAAAGCGTGGCGAGGGTGAGTTGGAGATACAGGAACAATACAAGCAAAGCGTGGAACACGCCCGACAGCAACTGAAAGCGTGTGTTGACACCGATGACCCAGAATATCGCTCTATCTTGGAAGAGTTCCTGCGCCTGTTCCGTAAAAAGGAAATGGAGTCACAGGAGGAGTTTAATATGCACAAAAAGGTGCAGAACGTGAATGACATTCTGCGTCGCATCAAGAAGCTGAATGAACGTGACGCTTTGGAAGCTATCAAGTACAATGGTGATACCAAGTTTGTGCGTGTGGAGAAACGCCTGAAAGAGAAAGACAAGGAAGAAACCGAACGCAAGGTTACGCCACGCAACTACGCATGGACGGAGGAAAAGGAGAAAATGACCATCATTCTGCTTGCCATCAAGGAAGATGTGGACGATGTGTATTTCCATAACCAATCCATCTTGGAAGTTCCAGAGTATTTCAAGAAGAACATCCTTACTTACGTCACACGCCATTTCAAGGAAGAAGCGGTAAAGACCGACCGGGAGGTGCGCAAGTATGTGAGTGAGATAATAAACAGAGAATATCAAATAGCAAGATAACAAACGAATGAAAAATATAGAAGAAATAAAAAATCAGACCTATGCGCTGATTGATGACTTGAAAAAGACTACCACAGAGAACGGACTCGCTGGTAGCGGTAATGAATATGTGGTTATTGTGGAGATTTTCCTCTACAAGTTCCTTAATGACAAGTTTATCTATGAGGCTAAAAAAGAAAAACCAGAACTGGCTAATGCCGAGGATTTCTTTGCAGCTCTTGATGCAATGTCGGAAGATGATTATGAGGAGATGTGCGATTCCATGCTCGACACAATCATCTTGAAAAAGGAACATCTTATTCCGTTCCTTGCCAAGCGACAGAACGAGGATAAGTTTGCCGAGCTGTTCGATTCTACATTGGAGAGTATAGCAAGCGAAAACTCAGACATCTTCTATATCCTCAATGAGGACGAGACCAGAGTTTCCATTATGAAGCCTATATCTGATGTTGTTTCTGGTGGAACGAACAAGAAGAATGCCTTTTGCCGTTCGCTAATTGGTGATGTGGCAAGTTTCTCGTTTGAGAATGCCTTTGAAGCTGGCTATGATTTCTTCTCCACGATATTTGAATACCTTATAAAAGATTACAATGCCAATGGTGGTGGCAACTATGCCGAATACTACACGCCTCACGCTATTGCAGCTATCATGGCTCAACTGCTTGTTGATCCGTCGGAAGATGTAAGGAGCGTGACTTGCTATGACCCATCGGCAGGTACAGGAACACTTGTTATCGCCTTGGCTCATGCCATCGGTGAACAGAACTGTACGGTCTATACACAGGACATCAGCGATAAGTCATCAACAATGATGATGTTGAACCTTATCCTTAACAGCATGAGCCATTCTCTGACCCATGTAATACAGGGTAACACGCTAAAGCATCCATTCCACAAGAATGAGGATGGCTCGTTGCGTAAGTTCGACTATATTGTCAGCAATCCACCTTTCAAGTTGGACTTCTCCGACTATCATAGCGATTTGAAGACCGATAGTTACAAAGGGCGTTTCTTTGCTGGCATTCCAAACATTCCTTCCAAAAACAAGAAAGGCATGGAAATTTATCTGTGCTTCTTCCAACACTTACTTTACAGTCTGAAAGAAGACGGTAAGGCGGCTATTGTCGTTCCTACGGGTTTCATCACGGCTAAAAGTGGCATCGCTTTCAAGATACGTAAGCACTTGGTCGATGGCGAGAAGTCCATTCTGCGTGGTGTGGTAAGTATGCCAAGTAATATCTTTGCAAACACTGGCACCAATGTAAGTGTGGTGTTCATCGACAAATCTGGTGTAGATAAACCAGTACTCATTGATGCAAGCAAACTTGGTGAGATAATCAAAGAGAATGGCAACCAAAAGACAAAACTGCGCACAGAGGAGATACAACAGATTGTCAACACATTCCGCAACAAGGATGTGGTTGAAGACTTCTCAGTCACTCCAACTTTTGATGAGATAAAGGAGAAGGGCTACAGCTTCTCCGCTGGTCAGTATTTCGACATCAAGATTGACTATGTAGATATTACGGAAGATGAGTTCAACCGTCGTATGGATAATTTCAAGACCACGCTAAGGCAACAATTCAACGAGAGTCACCGTTTAGAAGAAGAGATTCTGAAGCAGTTGGATTGTATCGGTTTCAATGAAAATGTAGGAAAAGAGAACAGCAATGAGTAACGAGATACAATTTCTGCTTTACAATATGCCCGATGCTGACGGCAAGGTGCAAGTTGTCATCAAGGGTGAAACGCTTTGGTGTACACAAAAGGCTATGGCTCAACTCTTTGGCGTTGGTGTTCCAGCTATTAGCAAGCACTTGAAGAACATCTTTGAAGAGGGTGAACTTGTTGCGGATTCAGTTATTTCCAAAATGGAAACAACTGCCGCTGATGGCAAGAACTACACAACGACATATTATTCTCTTGATGCCATTATTGCCGTAGGCTATCGTGTATCTTCACTAAAAGCCACTCGTTTTCGTCAATGGGCTACAAAGATACTCAATGAGTATATCAAAAAGGGCTTTGCAATGGACGATGAACGGTTGAAGCAAGGTAATGCTGTATTTGGCAAGGATTACTTCCGTGAATTGCTTGAACGCATCCGCTCTATCCGTACAAGTGAACGTCGCATTTGGCAACAGATTACGGACATATATGCAGAGTGCAGCACCGACTATGACAAGAACTCTCCAACTACAAGAGATTTCTATGCTATGATACAAAACCGCTTCCACTATGCCATTACAGGACAGACTGCTGCGGAGATTATCTATTCAAAGGCTGACCATACGAAAGACCACATGGGATTGACCACTTGGAAAAATGCTCCAGATGGACGTGTTCTGAAATCAGATGTCAGCATAGCCAAGAACTATCTACAAGAGAAAGAAATCCGACAACTGGAGCGTGCTGTAACAGGCTTCTTTGACTATATCGAAGACCTCATAGAGCGTGAAAACACGTTCAACATGTCGCAGTTCTCGGCAAGTGTCAATGAGTTTTTGACATTCCGCAAATACCAGATATTGCCTGATAAAGGCAAAATATCTGCAGCGCAAGCCAAGAAGAAAGCGGAAGAAGAATATGACATTTTCAATAAGACACAACGCATTGACTCTGACTTCGATAAGGAAATAAGAGGGTTGTTGGATAGTAAATAATACAATAGTGCAAGTCCGACTTGCACTATTTCAAGATTGAAATAAAATAGAATGGAACTAAATAGATACAAGTTAGGCGAATGCCTTGAATTACAAAGGGGGTACGACCTTACTTCTTCACAAATGCAAGGTGGTGAAGTAGCTGTTGTTGGTTCTAATGGAATCATTGGCTACCATAATTCAGAACGTGGTAATTCTCCATGCATAACTGTTGGAAGAAGTGGAAGTGTTGGAAAAGTCCATTATTATGAACAACCAACATGGGCACATAATACGGCATTATTTGTAAAAGACTTCAAGGGGAACAATCCGAAGTATTTGTACTATCTCCTTAAAAACTTGCACTTAGACAACACATTTGAGAAAGGAAGTAGTGTAATACCGTCACTGGATAGAAATTTGGTACATTCTTTGGTCGTTCCATTCCACAAGGATATAAACGACCAAAGAAAAGTTGTGGCTGTTCTTTCTGCGATAGACCGCAAGATAGAACTCAATCGTCAGATAAATGATAATTTAGAGGCGATGGCAAAGCAGCTCTACGACTATTGGTTTGTGCAGTTTGACTTCCCGAACGAGGAGGGCAAGCCGTATAAATCGAACGGTGGAGTTATGGTATGGAATGAAGATTTGCACATGAGCATACCTTGTACTTGGAATACTTGCCTTTTAAGCGATTATATAGGCAGTAATAATACTGGTGATTGGGGCTTTGATGAGCCAGCGAAAAAAAGGAGCATAAAAGTTGGATGTATCCGTGGAGCAGACATTGTAAAACTAAATGATTTACCAATTCGCTACATTAAAGACAGCAACACTTCAAAGTTATTGTCTGCATGGGATATTGTCATAGAAGTATCTGGTGGCAGTCCAACCCAAGCAACAGGTAGAAGTGCGTTTGTAACGCCTGGTGTATTGAAACGAAATGGCAGAAATTTGACTTGCTCAAACTTTTGTCATGCTTTTACAATGAAGGACTACAAGGCATCTGCGTATTTCTATTTTATGTGGCGTATGTTCTACGACAATAATAATATGTTCAATTTTGAAGGTAAGACTTCTGGCATTAAGAATTTTATGACTGATACTTTCTTGGCTAATAAGTGGTTAGATGTTCCTACAGCCTTGTTAGACTTGTTCTTTGAACGAGTAAAAGTTATATACGAGCAAATTGATAATAATATAGAAGAAATTAATGCTCTCACTAAGCAACGCGACGAACTCTTGCCCCTCTTAATGAATGGTCAAGCAACAGTAAATTATCATTTATCTGACGATTGACTTTGATTTTCTCATCAATAGAGGCTAAAGAGGCAACTATTTGGTTCTGTTTTTCGAGGGGTAGATATTCAATATCAATGGCAGACAGGGCATTGTCAAGCTGTAAGTTCTTGATGCCAGAAGTCTTCCCCTCGAAATTGAAAAATGCACCATGATTATATACATTCTGCCAAAAGTAATACACATACAAAGGATTCCAACCAGCCTTTACACGAAATGCTGTACAAAAGTTAGAACAGACAACATTACCTTTGGCTTTTATCAAATCTTCCGACACATATACAATGCGTCCTGTAGATTGTGTAGGACTACCTCCCGATTTTTCAATCACCAAATCACCTGCTGCCAGAAGTTTTGTTTCTTTTGTGCGGTCACAAACATATCGTTGAGGTATGTCTGTAAAATTGTGGTTGGTTATAGGCACTATGTCTGCGCCCCTAACACAATATGCTGCATTAGGGGTATCTTGCGTAGGAGATTCTTCGCCCCAATCTCCCGTTATAAATGTGTCAATAATATCTGCTAATTTCATATACTTCTTACATTTTGTGATGCAAAGGTACTTAAAATCAAGCAGAATAACTAATTTGTAAACCTTAATTAATGAATTTACGGTGTGCTATCTTGACATTTGTCTGATTTACCATAGCATAATGCAGCGTGGTGTCAATTTTTACATGTCCCAACATCTTCTGCACTTGCTCTATTGGCATACCCTTGTCAATAGCCATTGTTGCTAATGTCCTACGGAATTTGTGAGGGTGAACCTTGTTGAGGTTTACACGCTTTCCAAGCTGACGCAAACGTACTTCCACGCCACTAATGGTCAGCCGTGTGTGAGGTTCATGCAGACTCACAAACAATGCTGGGTTAGTGTCTGTGCGTTGCTCCAAATACTTTTTGAGGTGAATTTTAGTCCTTGCGTTGAAATAAACCTCACGCTCTTTGTTGCCCTTGCCAAACACTACACACTGGCGTTCTTGAAAGTCAATGTCGTCACGGTTGATTTTTACTAACTCCCCTACACGCATACCAGTACTAAGCAGCAAATCTATCATAGCAATGTCACGCAATTCTTGGCAACTGTCACGTAATACTTCGATATTCTCATCAGTCAGCACCTCTTTCACCAAAGCATCCGTGCGCACCTTATGGATCCTGCGGACAGGACTTTTGGTGATATAATCCTCATCTTCAAGCCAAGAGAAGAAACTGGAATAAATACGACGCAAGTTGTCAATAGTAACCTTGCTAAGTCCTCGTTGTTCCTGTTGTTCAGCGAGATAGCAACGAATGTCATTAGTGGCAATGTCACACACATTCTTCTTCACAGTCGCTATCAGCTTCTCAATGGAAGACTTATAATAGTGGATTGTCTTGTCAGAACAGCCCTCCACTTTCTTTGAGGATATAAAAGCCCCAAGAAGTTCAACGTTTTCCTTGTTGCGCTGTTCTTCCTCTGTTGCCTTTGGCGTAATCTCACACTCTGACAGTGCCTTTCGGGTCACATCTGTCAGCATATCCAACTGATTTTCAGTTAAAACCGCTCGCATACCGTCTAAAACGGTTTGTATAATTGTTTCTTTCATGTCATAAAACTTGTATTGGTCTCTATATAATATAAGGGCAGAAAGAAACGATGCCGATAAATGATAATTTACCGAAGCTTGACCGTTCATCAATAATGGCAAAAGTTCGTCACGTTGCTTAGTGAGTTCTTCTACTTCTCTTGCATTATTGAATATTGCATCATAAATGCTTTCTGCTTGATTTATGTACGCACCCATAATATTTGCAGGAGGCAAAACGACATTAATTGCTTCTACCGTTTCTTTATTTATATGTGGTTGTTGAGCACCTGTTCTTAATGACATTAAGCGTGGAATATCACGGCTTAATAATGGATATATGTATTCTTTTGAAATTTTTTTATTCTCCAAAATAGCCACGACAGACTGATTTATACAAGCATCTATACATAATATACTTGGTCTAAGATGTCGAGTGATGGATAAAGTAACGCTTCCCTTTGGTGCTAATACTGTTGCTGATTTTTCCAATCCTTTTGACGTTATATTCTTTTCCGATTTTAGTATTGGAAATTCCGCAACTTCTCCAGAATTGAGCCAATTATAACCATTTCCCCATAAGGAAATATCATTTGTATCAGGTGTTCCTCCGAGTAAAATAGTTGTGCATTTGCCCATTTTTTCAACGAACCATCCCTGCGGTATCTCACGCTTCAGCTTCTCATTCCAAACCATAGCTCCGCCACTTGATTTATACGGCTTGCCCTCCTCATTCGGGAAGTCAAACTGCACAAACCAGTAGTCGTAGAGCTGCTTTGCCATCGCCTCTAAATTATCATTTATCGGCAAGTACTTCTATATCTTTTGATATATCTGTCTTGTTCTTAAACTTTACAAACGGCAATTCACTTTATGAAGCAATCAGTCTTGATTATCAGTACTTTGCATTACCTTTGCACTCAAAAGTAAAAACGCATGGGACTATTCAAGAAGATAAAAGACATATTCAGCAACGACAAAGGCAAGGAGACAAACACGCAAGAGAACGTTTCCTTGCCTTCTTCAATAAATGTACCTCAACTGTCCACCAAGCAGCCTTTGGTAATGCCTGGTGTTACAGAGGTTATAAAGGCAAGGTCATATCTGAAAGCAAATGACACAGAACAGACTAAATGCCAATACGAGAGTGCGGTTCAAAAAGGATATTCATTGAACCTTGAACCCTATAATTGGCTACTGCGCCATTATACAAGCAAAGAACAATGGAGCGATGCCAAGCGTGTTCTGTTGCTTGTCCCTGCAAAATTCAGCCAAGATGCGCTTGTTGTCGAATTTAGGGAAGTAATAAGGCAACGAGAAGACAAACTACCCAAACAAGCCAATCTCCACAGAAACACTACCACCAAAGACACATTGGCAAACCGATACAAAAGTTTGATTGCTCAACTGCCCGAGTTTGATTTCTACACAAGTGGAAACGATACCTTGTTTTCAGAAGACGCTCCAGCGTGCCGTCAGATAGAAGATATAATCAGCCATATAGAGAATGAACTACGCAAGGCAAAGGTTGCCGAGAAAAGCAAGGATTACGTCACCGCAACCAATATCTATGAAGAGCTGATTGCCAATGGCTATTGGAAGCCAGAGCCTTACAACCGTCTGCTTTATATCTATGACAAGGCAGGGCTTACAAGTGGTGTAAAGGAGTTGCTTGTTCTTGCAATAAGTTTCTTTGAAAATCAGCAAAAGAAACAGAAACAGGAATTATTACGCCTTGCCGACAAGTACAAAAGCAGAGCCTATGCAGAGGCGAAAATAAATCAAGGAAAGACAGTGGCATATTTCGATGGTTTCTTTGAAATATACATGCCTTTCCCTGATATTGATGTCTGGAAGCGAATACTCGCTGACACTACCGCTTAATGCCCGAACTCTTTTTGGGATAGTGTTTGCTGTGGGCGAATCTCATGCAACGTCTGGCAAAGCTGAAAATATCCTCGTCCTTATCCCTCCAAGGCAATTCCGAATTGGAGCCACCTCCACCTCCCGACTGCGTGATGCTTGTTGCCCCATTGATGCCCTCAATGAACATCTTTACGGCTGTGCCAAGCACATCTTTGAAACGCATATCGCACATATCTTCAATGATGGTGTTTTCTGCCATTTTCTTGGCTTCGGGTATATTGGTGCAAATTCTACTGCTCATTGTCAGCAGTTCTTGAAAACTGCCTGCAAGAATAGAGGCTTGGGCGTATGTCTGCAAAGTACGTGATGTCTGCTCCTGCACGACACGCAATGTTTCAGCCTCAGACTTCTGCGCCCTTGTCATGGCTCTGAACTCGGCAAGGGCTTCATCGGCTGCACTCAGTTTTTCTCGTTTGTCCGTCAGCTTGAACTCCAAGGTGGACAACTGACATTTGAGCCGTTCCAGTTCCTTTGACAACTCGGAATGTTCGCCATTCTGTTGTTCCAACAATTTCTCAACCTCATGAATTTTATTCTCCACCTCAGACTTCTGGTGAGTGAGGTTTTCTATCATCGTTTTCAGACCCTTAACGGCATTTTCCTTTCTGCGAATGTCAAGTTCCAGTTTGCCGTTTGCAATTTCCAACTCACGGCTTTCGGCTTGGAGTTGTCTATACCATTCGTCACGAGGGATATGCTGGGCATTGGTAGCCGAAACTGATTCACCACGTACCAAGCCCCACTTTTTGTTGACCTCTGCCAAGTAGTCGTGGATAGCATCCAGTTTGTTTGCATCACCACCAAAAGTATCTCGGTATTTGATACGCATCTTCTGTTTCTTCTCATCGTACATAATGGGCGTGACAAGGCAATGGATATGCGGTGAAGACTCGTCAAGATGGACGGAAAAGTCAATGATGTTGTCTTCGCCCCAAGCATCAGCTACAGCCTTGTAGATGTCCTTTGCCCACAATTCTATCTCCGATTTGCGCTTGACATGGCTGTTGTCTGCGCCTTTCGCTCGCTCCACATTTTGGTCTCCGAAAGCCATTTCTCGCATTCTGTCGGCATCGCCCGAAAATATCATGTTGCAGGCAATGCGATATTTTGGCGTTTCAAGCCCTTTGTTAGGGTCTTCCGCACCAGTGGCTTCCAAACGGTCTTGAAACCGTTCTAAAATGGGCTTAGAAGAGCCGAGAGGCACAATCTTACCGCCCTTGACTATCTCAAAGTTGAGATGCGCACGGCTCTTGTCGTAGTTAAACTTCTTGTTGGAGGCTTTGGCTTCCCATTGGGATTCCGTCCAACGCCTCTGATGTTCGTTATCTTCACCTGCCGAAAACGACTTGACGGCTTGTTGGTGAAACACTTGGTATTCTGGCATAATGTTATTTCTTAGATGGGGTATTGAAATTTATAAAATGAGCTTGCTCTGGTGTCCTCCTGGGGGCTTGCCCGACGGAGCATAATTCGGTTGGTGATAACCATACCGAGGATTATGTTCCCCATCTACATTATGCGTACATATAGGCAAGCCTCTTCTGTTGTGTACCATCACTGCTCTAAAACGGTTTTGATGAAGTCTTGGCATTGCGTTCTTACTGGCAAACTGACAGCATGAAGGCAAATGCCAAGACTAAAAATGAATGAACGGTAGGTTACATTTCACGTTGCTCGTGGAATTGCTCCATATCTTCCGCTAACAACTGCTCTCTCACATCATCAGGGATTTCTTCCAAGGAATGGATTTGCTCCATTTCCGAAGGAGTGATTTCTAATGAATCGGAAGAAGGCAAAGGCAAAGTTGAAGAAGTCGGATCTGAAACAGACTTGTTCGGGTTCTGTTCCGACTTCGATTTGCCGTTGTCTCGCTTATAAAGGGCATTGGCTGTATAAACCGTTTCACCCTCATGCTTCCACGCTGCTATGCACCTCATATCCATAATGGTGGTAAGGCAATCAGTTTTTATTGTTACGATACCCAACTGTTCCAACTGTTTCAAGAAGCGGATAACTGTCTTTCGGTTGCAGTTCCATTCCTTTGAAAGTTCAAGGGCAGATACACAAGTTTGTCCTTGCATTAGTGGTTTGGATATACCACGCTTGGTATAGGTGGTATCGGCAGTTGCCGTGTGGTGAAGCAGTCTGCGGAAACATTGTATTCTGTTGATGCCTCCCTCGTTGCTACTGAGAAAATTCAGTTGTTCGTCCGTCAATGACAAATAGTAAGTGACAGGGCGAGTTTTGTCTACCTCTTTTCTTTCCATGTCCGAATGGTTTATAAATGGTGAATGACTTAAAGGACAACAAATCATCGGTGAAGACCATGCTGTTGCCGTGGCATATCCTCACTGACAATCTCCATGAGTTTTCTATCCAAGCGTTGAAGTTCATCTTTGTTAAGACTGTTTATTGCCTCTATGCTTACTCGTAATGCAACGGCACGTCTTCCATACAAAATGGCTTGTTCGTCATTGTCTATCGCATGGTTTGCACCAGTTGCTTCAATGTAATCATTGACGGCATCCCTCATGGATAGTTCACGAAGTCCTGTCTTAGCCCAGAGGACAGACAGTTTGACTGCCTGTTCCTTCTTGGCTTCAAATTCTGTTGTCCTCATGGCTACTTAACACTTAAATTTTTCAAGATACGGTTGGCTTCTTCTGAAACCTGCGCCTTTGACGCAATCGCATTTCTGCGAATCCATGTCAAGAGTTCCGCTTTCTCGAAATACACCATCTTGCCATTCGGCTTGTAATAAGGAATGGTCTGCTCATGTGTCATCTTGTAGAGCGAACTTTTTGTCACTCCCATAAATCGGGCAGCTTCTTCCAAAGTCAGCACTTCCTTACCTGCTGACAAAGTATTTTCAAGCACTTCCACTCGCTTGGCGAGTTTTAGGTTCTCCAGCATGAGTGCTTGAACATCTGGAGTAACGCTTTGATTGGTTCGTGATTCCATAATCTGTTGATGTTTTAATTTGACTATTTCATCATGACCATTGTTTGTGATTGCAAGTTGAAAGTGGTGCAAAGGTATGTAAGAAATTTCTCATTCTGTTAGAAATGCTTGGTCAATGACGAAATCTTAAGTTATATTATAATAATGAAGTTGTTTCATACTCTAAATCATACTTGGATGAAATAAAGTGAAGACAAAATCAAACTTAGAAACGATAGTAAGAATACAAGAGAAACGCTGTTTTTGGAACTTGGTTGTCAAACCCTCAAAACAACCATAAAATGCAGAAATGGTGCTTGGACTGTAATTTTATAGTTGCAAATACGCAATTATCTCTTTTTTATTTGGAAATTTTTGTTGCACGTTTGTTACGTGGAGGTGTTTTGTAAAATAACAACACTGATAATCAACGAGTTACACAGCGAAATAATCCCACGAAGTAGAGCATCGCCCCGTAGAAATGCACCGTCAGATAGCGTGTCAGCCACTTCGCCCAAGCACCTTCCCATTTTGGCAGGATGCTGAACGCCCACTGTATCGGCCCGAAAATCGTCAGCATTCCCAACAGGATTTGTTGGCAGTAAATCGTAGCCCATTAGCCAATGTATGCAAAATAAGGGAAAATAAAAACAAAGAAAATCCATGTAATTACTGATTATCAATATATTATAAATAGATAATGATTTCTATTGTATTCCTTAAAAATCGCTATTATTCACCATTTTTGTTACCTAAAACGATACTCATTTTCGGATTATTTCGTATCTTTGTGCATGGATATAAATCACTGACTGACAATGGGAAGAAAAAAGAAATCATTGATAGAGAAATCTCCGTTCAAGTTACGCCACCGCAAACTGGCGGACGGGCGTTTATCCCTGTTTCTTGACCGTAGCGTGAACGGCGGGCACGAGTACGAGTTCCTGCAACTCTATCTCGTGCCGGAGACATCCACCCAAGCGAAGCGGCAAAACGCGCGGACACTCCGCAAGGCGGAAGACATCCGGCGTGAGCGGGCGGAAGCACTGCTCAACGCAAAGGTGGAAGCGGTGCCGGAAAGCACATCCTCCGACATGCTGCTGTCCGACTGGATGGCCATTGTTCGTAAGAACCACGAGCACCGGGGAGCGCGTGACCTGAACGGTATCGACAACGCCCGCAAGAACCTGTTGAAATTCCGTGTGGATGTCAGGCTCTGTGATGTGGACAAGCAATTCTATCTTGACTATATCGACTGGCTCCGCTCTTCCTGCAAGACCGCATGGGGCAAACCTGTATCTCCCAAAACGGCGCATTCCTATTATACGACCTTGCGCACCGCATTGAACGAGGCCGTCCGTGAGAACCTGATTGCCTCGAACCCGTGGTACAGGCTGGAAATGACCGAGAAAATCAAGGTACCCGAGAGCAAGCGGGATTTCCTGACCATCGAGGAAATAAAGAGGATGATGGCCACGCCGTTCTTTAACGAGCAGGTACGGCAGGCATACCTGTTCTCCTGTTTCTGCGGGCTGCGTATCAGCGATATCCGAAAGCTGCGCTGGCGTGACCTCTCCATGTCAGGTGGACAATGGCGTGCATCGGTGGTGATGACGAAGACCATCCATCCCGTCTATATCCCCCTATCATCCCAAGCCGTGAAATGGCTGCCGGAACGAGGGGACTGCACGCCCGACGGCCTTGTTTTCGGAGGACTGCCCAATGAAGGCAATCTTTGTGTCAATCTCAAGAACTGGGCGGAAAAGGCCGGGGTGAAGAAGAACGTGACCTTCCACACGGCCCGGCATTCATGCGCGGTGCTGCTGCTGACGCTCGGGGCGGACATCTATACCGTTTCCAAAATTCTCGGCCACCGTTCCGTGCGTTCCACGCAGGTTTACGCGAAAATTGTGGACAAGAAGAAAGACGATGCAATCGCATTGGTTGACAACGCATTCTAAATACATCATAATATATGGCAACAACAAGGAAGGCAACCAGACTCAAAGAGCCAGTGAAAGTGCGCACCAAGAAGCTCGCCGACGGCTCGGAATCCTATTATCTCGACATCTACATGGACGGCAAGCGCAGTTACGAGTTCCTGAAACTGTACCTGCTGCCTGAAATCAATTCCATGATCAAGGAACAGAACCGGGCCACCAAAGCAGCGGTGGAGGCCATCAAGTCGAAACGCATCATCGAACTGACCCACTCGAAAGCCGGGCTGAAAAAGACATCCGTCCGTTCCAAAATGCTGCTGGACGACTGGATGGAAACCTATCTTGCCGAACAGGAACGTAAGGGCGCAAGAGGGCTGAAACTGTTGCGGACGGTCTGCCGTATGCTTCCCCTTTACAGGAAAAAGGTGAGGATGCAGGAAATCGACAAGGAGTGGTGTCTGGATTTTATCGACTGGATTCAGCATACTTACAAAACTCGGTGGGGTAAGCCGCTTTCTCCCAAAAGTGCAGCGGACTACGTGGGCTATTTCTCCACCGCCCTCAATGCCGCTGTCCGTGCCGAGGTCATCCCGGAAAACCCGATCATGACACTTGCAGCCACGGAACGCATCAAGGTGCCGGAATCCAAGCGTGAATATCTGACCATTGACGAGATAAAGGTTCTGATTGACACCGAGTGTCCCCGTGAGGACGTGAAGCGTGCCTATCTTTTCTCTTGCTACTGCGGCCTGCGGTTGAGCGACGTGTACGCCCTGCGGTGGAAGGACATCATTCTGGACGGGGAACAATACCGGATGTCAACCGTGATGAAGAAGACCACCACACCGATTTACCTGCCTCTTTCCCGCCATGCCATCCGCTGGCTGCCCGAGAGAAACGGAGAAGGCAACGAATTAAAAATATTTGACGGATTGCCTGCCGAGCCCAATATCAACAAGGTATTGGCCAAGTGGGTGGAGACGGCCAAAATAGCCAAGAAAATCACCTATCACACCAGCCGCCACACATTCGCCACGATGATGTTGACGCTTGGTGCAGACCTCTATACGGTATCGAAACTGCTCGGACATGCCAACGTGAAGACCACGCAGATTTACGCGAAAATCGTTGACAGCAAGAAAGTCGAGGCGGTCAATCTGGTGGACAGCGTGTTTGATTAGCAGGATATTTTGAGAATCATGCCATTCCAGGCGATATTAAAATTGAGAATCGTGTTGCATTGTTCAATTATTGAGATTTGTGCAATTTCTTAATGAAAACATTTTGAGATTCGTGTTGATTATACTATCTTTGCAGACGATTGATAACGATGCAGCTATATGATATTCAAAAGGAAAATATATGATGAGCTTCTGCAATGGAAGCGGACGGACGAGGGCAGGACAGCCGTGTTGATACAAGGGGCGAGACGTGTCGGGAAATCCACCATCGCCAAAGAATTTGCGGAAAACGAATACGAGACCCATATTCTGGTGGATTTTGCCGCGTGTTCAGTAGAAATCCGGGAACTGTTCAACGATGTTTCCGACCTTAACCGTATTTTCATGCGTCTACAACTGGAATACAGTGTCGAGTTGAAGGAACGGAAGTCTGTCATCATTTTCGATGAAGTCCAGCTTGCACCCAAGGCGAGGCAGGCAATCAAGTATCTTGTAAAGGACGGCAGATATGATTACATGGAAACCGGTTCGCTGATTTCGATCCGTAAGAATGTCAGGGACATCCTGATTCCGAGCGAGGAAGTCAAACTCCACATGTTTCCCATGGATTACGAGGAGTTCAGGTGGGCATTGGGGGACACCGCCACAATCAGGCTGCTCCAAGGATGTTTTCACGGCAGGACGTCCATGGGTGACGCCACGAACCGCAAGCTGATGCGCGATTTTCGGTTGTATATGCTTGTCGGCGGTATGCCGCAGGCTGTGGCCGCTTATCTTGAAACCAACAATCTGGAAAAGGTGGACAGTGTAAAGCGTTCCATCATAACGCTGTATGAGGATGATTTCAACAAAATAGACCCCACAGGCAACGCTTCCAAGATGTTTCGCCAGATTCCGGCCCAACTGACGAACAACGCCAACAGGTATCTGGCATGGAGCGCAACGGATGGTACGCGTAATTCCGTACTGGCAGAAATCATTTCCGAAATCAAGGAGTCGATGGTCGTCAATATGGCTTACCATGCCAACGCTCCGAGTGCGGGAATGGCATTGCATCAGGACCCCAACAAATACAAGATGTTCACGGGTGATACCGGACTGTTCGTCACCCTCGCATTCTGGGATAGGAAATTCACAGACAATACAATATATCATAAACTTTTGAGTGACAAGTTGAGCACAGACCTCGGGTATGTTTATGAGAATGTGGTGGCCCAGATGTTGAAAGCCGCCGGACACGAGTTGTACTATTATACCTTCCCTACTGAAAGTGGAAAACATAACTACGAGGTGGATTTCCTGATTGCGGACGGTGACAAGGTGAGCCCTGTCGAAGTCAAATCATCTGGTTATAAGGCGCATACCTCGCTGGACGCCTTTTGCATGAAATTCTCTTCTCGGATAAGGAACAAGTATCTGGTTTACACGAAAGACCTGCGCAAGGACGGGGACGTGCTGTATCTTCCCGTATATATGACCATGTTTCTATGATTATGAATAACTGTATGCTACCCGATATTTTACAACGATTGCGTGAGGTGAACACGCTTCTCGCCACTTATAAACAAGGTGAACTGTCTTTTGAACAAGCCTTGCCGCCATCCTTGTTCTATCAGGATTTCAATGACACGAATATTCTTGTCAAGGAGGCGGCCTGTCTGGTAAGGGAGAACCCCGGAGAGCTTCTGGAATTTTCTTCTTCCCTCTTTTCGGAAACGGACAAATACCTCTCGCTTGACAGGACACCGTTGCAGAAGGTGGACTTTGCAGCCCTTTTCGAAGAACACCTCAAACCTTTTGAATTCCGGTACGAGGAAACGAAAACCGTCGCCACCGGACTCTGGCGCAAGTATTCGGCCATGAGCAACCGGCTGGATTTCCTACCGCTGGATTCGGAAGAATACAAGTCACTCGACGCGGAATGCAGCGCGGCAAAGGCGGAGTATGACGAAGTCCACGCGCACGCGAACCTATTATATGAAGAATGGCAGCAGGAGCGTGACCGGTATTTCTGTGTCTGGTGCTTCAAACCGGTATTCCTCGACGTATTGGTAGAACGCCTGAAAGGAATCGCCGGGAGTATCATCTCCGATATCGGGCGCATGAAGGAGGGCAAGCCATGAACGCCTTGCTGCAAGAGACATCCTCATGGACGGATACCGTTGACCTCGCCCTGTGCCTGTTCATCTACGAGGTGTGCAACGACTACCAGTTCGACTTCCTGCCGGGCAGTGACTTCGTGAACTTCCTGAACCTGAAACCCGCTTCACGGGCCGTCACCGTGCGCCCGAAAGAGAACCTGCGTGTCTGCTACATGGTGTTCTCCGTCTCGCAGACCATCAAACCACGGGAACGTGGAAAACTCTGGGCGGAAGAGTTCCTGAAACGTTGCGGCATATCCAAGTCGTACTACGACAAACACCGCAGCGACGTTTGCGGCAAAGGTGCCACAAGGGAGAATCAGGATTACCGCAAGGCCATCGACAAGGCCATTGAAAACGCAAAGCGGTTGAACCGTACCCCATAGCCGCCCGCCGCTTCCCCATACGATATAAAAACGACAGACCGTAGCCATGCGCTATACCGTTCATACACAACGGTATGGCGCATTTTCTTTTTCATGCACTTTCCCCATTTGTCCCACATTGGGCCACTTCAGGTCAAACTTAACTTTGCATCGGAAACAGAAGAAAGGAAAAGGCTGACAAACAGCGTTTTCCGGTTTTCCGAGAGAACAAGGAACAATTAAGGAACCATCAAAAAATGAACGAATATGGAAAATGAACGCAACCTGATGACCACCACGGAGGCGGCCCGGTATCTCGGGCTGAAACCCAGCTATCTCTACAAGATGATGATGCGCCGTGCGATCCCTTACTACAAGCCTAACGGCAAACTGTGCTTCTTCGCCAAGGAAGACCTCGACGCGTGGCTGAAACGGGTACGGGTGAAATCGCAGGACGAGATCGACAGCGAGGCCGCACGCTATCTGGCCGGACGTGAGAGGAACAAATGATTTATTAACGAATGATTAAAAATGCACATGGACAATCTGACGAACAAGGAGCCGGGTATCGAGGATAGCACGGTTCAGGATTCCGCAAACAAGGAACAGAAGAAAAAAGAGAGCAGGCCCGTGATCGGCGCGAAAGCCCAGACCATTCTGGAGTTTCTCCGTGCCTGTTCGCCCTACGAGGCCGACTCCATCCGGGTGATGGTCGGCTACGGCACGGGGCAGGGTGACATCGACACGATTGAGGCTACCGACATGCTGGCCGTCAACCGCTTTCTCAACCACGGGCTTACCCGTGAGAGCGGGACAAGCAGCGAGGCCGTGATGAGACACCGTCAGGAGCGCGTGCAAAGACTGATGGAAGCGGTCAAGGGCTTTGTAGACATAGGCCAGCTCTGCCGTATCAGTGTCGCGCTGATGAAAATCTCGTCCGACTTCAAGGCGGTGGAGGAAGCACGGCAGCACCTGCAATCCCAACCCTCCACGAACGGAGGGAAGAACTGAAACCAAACCGGAACGGGACGTCGGATGCAACCGCAGGGGACAAGGAAAATTCCATTCACGGCATTTTACCAAAACCGTTGCCAACCATTCCGCCGTTCCGTTCCCTTATCTACGCTAAATGATACAGGAAAACATGAAGGACAAGGAAACATATCTTTTCAGTAAGCCGCAGGGATTCCGGACAATCCGTTTCCACCTTGCAGCAGAGGCTATCGAATGGCTCGACGGAACAACGAAAGATGACGATGACAATGCAATCGGCAATCACACTCTCTTTTATAACCTACTTTCACGTATGCGTTTAATCCCCGGCAGGGACGGTTCATTCCGCAGGCCGCAGGAGCTACAGGCCGGACAGTTGCAGTTCTCGGAAACCGGACTTGCGGAAGAATGGCACATGGGGAGGAAAAAAGTCCGCAACCTGTTCGCCACGATGGAGAGGCTGGATCTGATAGCGGTAAGCAGCACCAAAGTCGCTTCCGTGGCCTCCGTGACCTGCATAGAGGGCTGGACTGACAGGCAGGGCAGCTATGTGGGCAACCCTTACCATACCGCCCCGAATGGCATTTGAACGGCACTTGAACGCCCCCTGAACAGCTTTTGAACGGTATCTATCTGGCAGTGGAGGCACGCCGCAGGGAAAGCAAAAACGTCTTTCAGTTTCGAGATATGCCAAGGTATCACCTCCCTTTGGTCGGTCATTCCTCGGCGCTCTCGCGGCTCACTGGCAGTTCGCCGGTGGCGGCGCTCGCAAGCTCGCACCTTATTTATAACCCTTTTTAAGACAATGTTTATGACAGAAGAGAAACAGAATATACAACATACACCCTTTCCGCCCGAGGAAGAGAGGCGCACCGAGTATGTCGGCGCCAAGGTCACCCCGGGACAGAAACGGCATATCCGCCGCCTCGCCGACGAGTGCGGCATGACCGTCAGCAACTACATGCTGGCAAGGGCTTTCGGTTACAGGCCGAAGGCGAGGCTGACGGCAAGGCAGGAGGCCGTCATGGAAACCCTTATCGGTTGCCGGAGCGACCTTCTGAACTACACCTCCGCGCTCCGCGGCATGGCCCCGGAGAAGCGCAGGCAGATGTTCGGCAGCTACCCGTTCATGCTCGGGTGGCTCAAGGAACTGGGCAGGCTCGCCGAGCGCATCACGGGCGTGCTCGACAGGCTACGGACGGACAACCGCCTGCCCGACGGGACAAGGAACGATAAAGACGAGGAGGAGGAACCATGATAGCAAAAGCGAAATCCATCTCCCACGGGATAAACGACATCAGCTATATCACGGGAGAGTCGAGGAACAAGAAACACCCCGAGCGCATCTTCCACGTCAAGGACAATCTGCTGCCGCCCGGTTTGGACGCCACGGGAATATGGGATTCCATGCGGCTGACGCTGGACAAGTTCAAGAAGGTCAAAAATTCCGTCATTCGCATCGAGGTCAGCCCCGCACCGGAGCACACCAAAGACTTCACCATCGCCGACTGGGAAAAACTGTGGGACGACTTCATCAGAGAGTTCGACAACATCGAGCTGTATGACAAGAACGGCAGGACGTATTCCCCGAAAACCAACCTCACGGGCAGCAAGGGCACGGTGCGGCTTCATCTGGAATCCAAGAGCGGCATTCCCCACCTTCACGGCGCGTTCTGCCGCATCGACGAGCAGGGGCGCATCAACAACGACCATGACATCCACCTGCGTGCGCAGCGTGCCGCCGAGCGTGTGGCCCTGAAACGGGGCTGGACTACCGCCGCAGAGGTGCGGGACACGAACATCGGGCAGGTGAACCGGGACTGCATGGAAATCCTGCAATCCATGGAAAGCTGGTCATGGCTCGAATACGCCGCCCGGCTACGGGACAAGGGCTACGAGCTTTGGGAACTGCAGGACGGCAAGAACCTCTTGCGCGGCTATGTGTTGAAGAAAGGCAACGCCCGGTACAAGGCTTCCGAACTCGGCAGGGGGCGCAACCTCATGGTGAGCAAGCTCGAAAGCACGTGGAAGAAGCTGCACGCGGCTCCCAAGGCAAAGGCCGTTTCGACGAGACCCGCCGCAGGCACACCGGCACCGACCACCGCCCGCCCTGCACCGGTCAGGGCGCAAGGAACGGCACCGCTTCCGCAATATACCGACTACCGCCCCGGCACTGTCCCGTACCGTATCGGCGACGACAGGGAAAGCCCCGGCTACTTCATACCCGACGAGGCCCTGAAAGTGTTCGACGAGGAGTTCGACTACCGCGAGACGGCCAACAGCCGCGAGCTCACCGACAGGGCGGTGGCCCTCTTCGTGGGCATGATGTCGGCGCAGGCCGCACCCTCCGGCGGAGGTGGCGGCGGTTCCAGCGACCTGCCTTGGGGAAGACGCGAGGACGAGGATGACCGGGAATGGGCCCGCCGCTGCGCCCGGGAAGCGGAAAGGATGATCGGCAGGAAACCCAAGACCGGACGAAAACGATAAGAGACATGGGTAAGGACAGATTCGATTTTTCAGAAATAGACGCGGCGCTCCCGGCAGCCGAAAGGATGCAGGAGAAAGACCGCCTGACCGATACGCTGGAAAACAATTACAAGGCCGTCGGTATTTTGAGCGACAGGGTGGAGAAACTCGAAGGCAGGCTCTCGGAAGTCCTGCCCGGACTGGACGAGGCGGTCTCTTCCCTGCGCGAAGCGAATAAAATTACCATTAGCGAGGAAGCCCGGCGGACGCTTGAGCAGGAAGGTGAGGCGGTTTGCCGGAAGATGGCCGAAAGGATCGACAAGGAGAGCGCCAGACTGCTCGAACGCCTTTCGATGCGGGACCGCGTGGTGATTTCCGCCACCGCCTTCTGGTGCATGATAGAGGTGATTGTTTCTCTTTTGGCGG
>JABLTM010097222.1_pt1 | contig 26240 bp, 20 predicted proteins | sample 7160121 | NCBI WGS metagenome assembly JABLTM01 (sample SAMN14651224, study PRJNA627086) | human gut metagenome | isolation source: feces | host: Homo sapiens
ATATTTGCCATAGGAAGTAAAAGAGGTGGTGCTCTTTGCTAAGGTAGTTCTTTCTACCTTAGCTTTACTTCCTTTTTTTGTTTTTATCGAAAAACGTTTAGGACTACATTGCAACATAAAAGTTTTACCGGACACCAATAAATAAATTCCAAACTTATTATATATTTGCACAGGTTGCAAGGGTAGTTGTACAGCCTACGATGGATCTGCCTTCGTTTGCAGTGGACCTCGTCACATATTGACGAAATATTGCAACGGAACTTCATCTTTGCCTAATGATCTCATCCCATTAAGGGATTACGTATGCGAGTGTGCAGTTGCTATAAGGTTACACACTCGCCTTCTTAAAACGTTTTCTGCCATGTATAAAATACTCTTTATTTTGCTAATGTCTACATTTTTCTCAGTATCCTCTGCTCAGAATATAGTGTTGACGGGTGAAGTAATAAATCCAATTACCAATGAAGGATTGCATGAAGCCGTTATAAAGGTAATGAATGCAGCCAACGATAGCGTTTTGGCATCAACCAAGGCTAAGCTCAACATGATTGTGGAGGAAAGAAATGGCAACTCAACGGGATACCTCGACAAAAACAATGGTGCCATTTTTAACCTCAAAATATCTTCGACATATCAAGACGTAGTGTTAATAGTTAGTGCATCGGGCTACGATAGCATAAAGAAAAACATACATATAGATTCGGAGAAGAAACGCATCGATGTGGGAACGATTAATCTCCTTCCCGCTATGAAGCAGCGTAATCTTAACGAAGCTACAGTTACAGCCACCAAGATAAAAATGTACTATAAAGGCGATACTTTGGTGTATAATGCTGATGCCTTTAATGTGCTCAAAAACGAATCACTCCGTAAGTTAGTGTTACAGTTGCCCAATACCAAGATTGAAGAGGGGGTAATCTACGTTAATGGCAAACCTATTGAGAGTTTGCTATTCAGTGGAAAAGACTTTTTCAATGGCAACATTGATGTTGCACTCGACCGCCTGCCAGCCTACATTGTGAGTAAGGTAAAGGTCTATGATAAGCAAGGGGAACTGAGCGAACTGACAGGGCGCGATATGCACGATAAGCAATATGTGATGGACGTACATTTAAAGCGTGAATATCTTGGCACTTGGATGGCTAAACTCGAAGCTGACGTTGCTACCGAAAAGTTGTGGGGCGGACAAGGCTTCTTGATGCGTATGGATGACAGACAAATGCTTAGTATCAATGCAGACATCAATAACTTTAATGAAGAACGCAAGATGGCGGATATTTGCAACATGGCTAATAGGAGTCCAACGGGAAGACATAAAAATAAAGTAGCGAATATTGAGTATTTTTTTGAGCCTAACAATACTTGGCGCTTTAGTAGTAACGTATCCGTACAACAAAAAGAGCAAAAGACCCATTCGTGGACAAATACAGAAACATTCCTCACGCCCGATAACCTGATGGCGAAGAACAAAACCTTCGTTTCAGATAAAGAAACGCGCATTAACGCTTATGCCGCCCTTCGCGCCAGACAGACGAAGAAATGGCAAAGCGAACTGAAGTTTGACTTTACTTTTGACAATATGCGCAATGCACAAGATGCCCTTACACTTGCCTTTTGGAAAAGGGGAGATCAGGATTGGCATACTTGGGAGGTGGATAGCATTTGGAATAATGTAACGCGCTTGTCGTCAGACGACATGCTTTACACGCTGCTCAATCCTACACTACAAAAGCAAAAAACGTTTACTTACAAGCCCGAGTGGAAAACATCATTGGTTTTAGGTGGCAATCCCTTTAATATAGACTTGCAAGTAAATCACAACAATGTGCAAAACGACCTATACAATAATTATAAGTTAGACTATCTGAGCACACAAGACAACGACCACCGTCGCATTTATAATAATCATACGGAGCACAATACGACGGTTGATGCCACGATAGATTATGGCTACAAGTACTTTAAAAACGATAAATATGATGGTGTATTTACCCCTTACATAGCCTTTAACCATACCTACGGCAACTTATCACACCCTTACTATCGTTTGGAACGTATGCAAGAGTGGTCAGATGCATTGGATTGGACAAAAGGTTCGTTAGGCATATTGCCCGATGGCGAATGGCAAGCCATTTGTTTTGACAACGAGAACAGCTATTATAGCAAAGAAAAGAAACAAACGGGTAGTGTCGGTATGCGTCTTTCGCACAAACTGACAGGACTAAAACGTGGCAATATTCAATTCGATGCTGACCTAAGTGCAATGCTTCAATACAAGCATTTGGACTATCAACGTAACGAGCAATCCTACAATATCGAACGTCATGCCTATTCATTCCGTCCCACACTCACTATGGAGTATCGGTCGAATGGAAAACACAAGTGGTCGCCCGAACTCCGATTCAACTACACAAGTGAACACCAACTGCCCAACCTACTTAACATGCTTCAGATAGAAGACAATGCCGACCCTCTCAGCCTTTTCCGCGGCAATGCATCACTTCAGGGCGAGTACGCTCATCGGTTAGCTTTACGCTATGGCATGAGTCAACGTAAGACTCGACACAATATGTATATTTCGTTACAGTACACTCGCACGCATAACAACATCGTTGCATCTTCTATCTACAATGCAGAGAATGGTGGACGCATCTACGAAATGGTTAACACCAATCGCACTCATGCCACTAATGGTGACATTGGTTATGGTATGCCCCTCGATAAGAGACAGGACTTCTATATCACCTTCTCTGTGCGAGGCAACTATCATCAGAATGCCGACTTGTCACACATTAACGCGACAACAGAAAAGGGAGGCTTATTGCAACAATATGGAATAACGCCTAATGCACAACTTCGCGGTGCGATAGGCAATAATTTCCGATTCTCAACAAGTTGGCGCACCTCGTTCAGCACCATTAAGCAAAACAACATGGATACGCGTTATCGCGAAACAAAATTGGCTGCCGACTTTAGTTGGAATTTGCCTTGGAAATTTCAGTTAGCTTCTGACTTCTGTGCCAATATCTACAATGGTTTTGCTGATGCCTCTATTAACAAGGCTCATTGTCAGTGGAACGCTTCTTTGGCACGCCGTTTCTTGTCAGACCAATTGTCTGTTAAACTGATAGCCAATGGCATACTTACTCCGAAAAACAACATTTATTCAAGCATCAATGCCACAAGTCGTGTAGAATCTTACACAGACATTCTGCCACGCTATTTTATGCTGAGCGTTGTCTATTCTTTGGATTGGACGCAAAAGAGTAAACGAAACACGAAATGATAAATAAATTTCCACTTTATACACAGAATGAGGTGATGGACTGTGGTCCAGCCTGTCTGCGTATGGTTGCAAAATATTATGGTCATTACTATTCACTGCAGACACTTCGAAAGAAGTGCTTTATCACGCGAGAAGGTGTTTCCTTATTAGGTATCAGTGATGCTGCGGAGAATATCGAATTTCATACGAATGGTGTAAGAATTTCGCTCCAAAAATTTGCGAATGAGACACCTCTACCTTGTATTTTGCATTGGAATCAGAATCACTTTGTTGTATGCTATATAATGTAAGAAGAAACAGAAAAACCCATTGGCGGAATTAATTTAGTGCATACTTAATTCTGCCAATGGGCTTATTGTTTATAAAGTTTGCGTATTGCAAAACGGTAAGTGCACTAATTTTGCCAATGATTCTGGCAAACAAACCGTTTGTAATCTTTGCATAGTTTCTGATGATTAAGAACTGCTCTGTCAGTTGTGAGAAGAGCGTTTCAATCCTCTTTCTTGCCTTTGCAAATGGAATGAATGTCGGTTTCCATGCTTTTTGATTGAATCTGTATGGGCATTCAAGTTTAATATGCGCAGTCTCAAATAGATCCAATTGTATATCGGCTCCAATATATCCCTTATCTCCATAGATACTACAATAGCAATATTGCAGTTTTACGTCCTTCATATAGTTGATGTCAGCAACGCTTGCCTTTGAAAGGTCATACGAATGGATTACCCCATTGTATCCACAGATTGCGTGCAGCTCTTATAGCCATAATAATAAGTGTTTTGAGAAGCACAAAAACCAAAATCAGGAGCTTTAGAGAATTCACCGATACGTCCCATTTTGCAACGCTTACCTCTTGCTACACGACACACTTCAATCGGTTTGGAATCAATAAAAACTTTTATCGGACAGCCATAATTGTTTTTCTGTCAGTTCTGTGTTTTCCGTGGTTCTTTTTTATTGAGAGGAAATATCCATACAGTTGAGAGTCTATGATTGTGCGGTCGCAGTATACCCCGTCCTACTAGTAAGCCCATCTATTTTTTAGTTTTGCAGTCCGATTTATCACAGACGGTTAAAGACAAAAGTTTCCCATCCTCATGATTGGGGATGGGAAACTTTTGTTATTTATTCTTATGTCGGTTTGCCCTTTTCTTTCGGATATCCGCCTTCATTTTGGCAGCGCCCGAACCGTGCAATCCCGTAATGTAAGTCTTCTTTTTGGCTTTAGTCTTCACCTTCTGTTCGGTAGGAGCCTTTTTCAGTTTGCTACCTTTAAAGGTAATGCCGACGGTCATAGCTTGCGTAATTTCGTCGTCGGATGCTTTACGATTGATGGTCATAGTCAGAAATCAGATAAGTCGATGCCTCCTCACAGAGTCGGGAGGAGGCATCGGGATGGGAGAATGAACGGCAATTGACGTAGCACACTGCGCGCTACGTAGAGCTACCGTATAAGTCTATAAACAATTAATGGTGGAACAGACGGATACCCGTGAATGCCATGGTCATGCCGTACTTGTCGCAAGTCTCGATAACATGGTCATCGCGTACACTGCCACCTGCTTGTGCAACGTACTGTACACCACTCTTGTGTGCACGTTCAATGTTGTCACCGAAGGGGAAGAATGCATCTGAACCCAAACATACGTTTGTATTCTTGGCAATCCATTCTTTCTTCTCCTCACGTGTCAGCGGTTCGGGCTTCTCCGTGAAGAACATCTGCCACGTACCTTCAGCCAACACGTCTTCGTAATCGTCTGAAATGTAGATGTCAATCGTGTTGTCGCGATCTGCACGTCTGATTTTTTCTACCCAAGGCAAGTTCATCACCTTCGGGTGTTGGCGCAACCACCAAATGTCCGCCTTGTTACCAGCCAAGCGAGTGCAGTGAATGCGGCTTTGCTGTCCCGCACCAATACCGATAGCCTGACCGTCCTTCGTGTAGCATACAGAGTTAGACTGCGTGTACTTCAGGGTAATCAGCGCAATCTTCAAGTCACGCATAGCCTCTTCCGTGAAATCCTTGCTTTGCGTCGGGATGTTCTCAAAGAGTGTGTTCGAGGTAAGGTCAATCTCGTTGCGACCCTGTTCGAAAGTTACGCCATACACTTGCTTGCGTTCGATGGGAGCCGGGCGGTAATTTGTATCCATTTTGAGAATGACATACGTACCCTTGCGCTTCGAGCGAAGAATCTCGAGTGCTTCCTCCGTGTAGTCGGGAGCGATGACACCGTCACTCACCTCGCGCTTGATGAGCAATGCCGTAGCCTTGTCACAAGTATCTGAGAGTGAAATGAAGTCACCGTAAGAAGACATACGGTCAGCACCGCGTGCACGGGCATAAGCTGTAGCAATGGGGCTCAGCGGCTCCTCGATATCATCAACGAAGTAAATCTTCTTCAAAGTGTCGCTCATGGGAATACCTACAGCCGCACCCGCAGGTGAAACGTGTTTGAAAGAAGCTGCTGCCGGGATGCCCGTAGCTGCATGCAGTTCGCGTACCAATTGCCAACCGTTGAGCGCGTCGAGGAAATTGATGTAACCGGGACGTCCGCCCAATACTTCGATAGGCAGTTCGCCTTCTTCCATGTAGATACGTGAAGGCTTCTGGTTGGGATTACAACCGTATTTTAATGCCAATTCGTTCATTTGTGTGTAACGTATGAATTGAGTAATAGAGTGTATTTGTCAGAAGAGCGTAGATAGGCAGTTCTTATTCAGCAATTCCGCACTGCTTCCATTCGTCTGCAATCTTGCAGGCATCCGCGTGGGCTGTAGCCTCATCCACTTCATATTCCTTGCAGAGCAGTTGCGTCAGTGTGTCAGCATCAAATTCTTTACCAACGACAGCCTCCCACAAGTAAGCTGCACTTTCGTTGAGAGAAATCATCTGGCTGAAATCGAGATTTTCAATACCAGTTGCCATGATAACCTTTTCGCCACAGATGTCGCGCAGTTCAAAACCTTTTTTTGTTTGCATATCGAGTGAGATGTAAATATAGATGTATTCAAGTGAGTTAAAGGAAGAGCTTCTCTTTAGTGGGGTATTCTCTTTCGCATTTATCAGACCATTCCCTTTGTAAGGAAACCGTCGTTCGCACACCTGCGAAAATTAGATTCGGAAAGGAAGTCGGCGGTAAATGCCAAGAATAATGCGTCGGCAAGGAAGGAGTGCCAACCAAAGGCGTGAATAGATGCGCCATTTGCGACTGCTTACCAGGTCAGGAGTTGTGCGTCCTTTCCGGTAGAAAGCAGTAGCAATACCCACGACGTCGGTATCCTGACAAGTTTCGGTTCCCTTGATGTTTCCGTCGCCCATCAGCGTCAGCCGCTTTCCCTCACGGCTAATCACGCGGTGAAGTACGTACTGATCTGGGCTGATTTCAGCCAGAACTACGTCGCGCACCCGCACAGCCTCGGGGGCAATCGGTTCAATCTTTACCTTGTCACGTTCGTTCTCAAGGAAGAGGCGCATGCTGTACCCTTTGACCAGAAAGAGTGCTGAATGTCCTTCTCGAACCGACTTCTTGATTTCACCGATTAAAATCTTGTTGGGTATAATCAGTTTCCGAGTCTCCATTAGTCTTTAACGATGTGTTGATAGCTCAAGCGAGCAGCCTCTTCGTCGGGGCGACACTTCAAGTAAAATACCGGTACGCGCTTCACGACACCTTCGACCGTACGCGTGATGCCCTGGTAAGAAGGTTTGTCCCACATCATGGTCGAGCATGAAGAGAGCACCGAAGCAAAAGCCTGCAACATCGGTTCCTGTCGGATTTCATTTTGCGGATATTGTTCCAATCGGACAAAGGCACCGACGGGGAATTGTAAGTTGCGGTAGCAAGGCGTTTTGCCGCTCCAGGGTGTACCGTAGACAATGATCGATCCGTCCTCCATGACGCGCACAGCCGGGTTATCATCGTTGAGCAAATCAGCTCCTTCAATGTATTTGCGCCACAGGCTCGAGTGTGTACTCTTACCCGTACCGCTTTTGCCGAGGAAGAGGTAACCCTTGTTCTGATACATCGTAACCGAAGCGTGCATCAGGAGAATGTGGTGGTGAGCTGCCGAGAAAGCAAAAGCAATCATCATTGCATTGCCCAACCCAAAGGAGCGTACCGTGTCGTCGCCCAGGAGGCTGATGGTGCACTGGCTGAAGTCTGCATTAGTCAACATGGCCGCTGCAGGCTGATTTTCCTCGTTGCTAATCACAATCTTATAGCCATCTTCTAACTGATAGATGCCATGATTCGTACCTCCACAGTCAAATTGTCCCAGTTCCTTGCCCGTAGCCTGCGTGTCGACCGCGTTGTCAATGACTTCGGCACGAAGCATCAGTGCATCGTCAGGTTCCGGAAGATAGAAGGGAGCGTATGAAGGCAGGAGCTTCTTGAGCATCGACGCTTTATCCGCTGAGATGCTGAAAATCTTTCCTGCAACTTTAAAATGAAGTGTTTCCATTTTCAGTGATTGAGGATTTATAGGGTGATAGGATGGAGGGATTTATTTAAAACCAGCCGATTGCTTGTTTAGAAACCTACGGAAGATGGTTTTACATCTCTTCCGGAGTAACGGCTTTCAGTTCGAAGGCAGTCAAAGGGAGTTCGACCAGTTTCTTGCCTTTCTTTCGGTCTTGGTAAAGTTTACGCACCTTGATAAACTGCTTTTCAATAGCCTTTGCGCTTGTTGCAAAGAAAACGGAGCAAGTATGTGAGGAGCCAAACTGATGATCTAAGTGTGATTTGAATTGTTCCGAATAAGCACGACGATAGGTAAGGAATCCTGTCTTACTGTCAATCTTTGCTTCGGGAACCACATTGGGCATAGACAGGTAGACCGTTGAGTCCTTCAGACTCGTGCCAAACACAAAAGCATAAACCTTTTTATCCTTGCCAGCTTCTGCCGGAAGTGTGTATGCAAAACCTGCAAGAAGAAGTGCAGGAAGAAGGTGTCTGAGTAAATTCATAGGATGGATGAATGGATTTGATGCGCAAAAGTACGAAAAAAGGGGCAGTAAACCGCGTGATTTTCCGATGGAATAGGGGAGGATTACTACTAATAGATCGAAGGAAATGATGGATTCGTAAGGGATTGCTATTCGTCCAACCTTATATATCTGTCGAATTTGTAAATTGATTGTACTCCATCCTATATATTCTGAAGGTAGGTGATACGTGAGATTCGTTCCATAAAAATCAACGCTGTGGCGAGCCTTTGTGCGGTATAATTGCCACACGGGGGTTCGTCACAGCTAAGGTCATTCAGACAATACCTTGTTGAGGTATCCTGTTGCTACTTGGCATGAGTGCCAACTTCACTTTCTGGATTAACAGGCGTGTAGATGGGGTCCGAACTGTTTCCGTTCGTCGACGTATTATCGTCAGTCGGAGTCTTGTCCTGTTCCGTTGGTTTGTTCGAGTTCCCTTCTGACGACGGCTTGTCTTCAGTGGCGTGGTTACCCTCTGTCGGTTTATAGCCTTCTGTAGGCTTGTTACCACCCGCAGGTTGATTGTTCTCAGTGGAAGGTTTGTCACCCGTAGAGGGATGGTTCTGTCCCGAAGTTGGTCCGTCTGGTTGCGTGCTGGGTTTGTTCTCGCCCGAGGCCGGTTTGTTATCCTCTGGTGTAGTCAATTCTCCCTCTTGTTCCGCTTTCTTGCGTGCAGCAGCCATGGCTTGCTTCAGTTCCATGACGTTGCGATAACGTACCACGCGACGGTTCCATTTCTCTACCGTATCCTCAATGGTCCCCGGAAACATCATCATCATTGCCTCCATACATTTGGTAAATTTACGGTAAGCTTCGTCAGTAGCCTGACGGGCATTGTAGAGTGCAGCCTTGCCCAATTGTTTCTCCACGTCAGCGTTATCACGTAGGCTTTGGTTCTTCAAGACCTCTTCTTGTGCCTTTTGCATCTGGTCATAGATATCTTGAACAGCTAACGTCGTAATCAGTGCTTTAAATTCATCCTGATTAATGATCTCGATGATGTGATGGATGCAACTCGACATTTTGTCAATTCCCGCGTGTTTATACAGTCTGGCATTGTGTAAATGCACGTAGAGCCGTTGGGCAATTGCATGAGAGGGAGAATGAGGGCAATTTGCATGTTGATGAACGATTCCCATCAGTGCCGAAAGGCAATTGCAACGCACTTTATGTTGCTCGTTGACATCTTGTAATTCCATGCTCTTCCGCAGCAGATACATCACATTATCCTCCTTTTCGAAAGCCTGTTTCCATGCTTCAAAGATGGATTTGTACTGTTCGTTTTCTGTTTCTACTGCGCTAAAAAGCGTGATACCACTTTCCATCAAAGAGAAATGTCTGTCATTCTCCAAAGCACGCAAATTAATCGTTTTAATTTTTAACATTTTCAAATAAATTTGTGGAGCGAACTCCGTTAATAAATAGCGTTTCCTACGCATCTTCGTTTTAGAATAGATTAGTTGGGAAGTTTGGGTTCTTAGATTTTAGCGGGCACCTGTTGCTGACCAGCTTTCAATCCTACATCCATTCATTTCCTGTATATACAACATGCTACACTTCAACCGTCAATGAGTAGAGTCAGCCTAAACTGATTGCGCCGTAGCTTTGACTATCACTTCCGATTCCTTGGGTATTGTCGTGAGCTTACATCTTCTTGTTGGGGCACCAGCACTTCAAGCTGGTCCGTGATAGGGGTGGGGAGAGTCAAGCTGCAATAGGTTGAGGAATGGCGGTCATTTTTCAGTGGTCGGGGGAGTGGGGCAGGGTAGGAAACGTGTAAAAACAGGGTCTCATCCTATTCAAACCTTCACAGACGTCCTTCACTGTGTCGTGGCGGCACTTTCTTCTACGAATAGAAGTGTTCGTTACATCAGGTTGGCGCAGACCTGATATTTTTTCTCAGAAGAGAATAGTTTTCGAAGTGAGGCAAGGTTTTTGCTCTTTGGATTTTTTCAAATGAATGGCATCTTTTGTTCTTTCAGAGCATGGGGAGGGCTCTTACAACAGCTGTTCGCATAGCTTTCCCTCGTTGGGATGTCTCAAACATGGATTGTTCGCATAGCTCTCCCTCGTTGAGCTGTCTCAAACACGGGTTGTTCGCATAGCTTTCCCTTGTTGAGCTGTCTCAAACACGGGTTGTTTGCGTCGCTTTCCCTCGTTGGGATGTCCCAAACATGGGTTGTTCGAGTAGCTCTCCCTCGTTGAGCTGTCTCAAACATGGGTTGTTTGCGTCGCTCTCAATCATTGAGATGATTTAAACAGGGACTGTTCGTGTAGTTTTCAATCATTGAGACGGCTTATACATTAGCTATTCGTGTCGATCTCAATTATTGGGGGTACTTACACTTGTCATGTTCGAATAGCGCAATCGAACTAAAAAGGTTTGTACATTCTTTGTTTGAACCATTCAATCTGTTGTAGAGTATCCTTTTTCCGCATGAGAGGATTTCTCCTATCCTGATTTGTTGGTGTTACACCAGGCGTCTTGCGTTTCCCTTCCTCGTTGAAAACGATGGCAAAGTTCGCAAGGGAACTTGTTCTTCTCGCCTGTTTGTTGGTTTCAGCGTTCACCTTCGTTCGAAAGTGAACATATTGGGGGTAGAGTCCCCCTCTCTATATGTTCTTGATGACCTGGCTCGTCCTGTTTTCTGATTATTGTTAACTTCGCGCTCATAAATTCTACACTAAGCCAATGATAAAAGCATTACACCTCTTTCTACGTCCTTTGGGAGGTAGGTTCGTATGGGTACTCCCGTGGGTATCACTGCCACTGAATGCTCAAGAGCAACTCTCCGTAGTGGAAAGTGATTCGGTTGCTCATACGGATTCCACAATCGTCGAAGCACCCGCTGAGATGGTCAGAGTCGTTGTACCCGCTGAGAAGCCTAAGCGCAAGAAGCGACTGTCGCATAGCGAACTGACTTACCAGCGTTACAGCGCACAACTCGATTCCTTAGTGCAGAAGTATCGTCATTGGCATTATACAGGTAACGATTTGCTTAACAATCCCTATTATGCGGCTTTGATGGGTAGTTCGACGCTTTACGGCGCAACCTTGAAACGTCGTATGGGAACCATTCAGCCCGACGAAGGACTTCCAGGTATTCATTCCGAAATACCCTCATCGCGTCACATTTATGACATTACGTATGCGACCGATCTTTGTCTTGCTGGAGTCTATGCCGAGTGTCCTTGGTTTGTGTATTATGAAGAGGCACATCAAGGAACGGTCGATGTGGAAGACCAGATACGAGAAAGTGTCAAGAGCGAGGTGCCACTTACGAATCGTTTGACCCCCGAGACTGCTGGCGAAAAAATCGAATTGATACCAGAAGAGGACGACTTTCAGGTCATTGTGCGCAAGCCCAATTTCTGGTCTTTCCGCACAAACTTCTCTCTGCATTTTACTCAGAACTATGTGTCAGACAACTGGTACAAGGGTGGTAATAACAATTATAGTCTCTTGGCTGCTACTGAAATTCATGCGGACTATAATAACCAGCGAAAGGTTACCTTTGACAATACGCTTGAAATGAAGTTGGGCTTCCAACGCACGGATGACGACGATGAACACAAGTTTCGCACCAATTCCGACTTGATCCGTCTGACGAATAGATTGGGCTTGCGGGCTTTAAAACATTGGTACTACACCATCTTGTTGCAAAGTTGGACCCAGTTCTACCGTGGTTATAAGTCGAATGACCCGAAGATTTATTCAGACTTTATGTCGCCGTTCGATTCACAGCTATCTGTCGGTATGGGTTACCGTTTTACGTCGAAGAACAGTCGGTTTACGGTCAATGCGACCTTGTCGCCACTTTCTTTGAAATTCCGTTATGTGGACCGTCCCAGTCTGACTCAGTCTTTTGGTTTGAAAGGCACGCATCATACGAATTGGGAATACGGTTTGAGTGTGACGGCCGATTATAATTGGAAGCTGATGAAGAATGTAGACTGGTCGGGACGAGTATATTATTTCTCGGACTACAAGAAGGTGCAGATAGAATGGGAAAATACCATCAACTTGAAAATCAACGAATACTTGTCATCGAAACTCTTCTTCTATCCGCGTTTCGATGACAGTCAGAAGAGGAAGCCCGGTAAGTCCTATTTCCAGTTCAACGAATTGTTGAGTATGGGTTTGAACGTGAATTTTTAGCTGTGTTTGATAGCCAACGTGTAGGTGAGAACCCCGGAGGAGTGGCAGCCAAAAACGAATGCATGTTGGACGGATTTTATTGACCATGTTTTTCATCTTGTTCTCCCTTTGTCGTATTCAGCTTTCACCCCTCCGGGGTTCGAATGTATTTGAACAATCGTTTGTTTGTCCCAGGGTTCCGCTTCGCTCCACCCTGGGCTAAGTCGCTGTCACCCCTTCGGGGTTCATACACACGTGCGCAGGTTCGAATGTACATCAATGAGTTCCAATGTATAAGGGCAAGTTTAAATTTACATCCGTGAGCTAATTCCAATATACATCATATAAAAGCCCAATATGGGCGGCACAAAATCGTTATAGAAACGAGTGGTGTGCCGCCCATATTGGGCTTAATCATTTATAAAAAAGAGTTGGCCAGACGATAAGCCGGGTTCTGTACGCCTTGACGGCGTGCCTGTCATTTATCCGCGCGTAATGTCACCATTACGCTGTATCGTTCTACCCTCCGGTGTGTCTGAAGGGAGTCCCTTCAGTACTCAGACGAGCAGCCTTCAGCCACCGGTATACATGAACTTTCAGCTTCCGACGTGTACAGCCCGTATGTCACCATACGGCTGGTGAGCTCTTACCTCACCTTCTCACCCTTACCGTCTCTTATAAAGAAAACGGCGGTTCTTTTCTTCTACACTGGTTCACCCTTACGGACGACTTCTCATTATGAAGCGGAATGCCCTGTGCTGCCCGGACTTTCCTCCTGCATCACCTCTATCCCAAAGGTCAAGGAATGCACGCGACAAGCTGTCCGACCAACTCTTTGAGCTAGCAAAAGTATGAAAAAGGCGAAAGGCGGCAAGTATGATACACTAAAAAAATACTACTTTTGCGCCGTTTTGACCTCCTTCTCAACCCTTCAACGCATGGGAAAATGCAGAGAAGAAGGTTCTGGACAATCTATAATGCCCCTTTCGACGACTCAATCAAGGCTTTTGTGTGGCTCGCGAGTTGCTTCCGCTCCTCCTTACCTTACTCTAGATGATCGGCTGAGTTCACAACTCGGAGGGTGAGGAGGTTCGGGTTGCGTAAGGGTATGTTTTCTCCACAAAAAATTCAATCTATCTATGAAACGACTTCTTTCTCTTGTACTCTGTGCAAGCACCGCATGGGGTGCAACTGCCCAATCATCGGGTGATTATGTGCCAACGGCTGAAAACTTAGCGGCCCGTCAGGAATTCTCTGACTCCCGCTTTGGTATTTTCCTTCATTGGGGTATTTACAGCATGTTCGGTCAGGGCGAATGGTATATGCAAAACGACGGTATCGACCGTCACGAGTATGCCAAGGCGGCCGATGCCTTCTATCCGCATCGTTTTGACGCGAAGCAATGGGTTTCAGCCTTCAAGGCAGCTGGTGCGCGTTACATCTGTTTCACTACGCGCCACCATGACGGATTCTCGATGTGGGACACGAAGCAGTCGGATTTCAATATTATGAATACGCCCTACGGAAAAGACATCGTGCGGCAACTTGCTGACGAATGCCACCGCCAGGGCATCGGACTCCACTTGTATTACTCCCATATAGACTGGACGCGCGACGATTATCCTACCGGCGTAACGGGAGTCAATACGGGCAAGGATCGTACAAAGGAAGATTGGAAGTCGTACTACCGCTTCATGAATGCCCAACTCACTGAGTTGTTGACACAATATGGTAAGGTAAACGGCATTTGGTTTGACGGCTGGTGGGACCACAAGGACGACCCCGTGCCCTTTAACTGGGAGTTGCCCGAACAGTATGCGCTGATTCACCGCTTGCAACCAGCCTGCATCGTGGGAAACAATCACCACCAATCGCCCAATCCGGGAGAGGACATGCAGATGTTTGAACGCGATATTCCGGGCGAAAACAAAGCCGGTATGTCGGGACAGGCGGTCGGCAATCTGCCCCTCGAAACGTGTCAGACGATGAACGGGATGTGGGGCTATCGGGTGAAAGACCAAAACTATAAGTCTACTCGTGACTTGCTTCGCCTCTTGGTACGTACTTCGGGCAAGGGAGCCAACCTCTTGCTCAACATCGGTCCGCAACCCAACGGTGAACTCCCCGCCCTTGCCATGGAGCGTTTGGCCGAAATGGGTAAGTGGCTCAATGGTCCAGCGGGTGAAAGTATCTATGCAACTGTTGCAGGTGAAGTGACGCAAGGTGACAGCATTGTCAGCACGCGCAGCCGCAAGACCGATGCGCTCTATTTGCACTTGCTGACACAGACTCCGCAACAATCTGTCACTGTTTCCTGGAAGGGAAAAGTAAAATCAGTGAGCTCATTGACCAGTGGCTTGAAGCTCGACTACAAGCGCAACAAGAAGGCGGGCACACTTACGATTTCCATTCCTGATATGAAAGCTGACGAGGTGGATTATGTAATCAAGGTTCAACCCTAACCGCCTGTTATCTACAAGCACACATTTATGTATCCAAGATTGACCATCCTTCTGGGGAGTTTGTTCTACGGCCTCTCCCTAACCGCACAGCCAGGTAAAACCACTTACTTGGATCCCAGCCTGCATACCCTGCGTATGCGGGTTGACGGTGATGCGGAACGCATGCCCATCATTCAACTGAACAGTGGGGAGCAACTGGAGGTGTCGTTTGACGAACTTACGCACGAGTATCGACGTTACACGTACCGCATTGAGCATTGTGACTTCGAGGGAAAGCCTACAGAGAGTCTCTTTGAGAGCGATTACGTAAGTGCGGCCGCCGAAGAAGGGGTCATCGAGGACTATGAATCCAGCTTCAACACCACGGTGCAATATACGCACTATCGTTTCACCTTGCCCAATGCGCAGATGCGTCCCTTGCTCTCGGGTAACTACCGCCTGACTGTCCGCACCGAAAACGAGGATGGTGATGAGGTCGATGTGTTGCAGACATACTTCGGCGTAGTCGAGAAGAAAGTAGGCATCCGCCCGACGTGTTCCACCAATACAGAGGTGGACTGGAACGGGGCGCACCAGCAACTGTCGCTCGAAGTAGATTGTGGTAACCTCCTGTTGCGCGATGCGGGCAGCGAAGTGAAAACACTCGTGATGCAAAACCGCCGATGGGACAACGCGGTAATCAATCCGCCCTTTACGGCACAGGACGGTAACCTCCTGAAGTGGGAGCATTGCCGTCAGCTGATATTTAAAGCAGGCAACGAGTACCGTAAGATGGAAATGCTCTCGACGCGTTATCCCGGTATGCATGGACAGAGCATGCGTTGGTTCGACCCATATTATCACTATACGCTCGTACCCGACACGAAACGTCGCAACTACCTCTATGACGAAGACCGCGACGGATTGAGCCTTGTGCGTTGTGAAGGAGCGGGCAATCCCGATACAGAGGCCGATTATGTCGTGACACACTTTACGCTCGACGTCTTGCCTCAGCAGGGCAGAGCGTATTATGTCAACGGGCGGTGGGCAACCCAGGGGCTCGCGCCAGGATACCGCATGAAGTTCAATCCTGAAAACAATGTTTACGAGTTGTCGGTACTGATGAAGCAGGGATATTATAATTACCTCTATCTGGCAACCGATGAGTCGCAACCCGACTTAGGGCAGACGGCACCTGTAGAAGGCGATTTCTACCAAACGGAGAATGAATACGGAGTGCTCGTATACTATTGTCCCTCGGGGGGCCGCTATTGGCAGTTGGTCGGCTGTGTTTCGCCTATCTACCGTAAGCAGTGAGTAACGCGAGTTGAGGCGATGTCCCAACGTGACCGCTTAACTTGTCAACTTCTGAATTCATCAACTTCAAAACTTCTCATCTCATGAATATAGCATTTCTCGATGGCTATACCATCAATCCGGGCGACCTCACTTGGGATAGTCTGGAAGCATTAGGTAAACTGACCGTTTACGACCGTACAGATGCCGACGAAGTCATAGACCGCGCACGCGATGCCGAGGTTATTATCGTCAATAAGACGCCACTGACTGCGGCACACTTTGAAGCCCTGCCTCAGTTGAAGTTAGTCTGTGTGGCAGCTACGGGCTATGACCGTGTAGACATTCAGGCCGCCCGCGCTCACGGAGTTACCGTGTGTAACTGTGCCGGCTATTCAAGCCGTGCGGTGGCACAAATGGCGGTCTCGTTGCTGTTGGAAGTAGCCGACAGTGTCGGCACCTATGCAGAACTCAACCGCCAGGGAGAATGGGCACGTCGCAGTGACTTTTGCTACACGTTGCATCCCCGACTCGAATTGGTCGGTAAGCGGGCAGCCATTGTCGGATTTGGCAACATCGGACAAGCTATAGCCGACATACTTCGTGCCTTGGGTATGAAGCTTTATGCCGTGAGCAGCAAGTCGCAGGAAGAACTTCCCGCAGATGTGACAAAGTTGAGTTTGGCTGAGGCTTTCGCAACTTGTGACGTTGTGAGTCTGAACTGTCCGCTCAATGAGGCTAATCGAGGCTTTGTCAATGCCGAGTTGCTTGCACAGTCCAACCCTCATCTCATCTTAATCAATACGGCGCGTGGTGCCTTGATCAACGAAGCTGATGTAGCACAGGCTTTGCAAGCAGGTAAGTTGGGTGCATACTGTACAGACGTGTTGCAACAGGAACCCCCGCAGGCTGATTGTCCCCTGTTCCAGGCACCGCGTGCATGGGTTACTCCTCATATTGGCTGGAATACTCCCGAAGCGCGTCAGCGCATTTTGGCCATACTGAAGGATAACATCGAGGGTTTCCTTAACGGAACGCCCAAGAGCGTAGTCAATTAAGACGGGACGCAATCAGCAGCACGCTTGGTGAGCAGTGGGATGGATGTCACAGTCCCCTCGCTTGGCCGCTCGCTGTTCAATCCTGTCGGGTTCTCTCTTCGTATAATTTCCTTATTCTTCATCCTCAAACGACAGATGTTCGTACAAATTCTTGACTTTATCGGAACGTTGGCATTCGCCATCTCCGGCATCCGTTTGGCCTCTGCCAAGCAGTTCGATCTCTTTGGTGCTTACGTAGTAGGTGTGACGACCGCCATCGGAGGCGGTACGTTGCGCGACCTTATGCTTGATTTGCCGCCCTTTTGGATGACCAACTCCTTTTACTTGTTCTGTTCTGCTTTGGCCTTATTGTGGGTCATCATTTTCCGCAAATGGTTGGTTCATCAGAACAACACGTGGTTTATCTTCGACACCATCGGTTTGGCACTCTTCACCGTCACGGGCATTGAGAAAACGCTGGGTGCCGGTTTCCCCTTCTGGACGGCCATCATTATGGGTGCCATGACCGGAGCAGGCGGTGGTGTGTTGCGCGATGTGTTTATCAACGAAGTGCCGTTGATTTTCCGTAAGGAAATCTACGCCCTGGCTTGTGTCATTGGCGGTTGCGTATATTATTTCTGTCAGCGACTCGGCATGGACAATGTGGCGTGCGGCTTGATCTGTGGTGCCAGCGTCATGATTGCCCGCTTTTTGGCAGTTCGTTACAGCTTGCAATTGCCCGTACTCAAGCGGGAAGACTAAGATAAGCCTGCTTCTGGTAAAAGAATCCCGGATGCGAAATGTTCCGATACTGAAGGAATATGGTGGTAGAGGTGTGTCGTCCTACACGATGCACCTTCTTTTTTTCGTCTGATCAGAAATAACGGGTGAACCATCCTTTGTCCTTCTTCGCTCCCTCGGACAATTCTCAGGTCTGCAAGATGTCGACTGACAAGAGCCAGAAAGAGTTGCTTTCTTCTAATCATTCACGATTCAACTTCTAAATAAATTCTCCCTTCTCCCTATGCCCCCCTCCTTTGCCCTCTATATCCATGTACCCTTCTGCGAGAAGCGTTGTATCTATTGTGACTTTTACTCTACGACCTCAGGTAGCGAAGTGCGCCAACGCTACGTTGAGGCACTTTGTCGTGAACTCATCACACAGCGCGAGCTCATGGGAGCGGGCGAGGTGAAGAGCATTTACTTCGGTGGTGGAACACCTTCGCAACTCTCTATCGGAGAATTGGCACAAATCTTTCAAACCATCAGGTTGCACTATACAGTTAATCCGCAGGCAGAAATAACCTTCGAGGCCAATCCTGACGACGTGACAAACGAAAGGGTAGGAGCGTGGCAACAACTGGGCATCAATCGTGTGAGTCTTGGGGTACAGACCTTCGACGACGACTTGCTTACCGTTTTGCGTCGTCGCCACACAGCTGCACAGGCGCGTGAGGCAGTTCGTGCCTTAACTGAGGGCGGGCTGACCAATGTCAGCATCGACTTGATTTACGGTTTGCCTCTTCAATCATTGGCACGCTTTACGCAAGACTTGGCCGAAGCCTTTGCTCTCCCGATTACCCATCTGTCTTCCTATGCCTTGAGCGTAGAGGATGGTACGCCTTTGAGCCGGATGGTAGCCCGTGGAGAGCTGACTCCTGCCGACGATGAACTTTGTTTGGCCTGCTACGAAGCCTTAATGGATGCTGCTTCACAAGCAGGGTTTACGCACTACGAGATTTCGAATTTTGCCCGCGAAGGTTACCATTCGCGCCATAACACAGCTTATTGGGATGGTACGCCTTACCTAGGATGTGGTCCCGGAGCTCATTCCTATAATGGGAAAGACCGACGGTGGTACAACCTGCCGCATTTGGCCAATTACCTGCAATCGCCCGGTACTCCTCCTCAGGAAGTGGAGACATTGTCTGTCGACGAACAGTATGACGATTTGCTCTTTACCGCCCTGCGCACCCGTCGTGGCTTGTCGTTACAAACCGTAGCCGATCGTTTTGGCATCCATCGCCTGGACTATCTGCGTAGGCAGGCAGAACGGCAATTGGCAGTTGGAAATCTGGAGGAAGAAAACGGGGGTTACCGTTTGACTCGGAAAGGCATCTTCATCAGTGACACGATTATCAGTGACTTGATGGCATAAGCTGAGAGGAGAAGAGGACTATGGTCCGAAAAAAATCGCTATCCTTCGCAGTTTTAACAAATGTTTAACGGGGGGGGTAAACGAAATCATTCGTATATTTGGCGCGGAAAAAACACCAATGCAAGCGTTGTATCGCAGTGCGGAATACGACAATCCCTGGTTGTGTACTTCGCTCTGATAGTTGAGTTCAACTCGTGTAAGTGGTGTAGAGCCAATCAATGATTTATCCGTGTTACCAATTCAATGAAAAACTAATGGCAATACCGATTCTTCTGGCGGTGCTTTGGCCCGTTGTACTCCTGCTTTTCCTTTGGGGCATTTCTACCCCATACAGTCTGATTGCGCAAGGCAATCGGATGAAGCCATGCTGTAGTGCCGCCTGCGGGGTGCCGAATCAGCTCAATCATTTAACTACTTAACGATGCGTAACAGCGACTTCCGTCACAGCCTCATGGCGTGTGGCAGAAGTCGCTGCGTTGTTTTATATGTACTAACTACATCCATCCCTAATATCTATGCGTATGAATGCAGATTTAATCAAACAGGTAAGCAAATGGCATGATGCAGAAGAGCATCAGGCAATTATAAATGCTTTAGAACAGCTTCCCGAAGCGGAGCGCGATGCTGAAGCAATCAGTCTTTTGGCGAGAGCCTACAACAACCAGAGTGATTATGTCAAGGCAGAAGCCTTGTTGGAGTCTATTCGCCAAGAGGGCGAGGACGATGCACTTTGGAATTTCAGAATGGGCTATGCGCTGTTTTATCAAGATCGCGAACGAGAGGCGTTGCCCTATTTTACTAAGGCGGCTGCGCTTGACCCGGAAGATCCGGACGCGCCCACCTTTATCCGTTGGTGCAATCTCTATCAGCCCTTGGCGAAGCGCGTGGAGGAGTTTTGGAATTGGTTTGTCGAAAACGAGGAAAAACTCTCGGGCATGATGCAACCGAAGTCCAGTGAAGATGCCAATGCGTTTATAGCGTTTATCAGTGAGGGAACTCGGTTGATTTCGGAACGTGTGCAATTCAATATCGGTGGTGACCACGAATTTACTTTCTCGGTAGAGGGTTGGCCCGACCTCTTTATCATCTACCCCTACGTCCTATCGCGTATGCCCGAATGCTTGAAGGGTAAATGGAAGTTTTTCCCGTTCAATCAGGGAACAGATGCCTCGTTTGGCTTCAAGATGTTTGATACAGATTTCGAGTTGGGCAACATTCAGGTGTTGCCATCTTATCTTGAAGAAAGCGGCGATTTCCATATCAAGTACTACGATCCGGGATTTGTCAAGTTGTCTGATGAACAGGCAGAGGGCGCATTCCGCGTGATGCTCGACCTCATGTTAGGCGAGGGCGTAGCGGTGAAGTACATCCGTACGGTGGAGAAGAGCGAGAAGTGCGAGAAAGGCATGATGGCTTTGTCTCAATTGAGGACGCACATCGAAAAGGCACTGCAAACTCACGGTAAAGAGTTCTTTGAGAATCCCAAGGATGTCTATACGGCTTACCACTTAACGCCCGAGGATAGCAAGGAGTTACGTGCCGACGTAATGGTCGGAACGACTTGTATGGAATCGCTGGTTGCTGAATACTACAGTCAATCTACTGAACTCTTCGACCACGCCAATAGTTTCGGTGCGCAAGCTATCTTCCTCGTATTCCGCAACAGTCAGGATGGGCAGCCGATATTGAATTTCCGCCATGACCTGGAAGATCGCATTGCAGACGAAATACTGAAGCCTAACAATTTGGGACAGGTTATCGGTGGTGCTACAGGTTCTGACTATAGCTACATCGACCTCTTTGTCTTTGATATTTCTGCCTTCCTTCAAAAGGTTCGTCCGCTTTTGGAAGAGTACGCAGATTATTCGTTCTACGCAGCCGACTTCATCCGTAACGGAGATCTTCGCAAGTTGACGGAAGCTGATAGCGAGATGGTGCCTTATACTCCAGACGACGCAGAGGAGTTCTTCACCGCCATCGACCAATGGAATGAGCGCGATTGCTTTTCCAAGTGTATCCGAATCCTGGAGCGTATTCCCGAAGCAGACCGCAACTATGAAGTCATCATGCGCTTGGTGCGGAGTTATGAGAACTATGCCATCTTGGGTGACCACGGTCAGGAACCAGAAACTGAGAAGCAAGAGAAGGCACTGACTAAGGCATTGGAATTGCTGGAGTCTGTTCGCGAAGCTGGTGAAAACCATGCAGCATGGAATATGCGCATGGCTTATGCCTATCAATACCTTCCGGGACAAAAAGAGCAAGCCGTAGCTTATGCCAGGAAATGGGCTGAACTCGATCCGGAAGACGAAGACGCCCGACAGGTGATTGAGGAGTGTAGCTGTTCAGCGCAAGAATCTATCGACGATAGTGAGGAACAAAAGCCGGGTACCTTTTTCGGATTTGCGCTCTTGGCTGATGAAAATTGGAACAGGGAAAAGTTTATTCACGACCTCAAAGAGCAATGGGATATAGAAGCTTGTGAAGAGGAAGGTGAATCGCAACCAGATGACGCTTTGGTATTTAATGTAGGTGAGATGATGGCGGCAGTGAGCTTGATGTCTTATCCCGTGCCTCATGGAGAAGCAGCAGAATCTGCCAAGAACAATTACATGTGGCCCGAGGCGGAGCAAGTAGCCCTGGCACATCGGGCGCATTTGATGGTGGCTGTACTTGGCAACGAGGAAAATATGATTGAGCGGGGCAAGCTGTATGTGAAACTGCTGTCTGTCTGCTGCTTGCAAGAAAATGTCACGGGTATTTATACCAGCGGTGTCGTCTTCCAGCCTCGTCTTTATGAGGGCTTTGCTGGTATGATGAAGGAAGGCAGTTTGCCTATCTTCAACTGGATTTGGTTCGGGCTTTATCGCACCGAGAAAGGGGTAAGTGGTTATACATACGGCATGGAATGTTTCGGCAAGGACGAAATGGAAGTGCTCGATGTCGACGCTGAACCCTCTGAAGTGAGAGACTTCTTGGCGAGCATGGTGGGCTATGTTCTGGAATATGATGTGGTGCTCAACGACGGTGAAACCATTGGCTTCTCTGCTGACGATAAACATTCCATTACCCGGAATAACGGGGTCGCTTTGCCTGACAAGATGACGCTGAAAATCTCATACGGGAACGTAAACGAGGCAGCAGAGGCATCCGAGACATCAGACGACGATACAGACCAAGTGATGGATAATGTGGAATGTGACGTGCAGAAAATAGAAGAAAAGGAATTGGCAGTAGACCCTATGACGGCTTACAATCATGTAGCCATCTATCTGCGTTGGTGCATCGAAAACGGCCTCATGAGCAAGGAGTTTCTGGAGCAGTATGGTGAAGTGGTTCGTTGCGTTAAAGACGATGCTGCAACTGTAGACCTGCGGCTGTTTATCAAGGAAAAGCTGCACGGAAGTCTGAACAGAAGGCTGTTTAATAAAGAGGGTAGGGCCTTTGCTGATTACTACTATGGCTGGTATTACGGGGCGAATGAGCACCCCTTCTTCCCGGGAGACATAGACAACTATGCGTTGGAATATTTCGGACCAGAAAGGTATCATTCCGACGAGTTCAAGGAGGAAGCCTACCTGTTTATCCCATTTGACAACGAGTATTACCAGCAGATGGCGCAGCTGATGGATCGACGGTTTGCCAATTGGCACGGTCAACGGATAGACTCAAAAACGGCAAAACCCTCAGAGCTGGCCGTTGCCTTTATGGACTACCTGGATTGTGAGTGTACCTACTTTCCCTCGATGAGTGACGATGATCCCATTATGTCCGCTTATACTTACGCCAAACGCCTGGGTGTACGCGAAGGTTATGTGCCTGTCTTGATAAAGGTTGATGAAGTTTTATGGGAATGCCTGATTCTAAATTCGGATCCGAGCAGTGAAAATGCGGAAGCGTACAACTTCAATTGGGAGGAAGTAGAAGCCTATCGTAAGGAAATGTTGGAAACTCCTGTTCGGGAGGGGAAATCTGTTCTTGACGATTTGGTTGACAAAGACCTTCAGGAGCAGAATGAAGCCCTCGAAGAAGGATACAACAACCATCGCTTCGCAAGCTATTGGGATACGGAGACCGACATGACGTATCCGTTGATTCTCGCGAGAATTCCTGTGCGTGAACCATGGAAAATCTTTGCCTACCTGCCTTTTGGCGACTGGAATGACTGTCCAGCAACTCCTGAACTGATGGCTGTCTCGAAGTATTGGTATGAAACCTATGGGGCTGTTCCATGCGTCATGACGCACGATGAATTGGAGTTTGAATTGCCGGCACCTGTCCCCGAGACCAGTGCAAGCCAAGTTGCATTAGAGCAATATGCCTTCTGTCCGGATATGGATCAGAATTTCGAGCACGTAGGCTCCTTGGCCGACACCTTACGCCAATCCAAAATATGGTATTTCTGGTGGGACTAATGAGTTATAGTTGTACATCGAAGTGCGTTGCATGAACGTGATTTGGCGTGCAAGTAATCAAACAGAATAAATGTAGCTTCGTAGTGGATAGCGTCCTTGTGTTTACAGGCGCAGGATGCTGTCCGCTACGATTGTATTGATATGACTATATGGAAGAATTAATTCATCCGTACATCGAACGTATAGCTGCCAATCCTCGTTATGGATATTTCGTAGCAGGCAGTCTTCTGCTTTTTTGGCTGATAGGGGTTATTTGTGGATGGAAGTGGACCTATGAGTCAAGTACCTGGAAGGAAAATTGGATACGCGAAACCTTTGGTGAGGGAATGATGCGTATAGGCGTAGGCTTGTTGCTGGTGATAGCTTTGGCAGCTTTAGTCGTTCTTTATCTTCTTACGGCATAAGCAACTTTCTGCAGCGAAATGTGTCGATAATTCATTGAGATATGGATCTTCAAAAGAATCAATTGAGTGAAAGAAGGAATGCCTTCGTTCGCTTCTTTCGTATGCTGGTGATGCTACACAAGATACCCTATGCGTACTTCACGGAATGGAACAATAAGCGGAAGCGGAAAGGCTTATCCCAAGGCATTTATGCACTGAGTATTCTTCCCGAATTCGTCCTGTTATACGGCACTTTATTTGCAGCAAGGGGAGAAGATGGTTATATGCATAGTGATAGTATGACCCTATTCCAGCAAGTCTTATTTTATGCTTCTACCGGATTGGCTATAGCCTTGATGGCCATCCCCTTGGGTTTCGGAGAAGATAAGAAGGTTTGTCTGGAAGTGCGGAAGGAACTGCGTGAACGCGCTCGTTACTGGAAGTGTGCCATTGCTATCTATTGGGCTATAATCTTGGCTATCGTTGTGGCTATTAATGTAGTGTTCCCGATGATGGCAGTCAATACTGAGTTTCCTTCATCAGCTTCCTTCCACAATCGATGATGTACAGTTACGGTACGCAGTCCCACAGGTAGACCGTCCAGTCCGAGAGCGCGTCAAAATCGTCTTCCATTTCTGATAGAAAACGCAGCCCTTCGCCAGCAACGGAGCCATCCAATCCCTTCATGGCTTCTTTTCCACAGCAGGTGTTGTACGGTCGCGGCATGCCGCGACCCATAGCAGCAGTTACTTCCCATCTCGTAGTAGCAAGGTTGGTCTCTCTATTAGGTCGCAGCACGCCCGACGAGGCGGCATACGCCTTCACGCTGCGGTCGAGCGAGGTGAGGAAATTCTGCAGTCCGCCCGCCGACTTGACAGCCGCCGCGTCAAACTGTATGCCCATCGCCTCGGCCATCTTTGCCGCCTCGGACGAAGGCTTGACCAGTGCCGTGAAGATGGCTGCCAACTGCGTGGACACCTCGGCCGTGTTGCCCGACACACCCGTCAGCGTGGCAAACGAGGCAAGCAGTTCGTCGATGCTCACGCCCAGCGTGGCGGCGTTACCCGACACACGCGGGAGCGCGTCGGCCAGCTGCTCAAACGAAGTCACGCCGTTCTTCGCCGTGAGCTGTATCTTGTCCTGAATCGCCGCTGCGTCCATCCACGCCGCGCCGTAGTTCTTGATTACGGTCGAAGTCACCGTGACCACCTTCTGCAAGTCGGCGATGCCGCCCACCGAGCTACGCGCCGAAGCCTCGAGGAAGCTGAGCATGTTGTCCTCGGGCACGCCGTTCGAGATGACCTGGTACAAGCCCTTGGCCAAAGCGTCGCGCGCCACGGGCACCTCCTTCGCGAGTGCCGTCACCTGCTCCTTCATCCGTTCCAGCCCCGCCGCGTCCTTGCCCGCCATCGTGTTGGCCTCAGCCATCGCCGTGGCAAAGCTGCGTGTCTCCTGAGTCAGGTCGCCCAGTATCCTGCCCGCCTCGCTCAGTCCGTTGAGGGCTTGCATGGAGGCCTGAACTTTTTGGTTTATTTCCACAAAACGTTCAGAAATTCCTCTGCTCTCATCTTTGATTCTTTTGATGGCTTTAGATAATTCATCTACATTAGCGGTCATAGAGGTTATACGCTCTTTGCCATCAACAGAAAGAACAACATTGAATTTTATAGTCTTGGACATAACGGACACAATTATTTATTTAACTTTGCAACAAACATCAAAGCTTACCAGTATGAAAACGAAAATAAAGAAAAGAGTCTCAGATATGGAGCTTGAAGAACGTCAGGAATTTGCAGATAAATATGCCTTCCGTTTTTTTCTCACTTGCCTCTTCGGTTTTTTGGGAGCATGGGGCTGCATTGAAGCTGCGTTTTATGGGGTAGCTCATGACATAGACTGGCTTACGCAAGTTGCTGGGTACGCATTATTCTTCGGTACTCCCATATGGATATTCCTGGTTGTTCGCTACTTATGTTTGTTCGATAAATATGCTATTGGTGGAGGCGTAAATTTCGGCGGTTAACCCTGCCCCTCCAGCCTCCTCATCACCTCCTCCATGCGGGCGAGCTGCTCCGTGCGCGTCATCCTCGGCGCGGCGG
>JABLTM010038938.1_pt1 | contig 25881 bp, 26 predicted proteins | sample 7160121 | NCBI WGS metagenome assembly JABLTM01 (sample SAMN14651224, study PRJNA627086) | human gut metagenome | isolation source: feces | host: Homo sapiens
CGGATAGCCTTTTTCTGGAGTAAAACATTCCATAAGCGGCCGGTAGCCCTGGGGCACCGTTTTGAGGGATTCCTGGGTGGTGCGGATGATGGTGGGCAGGTTCATGATCACCAGCGTCAGGCTGCCGGAGAGCAGGCAGGTCTGGAAGCCCAGTGTCTGGGCAAACACCAGCATACCCACCAGACCGTAAATGATACTGGGGATGCCCGCCAGCGTCTCGTTGGTGAACTCGATCACCGAGATGACCTTGCGGTTCTGGGCGTACTCGGTCAGGTAAACGGCCGCGCCCACACCCAGCGGCAGTACGATCAAAAGCGTCAGCAGGATGACATACAGCGTGTTGAGGATCGCAGGCAGGATGCCGTCCGTGCCCTTCAGCACACTGGCGGTGGTGGTCAGGAATTTCCAGCTGATGTGCGGGATGCCCCGCACCAGCACCATGCCCAGAATGCCTGCCACCAGTACGATGACCAGCGCAGCCGAGGCCCAGACCAGAGCGTTCATCACGCGGTTCCAGGTGCGGCGGGAGGCAGAAGCACTGTTATTCATCGCGCTTTCCTCCCTTCAGCACCACATTGAGCAGGATATTGATGCCCACGATAAAGACGAACAGCACCAGCGCAATGCTGAACAGCGCCTGTTTCTGCAGGCCGCTGGCGTAGCTCATCTCCTTGGCAATGGCGGTGGTCAGGAAGGTGACGCTGCGGAACAGGCTGTCCGGCATGTTGGGGCTGTTGCCAGCCACCATCATCACGGCCATGGCCTCGCCGATGGCGCGGCCGATGCCCAGCACGATACCGGCGGCAATGCCGCTCCTGGCAGCGGGGACGCTGACCTTGAACCAGGTCTCGGCATCCGTTGCGCCCAGAGCCAGGCTGCCCTGCTCATACTCCGGCGGCACAGCGTTGAGTGCTGTGACCGACACCGACACGATGCTGGGCAGGATCATCACCGCCAGCACCACGATGGCGCTCAGCAGGCAGGCACCGGAGGCCTTGCCAAAGGTCTTGGCCACGGCGGGCACCAGCACCTGCATGCCCAGCAGGCCGAACACCACGCTGGGGATGCCGCTCAGCAGCTCAATGGCGGTCACGACCACGGTGCGCACCTTCGGGCCTGCGGCTTTGGAGAGGAACACCGCCGTCAGCAGGCCGATGGGCACACCGATCACGGTGGCACCCAGCGTGCCGTAAACGCTGGACAGGATGAAGGGCAGGATGCCGTAGGCCGGGTCGGCAGCGGTGGAAGCCCACCGGGTGCCGAACAGGAACCGGAACAGCCCGATCTTCTGGATGGCAGGCACACCGGAGATGACCATGTACACCGAGATCAGGAGCACACAGCCCACCGCCAGGATGCCGCAGAGGAAGAAGATGAAGTTCATCACCGCTTCCAGCCACTCAGCAGGGGTTCTGGGGAGAGAAATCTTTTTGTTGTTCATAGCATCATTGCTTTCCGCAATTACTCATTCACAGGAACAGCACCGGCAGTTCGGATCAGGTCAGCAGCATCGGCACTGGTGGCAAAGTCGAAGAAGGCCTGTGCCTGCTCAGACAGGGTGACAGACTTGTTGGTGACGAACACGAAGGGACGCTGCACCTCGTAGCTGCCGTCCTTAACGGTCTCCTCGCTGCACTCCACGCCGCCAACGGTGACCATCTTCACGGTGTCGCCCACAGCGGACAGGGAAGCGTAGCCGATGGCCAGAGGGTTGGCCTCCACAGCGCTGATGACAGCGCCGGTAGCGGTCAGCTCCTGCGCGTACTTGCAGCTGTCCTTGACATCCACGATGCTCTCAAAGCCATCACGGGTGCCGGAACCAGCTTCACGGCCGATCAGAACGATCTCGCCGTCGTCGCCGCCAACCTCAGACCAGTTGGTGATCTCGCCGGTGAACATCTGCTTGAGCTGGTCAACAGTCAGGTCCTCCACCTTGCTTGCATTGTTGACGATGATGGCAATGCCGTCCAGCGCGATGGTGGTGCCATCCACGTCAGCCTTCTCGTCGTCCTTCAGGGCACGAGAGGACAGGCCGATGTCCAGGGTCTTATCGGTAGCACCGGTGATGCCTGCGCCGGAACCGGTGGGGTCGTAGCTGACGGTGACACCCGGCTCAACCTCGGCAAAGCCTTCGGTCAGGGCAGCGATAACGTTCCTCATGGAGGTGGAACCACCGGTAGCAACGTTGCCGGACAGGGCCGCAGCGGTGGAAGAAGCAGTGGAGCCTGCAGCGGCAGAGGTAGAAGAAGCTGCAGCAGAGGAAGCAGAACCGCCGCAGGCGGTCAGGGCAGCAGCGGCAGCAGCAGCACCGCAGACAGTGAGAAACGAACGACGCGTGATCTTTTTCATAATATTTGTCCTCCAAACATCCGGGCTTTCCGTTCCCGGCTCTTGTTTTCGTGTTTTTCTTGGGTACGGCACTATTGTATCCCAGTCGGAGAACCGCTTCGACCACAAGCGGGAAAAATCGAGGTAAATTGTTTGGATATGTTTTTGCCCCAATGTAAAATTTGGGCGCAAAAAAAGCCCGGGGTGCGGGTGCACCTCGGGCTTTTGGGGGATATTAGACTTTATCGACAGCGGAAACTGTCACTTTGCCGTCACTCGTCAGAGCAAACTCAGCATTCTTGCCCTGCAAGGTCACATACAGCTTGAACGGCGTGCCCTCCTTAAAGGTCTCGTAGTCGCTGACCGATGCCTTGAACTGCGGCACGACGGTTTTGCTGAACGCACCGGCGGTTTTCACCAGAACGTCTGCCTTGTTCTGGAGCTCCAGCTCGTTCTTGTCGATCTTGGCGTGGAACACTTTTATGAACGCATCTCCTACAAGGCCGCTGCCATTGTACTTGATGCGCACATTGGGTTTGCAGAGATAACTTTTGGCGTTTTCATCGCCAACCACTTCATCGCCGGTCAACACCATATCCGCGGCTACCGTCACTTCAAACTCACCCAGCCCGATGGTCGCGGACGGGATCTCGCTGCCGCCTCCATCACAGCCGGTGAGGACACCAGCGGCAGAAGCGGCCAGCACAGCGGCGGCAGATGCTTTCAGAAAATCACGGCGGGAAAAAACATTGCGCATCAGAAATTCCTCCCATTTCAGATCTGGTTTGTTCCTATCATCATAGTACCATATTTACCCAGACTGTCAAGGGACAGAATTCAACCTCTCAGTCTCGCTACGCTCGCCAGCTCCCCTAATAGGGGAGCCCTTGGCATATCGGGAAAGTCTGCACGGATGGACAAAGCACCGTCGTTAAAGCTCGACCTCCACGCCATCGGGGCGGTAGAAGGTGACGTTCCTGTGCCACTGGGGCTCGCCCATGGTGCGGCGGTAGCAGTCTGCCAGCTGCCGCACGGCTTCCTCGGGGCTGCGCACCTTTCCGCCGCAGCAGGGGAGCACCAGCACCCGGAACCAGGCATCAAAGAGATGCTCTGTCCAGCCGGTGTCCTTGGCCCCGCACCGGGCGTAAAAGCCCAGGCGGCGCACAGCCATGGCCTCGTCCTCCGCTTTTTCAGGGCACTCCGCTTCAATGAGGATGGCCTGCGCGCCCTTCTCGTGGTCAGGCAGGGCGGCCAGCAGAGCGGCTCCGATGCCGCCGGCCCGATACTGGGGCAGAACGGCAAAGTAGTCCAGCTGGCTCACCTCACAGCCCACGGGCCGCACCATCAACAGATACGCCACCAGCGCGTCGTCCTCATACACGCCCCAGGTGTGGGCGGTACCGGCGGCCTCGCTGTTCAGGATCATGCTCAGGGGCTTCAGCTCTCCGGCAGGAAAATCCCGGCGCATCTCGTTCAGGTAAACGTTCGTCAGCTCTTCGGCGGTCAGCAGCCGCCAGGTCAGGCTCTCGGGGTTCATACGATACGGGTTCCTTTCTGGTAGACAGCCTGAATATTCAGTTCCTTGTCCGCCAGGATCACATTGCCGTAGCGGCCTGCAGCCAGACTGCCGTAATCATTGTCGATGCCAATGCTCTTGGCGGGGTTTTCGCTGGCGGCGCGGACAGCGCTTTCCAGCGGGACGTTCATCTCCAGCACGGCACGCTTCATGCAGTCGTACAGGCAGGTGGCACTGCCCGCAATGGTGCCGGGGTGCTCGGTCAGGGTGGCGCGGGGGCCGCTGACCGTGACTGCCTGACCGCCCAGGCTGTACTGGCCGTCGGGCAGGCCGCAGGCCATCATGCTGTCGGCGATCAGGATGACATGGTCATCCCCGAAGGTGTTGAAGGTGAACCGCACCATGGCCGGGTGGATGTGGACATTGTCGGTGATGAGCTCCACCTCCGCGCCCCGTTCCAGCGCCGCAATGATGGGGCCAGGCTCCCGGTGGGTGATGCCGGGCATGGCGTTGTACAGGTGGGTCATGTGGGTCGCGCCTGCGTCAAAGGCGGCGTTGGCGGTGTCGTAGCTGGTGCAGGTGTGGGCAATGGAGATGCGCACCTCGTCATGGCAGGCAGCAATGAACTCCAGCGCACCCGGCTCCTCCGGGGCGATATCCACCAGCTTGATCAGGCCGTTTGCCCGCTTCTGCAGGCGGCGGAACATTGCAACATCCGCCTTGTGGAGATACTCCGGGTTCTGGGCACCCACCTTGTTGGGGCTGATGAAGGGACCCTCCATGTTGATGCCCACAAGGTCTGCGCCTCTGCCGTTTTGATGGGCGGCGGCAGCATCCATCACGCCGTTCAGGATCTCTTCCGAGAAAGTCATGGTGGCGGGGCAGATGGCCAGCACGCCCTTACCGGCCTCAAAATCGGCCAGGGTCTGGATGGCTTCTTCATTGCCGTCACAGAAATCCTTGCCCATAGCACCGTGGAAGTGGATATCCACCAGGCCCGGCAGAGCGTAAGCGCCCTTGGCATCCACGATCTCTTCGCCTTCCTCCGGCTGTGCAAAGGGCACGATGCGCCCTTCCCGGATGGTCAGGCTCCCCTCCTCAAAGGTGTGGCGGGGGGTATAAATCAGAGCATTTTTGATGATCATTTTATTGCCTCCTAAACCTCTCCGTCTGCGAAGCAGACGGAGAGGTTTTGTCTTACAGCAGGCTCAGTGCTTCCTCATCGGCCACAAGGATGCAGTCGGGGTGCATCTGCAGGATGGAGCCCGGGCACTCGGGGGTCACAGGGCCGGAGACGACCGCCTTGACTGCCTTTGCCTTTGCCAGACCGTTGGCCACCACCAGCACCTTGCGGGCCTGCATGATGGTCTTGATGCCCATGGTGTAGGCCTGCTTGGGCACCAGATCCTCGTTGCCGTCAAAGAAGCGCTTGTTGGCCTCGATGGTGGCAGGGGTCAGATCCACGCAGTGGGTCTCCAGCTCAAAGGCCTCGCCCGGCTCGTTGAAGCCGATGTGGCCGTTGGGGCCAAGGCCCAGCAGCTGCAGGTCGATGCCGCCCACGCTGTGGATGATCTCGTTGTACTTTTTGCAGGCATCCGCAGCATCGGGGTTGGTGCCGTCGGGCAGATGGATGGCCTCGGGGCGGATGTTGACCTTGTCAAACAGGTTCTTGTGCATAAAGCTCCAATAGCTTTCGGGATGCTCCTTGGGCAGGCCGCGGTACTCGTCCAGATTGACGGTGGTGACCTCAGAGAAATCCAGGTCGCCCTTGTTGTACCAGTCCACCAGCTGAGCGTATGCGCCAACAGGGGTGCCGCCGGTCGCCAGACCCAGCACGCAGTTGGGCTTCATAATGACCTGTGCGGAGATGATGTTGGCAGCCTTGCGGGACATGTCCTTGTAATCTTTTGCACGAATGATCTTCATAATGGGGAACCTCCTGTTATTTTGCTTTGTTGTTGTCAGTATAGCATATTTTCCGGCCAAAAGGGTAGCCGGTTTGTGAACAAAACAAAATGCCGCCGAAAGCGGGGCGTAAACGCCCGCCCTCAGCGGCATTTTTACAGTTTTGGAATGGATGCGGAAGCAACCAGCCTTCCGCACGGAAACGTGCTCAGAAGGATGCTTACAGCATCTTCTTCAGCTCATCATACACGAACTGCACCTTGGTGCCGATGATGACCTGGCAGGTGGTCTTGTCGGGGCGGATGACACCGGCAGCACCGGCAGCCTTCACAGCCTTCTCATCCACAGCGGTGTAGTCCTTAATGGTGAAGCGCAGGCGGGTAGCGCAGTAGTCCACGCTGGAGACGTTCTCCTTGCCGCCGATGGCCTTCAGCACGCCAGCAGCAACCTCAGTGTAGTTGTTGTTGGCCAGAACGACCTTCTTCTCAGCCTCTTCGGCATCCTCGTCCTCACGGCCGGGGGTCTTCAGGTCGAACTTGGTGATGGCGAAGTAGAACACAAAGTAGAACACCACGAATGCAGCGATGCCCAGAGGAATGATCATCCAGGTCTTAGCAGCTGCAGGCAGAGAAGCGGAGAACACCAGGTCGGTAGCACCTGCGGAGAAGCAGAAGCCAGCACGGAAACCGGAGTAGTAGGTGATGATGGTGAAGATGCCGTACAGAGCAGAGTACACAACGTACAGCGGGAAGCACAGGAACATGAAGCCGAACTCGAAGGGCTCGGTAACGCCGCAGACGAATGCGCAGATGGCAGCGGAGACGACCAGACCAATAGCAGCCTTCTTGTTCTTAGCGGTCTTGACCATAGCCAGAGCAGCACCGGCAATACCGAACATCATGCAGGGGAAGAAGCCGGACATGTACATGCCAAGGCTCCAGCCCACATCAGCGCTGGTCTCACCTGCCCAGAAGTGGGTCAGGTCGCCCAGACCGATGGTATCGAACCAGAACACGTTGTTCAGAGCGTGGTGCAGACCGGTGGGGATGAGCAGACGGTTCAGGAAAGCGTAGATGCCAGCGCCGATGCCGTCCATGCCAGCGATGCCGTTGCCAATTGCGACCAGAGCGTCGAAGATGACGGGCCAGACGAACAGCAGAACAACAGATGCTACGATGGAGATCAGACCGGTAGCGATCGCAACGAAGCGCTTGCCGGAGAAGAATGCCAGCCAGTCAGGCAGCTGGGTATCCTTGAACTTGTTGTAGCAGGCAGCGCCGATGACGGCAGCCAGAATGCCGATAAAGGAGTTGCCGGCGACCTTCTGGTATGCAATGTAGGTAGCGGTGCCCTCTTCGATGTGGCGCACAGCGCTGACCACACCGGGGTTCAGCAGCTGCTGCATCATCAGGAAGCTGACCAGACCGGCCAGACCTGCGGTACCGTCGTTGTCAGCAAGGCCGACAGCGGCACCGATGGCAAACAGCCAAGCCATGTTATCGATCAGAGCGCCGCCTGCCTTGATGAGCAGGAAGCCGATAGTGTATGCTGCGCCGGAAGTTGCGCCCTCGGCACCCATAACAGCGGGAGCCAGAGCGTAGCCGATGCCCATCAGGATGCCGCAGATCGGCAGCACGGCGACGGGAAGCATCAGAGCTTTGCCCAGTTTCTGGAGATACTTCATCATAAGACACATTCCTCCTTAAGAAATGTTTGTGTTTACAGACAGTCTCTGGTTGCAGGCTGTCCACAGTTCCGTAACAGAATAGTAACATATTTTTGCAAAAAAAGAAAGTGGTTTTTTCTTTTTTCTATTAAAATGCGTCAAAAGTCCTTATTCGATGGCACATCTGTCAGTATTTTTTGTTTTTTCTGCACGCGTCCTGATTTAAGTGCTGAAAAATCTTTTCTTTTTATGTCTATTTTGTCCAAATGGTTGCATCCCACCATAGGTCTCTGCGTCCGTACATTTTTAAACAATGCGTTTTCCGTCCAGCACGGCCTGTTTCAGGGTGTCGCCGTCATACACCAGCTTGAGGGAAAAGTAGGGGTGCTCTTCCTCCAGCAGACGGAAAAACAGCTTATCTCCCTCCCAGATGGGCAGTTTTTGCACCTCAGACTTTTGCACCCACTGCAATTCGCCCTCGGCGCAGGCATCACCCCGGATCATCTCGCCCTCCCACCGGTCGGCGGTGTACAGGTGGATGAACTCGGTCATGTTGCCCCAAATAAAGGTCAGCAGTCCCCGGGCACGGTAGCGCGTCAGGGTAAGGCCGGTCTCCTCCCGCACCTCCCGTACAAGGCAGTCCTCCGGGCTTTCAAACCGCTCAAATTTGCCGCCCACGCCCACCCATTTGTCGTGGTTGTAGTCGTCCTGCTTTTTGATGCGGTGCAGCATCAGGTAAGCGTCCTCCCGCTCCAGATAGCAAAGGGTGGTGCTGAAGATGGGAAATTCCGGGTCCATAAATGCGCCTAAGTTCATTGGGTCGTTCTCCTTTTTTGTCCGATGTTTTTGTCAGCGTCTGAGTGGGCGGGGCCGCTGACCGTATCTCTTTTCATAAGAAAGGGCTGCTGCATGAAACGCTGTGCAGCAGCCCTTTGGGAAGTGTTTCCGCTGCGGATGCCCACAAAGCAGCGGAAGCATTTTTCGATTTATGCCTTACGCCCGGCGCGGCCCTTGCCTGCGCTGTTCAGCTTGCGCACCAAGTCGTTCTGGTGCTTGCGCTGGCTGGGGGTGGGCTGAGGGTCTTTGGCCTCCCCTGCACGCTTGCCGGTCTGGGCAGCGTCGGGGTCGATGCGTTCCAGCATCCACTCCTGATTGCCGCCCGCCACATAGTTCCAGATCTGCGCCTGTGCGCCGTTGGCGGTGTTCATGCCCACAAGGTCGATGTACTTATCCGCCAGCACATTGCGGATGCGGGTGCGCCCGCTGCGGGTGGGCTCCAGCGCCCAGCACTGGCTCAGCCCGCTGGTGCGGCTCCACTGGTGCAGCCATGTGCCCTCCACCACGCCGCCAAGTGCCAGATCGATCATCTTGCCGGTAAAGCGGTTCTGGATGCGCCAGCGTCCCTCGCCCGCGTCCACAAACTGCCACTGCTGCCACGGATGCCCCGCATAGCTCCACAGCTGGATGCCGGCGCCGTTCTCCGTGTTGAAATCCTTTACTTCCAGTACCTTCCCGTTGGGGGACTTGATAATGTAGTATTCCCCCTCCATAATGACGACCTGCGATGCCTTTGCCATAGAGCACAACTCCTTTCCGCTATGGTAGCCCTATTATACCCGATTTGTCCGCTGGCAACAAGAATGCTTTTCCATAATCTTTCTTTTGTTTTTTGTGCATTCTGTCGTGTTTTTGCACCGCAAACGTTTTCGGAAGCCGATCATGATTTTTACCGGCGGGCACTTTGCACTCCGGCGCAGGTTGTGGTACAATAAAGCCATCCACTATTAAGGAGGGGATCTTTCATGACTAACGAGACTTTACAAACCATTCGCAGCCGCCGCAGCTGCCGCGCCTACGAGCCCCGGCAGATCACGGATGCAGAGCTGGACGCCGTACTGGAGGCCGGCACCTACGCCGCCAGCGCTATGGGACGCCAGAGCGCTAAGATCGTGGTCGTGCAGGATGCCGCTACCCGCGCCCAGCTGACCCGGATGAACGCCGCCGTCATGGGCACCGACAGCGACCCCATGTACGGCGCACCCACCATTCTGGTGGTGCTGGCCGATGCCCACGCAAACTGCGCCGTGCAGGACGGCAGCCTTGTCATGGGCAACCTGATGCTGGCTGCCGCATCGCTGGGGCTGGGCAGCTGCTGGATCAACCGCGCCCGGGAGGAGTTCGACTCCGCCGAGGGCAAGGCACTGCTGAAAAAGTGGGGCATCGAGGGGGACTGGATCGGCGTAGGCCACTGCATTCTGGGCTACCCCGCTGCTGAGCCCAAGCCTGCCGCGCCCCGCAAGCCGGATTACATTGTAAGAGTATAAGGAGTTTTATGAAGCCTGATTACAAGCTGGTCGCAAAGGCCAAATACATCCACAACACCGCCGACCTTGCCAGCGAACTGTGGCACGAGGTCTACAAGCGCTACTACCCCGCAAAGCAGCTGGACACCCTTGTGGAGGAGCTGCAAAGCGCCGACGCCATTGAAGCGGACATCGACAATGACGTGAACTATTTTCTGGTGTTTCTGGGGGGCAAGCTCATCGGCTACTTTGCGTGGAAGATGGAGAACACCGCCCTGCACCTGATGCACCTGTACCTCAAGCCGGAGTACCGCGGCAAAGCCATCGGCCGGGACATCGTGCAGACCTGTGAGCGGCTGGCCAAGGGCGAGGGCAAGGGCCGGGTGTGGTGCACCATCCATGCCAAGGCGCTGCCGGTGCAGCAGTTTTTCAAGGCGCTGCGCTACCGCGAACTGCGCCCCGCCGAGCAGGAAAATGGCACCGTGCCCCGCAACGAGCTGGTGTATGAGCATACCCTGAGCTGATTTCCGAAAAATCACAAAATAGCCATTGAAATTTATCCGCGTTTGTACTACACTGATGTAGTGTAATAAAGCCGCTGTCTGCGGGTATTCTGTGCAAAAAAGGAGACTATCATGGCGAAAGATCATCCCACCGGCAACTCCGGCCTGTACCGGGCTTTTCTGCAGCTCAAGACCCCGGAGGAATGCTATCGTTTTCTGCAGGACGTGTGCAGCTATTCGGAGCTCAGCGCAATGGAGCAGCGCTACAACATTGCCGAACTGCTGGCCGACAAGTGCATCTACACCGAGATCATGGACAAGACCGGCGCGTCCAGCGCCATCATCAGCCGGGTCAGCCGGGTGCTGAGCGCGGACGACAGTGTGCTGCGTGCGCTGCTGGAAGCTGAAAAAAAGGCCGCTGACTGATACAAAAGCCGCGTACCGCCCAAAGCTGCGGCACGCGGCTTTTCTTTTTAAGATTTGAACAGGAGGTTTTTCTTATGGCAAAAGCTGTTGTATTTTTTGCGGAGGGCACCGAGGAGTGCGAAGCTCTGCTGGTGGTGGACCTGCTCCGCCGCGCCAAGGTGGAGGTTCTGGTGGCAAGCGCTTCCGGCAGCCGGGAGATTCTGAGCAGCCATAAGGTGCATATCACCGCCGATGCGCTGGCAGAGGAGGTTGATTATTCCGACGTAGATCTGGTGGTGCTGCCCGGCGGCATTCCCGGCACGCCGAACCTTGCCGCCAACAAGACGGTGACCGACACCTGCGCCGCCTTTGCAAAGGCGGGCAAAAAGGTAGCCGCCATCTGTGCCGCACCCAGCGTGCTGGCAGCACTGGGTCTGCTGGAGGGCAAAAACGCCACCGCTCACGCTGCATTTCAGGACAAGCTGGCCGGCGCCCATGTGCTGGACACCGAGGTGGTCGTGGATGGCAACATCACCACCAGCTACGGTCTGGGCGGTGCCATCCCCTTTGCGCTGGAGCTGGTGCGCCAACTGGCCGGAGAAGCGGAAGCCGACCGCATCCGCAGCGCCATCGCCTACCGGCACTGAGAGGAGGGAGACTGTATGCGTTTTGTCACCTGCCGCCTGCCGGACGGTGTGGAGGACCCTGCCATCCTCTCGCAGGACGGCACACAGGTCTGGCCGCTGAGCTGGCTGGGGCTCTCCTACGAGACCCTGTCCGACGCCATCCCCTTCCTCACCCCGCAGGTGCGGTTCGGCTTGCAGCTGGCCATCAGCGGCATCCCCGCACTGCCGGTGGAGGCAGTCACCCTGCAAAGCCCCATCCCCTGCCCCGCGCAGGACGTGGTCTGTCTGGGCATCAACTATATGGCGCACTCGGACGAGGCCGAAAAGTACTCTGCGGACGCCTTTTCTACCAAGCATCAGGACGCCATCTACTTCTCCAAGCGGGTCAGCTGCGCGGTACCGGACGGCGGCTTCATCGAGGCGCACACCGACCTTGTGCAGAAGCTGGACTATGAGTGTGAGCTGGCCGTGGTGCTGGGCAAGGATGCCAAGGATGTGCCCGCCGGGCAGACCAAAGACTATGTGTTCGGCTACACCATCCTGAACGACGTCTCTGCCCGGGACGTCCAGACCGCCCACAAGCAGTGGTATTTCGGCAAAAGTCTGGACGGCTTTACCCCCATGGGCCCCTGCATCGTCACGGCCGATGAATTTGACACCTACCCGCCCGCGCTGCCCATCCGCAGCCGGGTGAACGGCGAGCTGCGGCAGGATTCCAACACCAAGCTGCAAATTTTTGATATCGACCATGTCATCCACGAGCTTTCGCAGGGCATGACCCTGAAAACCGGTACCATCATCGCCACCGGCACCCCTGCCGGGGTGGGCATGGGCATGGACCCGCCGCAGTTTTTGCACCCGGGCGACACCGTGCAGTGCGAGATCGAGGGAATCGGCACGCTGACCAACACCGTGCGCTGAATCTCCTTGTGGAACTGCCCAAAATTTTACATGGATTTCAGTCCGATTGCACGAAATGCCGCCGCAGTACTGCTCTTTTACGGAAAAATATGGTATACTACAAAATACTGATAAAAAATGCGGCGCATCCGCATCAAAGGGGTAAATGACATGAAGGAATACGCATTTGGCATCGATCTGGGCGGCACTACCGCCAAGGTCGGCCTGTTCACCACCAGCGGCAAGCTGCTGGAAAAGTGGGAGGTAAGCACCGATACTTCCAATAACGGTGCTCACATTCTGGAAAATCTGGCTGCTGCCGTGCAGCAGAAGATGCAGGAAAAGGGTCTGTCCGCAGACAAAGTCGAGGGTGTCGGTCTGGGCGTGCCCGGCCCGGTGCTGGATTCCAGCATCGTGCCCATCGTGTGTGCAAACCTTGGCGGCTGGGGCAACCGCAACGTCTCCATTGAGCTCAGCGAGCTGCTGGGCGGCATTCGGGTGCTGGTGGGCAACGACGCCAACGTAGCTGCGCTGGGCGAGATCTGGATGGGCACGGCACAGGGCTGCCGCAGCGCCGTCATGGTCACGCTGGGCACCGGCGTGGGCGGCGGTGTCATCGTGAACGGCAAGGTCATCGACGGCGCTCACGGTGCCGGCGGCGAGATCGGCCACATCACCGTCAACCCCCACGAGACCGCCGTCTGCGGCTGCGGCAAGCGCGGCTGTCTGGAGCAGTATTCCAGCGCCACCGGCGTTGTGCGCTGCATGAAGAAGCTGCTGGACGCAAACCCGGACATCGCCTGCACCCTGCGCGGCAAGGACTTTGAAGCCAAGGACGTTTTCGACGCCGCCCGCGCCGGGGACGCACTGGCTGCCCGTGAGGTGGACGAGATGGCCTCCACGCTGGGCATGGCACTGGCAAACATTGCCGCCACCACCGACCCCGAAATGTTCATGATCGGCGGCGGCGTGGCCCGCGCCGGGGAAGTCCTGTTCAACCCGCTGGTGCGCCACTACAAGGAGTACGCCTTCCAGTCCTGCAAGGAGACCCCCATCAAGGCCGCCAGCCTTGGCAACGACGCCGGCATCTACGGCGCCGTGCGCCTGATCGTGGGTGCCTGATCAGGGAATAGCGATCGCTTTCAAACCAGCCAAGCCTGCGGGCTTGGCTGGTTTTGTTTTTGCAGGAGACAAAACAAGTCTGATTTTCCAAAAGCGTTGCATATCGGCGCAAAAAGGCAACTGCCGTCTTGTTTATTTTGTGCATTTATGCTAAAATAGCGTGCAGATAGTTGATTTTTATAGAGTGGTATTACTTTTTCTGATGCTGTAAAAATTCGGCTGAGCCGAAAAAATAAGGACGCAACAAAGGAGAACACGCCATGAAAAAGCTTTTCGCCATGACGGTGGCCGTGCTGCTGCTGTTTTCGGTGCTGCTGGGCATTCCCGCCGCCTATGGGCAGGCACCGGAAACGGGCAAAACGCTGGACATCCTGTTCAGCCACGACACCCACTCCCACCTGAACACCTTCACCACGGTGGTGGAGGACGAGGAAACGGACATCGGCGGCTTTGCCCGCGCCAACACCCTCATCAAGGCGCAGCGCGCCAAAGACCCGGACACCCTTGTGATCGATGGCGGTGACTTTTCCATGGGCACCCTGATCCAGACCGTGTTTGAAACACAGGCTGCAGAGCTGCGGATGCTGGGCTACATGGGCTACGATGTGACCACCTTCGGCAACCACGAGTTCGACTACCGCTCCAAGGGGCTTGCCAATATGCTTACCAGCGCCCGCACCTCTGGCGATGCCGTCCCGGACATCGTGGTCTGCAATGTGGACTGGGATGCCATGGAAGCCGCCGGCCTCACCGAGGGTCAGCAGCTGCTCAAAGACGCCTTTACCGCCTACGGCGTGCAGGACTACACCGTGGTGCAGAAGGGCGATGTGCGCATTGCCGTGGTGGGCGTTTTCGGCAAGGATGCGCTCTCCTGCGCGCCCACCTGTGAACTGAAATTCAAGGACCCGGTACAGGCGGTCAAAGCCACCGTGGCAGAGATCAAGGCGAACGAAAACGTGGATATGATCGTCTGCGTTTCCCACAGCGGCACATGGGACGACCCCAAAAAGTCTGAGGACGAGCTGCTGGCCAAGGGTGTGCCCGAGCTCGACCTTATCCTCAGCGGCCACACCCACAGCCGCATCCGGGAACCCATCCGGCACGGGGACACCTATGTGGTCTCCTGCGGCGAATACGGCAAAAATCTGGGCAGCCTGTCCATGGCGCAAAAAACGGACGGCCGCTGGCAGGTGACCGATTACCAGCTGATCCCCATCACCGCCGACATCCCCGCCGATGCGGAAACGCAAGAGGTCATCGACCGCTTTATGGACACGGTGGACGAGGATTATCTGGCGCAGTTCGGCTACACCAAGGATCAGGTTCTGGCAGAAAACGATGTTGTTTTCTCCAACCTGAAAGATCTGGGCAAGGTGCACACCGAGCATAATCTGGGCGATATCATCGCGGATGCCTATGTATACGCGGTGGAGAACGCCGCCGACTATGACGGCGTGCCGGTCGACTTGGCGGTAGTACCCAGCGGTACCGTGCGCGACACCTACGCCCGGGGCGATATCACAGTGGAGCAGGTGTTCAACTCCTTCTCGCTGGGCATCGGCGCGGACGGCGTGCCGGGCTATCCCCTCATCGAGGTCTACCTCACCGGCAAGGAACTGCGCACCGCCGCCGAGATCGACGCTTCCGTGTCGGATTTCATGACCACCGCGCGGCTGTATTGCAGCGGCCTGAATTTTACCTATAACCCCCACCGCCTGCTGCTGAACAAGGTGACGGATGTCTATCTGGTCAAGGACGGGCAGCGCGTGGAGCTGCAGGACGACAAGCTGTACCGCATCGTAGCAGATCTTTACAGCGGGCAGATGCTGAGCGCCGTGACGGATATGTCCTACGGCATTTTGTCCATCGTGCCGAAATACGCCGACGGCACTCCCATCGAAGATTTTGAGGATGTGATCCTGACCGAAAACGGCAAAGAGCTGAAGGGCTGGGACGCCATTGCGCGGTACATGGCCTCGTTCGAGGACACCGACGGCGACGGCATCGGCAACGTGCCGGACTACTACAACACCCTGCACGACCGCAAAAAGGTAGAGGACAGCCGCAGCCTTTCCGCGCTGCTGAAAAAGCCCAACCGCTTTGCCTTTATCCTCCTTGGCGTAATCCTCACCGCCGTTTTGCTGGTGGTGTGCCTTGTGCTGCTGCTCCGTAAGCTGGTGCGCAAACTCCGCCGCAGAAAAAAAGCACGTTAAAATAGCACAATGCCGGACAGCCTGCGGGCTGTCCGGCATTGTATTTTCACAATCAGAATCTCCCCTTCTGCAAGCCTTCCAGCACCTCGTACAGGTCGCAGCACTCGGCGGTGTACAGACGGCGCATCTCGTCATTGGCGGGGGCCATGTCCGGCACCATCACGGTGACAAAGCCGCCGGCGGCACCGGCGCGCACGCCGTTGTAGCTGTCCTCCAGCACAAGGGTGCGGCCGGGCGCAGTACCCAGTGCCTCGGCGGCGCGCAGAAAAATTTCCGGGTTGGGCTTGGAGGCCGAGAACTGCTCGCCGGAGACGATCACCTTGAAGTAGTGGGTCAAGCCCCAGCCGTCCAAATGGTGCCGGATAGACGCCATCCGGCTGGAAGAAGCCACCGCCATGGGGATGTGCTGCGCGTCCAGCCATGTCAGAATTTCGTCCAGTCCGGGCTTTTTGGGCGGCGGTGCCTGAAACGCCTTTTCCGCCTGTGCGTGCAGCGCCTCGATGATGGCGTCCGTGTCGCAGTTTTCCCCATAGAAGCGGCGCAGCACCGCCCGCATGGTGTCCCCTGCCGTGCCGCGGGCGGCAACGTCCAGCCCTTCCTTATAAGAAAGCCCAAGGGTGGCAAGTGCAGGCTCCCACAGGGTAGCCCAGACCCGCTCGGTGTCGAACATCAGGCCATCCATATCAAAAATAACGCTGTCGATCATGGCAGTATGCTCCTTCCGTAGAAAAGCGGGGCTGTGCCCCGCAAAAGTGCTCTGTGCCCCTATTGTACCATAGATTTGGCAGTTTGCACACCATTGTGCTCACAATCTGGTGCAACTTTACCGGTGGAAAGATGAAACATTTTTTGATTCCTTGCAAAACCGGCAGGGAATATTATAATAGAAACCAACATTTGTGTCATAAAGCGCCGGAAATCGTGCGCACGCGCATAAAAGGAAAGAGGGAAACTCACTATGTTGGATATCAAGATCACCCGCACGGCTACGCCCAAGGCAAAGCCCACCGATGAGACGAAGCTTGGCTTCGGCAAAAAGTTCTCCGACCACATGTTCGTCATGGATTACACTGAGGGTGAGGGCTGGCACGATGCCCGCATCGTCCCCTACGGCCCCTTTGAGCTGGACCCCGCTACCGTGGTGTTCCACTACGCACAGGAGATCTTTGAGGGCATGAAGGCCTACCGCACCGCCGACGACACCGTGCAGCTGTTCCGCCCGGACTGCAATGCCAAGCGTTTTCAGGATTCTGCCGACCGTCTGTGCATCCCCAAGATCCCGGTAGAGGACTACATTCAGGCTGTCGAGGCTCTGGTGGACGTGGACCGCGACTGGGTGCCCCACACCGACGGCGCTTCCCTGTACATCCGTCCCTTCATCTTTGCCAATGATGTGGGTCTGGGCGTGCACGCTTCCAAGCACTATATCTTCTGCATCATCTGCGCTCCCTCCGGTGCTTACTACGCCGAGGGCATCAACCCCGTGCGCATCTATGTGGAAGACGAGTATATCCGCGCCGCCCCGGGTCTGACCGGCTTTACCAAGTGCGGCGGCAACTACGCCGCTTCCATCAAGGCCGGTGAGCTGGCCGAGGAGCAGGGCTACGCACAGGTGCTGTGGCTGGACGGCGTGGAAAAGAAGTACGTTGAAGAAGTTGGCAGCATGAACATCATGTTCAAGATCGACGGCAAGGTGTACACCGCTGCTACCGTGGGCACCGTGCTGCCCGGCGTCACCCGCCGCAGCTGCATCGAACTGCTGAAGGACTGGGGCTACGAGGTCGTTGAGGGCAAGATCGCCATTGCCGACATCATGGCTGCTGCCCGCGAAGGCAAGCTGGAAGAGGTGTTCGGCACCGGTACCGCTGCTGTCGTCTCTCCTGTCAAGGAGCTGGTCTGGAAGGGCGAGCACGCCTTCATCGGCGACGGCAAGATCGGCCCTGTCACCCAGAAGCTGTACGACACCATGACCGGTATGCAGTGGGGCAAGATCCCCGATACCAAGGGCTGGATCGTGCCTGTGGAAAAGAAATATTGAGCCGCCTGTCACCCTACGGCTTTTAAAGGGACTGCTGCATACCGTCTGGGGCAGCAGTCCCTTTGCTCTATAATCATTGCAATTCCCGCCGCATGGTGCTACACTACCTATAAAGGGCGTGGGCTTGCCGCCTGTGCCCCTTGCAGGAAGATTTGAGAGGAAAGAAGCACCATGATCAAAAAATGGAGCATGAGTTACCCGGCGGTCAACGGCACCGAACAGCGCCGGGCGTATGTCTATCTGCCCACCATGTACGAGGCACAGCCGGAGCGCCGGTTTCCCGTGCTGTATATGTTCGATGGGCAGAACGTGTTTTTCAACGAGGATGCCACCTACGGCAAAAGCTGGGGCGTGGCAGATTATCTGGACTATACCGACACCCCGCTGATCGTGGCAGCCATCGAGTGCAACGCCGGGGCGAACAACGAGCGTCTGGTGGAGTATTCCCCCTACCGCTTCGATGACCCCACCTACGGCCACTTTGACGGCAAGGGGCAGGCCACCATGAGCTGGTTCATCCACCGGTTCAAGCCTTTGATCGACCAGAATTTCCGCACCCTGCCGGACAGGGCACATACCTTTATCGGCGGCAGCAGCATGGGCGGGCTGATGAGCCTGTACGCTCTGCTGCAATATAACGATACTTACAGCCGTGCCGCGGCACTGTCGCCTTCCATCTGGGTGGCGCCGGATAAGATTTCCGGCCTTGTGGGGCGCGCAAAACTTGCCCCCGGCACGGTGCTGTACATGGACTACGGCTCCCGGGAGATGGGCAACCACGATGGCATCCGCCGGGAGTTCTCCAACTTGAGCGGCAAGCTGATGACCCGGGGCATCCACCTGACCAGCCGCATCGTGCCCGGCGGCACCCACTGCGAGGCCAGCTGGGAAAAGCAGCTGCCTTTCGTGTTCCACACCCTGCTGTATGAGGTGGAGGAGTAAAAGAAGGGTATCACCATAACCACACCAAAGGAGGAAACACCATGGAGATGCAGTATTTCAAGGAGTACAGCCCGGAACTGGGACGGGATATGGAGTGCAAGCTTTACGGCCATGCAGGCCGCCCGATGCTGTATATCCCCTGTCAGGACGGCCGATTCTTCGATTTTGAAAACTTCCACATGACCGACACCCTTGCCCCGTGGATCGAGTCCGGGCAGATCATGGTGCTTTCCATCGACACCATGGATCAGGAAACCTGGTCGGACGCGCAGGGCAACCCCTACTGGCGCATCCGCCGCTATGAGCAGTGGCTGCGCTACATCACCCGCGAGGTCGCTCCGATGCTTCAGCATCTGGCGCAGCAGCGCAACGGCTGGAGCGACCTGCCCGGCATCATCGCCTTCGGGTGCAGTCTGGGCGCCACCCACGCGGTAAACCTGTATCTGCGCCGCCCGGATATCTTCTGCGGCTGTCTGGCACTCAGCGGTATCTACACTGCTCACTACGGCTTTGGCGACTATATGGACGAGCTGGTGTACATGAACTCCCCCGTGGACTACATGAAGAACTTCCCGGAGGATCACCCCTATATGCAGCTGTTCCGCAGCCAGAAAGCTGTCATCTGCTGCGGTCAGGGCGACTGGGAACAGCCGGACACCACATGGCTGCTCAAGCGCATCTTTGAGGCAAAGCATATCCCCATCTGGGTAGACCTGTGGGGTCACGATGTCAACCACGACTGGAACTGGTGGTATAAGCAGGTGGCATACTATATGCCCTACGTTCTGGGCCAGCAGTGACCCATCCCGTGAAAACGAAACAACGGCGCGTCCATGGACGCGCCGTTGTTTCCCAATATTAAAGTCTGTCCCGCCCCGCAGGGGCATTGCAATCATAGAGGTAACGGAAAGAGGAATCAACAAATACCATGCAGAACTTTATTTTTATCTCCCCCAACTTCCCCACGAACTACTGGCAGTTCTGCCGGGAGCTGAAAAACAACGGCCTGAACGTGCTGGGCATCGGCGACCAGCCCTACGAGGAGCTGAAGCCGGAGCTGAAGGCAAGCCTGAACGAGTACTACAAGGTGAACAGTCTGGAAAACTACGACGAGGTATATCGTGCCGTGGCCTTTTTCACCTTCAAGTATGGCCGCATCGACTGGCTGGAGTCCAACAATGAATACTGGCTGGAACGGGATGCCGCCCTGCGCACCGATTTCCACATCACCAGCGGCTTCCAGACCTCTGATATGCCCCGCATCAAGTACAAGAGCAAGATGAAGGAGTACTATCAGAAGGCCGGTATCGCCACCGCCCGCTACCACATGGTGGATGACCTTGCAGGCTGCAAGGCCTTTGTGGAACAGGTGGGCTACCCGGTGGTGGTTAAGCCGGACAACGGCGTGGGCGCTTCGGATACCCACCGCCTTTCCACCGACAAGGAACTGGAAGAATTTCTGGCCTACAAGGAAAAAGAGCACCCGGATGTGGCTTACATCATGGAGGAGTTCGTCCGTGCCGAGGTGAACAGCTACGATGCCATCATTGACGCCCACGGCAACCCCATCTTTGAGGCGGGCAACGTAAGCCCCGTGTCCATCATGGACATCGTGAACAACGATGACAACTCCATCTACTACATCATCAAGGATCTGCCGGAGGATACCCGCGCCGCGGGCCGTGCCGCCGTCAAGAGCTTTGGGGTGAAGAGCCGCTTTGTCCACTTCGAGTTCTTCCGCATGACCGAGAATCAGGCCAGCATGGGCAAAAAGGGTCAAATCGTGGCGCTGGAAGTCAACATGCGTCCCTGCGGCGGCTTTACCCCGGACATGATCGACTTTGCCCGCTCCACCAACGTGTACAAGATCTGGGCAGACATGATCGCTTTCGGCGGCACAGATATGCCGGTGGGTGAGCACTACTACTGCGCCTTTGTCGGCCGCCGGGACGGCAAGAGCTTCGTTTACAGCCACGAGCAGCTGATGCAGAAGTATCAGGACAACATGCGCATGGTGGACCGCATTCCTGAAGCGCTGTCCGGTGCCATGGGCAACCAGATGTATGTGGCCACCTTCTCCACCCGTGACGAGATGGAAAAGTTCTATTCCGATGTGCTGGCCGTCACCGATGCCACCAACGCAAAGGTGCAGGCTGAGCTGACAAAAGTACTGGCTCTGGGCGAGCCGGAGGCCGTCTAAAATCAATTACACAGCACAAAGGCTGCTGCGCAGAATGCGCAGCAGCCTTTGTTGTTATTATTATACCTTCGCGGCGCCCCGCTCCAGAATACCGTTGAAGCGGGAGAAGAAGGTGATGGTGGTAATGGTGGCTGCCAGAATATCGCTGACCGGCTCTGCCAGAAAAACACCGAATACCGGGTCCGGCAGCAGGTGCGGCAGGATGAAGATGAGCGGGATCAGCAAAATGATCTTGCGCAGACAGGCCAGCAGCAGGCTGACCTTGGCCTGTCCCAGCGCCATAAAGCTCTGCTGGCAGGCGATCTGGAAGCCCATGGCAAAGATACCCGCCATGTAGATGCGCATGGACCATGTGGTGTAGGAAATGAGCGCCGTATCCGAGGTGAAGATGCCCGCCACAGCCCCCGGCGCCAGCATCATGAGCAGCCAGAACAGGCAGGTGTAGCAGCTGCACAGGGTCAGCTGGAAGCGGAATGCCTCCTTGACGCGGGACTTTTTGCCCGCGCCGAAATTGAAGCTCATTACCGGCTGACCGCCCTGACAGATGCCCTGAATGGGCAGGGTGCACAGCTGGGAAGCGCTGGTGATGACGGTCATGGCGCCCACAGCCACGTCGCCGCCGTACCGCGCCAGACTGGAACTGAAGCTGATGGACAGCAGACTCTCAGTGGACATCATCACAAAGGTGGAGACGCCCAGCGCCATCACCGGCAGGATGACCTTCTTTTCCGGGCGCATATAGTCCTTGCGCAGGCGCAGGATGGTCTTTTTGCCGGTGAGGAAGTGCAGGATCCACACCGCGCCCACAGCCTGACTGAGCACGGTGGCAATGGCAGCGCCCCGCACGCCCAGACCCAGACCAAAGATCAGGATGGGGTCGAGAATAATGTTGATGACCGCACCGATGACGGTGGTAAGCATACTGGTCTTGGCAAAGCCCTGCGTGGTGATGAAGGGGTTCATGCCCAGCACCAGCAGCACAAACACCGAGCCCAGAATGTAGATGCGGCTGTAACTCAGCGCATAGGGCAGGGTGGCGTCACTGGCACCAAAGAGCCGCAGCAGGGTGGGTGCCCCGGCGTAGAACGCCACGGTCAGCACCACTGAAAAGAGCAGCAGCATGGTAAAGCTGTTGGAGATGATCTTCTCCGCCTGCTCCTTGTCGCCCTGCCCCAGCGCAATGGCGGTGCGGGGTGCGCCGCCCGCGCCCACCAGCATGGCGAACGCGTTCAGCAGCATAAGGATGGGGGTGAACAGTCCCACGCCGGTCAGCGCTGCCGCGCCGATGCCGGCAATATGTCCGATGTAAATGCGGTCCACGATGTTATACAGCAGGTTGACCACCTGTGCAACGACCGCCGGGATCATGAGCTGCAGCATCAGCTTTTTTACGCTGCCGGAACCCATATCCTGTTTTGCCTGTGCCATGGATGTGATTCTCCTTTTACTTCAAATTTGAACTATCTCTTATATTATACTCAAAACCCGCAAAAATACCAGTCCCTTTTTGCAAAATTTTCCGTGTTGCGCAAAAAGGCACACTTCTCCCCTGTCATAGCGCCGGGCTTGCCGCCATGTCCTCTTTGCAGTGCGCTTTTCCGGGCGGCAGCGGCCTTTGCATCCAAGTTTTCGGCGATATGTCTGTAAAAAAGCAAGGTTTTTCGTCAGGTTTGTGTCTTGTGCACAGCGGCATTTTTCAGTACAATAAAGAAGCAGAGAAGAAAAATAAGCGCTGCAACCGGAACGGGTTGCCGCGCTGTTTTGTATTTTGCGGCGCAGCTGCGCCCGGTGAAAAAAGGAGTGCTGTACAATGATCAACATGGTCAAGCTTCCCACCAGCAAAAGCGAACTGTTCCTGCGGGTGGCCAAGGGACATTTTGCCACCAGCCACAGCCACATCAACTATTACATCGACGTGACCACCCAAAAGTCCCGCCTTTCCGAGGCAAAAGCCGTGGCAAAGGAGCTGGTCAGCGCTTACCAGCACAGCACCATCGTAGATACCGTGCTCTGCTTGGACGGCACGCAGGTCATTGGCACCTGCCTTGCCAACGAGCTGACCAAGGACGGCTTTACCAATATGAACGCCCACAAGACCATCTACATCGTCACCCCGGAATACACCTCCGGCAGCCAGATCATTCTGCGGGATAATCTTGCTCCCATGGTCAAGGGCAAGCACGTGCTCATTCTGGCGGCATCCATCACCACCGGCTACACCATTCAGGCAGCCGTGGAAGCCGTAAACTACTACGGCGGCATCGTGGCCGGGCTTTCGGCGATTTTTGCCACCACCCACGAGTGTCTGGGTTACCCGGTCACCTCCATCTTCGACCCCACCAGCCTGCCGGATTACGCCAGCTTCGACTCCCGCGACTGCCCCCTGTGCAAGGCCGGGCAGCACATCGACGCGCTGGTAAACAGCTTCGGCTACTCGGCGCTGTAAGCAAAGCGGAAAGAGTATTTTTATGAGCAGCTCCGAACCGCCTGCGGGTGCCCCGGAGCTGCTTTTTTTGCAGGAAAGGTCGCACTCTTTTTTCGTCAAAACGGCAAAAATCTCAATGGCTTTTTGTAGCATTGCCAAAAGTTCCCATACTGTGCTTGACAACGCTTTTTTGATACGATACCATAGACCCAGAAAGCGAGTTTGGGACGCCTTGAACAACATTACAGGAGGTATTTATAGCATGAAACTGTACAAAAAAGCGGCAGCCTGTCTGCTGACCGCAGCCATGGCAATTTCCATGTTGACCGCTTGCGGCGGTGGCGGTGGCAGCACCCCCCCCGATAAACCCGGTGGCAACACTCCCAGCCCCCTGCCCAACAACCCTGACCAGATTATTCTGCCTGACATCGACGAGGGCGAAGGCGGCAGCGAGGGCACCGGGACCAAGCCCACCAAGACCCCCATTATCGATGTGAACAACAGCAAGCTGGTACAGTTCACCAAGAAATACGCCGGTGCTACGGAGTTCTATGTTGAAATGCAGGAAGTCGACTATAAGGACGGCTCTGTTGCACGTTCCATCGATGGACGTGCTGCCCGGAAGGGTGAGAACTGCTATGTGAGCATGACCACGTTGGGCAAGAATAACAAACAGCAGCTTATCGAGACTCTGATGCTTAAGAATCAATCGACTTGGGATCAGTACCTGCTTTTCCGCAGCAGCAAGGCAGCCGTCAAGTCACGCAGCGAGGATGACATTGATCTGTCTCTGGGCGCTCTCATCGCGTCCAAGCTGCCCACTCAGATGTGGTCTACCGAGATAAAGGTAGGTCCGACCAAGTATTATGCCGAGGTCTATAAGTACTACTCCTACGAGTATACCACCTGCTTTACTGCAGACGGCAAACCTGTTTATCAGTTTGTAAGAGATCTCAGAGATCTCAACGAAAAGCAGCTCATTAGCGCCACTCTGTACAAGACCATTCGGGTCGGTTCCGGCACCAGCAATGGTCTGTGCGCGCTGCCCACCGGCACCAAGACCTATAGCTTTGATGACAATACCGGCAGCCTCACCGATGCAAAGGGCAACATGTTCACTCTGAAAGAGAACGGTACCACCGGCATTAAGGTTTATGATAAGGCCGGCAAGGATGTCACCGACGACTTCAAGTGGTTGAGCGATTTCTTCGAGATGATGTCCTGACCCCATGACCGTAATTTTCCACACACAGCCTACGTCCCATAACGCGTAATATCGTGACCCAAGGAGCTGCCGCACCTAAGCGGCAGCTCCTTTTTGTTGTAGGACGATCTGAAAAAAGCCTCCATTGCACCTCTCCTGTGAAAATGCGTTTGGAGCGCTCCGCAGAGCGCGACAAACGCGAATCTTTAAATCATATTTCCGCTAAACATGGCTAGAGCACAGCGGAAGCCATTTTCAATCGTCCCGCGCAAAAGGAACGGCAGCGCTGCCGTTCCTTTTTGTTGTCCCACGGGCGGGATTGTGCTATACTGATACCAGACGAAACTAGGAGAACGAGGTATCAAGTCCATGAAAATTCCCGCAAACGGTTTTACCCACGCCGGCAAGTTCCATGCCGATGACGTGTTTGCTACGGCGCTATTGCAAATTCTGCGCCCGGATATCAAGATCACCCGCGGCTTTACCGTGCCTGACGATTTTGACGGCATCGTGTACGATATCGGCTTTGGGATGTTCGACCACCATCAGGAGCCACGGGAGTACCGCGCAAACGGCGTGCCCTACGCGGCCTTTGGTCTGCTGTGGCGGGTGCTGGGCCCCGGCCTTGTGGGCGAGCGGCAGGCGCGGCTCATTGACGAAAACTTCATCCAGCCGCTGGACCTGAACGACAACACCGGCGAGCAGAACAGCCTGTGCGATGCCATTGGCTTTTTCAACCCGGTGTGGGACTCCAAGGAGGATCAGGACAGCTGCTTTTTCAAGGCGGTTGCTGTGGCAAAGCAGATCCTGGAAAACCAGATCGACAGCGCCAACGCCGTGAACCGCGCGGACGAAAAAGTACAGCAGGCCTACCGCAACTCCCGCGACGGCATCGTGGTGCTGCCCTGCTATCTGCCGTGGAAAAACGGTCTGTACAAGACCGATGCCCTGTTTGTGGTGTACCCCAGCCAGCGCGGCGGGTGGAGCGCCCAGTGCGTCACCGACCACAAGACCAAAAAGTCCAAGCTGCCCTTCCCCCAGTCTTGGGCGGGACAGCCGCAGGAGGTCATCGAGCAGAAGAGCGGCATCCCGGGCATCAGCTTCTGCCACGCCAGCCGCTTCCTCATCACCGCCAAAGACAAGGAGACCGCCCTTGCAGCCTGCCGTCAGGTGCTGAAAAACAATGGACGCCTTGCCTGACGTCGCCTACGTCTATATGGTGCGCTGCACCGGCGGGCAGCTGTACACCGGTTGGACGAACCACCCCGCCGCCCGGCTGAAAGCGCACCAGAGCGGCAAGGGTGCCCGCTACACCCGCGCCCACGGCGCGGTAGGCTTTGCCTATCTAGAGCGCTGCGCGGACAAGCGCGCCGCCCTGCGCCGGGAAGCCGCCCTGAAAAAGCTCTCCAAGCCGGAAAAAGAGGTGCTGTGCGCCGCATGGCGCGCCGCCGGGTGCCCCGGGGTGGAGAACGATTGAAAATGCCCTCCGCGCCTTCCGGGTTGCGGCACCCAGCATCCGCTTCGTGCCTTGGGCGGCACTCGCGTCTTGCTGGCCGCTGCCCCAACAACTCCTCCCTGTTTCCGC
>JABLTM010022308.1_pt1 | contig 25578 bp, 9 predicted proteins | sample 7160121 | NCBI WGS metagenome assembly JABLTM01 (sample SAMN14651224, study PRJNA627086) | human gut metagenome | isolation source: feces | host: Homo sapiens
ATTCTGCGAACAACGAGAGCAAAGAATTTGGGAAAAACAGTTCGGGGAACTGTTTTGTAGTATCTTTGTTTCTTATAAGAGCCCTGTTTTAATTATTTCCTTTTTGTTTATGGGCGAGAATTTTGCTCCGCCTCTCAAAATCTGTCGTACAGCAGTGCGTCAGATTTTGTATTACTTTTAAATCAGTTTATTGACAGTATAAAAGCCATCGGTTTTTAACCGATGGCTTTGTTTTATGTCAACCAAAATCTTATGCTGCTTACACCTATATTTTATTAGTTTATAAAAAGCAAAAGGAGACGGTATTTCTACCGTCTCCCATAGCTTTATTTCAATGTCAGATTGAAAAGGCTGTATTAGTCTAAACCGCCCTCTACATCTTCTCTACCTGTTGTTGATGTAGTTACAACATCATATGTTTTGAATTCATCAATCTGTGACATTGGCTTTGTGTAAAGCTCTTTCATTGGTTTTCCTCCCAAATTTACCGGTGCCTTACCCCTGCCGATTAGGCAGAGGCAAAAGCATCAATAAATTATAATTTGTTAGTGATAAGTGTAAGATTTAACTTCAGAAATTGTTTTATTCAAAGTGCCGTCAGCAGTCTTTGTGATAACAAATGCTGCAGCTGAAACCTTACCGTCTTTCTTAGAAAGACCATATCTAAGAGAAATATCTGCTGCTGAATTCTTAGTATAAGCAATCTTTACAGTGCCTGCATTAGCGTCTGCACCCTTATTGCCAACATTTTCAAGTGTGAGTTCAGAATCAGCTAAATTCTTACCATAAATGAAGCCCTGCTTAACTACTGTTTCGCCAGGAGCAACATTACGAGATGCAGCAAATGAAACCTGAACAGAACCAGCAATTTCATTTACGCCTGTAATTACAACTGTTGTTTTCTGCTCAACTGCAGTATCAACAGCTACAAGATTCATATCTGAACCGCAGAAGAATGTGTAAGTATCGCCATAAGCAACTGTTACACCGTCAACCTGCCATGCTGCAACGCCGTCCTTATGAACGCTAACCTTAGCGTCATAAGCAACTGTTGCAGGGCTTGCTGTTTCTACGCCGTCTACTGTGAGAGTAGCACCTTCAGGAGCAGTTACTGTGTACTTAGCAACATTATCCTTAGTGTACTGAGCGTAAATTGTAGCACCATCTGTAAGTGCATGGATATCAGGTTCAGTCATTGACCAACCTGTGAATGTGTAACCAATAAGTGTTGGAGCTGTTGGAATTTCAATATTAGCACCGCTTGTTACAGTTTGAGTATCAATTACATTGCCGTATGGGTCTACAAATACTACTGTAAATGAAGTGTCAGCCTTTTCAGCAAATACAGGTTCGTAAGTGATGTCAGCTGTTGCATATGTTACAAATGAAGCTTCGTCAGAAACAATCTTGTTACCAACTTTCCAACCTACGAATTCGCCTGTTTCGTTATTAGCTTTAGCAGTAAGAACTACTTTATCACCAACTGCAAGTCTTGCGTTAGCACCGTTTGTAGCATCAGCATCGTTAAGAGTTGTTGTGCCAAGTTTTGTTGAAGCAACTGTTACAACTACACCTGCATCAAGCTTAGCAACTGCGTCTTTAAGAGCAGCTGTTGCAGCGTCTACATCTTCCTGTGTTGTGTAAGCTTCAACTGTAGCCTGAGCATTAGCCTTAAGAGCTTCTGCTACCTTTGCGTAAGAAGCTGCTGTGAAATCATCAGCTTTTACATTCTGTGCAGCTTCAAGTGCATTATAGTATTCTGTACCGTTAAGCTTATCAATAGGAAGTGTTGATACATAACCACAATCAGGGCAAGTAGCTGTCTTAGAACCTTCTACCTTAATTGTAGGCTGAGTAACGGTTTCGTACTTAAGAGTACAATCATCTACTTTGTCGCTACCAACTTCAGTAAATACAAAACCATCCTGTGACCATGTATAAGTTGTTGTTGTATGAGTACCGTTCTTATTATCGGTAACCTTAGCAGGAGTGTTAGCAAAGTTTTCAGGTGTTTCGCCCTTATTAACAGTGAGAGGTTTAGATGTACCGTCAATGAAGTTATAAGTATAAGTTTCAGTTGTAGGATTAGCTACAAGACCTTCAACTGCAGCTTTAAGTGCAGCTGTTGCAGCGTCTACATCTTCCTGTGATGTGTAAGCACCAACTGTTGCTTCATCATAAGCAGCAATTGCTTCTGTTACCTTAGCATAAGAATCTGCTGTATACTTAGAAGCGTCAACATCCTTTGCAGCCTTGAGTGCAGCTCTGTAAGCTTCACCGTTAAGCTGAGCAATTACAGTACCTGTTGCGATTGTTTCGCCGCAAACATTACATACTGTATCACCTGTGTTACCAGGATTGTTGATTGTAGGTTTAGTAGCGTTTACAACATTTGTATCAGCGTGGTCACATACAAGCTTATCAATTTCTGCTGTGTAAGAATGACCGCAAACATCACAAGTGTATGTTGCTTCACCTTTTGTTGTGTATGTAGGCTTAACTGTTACTTTTTCTATGTAATGACAATCTGATTTTACAGGATTAGCTACTTCATTATAAGTAGCGTCTTCTGTTGCAACTGGAACATCAGGCCAGCTATATGTTGTAACTGTATGATGACCTGCATTATCAGATTCAATAGTTTTTGCTGTGTTAGAATCAGGAACTGTTGGCTTTTCGCCGGCATTTACAGTTTGAGAAGGAACGTCCACACCATCAGCTCTCACAAATTTGATTGTGTAAGTTGATGGCTTAGGAGCTTCTCTAAATTCATTGAAGCCCATGAAAGTGAACTTTTTCGAACCAGGATGTTCTGTATCACCATCGTTAGTATTGGTATCTTCATTATATACATTCTTAGCGTAAGTTGTAAGACTGCTAAGAAGTGTACCATCACTATTGTTTGCAACACAAGCTAAGCTCTTAATATTTGATGAATTGTAAAGACTAAATTCGATTGGGTCATCAGTTACAATCTTAAATACAAATGTAGCAACAGGAGCTGAATTTGTGTAAGTATAACCTGATGCATCACCTGTTGTAGGGTCTACAAATAAACCGTCAGGATCTGATATACCGGTAATATCAACATTTGGGCAAGCAAATGCATAGTTAATTACATTCATCTTACCGTCTTCATTGTTTGCAATAATTGCAGATTTTTGACAAAGATCGTTATTTACAACATCCTTATCAATACCATTTTTACACATTGAATATAATGGTAAGAAGTTTGTACCACCTTTACCATCTTCCCAAGTACCCTTAGCAGCTGCTCTTTCAGATTCAGTACCGAGCTTATATACTGTCTTTCTGCCTGATTTATAAGAATAAATACCGGCAGGCTCAATAGAATCACTGAACTGAATTTGTGCTAATAATGATGAGAGTGTGGTAAGATTTTCAACATTCAATGTCATTGTGAAATAATCACCAACACCGAGCTGAATATCTTTTGAAAGCACTTCATAAGGACTTTCAATAGCAGCATTGAATGTGTTTGCCTTATCCTTGTTGATAGAAAGAGTACCTGATGTCTTTTTACCATCAACAACTTTATAAGTATAATCTACAGGTGCACCGTAAAGTGAAGCTGCAGAGTCGAACTTTTCTGAGCCTGTGCCACAGGTTGAATAATCAGTATAGCCGCTTGCATTATTTTCAACGAATGTACCGAAATACATTTTAGCGTTTGGCTCATAATCGCCAGGTGCTGCAAGTGCTGTGAAAGGTACTGATAAAACAACCATAAGAACTGACAAAATGACAGCAATTGCCTTTTTGAAAGTTTTATTCATTTTCTTTCCCCCTATTTATTGCAAGGTTACATTTGAATATTGAATCTTATTACCAAAAAATGTCAAATAAGTCAATGTATCTATGGCATCAACAATGCCATCTCCATTAAAGTCGCATGTTACATTATAATTATTAAATGCAGTTAAAAAATCAAGTGTATCAAGTGAATCGACATCACTATCATGATTATAATCGCAAATGCATACTGCGACAGTATCAACAGTCTTTGATTCGGAAACTATCAATGTAACCTTTCTGTCAATAGTGGTTTCACCACTAATTAACATTGTGTATTCACCCACCGGAATATCGGCAAGTGTATAATCGCCGTTTGAATCTGTAACTGCTGTGGCAACGGCTGAGCCATCGGCAGCTTTGACTGTAAGATTTATATTGCCAATACCTTTATTGTACTGTGAGCCATCAAGCGATGTAGCAATAGCAATCTTACCTGTTATATCACAACCCGGACCTTTCGGTGAAACATCACAGGCCATAAGATACAAAGAACCATCATAATCATCGGCTTGGTTAACGAGAGCATACTCATCCTTAAGCCCATCATTATAATCTGTTAAAACAAAAGTCTCATTCGGGCTGGTTGAAACTGAAATTACATTTGATGCATCACATTTATTAGCAAAAGCAACTGAAAAAGTTGCAAGCAATGTGCCATCACTATTGATTGCTGAACAAGAGTCAGAATCAGAAACAAAGCCAAACACCAAATTTGAATTTTGTGTAATAGTTCCCATTGACGAAATGCCGGCGATATTATCAGAAAGAAGTGGCTTTGCCGCTGTGTCAACAGTAGCATCTGCACTGTACTTTGCAGTTACCTGCACAACCGATAACTCGGAAACACCTTCTAAATAGAAGTTTACATCGTAAGTACCGGCAGGCAATTCATCACCGTCATATTGTTTTCCGTCAGAGTCTGTATAAGTGCAATAAATATTTGGCTTTTCACTGCCAATAGTTGCACCGTATGAAGTATTAGGAAGGCACACGAAAAGTGCAATAAGCACCAAGAAAGTAAGTGTACCAATTACAGCACCTATTCTCTTTTTAACAAATGCATTTTGCATAGGTGTTACCTCCTTGCCAAGTAAATAAAATTTAGGGAGAGACGAGAGCGCATACAACACCAAATCAAACCTCGGTTATAAAAACGCAAAAGCGTAAAAGCAAGCTTTGAAGAAATGATATTGTAATATCAGGGATAAACAGTGACTAAACGCAATCGCCTTTAACCTCCCAACCCTAAAAACAGGGCCGGTATATAAACGGGGATTACCCGATCATATCAAATTTGTAAATAAAGTAACCATTATAATAAACGGTTACATATCAGGGGTATTGCTACCCCTGATATGATTTAATTTAATTAGTCGAGAGCACGTGGAGCATACTTAACTGCATTACCGTAGAATATTACAAAAGTAAGCGTATCAAGAGCATCAACTGAATTATCGCCATTGAAATCGCAATATAAATCGTATTCACCATTCAATGCGGTGAGGAATGTAAGTGTATCAAGAGAGTCAACTGTTTTATCACCGTTGTAATCACAGATACATACAGGAATTTCTGCATTTGAAATATCTTTTGTACCGGTGAGTGTTACAGTTCTGTTAATAGTTACATTCTTTCTCTGAACGGTAAGTGATGTTGTACCAACAGGAACAGTAGCAGTAAATGAACCGTCACTTGCTGAAGTAGCAACTACTTCGCCATTAGCAACTACATCAATGCCGCCAATACCCTTTGATGATTCAGTACCGTCAACATTTGTTGCAATAAGAACCTTACCGCTTACAGTGATTGTATCAGCTGCTGCCTGCTTAACTGAAGGAGCGATTGTTACATCGCCGTCAACCTTATATTCATAAGGGAATGCATTAACTGTTACCTTTTCACCGTTGATTGTAAGTTCATTAACAACTTGGTAACCTTCAGCTGCCTTAACATCAATTGTGATTGTTGAGCCGGTTTCTACTGAAACAGGAGCTGAGTAATCAACGCCATTGATTGTTACAGTAGCACCTTCAACAGCATTAACTGTTACAGTGCTGTTTGTAGTTTCAGCAGGAGCAAGAGCAATCTCTGCAGCCTGAAGTTCTGTATCAACAGTGTAGATATTTGTAAGTGAAGCATCGTAGCCCTTCTTATCAGAAAGAACAAAGTTAGCTGGATCCTTATGAGCATAATCGCCGTTACCATACTGTGCAAGAGCAACTGCTGCTGCAAGAGCTCTGACATATCTGGTCCATGATTCTGCAGTGTAAGAACCATCGTTTACAAGCTTACCTTCAGCATCCCACTTACCAAAGCGAGGAGCGTTTGCGCCTGTTGTCTTTGAAACTGAAGCTTCAGTTGTTACAGTCTTACCATCTTCAGCATAAACAGCCTTAGTAGCAGTAAGAGTTGAATAGATGTTGCCTGATGCACACTTGATTTCTTTTTCAAGCTGTGCACCCTGGTAACCACGCTCAACAGCTGCGCTTGCGAAGATATTGAAGAGTCTGGTATATTCAGCTACTGCTGCTGATGAAAGTGATGAATGAGTTACATAAGTATAAGACTTTCCGTTGTCAATGCAGTTTTGTACAGTTGATGCTGCACTTGCAGGAGAAACGCCTAATTCCTTCTTAACTGCATCTTCAGTTTTAGCCTCTCCGGTAGCTTCATCAATTACCGGGTTGCCATCTGCACCTAAAACAACTTTATCATAATGATATTCAAGATCAACAGTAAAGTTCTTTTCAATGTTTCTGGCAATGTCAGTCATCTTAGAGAATGTTAAGATGTTAAAGTTTGTGTCATTAAGACCGGTTCTTGCAACAGAAATGTTTTTGAATGCATTATCTGCAGCCGGCTTAAGTGTGTCATTCATAATGCTTGTTACATAGTTGATTCTATCAACAGCCTTTGCAACAGCACCACGGTTATCAACGATTGAACCGTCAGACTTAACTTCGTTAGGAACGATAGTATAATCTGTTACAGGGAACTTACATGACCAATCTTCATTTGAGTTAACCTTCTTGCCATCGGCATCACGGTATACATACTGAACCTGGTTGTAAAGGAGATTACCCTGTGCGTCAGTTGCCTGAGTTTTAGTAGGCATCTGGCAAGGATTACCATTTGTGGTAATAGCATTATCCCAAGTTGTTTCATAAACAACTGAGTTAGCAAGATAGTATTTACCATCTGCATTCTTAATTACTTTGATTCCGGCTTGGTCTGTTGTACGAACCTTTCCATTATCATCAGAAAGAGCTAATGGTGAATAGATTGGCATTGTACCTGCAGCATCGAAGTAGTAAACGCCTGCAACACCGCCGACTTTACCTGAACCGTCAGCAAGAGCTTCGCCACCAACATAAGCGTTAGCCAAAACATCCTTTGGAATTGTATATTCTTTTCCTTTAGATGTTACTGTTGGAGCAGATTTTGTATAAGGAACATAAGCTAAATCGCCAAACTTTGATGTAACTTCTTTAGTTGTTGCTGTGAGATGAGTCTTATTGTTAATGCTCTGTGCAAAAGCAACTGTCATAGCAGATGACTTAATAGAAAGTACATTAAGAAGAGCCTGCTTAGCTTGCTCGAAAATAGTTGAGTTAGTAAAGTCTGAAGGCTTATACTGTGATACAAGTGATGCCAAATTATCATAAGCAGTATTCATACCACTGAGCTGGCTGGTATCACCTACAAGGATAGTAAAGTGAGCATAAGCTGACTTAGAACCATTGTAGATACACATATCAACCGGATATTCGCCGCCTTGAATGTTGGTTTCACCATCATAACGGAACGGTTGAACTTCAAGAGCAGATGCATTTGGAATCTGCTTCTTCTCACTTTCAATGTAGAAGCCAGGAACTTTGGTGTTACCCATTGAAACAATGTTGAAGAGGTTATCGTAGTTAATCTGACCGCCATTGTTCTGCAAATAAACTGATTCGTAAATATCACCGTCACCAACATGGTAACCTGCGATAATATTCTTAGCAATAGCTTCAGAAAGAGTGTAAACTACATGAGTTCTTGTCTGAATAGCCTTAATATTTGCAGCTGTGGTACCATCAGGGTTAGTTTGAGCTTTAACTGCATCAATTTCATCGCTTGTGTAACCCTTATAATAAGTAATTTTATCGCTGTTACCTGCTGTTGCTTCTGTTACCTCGTTACGGTTCCATTCACCGAATTCACCTGAACCAGGAGTAGTTTCAACACGGTAGTCATACATATTATACTTAAGAAGGTTACCGTTTGTCTTATCCCAAGCAGGGATAGCGTTTTCACTTGTGATGTTTACTGTTGTATAAGCAGCATTTTTATCATACTTTGTTACAACATTATTTGCATCAAGTGTGTTTGACTGATAATTTGAATCTTCATCATAGAAGTAGATACCGTCAACTGCTTTTGAACCGGTCAAAATCTTATTTCTGTTACTTCTATATCTAACTGAATATGTAGAAATATCAGCAAGGTTTGATGAATCAAGTACCATGTATTCAGGATAGTTAGCAAGAAGAGTATTATCCTTACTAAATGTAGATGTTGATTTTACATAAGCACCCTCAACACCAACTGTTTGATCAGCTTTATTTGTATCATGCTGGAACTGCTTGTTACTATTATACATAGCTTCTTTCCAACCTGTTGCGGTTGTCATATACTTATAAGCTGAAACATTGTTATCAGCTGCAACAACTGTGCCATCTTTAAGTACGATGTCGTATACAAACTGAACTTCAACTACATTTGATTCTCCTGCTGCTGAGTCGAAAGTAATAGGAAGTTTAGGTGTTACTATTGTTTCGTTAGGAGCAATAAGACCTGATTTAAGTTGAGATGTAATATCAGTTTTTGCGTTGTTACTGTCAATATAAGTTGCTGACTTAAGCTTGTAATAGTAACGAGAAAGTTGAACAAGCTGTCCATTAGAGATATATGCACGGTTAAGACCTGTGCAGTTATTTGTAAATGAAACTGTATCGCTGCAATCGCCGCCTGCTGTTGTCTTCATAGAAGGTGTAGCAAAGCTTGCTGAAGCAGTCTTAAGCTGCTGAGTTCCGATTGGAGTGATAGCTTCAGGAACGAAAGAGTTAACTGCTGAAAGAGCAAAGAAAATACCCCTCATTACTGAATCGCCATACTTGCCAGCATCACCCTTGGTGCTGTCTGCACCATAACCGGTGAATTCAACAAAGTTGCAAATAGCCTTTTGGATTGCACCGAGGTCAGTACCGCCGGTACCTGCAATAGTTTTAACCTGAAGTAAATCATCAAATGGCTTGTTGTCACCGTTTGACTTAGGAACTACGGTTGTGAAATCCTGCGGCTGTTTAGAATAACGCTTACCGAGGAGACCGTTGATAAGGTCAGCAAGCAAATCATAAACAGTATTTACAAAACCTTTTGACTGAATCGGTTCAGCAGATACGATTGTGATAAGTTTGTAAACGAAATTAGATACGCCACAGAAACCGCTGTCTTTCTTATCTGCAATATTAAGAACTGAAAGAACTACATCGTTCCAGATAAGGTCATGTGAATCGAACTTACCGTATTCCTTGCCTTGGAGTGTACCAAGAATAGGGAGGAACTTGTTAGCAATTTTATCAATATTTTCCCAAAGGTTATTTGTAAGAGCACTGTTACCGTTTTCATCGCAAATACCGAGAAGAGCTGCAACACCCATTGCTCTTTCACCTGAGTTAGTTGCCTTCTTCATTGAGTAATCTCCACCGTAGTAAAGAATTACTGAATTCAAGAGGTCAAAAATTGTAGCACTTGAATTAACATCTTCGTTTTCTGTCTTCCAAGTTTTGCCTTTGTATGTTACAGGAACATATCCTTCAAGTACATATGCAACTGCATCACGAGCCATAGGAAGAATTGTACCTTCAAGTGTTGCGTTGATTGTACCGTCCTTGGCTACATTTACAAGTGATGAATAATCCTTATTAGGAAGTACGTATGATAAGTATTCTTTAAGGCATACATAAGCAACTGCTTCTGCATCCTTACAACCATCCCATTCTGCTGGGTGGATAATATCTTGAAGTTTGCCTGCACCAAGGTTAACCTGGCCGATACAAGCAACAAGCATAGGAACCATTGCTGATTCAAGATTTGCTTCTGAAAGAACAGCATCAGTACCGTTAGCATCATAGAATGCCTTGAGGATGTTAGCATCAGTAGCATCTGCTGTGTACTGAACCATCTTAAGTGCATTGCCAACGAGTGTTGAAGTGATTTTCCTGATTGTTGCATCATTGATTGATTCAACACCGTCTGCCTTTGTTGTTTGAGATTTTGCCATTTCCGGACGATTGCCGATAATGTTATCTCTTTGTGGGAACAAATCATTAACTGCTGCAACAAGTGCATCGTTAAAGCCTGCTACCATTGAACCGTAATTTGAATATTCATTTTTAAAGAATTCGTCAATATTCTTTGTTCCGGTTTGTGCAAAGTAAAGGTTGATAGGACCTGTTTGCATATTGAAACCGTAGTCAGCAAGAGGGCTGTATCTTAACTTAGCAAAGAGCTTTGTTTCATCAATATCTGACCACTTGCCTGTTGATGTTTCAGCAGCTACACGGTCAAATGAAAGCTGTTCCTTAGCTTTTGCAATAAAGTCATCTGCTGATTTATCGCCATAAGCTTCGTAATTAGCTTCAGCCCATTGGTTAATCTTTTCCTGGGTATAGTTAGCAGCAATATTGCTTGAATTCCATTCACCCTTTTTGTCGAAATAATAATAGTATGCATTATCAAGATTTCTGTCACCCTGGGTGTTTACATGGAGAAGCTTGACTGTACCCTTGAGAACTGTATCCCAAGCAAGATCAAGTGCTGTATAACCTAATTTGAAAAGAGAATCGGTTGGCTTAAATGTAAGCTTTGTTGTTTGCTCTGTTGCATAACCGTTTGCATCCGGATGTCCATAAGCAAAAAGAAGAACATTAAGCGGATTGCCGTCATCATCTTTAAATTCGCTTGAATATACAAGGTTAGGGTCATAACCGAGTTTAGCAGCTGCTGCTGCATAATCCGAGCCTGACTTATTCATTTCAGCCTTGATTTCAAGATAACGAGTAGCTGATGTATCCTGGATAGGTTTGAGTGAGCCATCTTCGTTCTTTTCATTATATTCTTGGTTATATGTAACGAGAACGCTTATCTTCTGAAGAAGCTCGGTAGAGAGCTTATCGAAAAGCTGGTCATCATATACCCATTGAGTTTTGCCACTCTTGAAATCATTGATTTCATCCTGTGTATACCATTTAGTATAGTTGAAAATAAGCTGCTGAACAATGTTATAAACAAGGTTTTTAGCATAACTTTCATCACTGAAGCCTAATGGACCTGCAAGAAGCTTGTAGATATTAACCGCACTCTTAAGAACACCGAGGTTGAAATCACCTCTTAATACCTGACCGAGTACATCCTTACCGGCATAGTCAGCTGAGTTGATTTGAAGAAGAGCAAGAGCTCTCTTAACAATCTCAGTTGATGAATAGTTTTCTCTTGTAACATGCCAGAAATTCTTGCTGGCATCACTTGAAGCTAATGATTTAAGCTGAATGTTACCTGCGTCACCAACATAACTACCATACTTAGAAAGAAGACCTGCAACACTCTCAAGTGTAAGCATTACATCATCAACGCTGTCAAGCTTAACTGTTAAGGTATATTTAATAATACCAAACGCGTTGATATTAAGATGCTTTTGAGCGGCATCCCATGTCATATAAGCTGTAACGCTGGATGGGAGATTTGCAAGAAGGTTGTAAACTGTTGGAGCAACTGTAGGAAGCATAAGGTCCGCATAGTCAAGCAATGCTGTTGCGGCTTGTTCGTCAGAAAGAATATTCCAAGCAAGGTCGTTATATTCTAACGCGTCATCTGTATACTGCTTTTCTGAACTAACAGGTGCAGCGTGAGCTGAAAATGCACATGTTAAACAAGAAGCAGCCATAAGAACAGCCATAAACAACGCAAGCAGCTTATGGGAAAACTTTTTTGCTTTCGTTTTCATTTTTTACCTCCGTAAAATTTTAAAAAATTTAAAGTGAAGTGTTAACATATTGTGCGTAATGCCCGTCGCAATCTCTGACCATCAGGCAATCTGAATTAGAATGAAGGCTCATTACAAGCCACAGCATTAAATTGGCGCAATATGTGCTTTAAACACATTATAATTATTACATACGGCCACCCGAAAGTCAATAAATTAAACTTACAATCCTCATTTTTGTAACTTTAGCCAAAAACGACCTCATTTTTTTGTCACTATGCACAATTAGTTTACGAAAATTTTACAATTTGTTAATAGTTTTAAGGAGAAAAATAAGCTTTTCACGGTGAGTAAAGCGACAATACTTTACACAATTTTTACATTTGTAAAGGGCTGAAGCTTTACATTTTGCAAAATTTTTAATGCACTTTTTCTCTGTTTTATCCGTTTTTCAGTTACTCTTAATAAAATCGACGCTTGTTAGACATAATTTCCAATTAAGTCCATTTACAAGCACTCCGTTGTCAAATTCAAAACGCAAAATATGTTAAAATTCACAATAAATTCAAAATATGTTATAAAATTATTGACTTATTAGATTTTATTTGATATAAATATATTGTATTTGTTAATACGCGTGTGGATATCCTGCGCCTAAAAAGCAGTTTTTGTGTAGAAACTGTGTAATAAACAAATACTGCTCGGCGCATAATCCAAAATGCGTTACCATACGACAAAGTTCGTAAATCATATTGTAAAGGAGAGAAAATTTATATGAGAACGAGCAAAAAAATACTCAGCTTTTTCTTAGCTGTGGTAATGGTCGTGACCACTTGTTCGGTTGGATTTACTGCATTTGCAAAAAACAGTAATGACAACCCATTGTGGAACACTTCCAGCGTTAATGCTTCATCCGCATATAAAACCGTCAACGGTTTAGCAGATGAGCTTCCGTCCCTTCTCATGGGTATAGACGCAATTTCAAAAGTAGTCTATAACAAAGGGGCAATCAGTCTTGGTACAACTTCAGACAAGTTGACTAAAGACCAGAAAGAATCAATTAAGGAGAATACGACTCTTCCTGAGATGTTGCAGGCACTTCAGCCTACGCTTATCAATGCTGTCGGCAAAATGGCTGTATCTACAAGCCAATCGGAATTTGTCACAGACATTATTGGTGAATCATCATCAAATGTAAGCAACTATGACTACCTCAACAATTTCAGTGACGACATCAATTTCTTCCAGCTTGCAGGTATGTGCCATAAGCTCATCTATGACGGTGTAAGCAACATTTCTGCAAACAAAGAAACAAAGAAAGCACTTGAAGATATTCTTTATGGTGCAGGCGATCGCAACCTTGATGGTAAAGCAATCAAAAAAATCACTGTTGACTCAACAGGTCAGCACAAGCATTATGTTAACATTAAATACAACACCAAAGGTTTGTGGTATTTAACAACATTAGTAGATTCAAATACTTCTACTAACTTTGATATTTCCGATGCTGTTGATAATATTTTGCCTGCAATTGCACAGCAATATGACGATCAAGTTGCAGATGGTAAAATCAAACCTGTTGAACTTTCTTCAATCACAGATATGTTGGACTTCAACGGTGACGGCGGACATGTAAGAATAGGCGAAACATCTATGATGGCAAGCCTTTCACAGCTTAAATCTGCAACCTACACACTCACAGAAGCTCAGCAGAAAACCGTAAATGAAGTATGCAGTTACTTAAACAACTACTATAAAGTTTTCGGTATTGATCTTAATGCCTCTGATGTTGCTGATTGTATTTACTATGCATATTCACCTCAAACAGATACTTTCACAAATATGTTTGGCGGTAACTTAGCAAGAACCATGCCTTACATTAGACTTGCTGTTGACGGCGGTGCAGATTTCAAACTCTCTGCTGATTCAGATTTCTTTAATGACCAATGGAATCCAAAAGTTACATCTCCTACCGGAGACCCATACACCATTGAATCAACCGGCATTAAAACTTTTAAAACTGTTGACGGATTATTATCACAGATTGAGCCATTCTTTACTAAAGCTCTCGGATACGACAATCTTGACACTGCAGTAAGCGAAATGCTCAGCAGAGATAGTGCATCCACAGATGCATCGTCAATATCTTCTGTAAAGGACTATATTACAAGCCTTTATATCATATTATCATACGCTTCACTTGTTGATGATGTAAATGGCGGCGGACGACAAAACGCTCCTTATGCTCAATATATTTTAAAGGGAGCATTGGTTGACTTTAAAGGACTTAAACTTGAAGATATAAATCAAGCAGTTGATAAGGATATGCCTGCGGGCTTCAACTTCTACTGGCAAGACGGAGATGAATTCTTCCTTACAGATGATGAACTTGAGCAGATGTATTCAATTTTGAACTTGGTTGCTACTCAAGATAACAATTTCCCTGAAACAATAAACGGATATTTTGCTGACGGTAGTATGAAGTTTAATGATACAGACGGTTCTAAAACTTTCATTCTTCCTAAGAATCTCAGAGATACAGCCACAATTGAATATTTTGCTACATTCTTGAAGATGTACAGCAGAAAGAATAACAACTCTGATGCACAACAGCGTAACAAGGTTATCAACTTGTTTGCAGGTAACTGGATTAGCAACAGAAGCAATAAAACAAGTGATTATATTCAAAATGCTACTCTTTTAGATACAGAAAATTCAGATCCTAACACCGGTATTTATGCATACAAGCATACCGGCAATACTTATTCAAAAGCAGATTTAAATGAATGGGTTAAATATTCATATATGTCAACTCTTACATCTTATTTTTGCTCAAAAATAAGCACTGCGTCTGACGACTTAACTTACGATAACAATTCAATCAAATGTTCTTTGGATATTAGCAAGTTTATCAATGACTATGTTAAAGAACATCTTGATACAACAGGTGTAACTCTTACAGACGCTCAAAAGCAGCCTGTTATCAACAATGCACTTGCAGCTCTTTGTGGTAACGGTGGTACACAGCTTACAAATATAGTTCTTAACTCTATTATTTCCACATATCTCGATCCGAGTTCAACAATAGGTAATATTATCAACGGTGCTCTTGACGAACTTGCTTCAACAAAAATTGACCTTGTCAAAGCAACTTACAATATTTGGGCTAACCTTATTGAATCTCCGGTTGAAACAATATTCAATCTTCTTCCGCTTGTTGTTGTTCTTGTAAATGAAGTACTTGAACCGATATTCTTCAGTGCTAAATCAGGTGAAACCAAGCAAAACAATATGCTTTATAACTTCACACATGATGGTCTTCTCTATGACTTAACCGCTGATTACGGCTCATACATCGGTATTGACACACTTGCTTGGGACCTTAATGAAATGCTTCCATTGCTTATGCATTGGCTCAAGAATGACGGTTCTTATGACAAGATGGGCGGTACATATTGGAATAACGGTGCTGAAAAGAATTTCAAAATCACCAAATATACCGATTTATCAGGCGGACTTGATAAAATTACGACAAAGAATATTACAACAAGTACTGTTATCAGCAAACCAGAATATGTTACTAAATATGAAAAGATTGTTGACAGTAAAGGCAACGAAATCACTTCTAAAGTTGTAACAGAAAAGAAGACAAAAACAGAAGTGGATGAAAACGGTACTGCAAAGACAGTTGAATATACCGAAGATGTTACATACTATACATATAATGGTGTAACAAGCAATGATATTTCAGTAGCTCTTGCAAAAGCTCCGACAAATGCTAAATTTACTGTTTACAGTAAATATGAAGCAAAAGTTCCTTACATCACAGGAATTTACATTGCCGATAAAGCACTTAGGGACGCTAAGCTCAGCGGACTTGATAAGGTTCTTAAGAAAGCATTTACAGATGATAAAGGCGTTCTTTCAGACACAAACGCTCAGCTTGCAACCGGACTTGCAGAAGTAATTAACGAACTTGCAGGATTATTTACAACAGCAGTTGACACTTATGTAAATACCCCATCACTCAGAAATCAAGTTAAGGGTAAAGATAACAACGGAAATATTGCTAACAGCGGACTTAACAACTTAATGGTTGCTATTCCACAGCTCTTCGATATTATGGAAGACCTTGGAGCAGATAAGTACGGTGTCAGCAAAAATGCATGGACATACTGCTACGACGGTAAATTTAAAACTGAAGAAATTACAGTATCGGGTAAAACCTATACCGCTGTTTCTAACACAAAGGTAACTGAATTCAAGTCATATGCTCAAAATCCTGATTCAACAAAGATTTTCGATACTTTCGTTGGTATCTTTGTAGAAGATTGGCTTGATGCAATCCTCGGTCTTGTAAACAATGTTATTGATTCAGACAACAGCGCATTTGCAAAGAACCTTCCTCTCATTACAGGTGTTCTTCAGTCAATCGGCGGATTTGGCGAAACAAGCGCACTTACAGACTTGTTTAACAGCATTTTCCAAATCACCCGTGAAAGCAAATACAGCTTTACATTTGAAAAGCAGGCAAGCGGATTTGTCGGACTTGATAAAAACAATGCTTACTTCCTTATTACTAATGTAAGCAAGCTTGTAGATGTAATTCAAAGTCTTGTTAAATCATTTAAGAAGACTGACAATACAAATAATAATACAAATAATAATACAACAACTGCTCCTACACAGGCAGTTCAAACTTCTAACTCATCAGTTGACATTTCAGCGTATAAGAGCAAAGATGTTAAGAGTGTTGACAGCACAATTGAAAAGCTTGATAAAGCATTGTCATCTCTCCTTGCTGATTCAAGAATCAATGGCTATTCAATCAACAAAACAAATAATATTATTGTCGGCGTAATTTCATTACTTTCAAATTACATCGGTGCTAACTCAGCAAATGCAGTAATAGATTTACTTAATACCTATTTATATTACCTTAACGGTGAAGATTCACGCTCAGCTGATTCTAACGGTAATGTTAACCCTAAGGATATCTACACAAATGAAGGACTTACCACAGTAGTAGTAAGAACTTATGCACTCATTGAATCACTTGTTGCAAACCTTACTGATAAGTACGCTTATTCATACACAGGTGCAAACAATGTTTCAGCTAAATACAATCTTATCAGCGAAGCAGTTAACGGACTTATTTCTCCTGACTCATTAGCTGTAAGAATTAAAGACACAGATATTAAGAATGCCAGCGGTAAACTTAAGAAGCTTGCAAGCTGGAGCGATGCTGTTAATGACAACGGAACACTCAATGTAAGTATTAACTGGGGTGTTTCAGCCGGCAACAGAGATGAGTTTATGAATGGTCTTTCAACATCACTCAGACTTCTCACATCTATTATCGGCGTACTTCTTATTGACACAGGCATTTACGAAAATGCACTTTATCCGGTTCTTAATACAATCGCAGTAAAAACAGGCATCACAGTTGATACTCCTGAAAAGTTCGCTGACAAGAGCAATCCATACCGTGATGAAGTATTTGTAGGAATTGTTAACCCAATCGTTGCATTACTTGACAAATTCTTTGAAAAACCTGTAACTACATTGTTGAACCTTGTATCGGCTATCGGTGTTATATTAGATGACACAACAGCTCCTACACTTGCTTCAACAATTGCAAACGCTGTTAAACCTATTTCAAATGAAGTTAACGGACTTGCAAAAATCCTCAGAATAAGCAATGGTACTCTTGGTGCAACATCACCTACTCTTGCTTCATTCCTTGAAAACATTGCTACTAAAACATTCGGTAAATTGGTAACAGTTAATGATAAGCAGGAAATCGGTATTGAAGTAAAGGGATACCTTCTTTCAGGTAATAATATTATACCTATTATAAATACACTTCTTGCTAAAACAGGCATTAAGCTTAATAACATTAACTGGAATGCACTCGGCAAAACAGCTTCTCCTGCTCAAACACTTCTTTATGTTCTTGATTATGTAATTGAATTCGTAAAGACAAACAATAATCTTACCACAATCATTCAGTTGATTATGGGCAACAACAAGATTAGCAAGGGAATTCAAAAGCTTATCAAGTACATCGAAACAGGTAAGCTTGACGCTATGGGACTTCTTAAAGTTATCGGCAAGCTTCTTGACTTCACTCAGTCACCGACAGAAGTTTACTGGACTTATAAGAATTACAAGGGTACATCATTAAACTTTAAGTATCCTGACGGAATTACAGCTTATGATGCAAATAACGCTGTTTCACAGCTTGACACAGCAGTTGATGCAGTTATGGCTCTTCTCGCCAACTTCGGCGTAGTTAACGCATCAAATCTTAAGAGCATTGTTAGCGGATTGGCATTTACAAACGCTAACCTCACATCTCTTGCAAAGGCACTTTACGGTGCGCTTGATACCAAGAAGATTTCACCATATCTCAATATGGTAGGCATTGCAGTATCACCAAAGGGTGTTGCTAATCTCCTTGTAGATAAGAGCTATGGCAAAACTTACACTTCAGCAGCCAACACACTTAAGAAGGCAAAGAGCTGGAAGAAAGTTAAAACAATTAACTGGGGCTTCAAGGATGGTTCGGCAAAGGCAGAGCAGGGCTTTGTCAATGCTCTTGCAGCAATCCTCCGTCCTGTAAACAGTGTTCTTGCTGTATTCCTCAATGAAGGAAAGATTGACCTCAGTAATATCAATATCAAGAAGGCTTCAACTTCATTTGATATTAAAGACAGCAACGGTAAAGTAACAAGCAAAGTTGCACTTACTTATATGCTTAAGAAAGGCGTTCTCACTCTTACCCTTAAGGATGATATGAACCCTGACTCAAAGCTTTCAACAATTAAGCTTGACCTTAACGCTCTTCATGTAGGCGTTAACGGTATTAACGGTTATGAAGGCGCAATTGTTCCTCTTCTTGATGTTCTTCAAGTAAGCAACAGCAAGATTAAAACATTTAAGCAGTATCAAAAAGATTGCAAGAAGGCTAAAGATAATGTAATTCTTGATGTTCTCAATCCTCTTATGAGCTTTGTAGATACACTTCTTGATAAGCCATTTGATACACTCACATCTGTTCTTCCAAACCTTGCATACTTTATTGATAACAACGGCATAGGCCAGTTACTCGATAATCTCCTTGCTCCTGTTACAAACATTCTTAAAACTGCTAAATCAGCAGGTGTGGATGTTGATAAGATTCTTACAATGGTACTCGGCAAGGACCTTGGCAAAGTTGTTACAAACGCACTCAAGGTTAAAGGTGTTAAGCTTAACATCAAACTTGCAAACCTTAAGTCTTGCAACATTCAAGATATTGTAGTTCCTCTTCTTAACTCATTACTTAAGAAGACCGGCATTAAACTTCCTGAATTTAAGTGGTCAACAATCGCATCACACGGTAAGGTTGTTACATCTAAATCAATGGTTAAGAATGCCGAAGGCAAGTTTACAAATAAGGAAGTAATTGCTGATAAGGGCGAAGTTCTTGTTGCAGTTCTCCGTTATATTGCAGATACTCTTGTTAAGAACTCAAAATCTATCAAATCACTTATTACTTCAATTAAAGCTATTAAGAGTAATGATATGCTCAAATCTATCATCTCAACTGTATTCACTACAATCGGCCTTGCTGATAAGGATGATATTGTTCGTGCAGTATTCTACTTCTTAACAGGCGAACCTACTAATGCATTCTGGGATTACACAGCTTATAAGACAGGTTCATATGACTTCTCTTATCCTGAAAGTGTTGATGTTGACTTCCTTAAGAATCTTCCTCCAATGCTTGACGGACTTGTAGGCGGTTTGGTTGACGGCGGTCTTACCAAGTTAATCGGCGGCCTTATCTTCAAGGATGACATTATTAACTCACTTCTTACCGGACTTTACGGTGCAGTTGAAGGTGTTAAGGTTGGCGACGGTTCACTCGTTTCTCTCCTTGCACAAACTAACATTGACTTCTCAACAAGCAATGTTGCTAAACTTCTTACAGATGAATCTTACGGTCAAACTTATGCTGCAAATGCAAGCGTAATCGCAAAGGCAGGTTCATGGTCAAAGGTTAACACAGCATCACTTAAGTGGGGTGTTAAGGATGCAGATACATTCTTCCACGCACTTGTTGCAGTTCTCCGTCCTATCTACGGTGTACTCGATGTACTTCTTAATGATGCATCACTCGGAATCTTTGACATAGTAAGAATTCCTGGTTCAAACGGTTATACATCATCAATCGTTCCTCTTATGGAAGCATTCTCAATGTATAACATCAAAACTCAGTATCAATACAGAGAAGATATAAACGAAGCTTACGATAATATTCTTCTTGATATTATCAATCCTCTTTGGGATAAGGTTGAGGATATACTTAATGCTCCTCTTGAAACATTGTTTGCAATGCTTCCAAACCTTGCACTCTTCATTGGTAATGACGGACTTTGCCAGATTCTTGACAACCTCCTCACTCCTATTTCAGCTCTTGTTGATGCTATCAAACCAATAGTTGATCTTAATACTCTCTTACCTGCACTTCTTAAGGCACTTAAAGTTGACCTTAATTCAATTCTCGGTAAGATTGGTGTTACAAACTTCTCTCTTGACATCTATGACCTTAATGCAACACTTAAGCCACTCCTTGGCGGTGACGCTATTATTCCTCTTGTAAATAATATCCTTGGTCTTATTAAGATTAAGGGCGCACCACTCGGAATTAAGCTTAATGATGTAGATTGGTTGAAGCTTGCAAGCCACGGTAAAGTAATTACAGACACTTCACAGGCTGCTACATACGGTGCAAGAATTTATGTTGAAGGTGATTCATCAGAAACACTCATTGCAGTACTCGGCTACTTAATCGAAACTGTTAACACAGGCGATAACTTCAAGAACATAAGTGATCTTATCACAGGTCTTGTAGGCGGTAACGAAACTGTATCCGGAGTTGTTAATCAGGTTCTTCCTGTTCTTAAGGGTGATACTGATACAGTTATTGCTTCTCTTGTAGACCTTCTTCAGACAATGGCATAAACATAAAGTTTTAGCCGAAATAAAAATTAGGGGCAACTCCTTTTGGAGTTGCCCTTTATTTTTTTATATTTATATTATCTTTTTATATTTATAAATAAAAAATCTTGTATTACCATTAAAAATAAGATATAATATCAAATGAATTATATCTTTTACTTGGTGGTGATGTTATGCTTCTCGGCAAGGCAGCCAAAGGAAGAGTTGTTAAACCTATAAATTCTGTTGACGAAAGCGGTTATGTTTATCCCTTAAATGTAGTTGAAATTAACGGACATAAAAACCAATATGCTTTTGTAATGGGAGTAACTCACACAGTATGCAATTTTGACGGTAGAATTATTGCAGCACTCATTCCTAAAGACTCTGAGAACAAAAATTTAAAAACTATGTGGATTATGGCGTCACGCAGTTCACGCTATATAAATCAAGACATTTTACAGGTTATTGATGTTGAAAACGATTTTCCGCAATATAACCTCGTTTGCTACTATGAATCAAGTGCCGGCGCAGTTGTATATAGGTCAATTAAAGGAAAGCTTCGTTATCTTCTTATTAAAAACAAACGCTCGGCAAATTGGGGATTTCCTAAAGGCCATCTTGAAATGGGCGAAACAAAATATGATGCAGCAAAAAGAGAAGTGCTTGAAGAAACAGGGCTTCATATCCGTATTCAACTTGGATATGAAGGAATATCAAAATACAAGCTCAGAAATAATGTTGATAAAAAAGTTTCAATCTTTGTTGCAACTACCGATGATATGCGAACCATAGTTCAGGAAGAAGAAATTGATGACTTTATGTGGCTTGCTTATGACCAGGCAATTGGATTTTTATCATTTGAAAATGATAAAAAAATATTGCGTGAAGCAGTTGATTTCTTACTTAAAAACAATCTTATTGTTACAAAAGATATTCCTCTGCCGCAAGATGTTCAAAAAGAAATGGAAATAAAAGAGAAACTCAGGCAGGAAAGAATAGCACAAATGGAAAGGCAAAAGCAATTTAACCCGCCACAGAAAAGCAAGCAACAAATAAGATATGAAAATTATAAGAAAAAGCAAAAACAAAAATATAAAGAAAATCTAAAAAAAGCAAATAATAAAACCACAAATCTAAAGGAGAAATAATTTATGGTTCAAGAACTTTGTAGAAATTTGCAGGAATTTTTAACCGCTCACGGAATACCTGATTGGCTTGTTGTATTTATAATTTCACTCTGCCCTATATTAGAATGCAGACTCGGTATGTTCACAGCAATCGTGCTGTTGCAGATGAACCCATTTGTTGGCTTTATTATCAGCTTTTTAGGTAATATATTGCCTATTCCTTTTATACTTCTTTTAATAAATTGGATTTTTGACTTATTAAAAAAAGTTCCGGGCATAAATAAATTCGTTTATTGGCTTGAAGATAAAACATTAAAAAAGAGAGATAAAATTGATAAATACGGTATTTGGGGGCTTCTTATTTTTGTGGCAATTCCGCTTCCGGGTACAGGCGGATGGACCGGCGCACTTCTTGCTTCCCTCCTCCATCTTGATAAGAAAAAGAGTTTTGTTGTAATTTCACTCGGTGTGTTCATTGCAGGCCTTATTATTACGCTATTAAGCCTTGTAGTAGGTAATGCAGTATTTAACTGATATGGATAAGGAATATAAAGCACTTATCAACCTTTGCAAAAATTATATTAACAATAACGCCTTTATTTTCGATACAAGCGTTGATTACAAAAAAATTTACAGATATGCAAAGGTTCATAACCTTTTGGGAATTGTTAACTTTGCAGTTGCCAATGCTGAAAATAAAAATGATATATCGCCAAAATTTAAAAATGCGGTTGAAAACAGCTTTTTTGATTTGATATACCTTGCAAACCTACAATCAAATATGCTCAAAGAAGTGAAAACGCTTCTCAAAGCTTCTGAGGTGCCGTATATCGTGTTTAAAGGCGCAGTGCTTAAACAGAGCTACCCTGTGCCTGAAAGTCGCGTTATGGGCGATATAGACATACTTATTAAAGAATGTGACCGAAACAAAGTGAAAAAACTTCTCACATCAAATGGTTTTGACTGCATTAAGCAAAATGGGCCGGTATATAACTATGTAAAAAACAATGTTTTGTTTGAAATTCACACAAAGCTTATAAACCATTATGATGAAGAGCCTTTTTGCAATGCATTTGATTATGCTGTATTTGACGGATTTGAGGGAACATTTGATAATAATTTTCACTTTGCATATCTAATTGCACATACAGCACACCATTTCAAATTTTACGGTGCGGGAATTAAGCTTATTGTTGACCTTGCAATTATGCTTAAAAATTCAAACATTGATTTAGTACGGGTTTTTGAATATTTAAAACCCGTAGGCCTTGAAACATTCGGCAAAACAATGCTTAATGTTTGCAACAATTTTTTTGGGTACGGTGTCAATTACAATATTGATACAAAAGAAGTTGAAGAATATCTTTGCAACTGCGGTGCATTTGGCAATGATAATGAAAATAACGGTATTGCCATTGCAAGAAAAGAGCTTGAAAAAGGAAGAAAAGCTTCATCTTTTATGACAAAGCTTCGCCTGCTCTTTCCGCCGTATAAAAAACTTAAGGATATTGATTATATAAAATTTATTAACGGTAGGCCTTGGCTTATTTTGTACGCTTGGGTGTATCGAATTATTTATAATTTTAAACACAAAAAAGAATTTATGCTAAATGCAGTAAATTCGCTTGATGATGAAAAGACGTATATTTTAGCTCAAAAGGAGCTTGAGATGTTTAAGGAGATAGGTTTAGAATGAAGTACATTGCTATAATTTTAATTGCTGTTTTGTTGGTATTACTTGTTTTATTCGTTTCTTGGTTTTTGAATATGAAAGCTAACGGTAAATGTCCGATATGTGCTTTAAAGAAAGTATTTATTCCGACTTCGCTCACCATTGACATCAGCGAAGAGGAGGATTATTCAAACGAGGTTGCAAAAACGCCGCCGATGGGATGGTCAAGCTGGAATACATTCAGAAATAATATTGATCAAGATATAATTATGCAAACAGCCCATGCCATGAAAGACAGCGGCCTTGCAAACGCAGGATATGAATTTATTAACCTTGATGATTGCTGGCAAAGCTCTCTTCGTGACAGCGACGGTAAATTGCAGGGTGACCTCGGCACTTTCAGCCGCGGTATACCTAATCTTATTAAAGATATTAACTCGCTCGGCTTAAAGGTAGGGCTTTATTCATCAAACGGTACACTCACCTGTGAGGATTTGCCTGCATCACTCGGCAATGAAAGGCTTGATGCCAAAACGCTTGCATCTTGGGGATGTGAATTTTTCAAATATGATTTTTGCCACCATGACAGAATAAGCGGTGACTGCCCGGCGATTGAACATATAGAAATTACAAAGCAAAAAAGTGCATTTGAGCTTGATTTAAGGCCGGAGGACGCGCAGTTTACCGGCAGAGCAAAGATTATTAAAATGCCTGATGTGCCAAGCAAAAAGGCTATCGGATTTATTAGCCACGGTTCAGGCTCGGCAAGCTTTGATTTTGATGTTGATGCAAAGGGCGAATATGTATTAACCTTTGTTTTCCATAAATCAAGAGCAAAGAAAAAGCAGTATATGCAAATTGATATTAACGGCAAAATGCATGAACTTTTCTTCCCTGAAACAAAAGGTTTCAGCCCTTTGGGAAGGCAGCAAATTGTGGTTGAACTTGCAAGCGGCACAAACCATATGACAATCAAAAACCCTATTGTAACTAATATTGATTCATCTTTTGTTCAATATAAGCGTATGGGTGACGCACTTAAAGAAGCAACGCAAATGTGGGCAAAAGTTACAAGAACACCAGAAAAACCTATAACATTTTCAATATGCGAATGGGGTACTGCACGCCCATACATTTGGGGCGCAAAGGCAGGTTCAATGTGGCGCACAACGCCTGATATTATGCCTAAATGGAGCAGCATTGTTTGGATATATAACCGTACATTAAAGCTTTACAAATATGCGGGTGCAGGCCACTGGAATGACCCTGATATGCTGGAAGTTGGCAACGGAAATCTTGACGATAATGAAAACAGAGCGCATTTTTCACTTTGGTGTATGCTTGCCGCTCCGCTTATGCTCGGCAATGATATTAGGCAATTTGTAACAAACGGTATGCCTGATAAAGAAAATAACACGCTCAAAATAGTTACAAACAAGCATATGATTGCAGTTGACCAAGACGCTCTCGGCAAACCGGCAAAAAGGATTAAAAAAGAAAGCGGAATTGATATTATTGCAAGGCCGCTTGCAAACGGTGATGTTGCACTGTGCTTGTTTAACACAAAATCTTCCACAAAAAGCGTAAGCTTCAAGCTTGATGAACTTGTTAAAGACAAGTATTTGGGTATTGAAGAAGTACCGACAGGATATGAACTGCACGACTTGTGGACTGACGAGCGCACAACCGGAACTACTATTTCGGCATCTATACCTAAACATTCAACGGTAGTTTACAGAATCAAACCGGTAAATGAATAATATATATGATAGACCTTGAGAAAGTGAGATAAATTTTGTATTTTGTGAGTGGGAGCTGTACGAGGGTACTGCCCCCGAGCAAAAGACAAAAAGCGCAAAAAATAGCTTGGACTCGATGTCCAAGCTATTTTTCAATCCCTCCGAGTGCAACAAGTTGCACCCACCGTCTCACCTGTCGGTTCGGTC
>JABLTM010054190.1_pt1 | contig 25402 bp, 16 predicted proteins | sample 7160121 | NCBI WGS metagenome assembly JABLTM01 (sample SAMN14651224, study PRJNA627086) | human gut metagenome | isolation source: feces | host: Homo sapiens
ATTCCTTCCACAGAGTCCTCTCAGGTGGTGAGGATGGGCAGCCGGTTCGTCCTGTGGCGTATTTATGATTTTCTGATATTCAGCGTTATATTTTTCAATCAGCGACAGATACAAATCATTGCCAAAATGATGTCTTAGGAACATCAGCGTCATAAACTCATTCAGCGACTCTTTAATAAAATACGCTCCGGGCTGTCCGTCTCGAATGAGCAGTGTCCATTCGCCAAGCCATCTGTGGCCTATCTCGTGCACAAGCGGATAGATGTCGGGGTATGTTGAGAATTTCTCCTGTGAGGCCGAGATAAACCCTATGTTGTATCTGTTGCTGAAGCCTTTTCCGTTATGAAACACGAAAGCGGGATATTGTGTTATTCCCCTTTGCAGGCATAAATATTCATCGCCATATATTTTGCCGAAATATGATATGCTTGCACGGGCAAGTTCGAGCAGCTCGTCGTATCGCCTTTTGCTGCATTGCATGCCTGCAATCTGATATATGTCCATGTCGTAAGGTTCGCCGGCCGTTGTGCGGATGTATGCATCTTTCTGTAATAACGCGAGCGATAACGACTGTTGCAGCATGCCATTAATCCGGCAGCAGTACTTGCCGCTGCCGGTTTGTTTAAGGGGATAAGAGCATAAGGGAAAGATTGAGTCAGGCAACTCCAAGTTTAATGTGATGTCTGCATAGCAGTCTGGCAGGTAAGGATAATAATGCTCGTTGAAGCTTGTCTCCCACAACTCTGCCGTTCCGCCTCCATAGATAAAGAAAGCCGAGAGGTTTGTGTAGTTGTAGTTCATCTTTACACCAATGTTTCGGCCTTGAATCTTTTTGAACACAAGTTTCCTTGCATCAGGCTGATAGCTGTATTTCAGTGAGGATGTGTTTGTCTGAATGGTAAGGTTTTCAACAGAAAGCTTGCCGTCGCCGCCGAAATTCATTACAATACTGTCTGATTTCTGAAAATCTATAACGAATGAACAGCTGACGTGCATGTTGGCCTCGTCCTGATTTATTTTGCTTATGTTCAAGACATAATCGCCAATATGCTGTGCCCGGCACGCCAAAACAGAAAGGAAAAAGCAGACCGAAAGCAATAAAACCTTATTGTTCATATCCCTATTCTTGTTTATTTCTATTCAATATCGCTTTTCAAAACAGAATAATAAAGCTGTTCAGTCGCCGTCTTCAAGCTGAAAAATGTCGTTCACCGTCTTGCCGAAATATGCAGCAATCTTCAGTGCCAGCAATGTTGAAGGCACATATCTGCCCGATTCTATAGAGTTTATTGTCTGACGGCTGACTCCTATCGCCACGGCCAAATCCTGTTGGGTTATATCTTTTATGGCGCGTTCTACCTTTATTGTATTTTTCATTTTTGTTTTTAAGCTATTTAAGTTGATGAATTTCGTAACGGAACTTTATGATAAAGACAATCAGCAATACATAAAGAGTGGCCCAAAGACTGTAGGCATAGGCAATGTTGAAAAAGAACAAAGTTTCTACAACAAACAAGACAGACGTAAACCAAAGTGAGAAAAACACTGATTTGAGTCTTATCTGCATTATCATTTCGTCTTCGGTCTTTTCCTTGCTCATGGCGATAAACAGCAGCGAAATGAAAATGCCGAGCATCCATATCTCCATATACATATCCTCGGAAGGTAGTATTCCGAACCATGCGTTTTCACCAATGATTTCATTAACAATATATGGCATGGGTACCTTAATTTTAGGTGCAGCTCCCGCTAAGTCTATGCCAAACATTATTAAAAACAATACCATAAGACAAAGGCCAGTCTTAGCATAGCAATGAGGCAACAAAAAATACTTCTTCATAATCGTAAAATTTTAAGGTTATTCATTCAGATGCTTCAAATATATGAGTATTATTCTCATCGCAAAGATAGCCAAACTTTCCATAAAGACAAGTATGCTTTACATTAAATCGTGTTAATTTTACATTTTTGCTTACTCAAACTATACGCCCGACAATATTCAACGATTGAACTGAACATCATAAGATATGTTGACCTGGCTGTTTTAAAATAATATAATTGAAAAGGCAAGACAGCATAATACGGGAAATTTGATTAACTTTGCACATGGCAGACGCCGCACCTTAAGGCAAAGCCGCATCACACAGACTGCCGACAAAAGGCGCAGCAACATAAGACATTAAATATTAAGAATATATGAAGACAATAAACACAAGGCGTAGCATACGCAAATATTCAGACAAGGAAGTAAGTGAAGAACTGCTCAGCCGCCTGCTGACAGAGGCTGCACGCACGCAGACTATGGGCAACATGCAGCTCTACAGCGTGGTGGTTACACGCTCTGACGAGATGAAGGCCAAGCTTGCCCCGGCTCATTTCAACCAGCCCATGGTTACTCAGGCTCCCGTGGTGCTCACGATATGTGCCGACTTCAACCGCGCAAGCACATGGTGCCGCTGCCGCAAGGCCGAGCCGGGATACGACAATTTTCTGTCGTTCATCAACGCAGCATCAGACGCACTGCTCTACACACAGACCTTCTGCAACCTTGCAGAGGAAGAAGGACTCGGCCTGTGCTATCTTGGCACAACCGTATATATGCCGCAGATGATTATCGACGTGCTCGGTCTGCCAAAGCTCGTCATGCCTGTGGCTACGATAACACTGGGCTGGCCCGACGAAAATCCGCCGCTCACCGACCGTCTGCCGCTCAACTCGTTTGTACACAGCGAGACATACCACGACTATACTCCTGCCGACATCGACAAGTATTATGCCGAAAAAGAGGCGCTCGAGGAGAATCGCGAGTTCGTAAAGATAAACAACAAGGAAACTCTCGCACAGATATTCACCGACATACGCTACACCAAGAAAGACAACGAGGCCATGTCGGCTGGTATGATGGAGGCTCTTAAACGTCAGGGCTTCATCGGATAAGACATTTTTTGCCGGCCTTGCAGGTCGGAGCAGAGTGAGGTATGGCACGTCTGTAACGTCAGATGCCGTCTCTCTGCGTTTAGCAAAATACATTATACTGCCCATGATACGCCTGGCAATTCCATGTGTGTCATGGGCTTTTATGATAATCTTGAGAGATATTGCCGCAAAACCGCGCGGCCTTTGCAGCCGCCCCAAACAGGTATAATTTAGCAGTATGAAGGTAGGGTCGGCAGCCAAAATATTAAATTCATGCTGTTGAAATATCTTGAAACTTCGGATTAGCAGTTATAAATCATTTGTTTTCGATAAAAAACTCGGCCACTTTTGCATCAAAAGTGGCCGAGTTTTGACCCGTAAACGATAGGTTAATGATTTGAAACCAATGCGTCTTGTTTTGCTTACAGTCAGCGCGGAAATTGCACTTGTTTTGAACGTTTGTTAATGTTAGGTGCCTGTTTCTCTTATGATTTTTTGCCCCTTTAAAATTATCCGCCTTTTGATGCCTTTAAACCGAGCCCTGTCATTAGGCACATTGGGCTGACCATTACAAGAATATTGATGCGTTCGGTCGTGATTTTGTTTTATATTGAATGGATTTTCGTTAGCCTTTTTTGCAGGCATGGGAGCAATGTCAATAAAAAAACAGCGACAGCAGAAAACGGCTATCCTGCCTGACGGAAATGACCAATTTGGATAAAGACCCGCTTAACTTTTGCCAATTTAATGCTAAACAGTCAGTACGTCATGCCTTTGTTTGGCTGTATGAAACTAAAAGACTATATTTGCAGATGATAAAGACACGAAATATACAATAATGACAGGAAGCCATCGAGACAATGCAAGCAAAGGAACTGCATGGCCCTGTCTTTGAATGAATGCTGAACGTTGCAAAAACAGCTCATAGCAAGATGCTGCCTGCGGGCATTAAACCATAAATGAGCGAACAATATTGAGACAAGAAATTATTAGTTACAAATAATCCTAAAGTATCAACATACTGACAATCCATGATGAAAATAAAACAATTTTTCGCCAAGAAAGAATTAAAGTTGCGCAAAAAACGCCTGATTCTGATGTCCTGTTGCATCGTAGCCGTAATAGCAGGATACGTTATCCTAACATGGCCTAAGAAAAAGGCACCTGAGATACCCGTCGTTTCTGTAGAGAAAGTCGGCGTGGAAGACGTCAAGATTTACGGCGACTATGTGGGCCGCATACGTGCACATCAGTTTGTAGAGGTGCGCGCCAGGGTGGAAGGCTTTCTTGAAAGAATGGCTTTCGCAGAAGGAACATACGTGAAAAAAGACCAGATACTCTTCGTGATCGACCAGCGCCAGTATAAGGCAAAGGTAGACAAGGCACGCGCACAGCTGCGCAAGGACTCGGCCCTGGTGCTGAAGACCAGACGCGACCTTGAGCGCATACGCCCCTTGTTTGAGCAGAACGCTGCCAGCCGCCTTGACCTTGACAACGCCACGGCGGCGTATGAGACGGCCGTTGCAAGCATGGGCATGAGCCGTGCCGACCTTGTTCAGGCAGAGCAGGAGCTGAGCTACACCTACGTGCGCTCGCCGATATCAGGATATATCAGCGAGAGACTTGTAGACCTTGGCACACTTGTCGGCACGGGCGGCAAGTCGCTGCTTGCCACCGTTGTGAAGAGCGACACCGTGCTGATAGACTTCAGCATGACCGCGCTCGACTATCTTAAGAGCAAGGAGAGAAACATTAACCTCGGACAGCGCGACTCGTCGCGCTCATGGCAGCCGTATGTAACAATAACGCTGCCCGACAACAGCACATATCCATATAAGGGACTCGTCGACTTTGCCGAACCGCAGGTAAGTCCGAAGACTGGAACATTCTCTGTACGTGCAGAGATGCCCAACCCTGACCACGTGCTGCTTCCGGGACAGTTTACGAAAGTGCATGCATTGCTCGATGTCCGCGAAAACGCAACTGTTGTGCCGCAGAAGGCACTCATCATAGAGAAGGGTGGAGCCTATGTCTTCGTAATGAGGCGCGACTCTACTGCCGAACGCCGCTTTATCGAGCTTGGTCCTGAGTTCGGCAACAAGGTTGTGGTGGAGAGAGGACTCGCCCCGGGCGAAACTATAATCAGCGAGGGATACCACAAGCTTACCCCAGGAATGAAAGTACGCGTAGCCAACAGAAAGAAGACTGCGGTCCGTCCGCAAGCGAAAACCAATTAAAATAAAAGCTTCCGAATAGATGAAAGTAAACTTCTTCATAGACAGACCGGTCTTTTCGATAGTAATATCAGTCCTCATAGTCATTGTTGGACTTATCGGACTGACAATGCTGCCCATAGACCAGTATCCGCAAATAACGCCTCCGGTGGTAAAGATCAGCGCTTCCTATCCGGGAGCCAGCGCGCTCACGGTGTCGCAGGCTGTGGCCACGCCTATAGAACAGGAGCTGAACGGAACTCCGGGCATGATTTACATGGAGTCAAACAGCTCCAATTCAGGTTCGTTCTCGGCGACAGTTACGTTTGACATTTCTGCCGACCCCGACCTGTCGGCTGTGGAAATCCAGAACCGCATAAAACTGGCAGAGTCGCGTCTGCCGGCCGAGGTTGTGCAGAACGGCATCGAGATAGAAAAGCAGGCAGCAAGCCAGCTGATGACTATCTGTCTGACATCAAACGATGAAAAGTTTGACGAAATATATCTCAGCAACTTTGCCACACTCAACGTGGTCGACCTGTTGAGGCGAATACCGGGAGTGGGGCGCGTGTCTAACGTGGGCAGCCGCTACTATGCCATGCAGATATGGCTTGACCCCGCGCGACTGGCAAGCTTCGGCCTTACGGTGCAGGACGTGCAGAACGCCCTGAAAGACCAGAACCGCGAGTCGGCGGCCGGCGTATTGGGCCAGCAGCCCGTAAAGGGACTCGACTTCACGATACCCATCACGGCACAAGGACGTCTGTCTTCTGTTGGCCAGTTTGAGGAAATCGTACTGAGAGCCAATGCCGACGGTTCGTTCATACGCCTGAGAGACGTTGCCCGCGTTTCTCTCGAAGCGCAGTCGTACAATACCGAAAGTGGGATAAACGGCGGCAATGCTGCCGTGCTCGGCATATACATGCTCCCCGGTGCAAACGCGATGGAAGTGGCAGAGAATGTGAAGAAGGCAATGGAGGAGATAAGCCACAACTTCCCTGAGGGCGTAAAATACGAGATACCGTTCGATATGACGACATACATATCGGAGTCGATCCACGAGGTGTACAAGACTCTGTTTGAAGCACTTGTACTCGTTATCGTCGTCGTGTTCCTCTTCCTTCAGAGCTGGCGTGCCACACTCATCCCGCTTGTGGCCGTGCCGATATCACTGATAGGAACGTTCGGCTTCATGTTGATTCTGGGCTTCTCGCTCAACATGCTCACCCTGCTTGGCCTTGTGCTTGCCATAGGCCTTGTGGTAGACGATGCCATTGTAGTCGTGGAGAACGTGGAGCGCATAATGGAAGAGGAGCATCTCAGTCCGTATGAAGCCACCAAGAAGGCCATGAACGGACTTACGGGAGCGCTTGTTGCCACGTCGCTTGTCCTGGCAGCCGTGTTCGTGCCGGTTAGTTTCCTGTCGGGCATAACAGGACAGCTGTACCGCCAGTTCAGTGTAACGATCGTAATCTCTGTGCTGCTTTCTACGGTAGTGGCGCTCACGCTCAGCCCTGTGATGTGTTCTCTGATACTCAAGCCCACGGACAAAAACAAGCCTAAGAACAAGGTGTTTACGGCTATCAACAGGTGGCTCGACCTGGGCAACAACAAATATTTAGCCGGAATATCAAGAATAATCAAGAATCCCCGTCGCGTTGGCGTAGGGTTCTGCATGATTCTGATTGCCATATTCATATTCAATAAGCTTACGCCTACCAGCTTCCTGCCGTCGGAAGACCAGGGATACTTCACCGTGGAACTGGAAATGCCTGAAGGAACAACCCTCGAACGCACACGTGCCGTAACCGAAAGGGCGGTTAGCTTCCTGATGAAGAATCCTGCTGTGGAGTATGTGCAGAACGTAACAGGATCGAGCCCGCGCGTGGGAACAAGCCAGACAAGGGCACAGCTCACCGTTATATTGAAAGAATGGAAAGAGCGTGACGATAATACAATAGAGGACATTATGGCCGGCGTGGGCCGTGAACTGTCGGAATATCCCGAGTGTAAGTTTTATCTGTCTACTCCTCCTGTAATTCCTGGTCTTGGTACGTCGGGAGGATTCGAGATGCAGCTCGAAGCTCACGGCGACGCAACTTATGACGACCTGGTGAACGCTGCCGACACGCTGATGCACTATGCCTCAATGCGTAAGGAACTGTCAGGTCTGTCGTCATCGCTGCAGGCAGAAATTCCGCAACTTTACTTTGACGTTGACAGAGACAAGGTGAAGATGCTCGGTGTGCCTATGGCCGACGTGTTCTCAACAATGAAAGCCTACACGGGATCGGTGTATGTCAACGACTTCAACATGTTCAACCGCATTTACCGAGTGTACATACAGGCTGAAGCCCCATACAGAGAGCACCGCGACAACATAAGTCTCTACTTCGTCCGCGGCTCAAACGGCGACATGATTCCGCTGACTGCGCTGGGCAACACCGAATATACCACTGGCCCCGGCAGCATAAAGCGCTTTAACATGTTCAACACGGCAATAATACGAGGCACGGCCGCACAGGGCTACAGTTCAGGACAGGCCATGGAGATAATGGAAGAACTTGTCATGGAGCATCTGCCCGACAATATCGGACTGGAGTGGAGCGGACTGTCATATCAGGAGAAACAGGCCGGAGGACAGACCGGAATAATACTCTCGCTGGTATTCATTTTCGTCTTCTTGTTCCTCGCCGCACTGTATGAAAGCTGGAGCATACCTATTGCGGTGCTGCTCTCGCTGCCTGTGGCTGCATTGGGAGCCTACATCGGAATTGCAGTCTGCGGACTTGAAAACGACACATACTTCCAGATCGGACTTGTGATGCTTATGGGACTTGCGGCTAAGAATGCCATACTTATTGTGGAGTTTGCCAAGGATGAAACCGACGCGGGCGTCAATGTCCTAAAAGCCACGCTGCACGCAGCTAGACTGCGCTTCCGCCCGATACTTATGACCTCGTTCGCATTCATATTGGGCATACTCCCTATGGTGCTTGCCTCAGGACCGGGATCTGCCAGCCGAAAGGCTATCGGTACGGGTGTGTTCTTCGGAATGCTGGCTGCCGTATTCATAGGAATACAGCTCATTCCATTCTTCTTCATTACAATATATAAAGCCAAAAACAGATTGCAGGCTAAGAAAGGGAACAAGGAACAAAAAGCGATAGCACAGCAACAATAAATTATGAGACACGGATTAAAGTACATAATACATGCGCTGATATTAACGGCAGCAATAAGTCTGTCTGCTTGTCAGATAGGCAGAAAATACACACGTCCGAATATAGAACTGCCGGCAGCACTGACTGATGAAGATAACACAGACTCGACATCCATGGCCGACATCTCGTGGAAAGAGGTTTACACGGATACAATCCTGCAAAGCCTCATATCCAAATCTCTTGTCTACAACAAGGATATGCAGATGGCGGCAGCCAGGATAAAAGAGCTGGCAGAGATGAAGCGTATAAACTATGCTAATATGTTTCCTGCGTTCGGGGCTAAGATCTACGCCGAGAAGGAAAGAGAGCACCACGGCAACAGTAACCAGTTTGACCTGAAGGCAGCAATGTCATGGGAACTCGACTTCTGGGGAAAACTGCGCTGGGCACATGATGAAAGCATTGCCGAACTCATGGCCTCTGTAGAAAACCGGCGCGCACTGCAGATTAGCCTCATTGCGCAGGTGGCACAGACATATTATGAACTTGTGGCACTCGACAACGAACTGTCAATCGTACATCAGACCGTAACGGCACGCCGGGAAAGCGAACATCTTGCGCGCATACGATATGAAGGCGGACTGACGTCTGAGGTTACATACCGACAGGCTCAGGTGGAATTGTCAAGGACGGAGACACTCGTGCCCGACCTTGAACTGCAGATAACCACAAAGGAAAACGAACTGGCATTGCTGACGGGCGAATATCCGCACCGCATAGAGCGCTCGACGCTGCCTCAGGAGGTTATCTTCCCTGACAGTCTGCCTGTAGGATTGCCTTCATCGCTGCTGGAACGGCGTCCTGACGTGCGCGAAGCCGAGCAGCAGCTTATTGCGGCAAACGCAAAAGTGGGCGTTGCATACACAAGCATGTTCCCGAACATAACGCTGACAGGATATCTCGGAACTGAAAGCGACGACCTGAAAGGAGTGTTAAGCTCGCCTTACCACTTCTTGAGTGCCAACCTGCTTCAGCCGATTTTTGCCATGGGCAAGAACAAGGCTCGCCACAGAGCAGCAAAAGCTGCATATGAGCGTGCTACTTATGCATACGAAAAAGCTGTTCTGACGGCTTTCAAGGATGCATATAATGCCATAGCCAACTTTAATAAGGTGAAGGAAATATACAAGACACGCTACGACCTGGAGAACTCGTCGAAGACGGCATTGTCGCTTGCTCTTGTCCAATATGTAAACGGAGCCATCGGCTATATGGACTTGCTTGATGCCCAGCGTACTTACCTCGATGCTCAGATCGGACTCAGCAATGCCCTGTTGGACAGTCAGCTGGCAAAGGTGAACCTGTATAAGGCTTTGGGCGGCGGATGGTAAGGATATGTGTCTGAACACATGGCAGGCACAGACAGGAATGTCTTGGTTGCCGACTTCATAAAAAACACAGCGGGCGGACAGTCATTATCGACTGTCCGCCCGCTGTGTTAATATCCACATAAATGAAACAGAAGTTCCGTTCTTATCCGTTAAGCCTATGCTAAATCTTTCCCTTGTAAGTGCGGAACACCAGATAGCGGCCGTCGGCACAGAACTTTACGCTGTTGCCTGTGGCCTCGTTGAGAGTGCCCTGCCACCAGCTGCCGTATGCGTAAGAGTTCCATTTCAGTCCGCTGCTTTCTATCCTGCTGCAAGAAAAGTTGAATATGCTGACCTGCTGACCGGCGAAGGTCTCAAACTCAGCATCGCCTTCGGCAGCGACAAAGTAGCCGTGGTCGGTTAGCATCACCGCGTCTATGCCCATTTCGTTCCTGTAGCGTTCTATCAGACTGATGTTGCCCAATGTGTGGTCTTCTCTCTTTCCCGTTGCTCCCACGTATGCAATACTTCTGAAACCCATGCTTAGGCAGTGGCGTGTGGCTTTGGTCTGGTCGTTGTCGTCCTGTTCATCTATGATGTGAAGTATGTCGCGGTATTTCTCCTTGAACACTTCGTCCAGTGAGTCGCCGTCGCCTACTATCGCATCGGGCACGAAGCCGCGTGAGATATAGCAGGCAGCCGCACCGTCGCAGCAGCATACATAACGTGCATTACTTATGGCTGCAAGCGGAATTTCGGCAGTGGGAAAGTCGCCGTTGCCGATAATCACGGCATCAGGGGCGAAGGATGTTGTTATCAGAAGGTTCTGCATTGCTGTTTCTTTTGAATGGGAGTTATGGGAAAAATGGGATGGATGAGACAAATATGGGGTAGGGTGATGCTGCCTGAACTTATGCCGGCTGTGACTGCTGCTGCATCATCCGCTTCCACTTAAAGTAGCCCATTACGGCTATTACTACATAAAGAGCGTAGAGCGAAGCCTTGAAGGGTATGCCCTTGCCGATGTAGAGATATGCGCACACGGCATCAACGGCAATCCAGAAGAGCCATTGCTCGATGTATTTTCTTGACAAAGCCCACAGGCCTACAAAGCTCAGGGCATTGGTAAAGGCGTCGGTAACGGGCACGGTGCTGTTGGTATAGGTTACTAACACCCACCATGTCAATGCCCATGCTGCGAAGAAAAACAACGTTACGGGCAGGATTAATGAGCGCCTGAAATGAGTGATAGGCATATCTTCGCCTTCTTTCTGACCCTTCTTGCGCCCGAATTTCCATACCGCATAGCCGTAGATTGCTGCAACGGTGTAGTAGACAGCCATGCCTGCGTCGCCATACAGTCCGTGAGTCCAGTAGAGCCACACGTCGAGAGCCGGCATGACTATGCCTACAATCCAAAGGGCTATGCTGGCCTTGTATTCGAGCCAGATGTATATAAGGCCCAACACCGTTGTTACGATGTCGAGCCAATATTGTGACATAAACTGATTGAAGTCCATCTTGCAGCTGCTGTTGTTAGAACGTCAGGCTGAGATGAGCCATAAAGTTTATCGGGGCCTGTGCGGCATATCCCGTTTCATATTCGTCGTCTTCAGTGTAGGCTATTACCTTGCCGTCTGCATTCTTCTTGTAGCCCGGGGCAGACCATCCGTTGTTCATGTATTTCTCGCTGAACAGATTGTATACAGTGCAGCCGAGTGTTATGCTCTTCAGACCTTTCAGCTTGAATGTATATGAAAGGTCAAGATTGGTTACAAAGTAGCTGTCAATCATCATGCTGACCTCGTTGCCTCCGTTCTCGTTCTCGCTGATGTAGCTCTTTATGCCGGTGTTGGTGAGATACTGCTCACCGATATACTGACTCTGGAGCGATGCGCTAAGTCCTTTCCAGTTGAACGTAAAGATGTTGTTGAAGATGAAGTCGGGCGAGAATGACAGTGGTGTGTCGCCGAGCGTTACGCTTTCGCCCGTGTCGCTCAGTGTTATGTGCCAGTCCTTGGCTCTGTTGCGGCTCCATGTTGCGTTGGCGTCCCAGCGCAGCCAGTCGACAGGTTGCCATGCAGCCTGCAGCTCAACGCCCATACGGTAGCTCTCGCCCACGTTGCGTGCTATCATTTCGCCTATGTTGTTAAGTTCTCCGGTCAGCACAAACTGGTCGTTGTAATTCATGTAGTAGAAGTTTACTCCGGCAGAGAATCTGTTCGTGGTGAACTTATAGCCAAGTTCCCAGTCGTAGAGCCTTTCTGCCTTGAGGTCTTCGCCAAGGTTGTCCTCGTAGTCGTTACGTGTCGGCTCGCGGTGAGATATGGCAAACGAGGCGTAGGCCTGGTGGTTGTTGTTCATCTGCCAGAATATTCCGGCTTTCGGGTTGAAGAAGTCGAACGAGTTGTCTTCGTTGAACACAATCTGCTTGTATGTGTCGTAGTCGAATGCGTCGCACGGTCCGTTCATCTTGTAGTTTACATGGCGGTACTGCAGGTCAACGTATGCACTGAGTCCCTTTATGAACTCATAGTTTACCTTTCCGTAAATATTGCCGTCAGTCTTTTTGGCGTTGTTGTCATAATATTTGTGGTTAGGCTCTATGTCCTCGTCGAAGTTTTTCACCCACAGCACGTTGCCGTAGTGGTCGCCGTCATATTTGTTCCAGCCTCCGCCGATTGTTGCCTTCAGACCCTTACGGTTGTTGTAGTTGAGTGATGCTATGGCTCCGTAGAAGTCGTTGTCCATCTGCTTGCGGCGCACCAGGTCGCTCGTCTTGCTCCAGTCGTTGGTCAGAGTATATTCGGCCAGTGTTCTTCCGTCCTTGTATTCTTCGTAGTAGCCGAAGCCCTTTGTGTAATGCAGGGCAACGTTGAGGCTCAGTTCACGTGACAGTATCTGGTTCCAGAGCAACTGGTAGTGCTGCTGATGATAATAGTCAATCTGGTTGTCGTAGAAGTGCATGTTGCCGTCTTCGTCAGTATACATATATCCGCAAGAGTTGTATCTGCGGCCGTAGAGGTTCATCTCGTAGAGCGAAGCATAGTTCCATGCATGATATGTCTCTTCCTTTCCGTTGAAGGTGATAAACTTCACCACGGTGTTGTCTGAGAAATATCCGCCCTGCAGGAAATAAGAGTCGAGCTTCGACGAGGCGCGGTCGATGTAACCGTCGCTGCCAACGTTAGACAAGCGTCCCTGGAAGCCCCAGTGGCCGTTGATAAGTCCTGTGCCGAAGCGGAACGTTTCCTTGTGTGAGCCGTAACTTCCGGCAGAGAGGTCTATTCCGCCGAAAGGCTTTACGCCGATGTTCTCGGTCTGCATGTTTATCGTGGCACCGAATGCACCCGCACCGTTGGTTGATGTACCCACACCGCGCTGAATCTGCATGCTTTCAACGCTCGATGCAAAGTCGGGCATGTTGGTCCAGTATACGTTGCTGCTCTCTGCGTCGTTGATAGGAATGCCGTTGGCTGTTATGTTTATTCGTGTAGGATCGGTGCCGCGCACTCTTATGCTGGTGTATCCGATGCCGTTTCCTGCGTCAGACGTTGTCGTTACCGAAGGTGTCAGTGATAGGATAAACGGTACGTCCTTGCCGTAGTTCATCGACTTTATCTGTGACTTGCTGATGTCGGTGTGCGTGATAGGCGTTGTCTCGCCTGCACGTGTAGACAATACCTGAACTTCCTGCAGTGCAACGGTCTTTACCGAGTCTGCCTTTGTCTTTCCTGTTTCGTTAGCTGCTGTTGCGTTGGTTAATGCCAATGACAATGTTGCCGCAACAAAAAAATGACGTTTCATTAAAAAACTAATAATTAAATACACAAAAAGGGGCATACTTTCTTATGCTTAAATCCTTTAGACCAAAAAACAAATTAGTTCGGCCGTTTATCCCTACGCCGGAATTACCCGTATCAGGTTCCAGGGTTTAATCTCAGCCTGCAATTTATCAGGCACCCCTTAATCTACCGTTTGTAAACCGGCGGCAAAGTTAAGGCTTTTTTAACTAACATGCAACTCTATTGTAATGTTTTTGTTTCAAAAATGTAAATAATCATGATATTTTGACGGCTGAATGGATAAAAAATAAAAAAATAGCAATTTTTCAAGCGTAAAATTTTGTGATATGAAATTTTATTCGTATATTTATGGCAGAAAAAGAACAGATACAAATAGTTATCTGGCGGTCTCAAAAATATGCAACAATCAGAGCAATCTGATAAAGTAAGAAAAAAGATGATTTGTGATAATTGCCCTTAAAGTGATGAGGAGTCTGTTGAAGATGTAAGCACTTGATTTGAGATTGATGTTTTTTATTTAAGATGAAAGGGGAAAGAAAGTAAATGCAGTTTGTTGATACGGATGTTTTTTATAATTACTCCTTATCGCTTTTGCTAAAGGGAATGGCGGCTAACATTTAGCCGCCATTTTTTGTGGCTAAAAAGCGTGTCCCTGTTTGGTCTTATTTTCGTTATTCTGTCGCTTTTGTGGCTCAGAATTCATGTTTTCTTTGGTGCGCCAATGTGTCTTTGACTTTTATCATACTTAGTGTTTCTTGCTGTTTGTGCATATTGCGTGTTATATTATTACGGATAAAGTGAAAATGTATTCAGTCTGTTGTAGGATGTTCTTTTGGTAAAATAAAGTGGTTTAAAAGTTGCATTGTTTTAAAAAGTTTTTATTAAATTTGCACATCTTTTATAACAAACGCTGTTTATAGGTATTAAAAAATAGGTATAAAATAATTTTATCGGTAAAAAGCAGGCATAATCTGTATTAATATTGAGAATGTTAATTGTTTCCTAAATAAATTGATAAGAAGAAATAAACCAATAAAAAGAACTAATGAGAAAAAGAACTTTTTCATCTAAGCTGTTCCTTCTTTTAGGAACGGCCGCAATCTTAGGATTTTCCGCATGTACGGACAATGACTATGATTTTAATGAGATTGACTCAACAATAGGTATAGGAGGCGATGGTCTCGAGATACCTTCGATGTCAACAGAGATTATCCCGTTGAAGGATGTTTTGGAACTGGAAGAGAATGGTAGTGTTATTGAAGACGAACTGACCGGCGACTACGTATTCCGTCAGGATGGTGCTGATGTAGCCCCGGTTCATCCTTTTATTGATAAGATTACTGTTGCTGAGCAGACGTCGACTTCTAATGATGTTGAACTTGTGTTCTCTACGCCTTCTGGTTCGCGCCGTCGCAGCCGCGCAACCCGTGCCGGAGGCGAAAGTCTTGTGGCTGACGGATGGCTTCAGGCATTTACTTATGAAGGCAAGCAGCCAGAAGAGGTGGTGGATTTGTCTGACGCTGAGGTAAGTTCTTCGGTAAATCTTCAGATAAACTTCAGCGACGTAAGGTCTGTTGTAAGCCAGTTTGACCAGATTGTTATTGCCCTTCCGGCGTTTATGACATTGTCTGACGTTAATTGCGGCGGTCATGCATATACGATGTCAGGATCAGAGCTGACGCTTAAGAATGTTTCAACTTCGTCGAACCTTACTATAACAGCAAACGTAACTTCTCTTGACTTTAAGGAGAAAGACACCACATACGGCTCGCTTAAACTTTCTGGCGGCAAGATTATGATGGACGGAAAAGTCTATATCAAGGCCGTGGCCACAAGTATCAATGCAGGTGCAGGCAGCACTACAGGCAAGAAGATAAGCAGCACAATGACCATGAGCAGCTTTGTTGTTAATGCAGCTACGGGTAAGTTTAACCCTGAGATTGCGCTTAGCGACCTCGGCAGCGTAACCGTTAGCGGCATTCCTGACTTCCTGCTTGGCGGCAATGTGGTTGTCGACCTGTATAATCCGCAGATAAAGCTCACCATGACAAGCGACATGAGCGTGCCCGGCATGCTTGACGGCGTGATTAAGTCGTTTAAGGACGGTCAGCTCCTGGCTACGGTGAACGTAAATGATATTCCGATTGATGCCAACAGAACCTCAACCGTATGCATATGCCGCAGGGCTGAAGGCGTTACCGGCTTCGACCATGTCATCGTAAACGAGAGTCTGTCTAAACTTATCGAGACTATACCTGACAACATCACTTTCTCTGCCAATGCAACGGCAGACAGCAAGAACGACTATCGCTTTGAACTTGGACGCAACTACACGGTGCAGCCGGTTTACAAGGTAGACGCTCCTATCGCCTTTGGCGAGAATGCCAATATAGAATATCGCGACACGCTTGACGGATGGAACGACGACATTGAGGACTTTGAACTTGCTGAAGGTTCGTATATCAATCTTGATGCAAGCATAAAGAGCTGCGTGCCTGCTTATATGTCTATCACAGCAGTGCCTGTTGACGCCGACGGCAATGCCATCAGCTCAGACGAGCTTTCTGTTGAAGTAGAGGGTACAGTAGAGGCATCTAAAGACGGAGTGACTGAAACAGTTTCGCCTGTTAATATAAAGATTAGCCAGAGCAAGAGAGGCGCAATGAAGAAGCTCGACGGTATCGTGTTTGTCGTGTCGGGCAAGGCCAACGGCGCCAGCGGAGCCGTTACGGGCATTACGCTCAACGCACAGAAGCACTCGCTTAAGGTTGACGAGATTAAAATCAAACTTGTGGGAAAACTGATAGGCAACTTTAATTAATCAAAAAACAACAGGCAAAAATGAAATCAATATATAATAAGGCTATCGTTGCAGCCTCAATGCTTATGGCATGCAGCGGCGCCATGGCCCAGGAACTTAACTCGGCCTACTATACAGAAGACTATAATTTCCGTCATGAAATGAACCCTGCTTACGGCAACGAGCAGAACTATGTGTCTATCCCTGCACTCGGAAACATCAACGTCGGACTGCACGGAAACTTCGGCTATCAGGATGTTGTGCTGCATAATCCGATGTATGGCATTGAGGGCGGAAAGAAGATGACAACATTCATGAACCCCTATATCTCTGCTTCAGAGGCTCTCGACGGCTTCAGCACAGGCAACAACCGCATTGTCGGCGATGTAGGCGTAACGCTGCTTTCTGCCGGATTCAAGGCTTTCGGCGGATATAACACCATCACGCTGTCGTCTAAGACATCGTTTGGCGTGTCGCTGCCTTACGAACTGTTTGAGTTTGCTAAAAACACAGGAAACAAGACTTATAACATCGGCGACATCAACGTAGGCGCCAAGTCGTATGTCGAGCTCGGCCTTGGCCACTCTCGTCAGATTAACGACAAGCTGCGTGTGGGCGCCAAGCTGAAGTTCCTGTTGGGCGTAGCCAGTGCCGACTTCCTGTTCAAGGATGTTAAGGCCGACCTGGCTTCAAACGACAAGTGGATAATATCAGGAACGGCTACTGCAGATGTATCGATGAAAGGATTCACTTATGAGTCGGAGACAGCAGAGTATAACGACCCCTCGAAGGGTGAATATGAGAAGATAAACAGTGCTAATGTTGACGGTGCAGGCATCGGAGGCTTCGGTATGGCCATCGATCTCGGAGGTGTCTACAAGATAAACGACGACTGGACTGTCAATGCTGCTGTGCTCGATCTCGGTTTTATCAACTGGAGCAACGACATGCAGGCCGTTAACAGAGCCGACAAGTTTGAGTTCAGCGGTTTCCGCGATTTGTCTGTTTCGAGCGACCACGGGTCAACCATCGACGACCAGCTCGACAGCTATGGCGACCAGATTACAGACTTTGTAAACCTCAGAGACAACGGCGACCAGGGCGGACGTACAACCGGAATAGGTGCAACCGTAAACGTCGGTGCTGAATATAACCTGCCTGTTTACCGCAAAATAACATTCGGAGCACTGAGCAGCACGCGCATCAACGGTGCCTACACATGGACAGAAGGACGCATCAGCGCCAACTGGACTCCGCTGAGCTGGCTCGACGGCGGCGTAAACTTTGCTGTCAACAGCTTCACAACAAGCATGGGCTGGGTGCTCAACATTCATCCCAAAGGTTATAACTTCTTTATCGGAATGGACCATGTCCTCGGCAAGACCAGCAAGGAGGGCATTCCGCTCAGCTCTAATGCAAGCCTTGCGCTTGGCATGAGCATTGCGTGGTAAACTTTTTTTTACTTACAATAAAATAATAGAGGCTGCTTCGGATTCGTTCCGGGCAGCCTCTTGTTTTTTGCATCTTCATCATTTTTTGCCATTCTATGGCTTATTGAGCTTATGCGTATGGCGCAGTTTTCTTGCCTTAATCCTATATCTGTTATTGGCATTCTGCTGTATTGTCGTTGCCTATTTTCCGGCATATCAGGCTATATTCTGAAACAACAGCCGGTAGGAAGAAAATAGAAAAACTGCAGCCGGCTGAATGTATCTGCATGCTTATGGAATTAAGCTATATGCGGACTAATCGCCGTTTTGGCTTACAATATAGCTGCGTGTGGCTCCGTTGCAGCCATGCATGCCATGAATGCACAAAAAAGGCAGACCGGACATCACGTCCAATCTGCCTGGAAAATGAAAAATATATTAGAAAAAATTATTATTTACATGAAGGAGTCCACGGTTTCAGCTGTTTGAAGAAGTCGTTGCCTTTGTCGTCAACGAGGATGAATGCAGGGAAGTCTTCAACCTGAATCTTCCATATTGCCTCCATGCCGAGTTCAGGATATTCAACACACTCGATGCTCTTGATGCTGTTCATAGACAGAACTGCTGCAGGACCGCCGATGCTTCCCAGATAGAAACCGCCGTGCTTCTTGCAGGCGTCGGTAACAACCTGTGTGCGGTTGCCCTTTGCTATCATTACCATAGAGCCTCCGTGATCCTGGAACTCGTCTACATACGGGTCCATACGGTTGGCTGTTGTCGGGCCCATTGAGCCGCAAGGCATTCCTTCCGGAGTCTTTGCCGGACCGGCATAGAGTACGGGGTGATCCTTGAAATACTGCGGCAGATCCTCGCCTGCGTCAAGACGTGCTTTCAGTTTGGCATGTGCTATGTCGCGTGCAACGATTATTGTTCCGTTGAGGCTGAGGCGTGTAGATACAGGATACTGTGACAGAATCTTGCAAACCTCGCTCATAGGCTGGTTGAGGTCTATCTTAACGGCGTTGCCTTCGCCAGCCTTGCGCAGCTCTTCAGGTATCAGCTCGCCGGGGTTATCGTCAAGTTTCTCAATCCATATACCGTCCTTGTTGATCTTAGCCTTGATGTTACGGTCGGCAGAGCAGCTTACGCCCAGACCGATGGGGCATGATGCGCCGTGGCGCGGCAGACGGATGACGCGGATGTCGTGAGCAAAGTATTTGCCGCCGAACTGAGCTCCGAGGCCAATCTTGTGAGCCTCCTCGAGCAGTTCTTTCTCCAGTTCTACGTCGCGGAATGCGCGTCCTGTCTCGTCGCCTGTTGTAGGCAGGTTGTCATAATAGTGAGTTGAAGCCAGCTTCACGGTCAGCAGGTTCTTCTCAGCCGATGTACCGCCTATAACGAAAGCTATGTGATAAGGAGGACAAGCAGCTGTGCCGAGAGTCTTCATCTTCTCAACCAGGAATGGAACCAGAGTGCCCGGGTTCTGTATTCTTGCCTTTGTCTCCTGATAGAAATATGTCTTGTTGGCAGATCCTCCGCCCTTAACCACACACAGGAACTTGTATTCGCAGCCCTCAGTAGCCTCGATATCTATCTGTGCAGGCAGGTTGCAGCGTGTGTTAACCTCCTCATACATGCTCAGCGGAGCATTCTGAGAGTAGCGCAGATTCTCTTCTGTATATGTCTTGTATACGCCTTTCGACAGAGCCTCCTCGTCGCAGAAGCCAGTCCATACCTGCTGTCCCTTCTCGCCGTGGATGATGGCAGTACCTGTATCCTGGCAGAAAGGCAGCTTGCCCTTGCATGCCACTTCGGCGTTGCGCAGGAAAGTCAGAGCCACATACTTGTCGTTGTCGCTTGCTTCGGGGTCGTTAAGTATCTTGGCCACCTGCTCGTTGTGAGAGCGGCGCAGCAGGAAGTTAACGTCGCGGAAGGCAGCGTTTGTGAGCATGGTCAGTGCTTCGGGGCTTACCTTCAGTATAGGCTTGCCTTCAAACTCGCCTAATGACACTCCCTCTTTCGTGAGGAGATAGTACTCTGTGTCGTCCTTGCCCATCTGGAACATCGGGGCGTACTTGAATTCTGGTGTTGTTGCCATAATGTTTTTATTTTATATAACAGTTGTTCGTAAGTCGCTTTTGTGGCCGTCTTGCGGTCTTTCCAGCTAAGGCTGCCGTATGTGTTTTCATGCCGTGTCAGCAGCGACGGTGTCGCGGCATGGTGTTTGACTGCAAAGTTATATAATTTTTTTGAAACCCCATTCTTTATTTCTGCTTTATTAAGTCCAAAACGTTCATTCCGGCGCAATGTTCACATTATTAAATCTTTTTACCCTTTTTTCAGTTTTATCCCTTTCCGGCGTGCCGTAGCATCGCCTTTCTAAAGGAATCTCTTGCGCAGGAGTCAGCCTGCGTATGTTCGCATGAGCACACTTGCCTGGCGGAGCGTAATGACATATTTAGGCTATATGAAAATCTATAAAATAAGACAGTTAAATTACAAGGGCGAAAAATCGAAAGTAAAATATATTCTTATGCTTAATGTCTGCGTAAAAGAGAAATATTATCAACCTTGATTGTAAGCAAAGTGTATTGTGTAAGTTTCAAACTGTTAACCTGTCGTTTTTGAGTCGTAACTCGGTCACTTTTGCATCAAAAGTGACCGAGTTTTTAGTCGTAAATAAGTGAGTTTTTGAAGGCGGTACGTTGTCGATTTACAAGAATGCGGTAATCATTTCTTGTTTCGTGCTGATTTTCCAATGTTTTCCGTATTTTAGGAATGGCTTTATTATTTCTTTATAATAAGGGCTTTGGGAGAATTACCCGATTTTGAGGTAATGATTTGGCAACTGTGCCATTTGCAGCGTTCTACCATGAATAGCATTAAAATAACTCTATACAATGCAAAGGTAAAATAAAATTCTTAGTGACCTGAACTTTTCTCAAACAAAATACTGATAATGCTTTAAAACGCTCATAATTTCATGAATAATGATTATCTTTGTAGTGCTATTTAACTTCGCAAAATAAGAATTGATAACAATGATAGTATTAAAACCAAATATGTTTTATGCACCGATTGATTATCGGTGTGAAAAATGCGATGCATTAGCGGAAAATGGTGACTATACAATTGAAATACCACCATTGGACTTTGGAGAGGAAAGTTATGCTTCGCTAAATATTGTAGGTCGTCAATTGCACAATAATGAAGGTTTACATTTTGGCAATATAGAACTTGTAGGGCTGAAAGTATTATGTAAAAGAGGAAAACCTCTTTATTATGGATTAAATGAGCCGAAGATATATGAGTATTGTTTATCATTATATCTATGTGATGTAAATGATGAATGGCAAACTTATGATTTACATGGGACAGATATATGTTTTTTGCTATATACGATTTTGCCACTTATTAATTTAGCACTAAAAGGGGGGTGTCTTATCTCGCAATTGAATTTTGATTGGTTAGAGTGGCAATGTAATGCATGGGAATGGGGAGAAGCAAATGGTCAAGGTAGAGGGTTTCTTTTTTATGAGAACGATATTTACAATTTAGAAAGTCTTTACCGATACCTCAAATCTTTTAAGATTGAGGCAATCAAACAATCATTATACAAAAGAGGTGTAGGTGTATATTGGACTGATGTCTGTATCTGTTTTAGATATATTGATAACTACATTACTAACTTAATAAGCGATGCGCTTGGTGTGAAATTTATTATATCAGGAGATAGCACAAAAGTTGTAAGCTATAAACTTGAATTAGATAAAGATGAACGTGAAGGCTATTGCCCCAATAATAGTTCAATACTGCAAAATAATGAAGCCGAAAAGTATAGAGAATCGATCGAAATGAAGCTTATGATTCATGTAATCAGAGCCTTTGATTTGATTGAACTTAAAAAGAATCGGCTTATAAAGTAATCTTTTGCTTGAAATAAACACAAAAAAATAAATTAAGGTAAGAATTTATGGATTTTGTAGGAACCGTTATTAGAAACAAAATTAAGGAGCTTGGTCAATTGTGGAAATCATCAGAGAATCCCATGAAAATTTCTATTGATGTTTTAAATTCTTGGGATACTTTGATTTCGGAATGGGCTGAAGATGAGAGCATGCCACTTATTATAAGGAAAAGTAGCAGTAGAGGACAAGAATTTACTCACTCGTCGGGGAGAAAAGTTATAATTTCCGATAACACATTTGCTTTGTGGGTGTATCGTAATGCTTTAGATGGGAAAACTTATAGTCTCTTGGAACTGAAAAAAAAATTGAGCAGCAATGAAATACCAATGGTTTATGCTTTAACGAAAGAGGATAAGAAAAAAGCAAAATACACCAAAACGTTAGGTAAAGATGCACTGTCAGATGCGGATACAAAATGGAAATTATGCCATATTGAACCTGTTGGTATGAATAGTCGTAAGGATATTGTAAATTTGGATATAAATGAAATTATAAAGTATTTTAAGAGATACTCCAATCCTATGAATATGTTTATATTACCCAAGGAAATAGGCGGCTTAGGGGAAATTCAAGAATTTATAGATGAACAAAAGAATTCAAGATAAGACACTGATAATTAGTAGTGTTAAACTTCTAATAATCCCTTATAAATTTCTTCATAATTTTTAAGTGTAACTATTTCAAAACCGAGATAATCTAAATAAAATCTTTTCCCCTCTAAAATTTCATCTGATTTACATACATACCACCCTTTTTTTCTGCGTTCTGGGAAACGACGAAAATATTTAGCTCTTTCAATTAGCAGCCATCTTAAAAAAGTTTCATTCTCATCCAAAGCTAACCCAAATATACATAGAGAACTATTAAAAATGATATGTAACCAGGTGTTATATCCTTTCCAATTATTCTGATTTTTGAAATTGAAATCATCTATACTTTCTTCCTTGTGGAGGAAAGAACGAACTCGTGCAGATAATCCCATATATTCTGATAAGCTAAGTCTTATGCTTCTACGATAGCCAATCATTCCATTAATGTGCCATACAGCAAAACCTTCCGTTGGATATGATAGAATAGTATTACTAAAATAAACATTCCAAGGATAAAAGTCGGTAAAACCGATATTACCATTTTCTAGTTTATTAAACTTTAATCCGTCATCTAAATTCCTGTCAAAATTAGTTGTCAAAAGAGGTACATTCCATTCTGCAACTTTATTTTGTAACCACTTGTGATATTCCACAGGTTGCCATTTATCTAGTGATTCAACCACTTTTAGTCTTACTTCATCAATAGAACCAGCTTCAAATTCCATAATATCATAAAATTCCGTCAAAGAAATTCCTTCTGAAATATTACTTAATGTCCTATTTGAAATTTGTTGCCATACATCTAATAAGAGTGCATTCCATGATACATCTTGATTTTGAGCATAAGCAAATCTATTGATTCCATTACCTACAATAAATGCCAAGTTTGATTTATTGCGATTTAATACATTCTTAATTACTGATAAATCAGATATCATACGTTTTTATCAACTATTATAAATTATTAAATGCACTCTTATTTATAAAATCTATAGTATATTCAACGGAAACGATATTATTAAGGGCTTCCGAATAGAATCCGTATACAAATGCAAATTTTTCATTAGCATAAGCAATCACATAATATGCGTTATCCGATGTTTTCAATATTACTCTTTTGGCATACCCATCGTACTCTACCTTTTTCTGATGTTGTGATAATTTCTCTTGGTCAAAATCATCTTTTTTAGCGCTATAAGATGTGCGAATGATGTAATCATTTTGTGGGCTTTTCCATATTCTGATAATTGTCTTTTGGTCATTAGGATTATGTGCCTTTATTAGTAATATATTGTCAGTTGAGGCAAAGATATTTATACTAACTAACAAAAGCGCATATGTGATTATAAACTTAATTATTTTCATATATTTTCATTTTTTACAAAAGTACTAAAAATCCATGATACAGTAACTCTTTATCATGACACCTTTGAATTTTTGATAATTTTTCAAATGCAAAGATACAGAAAGAATTCAAATAAATGGTAAATTACCAAGTAATCATTTCTTCTTTCTAACATGTCTTGGATAGAGTTTTCTCAATCCGATGCAAATTTACAAAAAAATAATAATCATTCTATTATTATGGAAATTTTTTCAATGTTTTTCCGTAACTTTGCCCGCATGGATAACAGCCTCTTTTGCGTCTTGCAGCGTATAGCCGCGGCAGCGTGAAGAGATAAACATTTTTTAGTTATGATGAGACAATATCAAGACACAATCAACCACAGACTGATAATGCCTTTACAGCATTTCATCAATCAGGAAAAGTCGGGCGGAATAGTGCTCGGCATCAGTATTGTTATTGCCCTTGTGCTGGCAAACTCTCCTTGGAGCGACAGCTATTTTCATTTCTTTGAACATAAGCTCGGCTTTGTGTTCAATGGCGACAACTATCTTTATTACAGTCTTCACCACTGGATTAACGACGGACTGATGTCCATGTTCTTCTTTGTAGTCGGTTTGGAGCTGAAGCGCGAATTTATTGGCGGCGAACTTGCCGACGTGCGCAACACCATATTGCCTATCGGTGCGGCCGTGTTCGGCATGATAGTGCCGGCCCTTATATATTTCTCTCTTAATGCCGGAGGCGACACGGCGAGCGGGTGGGGCATACCGATGGCTACGGACATAGCCTTCTCGCTGGCCATTCTTTATGTGCTTGGCAGCAGGGTGCCGCTGTCTATCAAGGTTTTCCTTACTACACTGGCCATTGTCGACGACCTCGGGGCGGTGCTTGTCATAGCGCTGTTTTATACTTCTGAGATTTCGTTCGCGAGCATAGCCGTCGGCGTGGTGTTCCTTCTCGCCATGTTCATTGCCAACAAGCTGGGCGTTAAGAACGTTATATTCTATGGCGTGCTGGGCATCGGCGGCGTGTGGATAGCCTTCCTCATGTCGGGCATACATGCCACTATCGCTGCTGTGTTGGCGGCATTTATGATACCGGCCGACGCACGCATATCAGAGCCTGTGTATCTGGCGCGCGCCTCAAAGCTTATCAACCGGTTCAGAGAGGCAAAGCCTAACGATGTGTCTACGCTCGAGCATGAGCAGGTGGAGATAATAGACCGCATGATGAGCGACTCTCGCGACGCCATTCCGCCGCTTCAGCGTCTTGAGCATTCTATGCATCTGCTCGTGTCGTTTGTCATAATGCCGATATTCGCGCTTGCCAACGCCGGCATATCTTTCGAGGGCATAAGCTTCGACGCCGTTATGGCCAACAACGTTGCGCTGGGCGTAATGCTCGGTCTGCTGATAGGCAAGCCCGTGGGCATTGTGCTGTCAACCGTGCTGCTTACTCGCCTTAAGATAGCAAAGGCGTCAGACACGATGACCATGCGCCGCCTTGTGGGTGTGGGCTTCCTTGCCTCGATAGGCTTCACGATGTCTATGTTCATATCTACTCTCGCCTTTGTAGACGAAACTTTCCTCATTCAGGCAAAGCTCGGAATATTTGCCGCCTCGATACTTGGCGGAGTGCTGGGCTACATACTGCTCAGAGGCGGGGAGCAGAAATGATGTTTATATTACGGATAAAACGATGGGGCGCGCTGCATAGATACAGCGCGCCCCATCGTTTTTGTTAATCCTAAGTTTGTTTGTAGTGTATATAATTACTAACCAATATTCTTTTTATTAA
>JABLTM010080276.1_pt1 | contig 25275 bp, 30 predicted proteins | sample 7160121 | NCBI WGS metagenome assembly JABLTM01 (sample SAMN14651224, study PRJNA627086) | human gut metagenome | isolation source: feces | host: Homo sapiens
GTAGTGGTGGTATGGACCCACCCTGAATCTACGGAGTCCAGGCTCCGCACATCAGATGCTCGGTAATTTAATTGCCGAGTAGTTCACATATCTGTTTTTTGCCGGTATTCCGGCGTACATCCGGGCACGGCCCGGAACATAAACCAAGATTGGCACAACTTTTACCAAAGCAGTCACTCGTATGCTTCTTGTTTCGGCAAAGGATGGCTTGAAATTGCAGCATTTGCTGCAGAAAAACATGCAGGGATTCCTCGCAATGGTTACTTCTTTCTAATAGCGGAAAATCTTCTTACAGCTTTCGGCTGATGCGATGCGGCGGACAAATAGCCCGCAGGTTGCAAAGACAGCTCCGGTTTGTATCCGGCATATCCTAGCAGTCGTATAGACGTCAAAGGCGTCGTTGTTCTGTAAGATAATGTCAAACCATTGTACTAACTCGAAACAAATTAAAAAGCAGCCTTCGGCTGTTTTTTTATTTCAATTTTTTCTGCATATTATATATGAAATTTTTAACAAAGAACGGAGGAAGAAAAAATGACAAATGTATTATTTATTATTGCACTTATTGCAATCCTGTTAACTACAATACTCATTCTTATAATGATGAGTATCGCAAAAAGTAAATCTAAAGAAGACTGGCTTATGGAAGATGCGGAACAGTCAGAATGCGTAAGACGCATGATAAAAGAGCGAGAAAAGAAGAAAGCAGGAAAAGCGTTATGACAGATATTTTGGTTTATATTGAAGCTGTTTGTATTATGGCTGGCCGGTTCCTGATTCTTTATGCTGTCTTTTGTATCGCAAAGACATTTTGGAAACAATTCCGCCATGCTGCGAATAAGATTTATTCCCATGTGACGGGGGATGCAGAATCATTATTTCCGAAAAAACAGTGTATCTGCCAGGTAAAGAAGTCAGAAATGGCAGAAATGATGTCAAAAAAAAGTGGGGAGGGTTTTATGTACAAAGAAAGCCTTCCGGGGGAAGATGACGAATCTGTCATCCTGGTTTTTGAGGAAGATTAAACTAAAGGACCGCGGGCGATTGACTTGCGGTTCTTTTTTTTGCGCCAAAATTCAGCTTATATTTTTTGTAACATTAAAATTTCGGCATATTGTATCTGTAAACCTTAAATAAAATTTTAAGCAAAGAAAGGAGACATAAAATAAAATGAGTTTAAAGAATCCGAAAGAGTGTTTCTGCCTGCAGCAGCAGCAGACATTTTTTGTACTAAATGAATTAACACAGTCAACATGCGAAAATGGGAGTGAACCCCTGACGTTCCATCATGAGACATTCAGCCGGTTCAGATTTGTTATCATCAATAAAGATAAAAAGGCTGCTACAGCCAATATCCCGGTATCAGAAATCCCAGGGATTTTTGAGGAGATAAAAAATAAAAATCTGCTCAAAAAAATGAACAGTGATGAAAACAAGATGATGAGGGCCTTAAAGTTTAATGCAAAGGCCCTGCAGAAACTGGTACATAAAGTAATAGGGACACCGCAGGATGGGGGAAAGCCTGCAGCTGCGGCTATTGATACAAATTCACCAGCTTTCAAGCTGACGATTGGCTCTGGAACCCTGAAAGGAAAAACACCTGCCGGAGCATTGCTGGAAAATCCTGAAGTAAATAAAAAGATGCTGGAAAACCAGGTTAACTGGCTAAAACAAAATTTGGCGAAATATCCGAAAAACCAGCTACAGATTGATGCAATCAATCAGGCGCTGGACCTGTTCAACAGAGGTCTTTTAAATAAAGATACTGCAAATGCAGCTGCCGAAACCGTACAGATTTCAAATGAAGACAAAGATATTGTATGGAAAACAGGCTTCAGACCATTAATCAGGCGAAAACTTGATAATGGTAAAAGTTTTGTTTATGAAATAAAAATATACTGGCACGAAGACCTTCCAAAACCAGTTGAGATAGAAATCCGCAACTATTATGCGCCTGTCATCCAGACAGAGCAGGGACTTTTGAATGTTGTTGCAAAGGAAAGAGAGCAGGAGGTAAAAAACAGCTTTTCGCTTACAGTTGATGAGTGGTTCTGGATGCAGCATATCATAGAATCCCAGATTTCCACTTTTGAAAGCATACATGCGGCAAGGATGTATAAGACTGCAAATGATGCAGAGATTGCAAACAGGGCCCAGGCTTTCAAACATTAGGGCGGAGGTGTAACTTATGAATATCAGTAAATATCTGGAAATGCGCAATCTGGTATTGATAGAACCGGAAACAAACGAGTTCGTCCAGGTAACATACCTCTGTGATATGGATTCTCATATGTCAGAATCTGAGATTTTGAATAGGCTCGGAGGATTACGGGATGTAGGAAATGCAAACGACAAAGTGTTTATGTCCCTTGGTTTATACCCGGTTTCTATTTATTATGAAAGAGATGGAAGGGTGATGCGTTCACGTGAAAATTCCATGACTGATTTTGAAGCAGTGGAAGATAATGTGTATAGACCAAAACAAGGGGCGATGTCTCTATTATATCGGATGAAAAACTTACAAAAAAACATGCAGGCAGCATAAGCTGCCTGCGTTTTTTTGTTGTAAGAAAAAAAATAAAAAAAATTCTAAAAAAGGCGGCAAAAACAACTCCAGATTCTGCATATTGGATATGTACAAAATATACAGGAAAGGAGAAATATTTTTGGATAATAACAGCGTTTGCTTTCTTGATACGGAATTTAACGCTACTGATTATGCAGAACAGAATGACGGGGTACAGGAAATAACAGAGATTGGCGCTGTCATCTTCAGGAATGGAAAGCCAGCAGAGCGCTTTTTAAGGTGCTGTCTTATAAAAAAAGGACATATCCTTACAGACAGATGTATGAAAATTACTGGAATGACACCCGGAAAAATGAAAAGAAAAGGGATTCCGTTCATTCAGGCAATGAAAGAGCTTGGCGAATTTCTGGATAAGAATAATATTGAAAAAGTATACACGTTTGGCTCTGCCGATGCATTTGAAATGCGCACGACTGCAAAGCTTAACAATGCAGGTCATGATATATTCCAGACAATAAAAAAGATGAAGAACATCTATCCGGTCTTTGAACAGAGGCTGGAGTTGAAATATGCATTTTCTTTAATTGATATATGCAGAATCTGTTATGTGAACCATGACGCAGAAGGAAGGGCGCATTCAGCAATCAATGATGCGGAAGATACCGGACTTGCATTTTACAACATGAAAGCAAAGAAGATAAACAAAAAACTGCTTAAAGAAATAAATAAACATAAAGACAATGTAAAAATATACCGGGCAAACAGGTCTGTAAAACAAGTGAATATAAAGCCGGTATATGTGGTTACAGACAAGTTTATACGAAATCTAGAATATACATTCCAAAACGCCGCTACGGCAATTGATGGACCGGTGCTTGCAGCACTACATGATGATGTAATGCGTATGATTGGAAGACCTGACCTGGAAACAGGGGAAAACAATTTGTGAAGGGGTGAGTAACAAAATGGTTAAGATAATGTTTATCTGCGAAAAGCTCCGGAAGAAATGGTCAGCATATTCCACATGCATGCCAAGGATTGGTGAGAGCATCAGGGTTACCGAATGCGGGCATACATACAAATACGTGGTCGTTAATGTGGAAACAGTCATATGCGGTGACATCTCATTACCAGAAGTTAAAACTGCTGAGTATGTTGTATATGTCAAACCGGTCAGGCATGGTGCTGACGCGGCAGGCGCCAGCAAAAAGGAGAAAAAAGAAAACACAAAAGTTGATATCGCAGCTGCCGCGACAGCATGAGGAGAGAAAGAAATGTTAAGTGTTGATTTTTTAATCGTGGACCTTATCCCATGCGGAAGATTCCATGCAAACATAAGCCGCATCCCAAATATCGGGGAGACTGTAAGCCTGGCTTTTAAAGGAAGTGTGGACCAGTATTTCGAAGTTGTGGACGTAATTACCGCAATCCCATGCGATGCATGCGGATTACAGGAATTCGATGCGGCATATGTCGTTAAGTTAAGGAGAAAAGAAGAGAACAAAGAGATGTTTTCGTGTACTGCAGAACTGAAAACAGATTTGGAAAATCAGGAAAACCTTGCCGCAGCAGCTAAAAAACATTGATAACTCAGGCTTACGCCTTCGTTACCAGACTGTGTTGAAAAAATATCGCAAAAATTCGCTGAAATGCTGTTTTTCAGGCATATTGTGTATGCAAAAAATATGAGGACAGAAAGGAGCGAAAAAAATGATAAAAAAAATCGTATTAGCAACAGGAAACAAAAGTAAAGTAAAAGAAATTACCGCTGCACTGTCAGACATCCCGGAATTTAACGGAATTACAGTCGTTTCTATGAAAGACGAAAGCATTGACATAGATATTGAAGAAACCGGTTCCACATATGTTGAAAACGCAGTGATTAAGGCAAAAAAGATATGCGAAATGACTGGACTGCCGGCAATGGCAGATGATTCAGGAATTGAAATCGATTACCTGCACGGAGCACCAGGAGTATACTCTGCACGTTTTCTTGGAGAAAATACCCCTTATTCTGAAAAAATACAGTATATCCTGGACGAATTAAAAAAGACAGGCAATAGAAAATGCGCTTACATCACAGCAATCGCCATCGCATTTCCTGATGGAACTCTATATACAACCATTGGAACACTGCCTGGACTGATTGCAGACAAAGAAGCAGGCGATAACGGCTTTGCTTACGACAGAATTTTTTACCTGCCGGAATGTAAGAAAACAATGGCTGAACTGTCTTTTTCAGAACAGGTTAAATGTAACCAGAGAACAAAAGCACTTAAAAAAATGGCTGAAATGCTAAAAGAAAAGCAGAAAGGAAATTTGAAATGAGTAAGAAATTGTACAGGCCAAAAAGGAAAAAATCAAAAGAAAAACTTTCCTTTATGGATAAGCTAGAAATGGGAAGTATTGTAATTGCCGCCGCGGCATTGATTGGCTGGTCTGGCTGGTCGGCAATGGATGCGCTGATACCAGACCCGCCGGTTCCTACATATTCGTTATATATGGACGGGATTACAGCATTTTTGATGACAACGCAAGGTGTTGAACCGGATGACCAGGAAACAGATGTTGAGACAGAAGGAGAAGACGATACAGACGCAACCGATACAGAAGAAACACCTGAAGAACCTGAAGTCAGCGAAACAGAAGAAGAGACTGACAAGAACGAAGCAGAGACAGAAGACGAGTCCGATAAACAGGACACAGGGATAGAAAACGTAAAAAAAAAAGATAAAACACGTAAATAAAAAAGATTTGGTGAAAACAGCTGTAACACCAACAACGTCACCGATGCTAACGCAGGCCCTGGAGCCAACAGCTACACCAGAGCCAACTGTTACGCCAAAGCCGACAGTTACACAGAAGCCAGCAGTTACACCAGAGCCAACGGCTACACCGAAACCTAAAAAGAAAAAAAAGAAAAGCAAACCAATTTATGCTGGTAACGAGTCCAGCAAAGCTGGAGAGTTATCGACGCCAACAGAAACACCGAAAACATATTTCGCAACAACTGCAGTTAAAGTAAGGCAGGAACCGACAAGCGAATCTCTCGCTCTTGCAATGTATATGCCTGATGTAGAAATCAATGTTATTCCGGACGATATGGCTCATGAAGGCTGGCTGAAGGTAAACAAAGATGGCGTTATTGGATATGTTTCAGAAAAACATGTCGAAAAAAGATAGAAAGGAATAAAAAATGAGAAAATTTAATATTATTGCAATTGTTACCGCACTTGCGGCATCTACACTCGCGGGATGCGGAACAGCAAATACTAAAATTGATTTTGACCCTGACCACATTATTGCATCCATCAAGGATTCTGACGTAAAACTTGATTATGCAACTGCAAATACTTATGTCAGAATCATGCAGGCGGAGACTTATGATTACGCACATGGTGTAATGGAAGAGGATGAAACTCCGTCTGACGACATCTGGAGTGAGGTACTGACAGAAAAAACCGAAAAGGGATACCAGACTTATGGTGAAGTTTTTAAGGATGAGACTCTTGACAACTTAAAAACAATGCTTGTAAGTGAAGAACATATGGGGGATTACAATATCACTTTTACAGATGACGAACAGGAAAGATGGAATACAGTTGCTGATGATTTTGTAGAAAAAACAGACGATGCTGCACTTGAAGCAATGCATGCAGATAAGACATCAATTGTAAACACGCTCCGGCTTATGGCAATCCAGGACAGAGTAAAGACAAAAGTAAAAAAAGAAGCTGATGTGACAGTAGACGATACTGATATACAGCAGACAACATTTTCATATACAACAGTTTACAAAGACTCATTTGATGACCCGGAGCAGACAGCGAAAGATATTAAAAGCGCATTCGAGAAAAGCGAAGATAAGGATTTTTCAGCAGCCGTAAGCGAGCAGGGTATTACATCAAGCGACGTCACCATTACAACAAATGACCCTGATTACGACGAAATCGGCCTTGATAAGGACCTGGTTGATGAGATTATGAAACTCAATGATGGAGAATGCGGATATTATACAGATGAAAATGGCAACATTGAAGTCTTTTATATGACAGCAAAAAATGATAAGGATGCAACAGACGCAAAAAGAAGCTCAAAAGAAGAAGAGGAAAAAACTGAATATTATAACGATACGATTGAGGAATGGAAAGATGCCGCAGAATTTGAGATTGATGAAAAATCATGGAATTCAATCAAGGTAAACAAAAATGCAATCTATACAGAATTACATGAAAACGACACTGAGGACAGCGATACGACAGTAACCGCAACGGATGACGGCGGAACTGTTACAACAGACGATTCAAGCGTATCTGTAGGCGTTACGGCTTCTGACGGCGGAGAGGTTAACGCAGATGTAACAACAGGAAAAACCGAAGATAACGACGCAGCAGAAAACAATGACACAAAAGAAGAGAATGGCGAAAAAATCGCAGAAAATAATAACAATATTGACAATTCTGATGAGAACGCCGGAAGTGATGATAATGATACGAAATAATTTAACTGGTGCTCAGGTACAGAAAATGGCAGACAACGAAAAGGTGCTTGTTAATGTCAATAGACTTTACGCAAGACTGGTAAAAACAGGAAATGATTGTAAAGCGGCATACAATGCACTAAAAAAAGTGCCAAATGAACGCGCCATGTTTGTAGAACTAACCGTGAAGGAAGCAAAAGAATGTTTTGCAGAAACCCTGCTTGACATGCCATATAATTCATTTAGAAAAAAGGAGACTTAAAAATGACAGTGAGAGAAATGATTGGCTTTGATGAGGCCGAAATAAAGACAGAAACAGAAGCGGCTAAGAACCGTGTAAGAAAATTAATGGATGACATCAATGAAATGCCAGCCGGAAAAGCAGAAAAAAGCTGCCCATATTACAAACCGGAAGACGAAGATGACAGCGAGAGATGTGAAAACCTGCTCGCATTATTCTGTAAACTTGATGAGTGCCCGCTGAAAAACTGCGGAAAAATCTAAAAAAAATAGTAAGTCATGCCGGCAAATGCAGGCATGGCTTTATTTTTTGCAGAAATTTTGCATATTGTAATTTGTAGCAAAAAATACTGCCGGATTTTTCGCCGGCGTAGTTAACCAAAATTGGAGATGACAAAAAAAATGTACATAAAAATTTCAAAAGAAGTAGAAAAGCAATACAGAAAAGAAGTAGAGCAGATTATTAACAACAAGGATTTTCAAAAATTACGGTATTACAAGCAGCATAACTGGTCCGACAGGCTGATGCATAGCATTAACGTATCATATCTGTCCTGGCTGATGGCAAAGCATCTTGGATGCGATACAAAAGCGGCTGCACGCGCCGGGCTGCTGCATGATTTCTGTTTATATGACTTTCACGAAAAGTCAGCCGATGGAGAGCATCAGGCCTTCCTGCACCCGAAAGTTGCTGCCGAAAACAGCATGGAGCATTTCGATATCTCGGAAAAAGAGCGTGACGCCATCTTGTCGCATATGTTCCCGCTTGGCCCTCTGCCAAAAAGCCGGGAGGCATGGCTGATTACAATTGCAGACAAGTTGTGTGCGGCAGCTGAATTGTGTTCAATCGCAATCGCTCTTGCAAGACACGGAAAAATCAGCTTTGTACAGGCTCCGGCTTAACCTTGGGAATATATCCAAAAAGTGTTACATTTTTTCGTTTATTTTGCATATTAGCTTTAGATTTTTGGAAAGGAGGTGACATTAATTATGGACAATAAGAAATCCAGGACATTATCCCTGACTTCCACGATTCTTCTTACTATTTATACCGTATTTATGGTATTGGCAGAGGTCGGACTTCTGGCAATCTGTCAGATTATGAGAGAGCTTTCAGCAGGTGGGTTTGATATGGCTACAAATTCAATTGCAGCCGGTGGAAACATGACAGAATATGCACTTACAGGTTCAGTATTTGGAAGCCTGTTTGCCGGTTTCGGAGGCCTGGCATGGCTTGTCATATCATCATTTGTAATCTTCTTTATCGTAATCTGCACTGTATATATTGCCGTAACAGCAATTTCATATGTGCTTATAAAGAGAGAATACTATAAAGCAGACGCGTGGATGAAGATTGCAATTTTTGGAACAACATTCCTTGGCTTTATCCTTGGAACAAGCCTTTCATGTCTGCAGATGTTATGTCTGACAATACTGCTTGTACTTCCAATCATACTTTCCGTTATGGTCTTATTCTCTGAAGCAGAATGCAAATGCGGATGCGAGTGCAAGTGCAAAACAGAAGAAAAACAGCCTGAAACAGAAGAAACTGTACAGCAGGAAAAAGAACCAGAAAAAACAGAAGAAGAATAACCAGCATTAGCGCCCGCCCAGGAGATAAACCGGGCCGGCGTCTTTTTTTTACAAAAAAAGAAGAAAGGAGGTTTTGCCAATGAGACGGCAGATTGCTGCCTTTTTTCTGATTGCGTCGTTTTGCTTCATACTCTTTGCATGGACTGTTCCGGCAAAGAACAGGGTCGTAACAAAAAACTATACGCTGTATATAAACGAAAAAAGGCAGATAAAAATAAATCCAAAACTGAAAATCAAAAAAATAAAAAAGACAAGCCCAAAACTTGATGTCAAAAAACAAAAAAATAATGTTATCGTAGTTGAACCTTTAGATATGGATAAATCAGAACTTACGGTATACACAAATAAGCAGACATACAGATATATTTTCAAAGTAAAAGAAAGATACCAGATTGAAAATTTAGCCGTCGCATTCTCGTGACTTCAGTCATGAGTTAGACGGCTTCTCTTTTAAATGCATAAAAATATCGCCTGCGATTTTTAGCTTCTCTACATTTAAATGTAGAGAAGTTTTTTATTTACATTATTTTTTCGCAAAAAACGACAAGGCTTTAAAAAATTCAGCATATTAGATATACAAGAAATTAAGAGAAAGGAGATGGCGATATGGCAAACTCAAACAGGAAGAAAGTTCGTAAATTACAGGATGTCAAGAAGGCGAAAGCTGCCGAAAAGACAAAGACTGTGAAGAAGGTTAAAGCTGCCGAGGAGAAACCAATAAAGTATACTGTTACAGCAAAACAGCAGGCTGACGGCACTTTTGAGTTCTGTGGCGGCAAAGGCGGATTTAATATCATTAAGCAGAAGAATAAAGCATTAGAGCCTTACGGAAAATGCATACATAATTACGGTGTCCTTTTGGAGCTGATTCCGGGAGATAAACAGGCTGCGATTAACCAGCAGATTGGGAATGCCAGGGTCGTACATAATGATTACCTTTCTAAACGTGAGGAATACTACAAGGAGACCAAAAAGGCTTTAACGGTCTCACAATATAAAAAAGAATACCTTCCGTCATTAAAAGAAGAGAAGGAGTATCTTAAGGACACTGATAAATTTGTCTATGAAAATGCCTGCCGTAATGTAGATGATGCATACAACAGATTTTTTAAGGGGTTATCTGGATTCCCGAAATATGCTTCCAGGACGAAGCCGCACGGAAACAGTTTTACAACAAATTTCACGAACAATAATATTGAGCTGAAAATGATTGACGGCATCCCGTATGTTAAGCTGCCAAAAATCGGAACCGTAAGATTTATCCTTCCCAAGGGAAAAATATTAAGCGATATCCAGCCGCATGGAGTGTCAATCAAGGCAGCAACCGTAAGCAAGGAGCCAGATGGCTCATACCGCATCGCTCTCAGGATGGAGAGCGTGATTGATAAGCCTGTGTTCCCAACCTTCATCAATGCGAGGGAGATAATCTCTGTTGACCTTGGCCTGAAAGAATTTGGCGTTTTTGGAAACCTGGAAGAATCAATCCCCGTACCAAACCCGAGATGGATTCAGGTTCATGCAAAGAGATTGCGGAGATTCCAGCAGAGCCTTTCAAGAAAGCAATATGACCACAAAACGCATACCGGTTCAAAGAACTGGGAAAAAGCCAGGGCTAAGGTTGCCAGAGAGCAGCGTAAGATTGCTGACCAGAGAAGGGATTTTCATCACAAGCTCTCAAGAGCGATTACGGATAATTATGCTGCATTCATATGTGAAGACCTTGCGGTCAAGAATATGATGAAAAACCGCCATCTGGCAAAGTCAATCGCATCTGTCGGTTGGTCACAGTTTTTAACGATGGTACAGTATAAGATGGAACGCGCTGGTAAATATTTTAGGAAAATCAACAGATGGTTTCCATCGTCACAGACCTGCGAATACTGCGGGTATAAAAATACAGATGTTAAGGATTTAAGCGTGAGAAAATGGAAATGCCCGAAGTGCGGGGTCTGGCATGACCGCGATGTCAACGCACAGCAGAATATATATAAGATTGGAGCGAAGATACTCCAGGACGAAGGGATACAGATTGTCGGTCTCCATGTAACAAGCAAATCTACAAACTGATTTTTCAGAAATAGCTATTAATCCAGCAACGGGTAAAACCGGTCACATGTAAACAAGCACTCCGGAAACGGGAATAACCAGATAACGAAGCAGCGGTACCTCGGGGAAGCGTGGGAGCCGTGGTGAGAGTCCACTTTTAAAGCCTGCACCGCAGTAGGACTGGCAGCGTAAGGATGCTGACAGAGAGTCTGAGTAAGACACGGCCGGAAGGCAATGCATCGGACAGATGAAGCAGGAAAGAAGATAGAATGGATGGCATAACCGGGTCGAAAGACTACAAAAGCCTGACGGACTATCGGAAGCCCGTGACTTCAGTCATGGGTTCTTCACAATGAAAAACTGGAAAAATATATAAAAAAGAAAAATCCAAAAAGAATCATCTTCACAAATAAGGTCAATAAAAAAGCAAAAATAAAGCTGTCTTCCTCAAACCAGAAAAGCGTTGTAGGGTGGATGAAAAAAGATACATTATATATCAGTGCGAATAACGGCGGGCGTGTGTACTGCTATGATGCAGATTCACTGTTTTCAAACCTGCAGGATGTAGAATATATTGACGTGTCTTACCTTGATATATCAAAATGTACGACAGCGACATACATGTTTGCGTTTTCTCCGAAACTGAAGCAGATAAAAGGGCTTAACAGGCTTGATTTTTCACATGTAAAAAACATGTGTGCATTGTTTACAGGATGCAAAAGCCTGGAAGAGCTTGATGTGACAGGATGGAATACAGAACGTGTTACTGATATGGGAGCAATGTTCATGAACTGCTATAACCTGAAAACAATAAGAGGCCTTGAAACCTGGAATACTTCAAATGTAAGGTATATGACATCTATGTTCAGTTACGGCGTATCATACAGCCATAACGGAAAACTGAAAAATATAAATCTGTCAACATGGGATGTATCAAAGGTTAAGGATATGAGTGATATGTTTTACGGATGCGGAAGCCTGGAATATCTCAATGTTTCAGGATGGAATACAAAAAGCCTGAAAAGTACAGACCATATGTTCTGCCAGTGCGTATCGTTGAAAAATCTTGACGTTTCAAAATGGGATGTGTCAAAAGTACTGGATTTTAATGCGATGTTCCACTCATGCAGCTCGTTAACATATATAGACGTTTCAAAATGGGATACGTCATCTGCAATATATATGTGCCAGATGTTTGAGATGTGCACTTCGTTAAAACAGCTTGATGTTTCGCATTTCAATACAGATAAGGTGATTGGCTTCTGTGAGATGTTTAAAGACTGTAAGAGCCTGGAAGAGCTGGACCTGAGCTCTTTTTCAACAAAATCAGTGCCGGCAGGAGAGTGCATCCGTGGTAAAGGTGAATATTTCAGGTGCTGCTCCGGCATGAAAGACATGTTTAAAAACTGCAGCAACCTAAAAATATTTGGCTTTGCTAGAGCATGATAAGTACTTCCAATATATATGCACAAAAAAATAAGAGCCGCCGGGGGAGCGACTCTTATATTTTGTGTTAATATGAACGAACTGCCGGATTTGCTTAGTTGAAAGGAATATCCTCATCAACTGCAAAACCGTCCATACCGGTATCAGCAAGTGCTGCAGCAGTCTGAGGTGCAGGCATTGCGCCGGCAGCGTCAGCAGGAGCGTCAGCAGCGTCATCAGAACGGCGGCTGTCTGCGAAATCAACCTCCTCTACAACTACCTCAGTAGTGTATACTTTCTGTCCGTCCCTGTTTGTATAGCTTCCTGTCTGGATTCGTCCGGATACACAAATCTGACGGCCCTTTGAGATATATTTCTCAATAAATTCGGCAGTCTTGCTGAATGCCACGCAGTTAATGAAATCTGCGCTGGCCTCTCCGTCACGGCGAAATCTGCGGTTTACAGCAAGAGTAAATCTTGCGATTGTTGTTCCGCTTTCTCCAGCTGCTGTTCTGATTTCCGGGTCACGGGTTAAACGTCCCATTAAAATTGTTTTGTTCATAACTTTTCTCCTTTTCTTTATTTATTTTTTTATTAGTTACTTGAACACTTACAATATGCTAAAAAAAATCTGTTATAAAAAACGGTTTTGAAAAATTTTTTTAAATATTTTTTTGTAATATTTTGGGGTCCTTGTAGTATTTTTAAATATTACATTTTATATTTTCAATAAAGTCAGAAATGACAGGTGCTGTCTCTTTCAACCCTTCCGGGTCCTGCAGGCTGATTCGGAACATTTCAGCAAAATACTCTGAATTATCTGCGACATTCTCATCTCTTAATTCGTATTTCTCACGCAATGCCGGAAGCTCGGTATCCCTGGATGATGTTACGGTCTGGTCATCCGATAACATGCGGAAGTCCTTATAATCAATAGCATGGCCGAGCTCGTGGTAGATTGTATTTTCCAGCGTGGAGTTTGCACGGTAATACATTAAATGTTTATCCCCTGCAGCCGCATTGGAAAGATATGTATACCCGTCAATGATTTCTCCTGGTGATTGGACATGGTCTGGAACATCATTTGAAATAGAAATGTCAGGATTATCGCTGACACAGATAGAGTATTCGCTCAGAATATTGATATATTTTTCATCTAACTTACTGATGATGTCATATGCACGTCCAATGTACTTTGAAGCATTTTCAGAATCGCTTTTAATGTTTAAACCAACCGGAGGCTCGTTTGACAGATATCCGCCCCAGACATATCCTTTATCCGTCTTTGCCAATTCCCCTTCGGTCTCCTGAACTGCGACAGAATCTCCTTTATTGTATTTCCCGACAACAGGACTGTCAGATGACGGGCCGCTTCTTATATTTAATTCTGTAACAGAATAGCCGCTCCCGTTTGGAATTTCAGGTGTCTTGTCTTCTATAACAGCAAGCGCCTGCACATCTGTTGAGATTCCTAAATCTCCAATTGAGCGGGCTGCCTGTACAGGGACTGAAGTTATGACAATGCTCGCTCCTGCAAGTAAAATTTGGTATATCTTATTTTTCATACTTTTCTCCTTTCGATGGCCTGTATATTGCCTCGAAAGTTAATATGCAAAATAATAAAAAAATTTTTCGCAAAAAAAATTCCGCTCAATATAGGGCGGAATTGTATTTTTTTGTCAGAATTTTGATTCAGGAAGTTCTTTGGGGTCCCCAAACCTGGCGACATGGCGGTCAAATTTGGAATCGTCTGCGCTATCGGCTTCATATTCACTCTTTGTGATATATTCACCTTCAAATTCAATGCCAGGATACTGTTCCTCGCAAAGCCTGCCGGATGCCTCGAGAAAACTTTTTAGTACATCTTCAGTTACCGGCTTCGTAAAATCAAAATTCATCGCCATGTAAAACTTCACATCAGGATGACCCTTTGGCCAGAATGCCATGAATAACTGCAGGTATCCCTGAATCTTAAAATTTTCGCTTGCTTTCATAAAAATAATCTCCCTTCTTTTTAATTAAACGGCTCTGCCGTGCAATCATTACAAAAACAATATGCTTAAAAAAGAAAGGAAAGAAAAAGGCAAAAAAAATACCGCAGGAGAGTAATCCTGCGGCTGTATCTGTATACCTTAGATTTCAGAGAAAAGAACTTTCTGTCCTTCTCCGCCGTTTCCGTTTACGGTGTAATATGCAGCTTTTTCTGTGACATTCAGGTAAATATTGATATCACCCTTTAAGCCATTGTCTGCTGCATGCTTTTTAACTGCCGTTTCAACCTCAGGGATTGAAACGCTCAGCCCTTCAACCTCAAGCACTGTGTCAGCAACCTTTGTTCTGACAGCCTTTACTGCTTTTGTTGTAGCCTTTACAAACTCACGTGCCTCCTCAACTGCATCAGCAGCGGTGTCCTTTACTGCATCAGCAATTACGCATGCAGACTCTTTTACTTCCGGTTTGTTCATGTTGGCCTCAATTGCATCACCTGTATTTTTTACAGCCTCGCCGGCTTTTTCAGCAACAGCCTTTGCTGCCTCTTCGGTCTTTGCGACTACCTTGGTTGCCTCTTCGGCAAGTTTCTTTTTATTGATTCTTTTAGTTGCCATTGTTTTATTCTCCTTTTTCTTCGTTTTCCATTTATTGGTTGTATTCCACATGGTAAGTGCCTTTCTTTTTCAAGGGAATGATTAGAACATTATTGTTGTCAGCAAGCAAAACATTGTCGTTAACGGAAACCAGCGCAGCTGACGGATGCTGCTGCATGACTTTGTACGACACGGCCGCCAGCAGGTCGGCAGCATTGCCTGCAAAATCCTTTGTATAAGTTTCAAGTATTGTGTCGTGGTAAGCCCTTTTCACAATTTCAGGCTCATCAGTTTTAATACTAAGATTGCATACGGCGAGAATGCGTGGTTCCATCATACCATCTGCAACAAATTTAATCGTAAGGTACATATTAATGCTCCTCTCTCTGCCTGTTTGATTGGCACAATTATATTATGCAGGATTTTTTAAAAAAAAGAAAGTTTTTCAGAAATCATTTCTGCACAAAGATTTTTCCGCAAAAATCATGCATATTGTAAGAAATGCCGTATACTGTTGGCAGGAGGATAGGATATGGAAGAAAGACAAAAAAGAGTAAAAAAAACAAATCCAGGAAAGACATAAAAAAGTTGAAAAACAAAGAAAAAATATTGCCGGTATGGTTACGATATCAGCTGTTGTTGCATGCATGATTATATCCCTGTTATTACAGCGAAAGGAAATCAACGACAGCATAAAATCATACTCAGCAAGATATGAAATACTGCAGAAGTCTATAGAAGAGGAAAAAGAGCATGTAAAGGAAATTGAAAAATTAAAAGAGTATATGCAGACAGATGAATATATCGCAAATGTTGCACGGGAGAAACTTGGAATGGTAAAAGAAAATGAGATTATATTTTCGGAGGGAAAATGATTCGGCGAGCATACGCTCGCCTGAACCAAACGTGGACGGGGTTTCCGACTCCCCGTACACGTCCAATGTTTCATGTTACAGCAAGGACAGAGTCCGAGCTGTAATTGAAGCGAAGCGGGTGCACTGCACTCAGCCTTACGGCTTCGCTTGTCAGCCTCTACGAGGCTTGGTAACGAGTCCTGCAAAGCAGGCGAGTTATCATGCGTGCTCTGGTAACGAAGGCTCTAAGCCTGAGTTATCAATTACCTTATGACCGACGGACAACTTAAAAAGTTGGCCGCGGTTTCCCCGTCCATCGATGATATGGCCAACCAATAAGCCGCTTTTTCTTCATCTCGCGAATCCGGCATATTGTAGGTAAAAACAAAACAAGAAAGGAAAAATAATATGAAAAAATGGTTTAAAGCACATGGATGTTCTTTATACGGCGATTTGAGTGACGACAAAGACACAATAGAGTTTACGGACATAATCGTAAATGAAGGAACAGAAGAGCTGCGGCTTGCAGGTATTGAAGAAGCAGTTAATAAGATTGTATCATATGATTTTAAAAGCTGCGGCAGAACTTTTCCAAATGTGAAAAAACTTGTAATCGGTATGCTGACAAAGTCTGTCAGTATAAAAAACAGTCTTTTTCCAAATGTGAGAGAAGTAAAGTCCAATACTTCTTCTTTTAAATCTGGTGATATGCTTGTGAAGCAAACAGAAGACTCTGGAGATGTCTTATTGAACACATTCTGCAAAAAGAAAGATGAAAAAATTGATTTAAAAGGAATCATGATAATCTCAGACTGGGCATTTGACGGCTGTATGTCAGTCAATGTTCTAAATGAAGAAGAAATACGGGTATGTGAAAGATATGCTTTTAATAATTCTGCACTGTTAATGCAGCCATTTACAGATGGACTCAGATTTGCTGGCAGAATCCTTATCGATGCAGAAGAAGGAGCAGATGCAAGGCTGCCAAAAAACTTCATACTGATAGGTATATGGATAGCAACAGACCTCAGAAAATTAAACTCTATCAGGATTGAAGATTATGAGAATTTAAAAATGATTTCATTTATGACGAAGGGTCCAAAAAGAATCATCTTTGCGGATAAAAAAAAGGTTGGCCAAAAAGAGCTTCTGCAGAATGTCTCAAACCCAAAACTCGAATACTTTGATTTAGAATCACGGCAGCGCGCACTTAAAAGTATAGATGGTGTCCTATATTCCAAAAAAGGTGACAGACTTATTTGCTGCCCTGCCGGAAGAAGGCATCTTGTAATACCGGAAGGTGTGACTGAGATAGAACCAAGAGTTTTTTCATGCTGTGATATTGAATCAGTAGAGTTCCCGGATTCTTTAAGAATAATTGGTGAAGGCGCTTTTTCACATTGTGATAAATTAAAGAGTATTAAATTTGGAAACGGTATTGAAAAAATTGGAAGCCAAAACGATGATGAAGGATGTTTCTTTGCTTACTGTACTGAGCTGGAGGAGATTGAATTCCCGCCAAGTTTAAAATATCTCGGGCAAAATGCATTTTATGGATGCAAGAATCTCAAAAGGGTCATGTTTAATGACGGGCTTATGGTTATAGACAAAGATGCATTCAACTATTGTACGAATTTAAAAGAAGTGACACTTCCATATTCATTGCAGGAAATTGGATGGCATAACTTTTCGTGCACCGAAAAAATCAATATGAAATTTGACGTGCATCTTTTAGCGTATCTTGCAATGGCTTTGGCCGGTTCGAAGCCACAGGATTTTTATGTTGATATATTTTTTTCGGATTTAAACCGCCATGTGATACTGCCAATATTCTTAATATTACAGGGAAGGGGCAAGCTGCTCACAGCTATCCATAAATCAGAGACTGTGGATGATGTAATCCAAAATACAAAAACTCTGTTCCGTGAAGGATATACTTTCAAATCAAGATACAGAACTGCAATAAAACAGTACCAATGCTTACAGTTAAATGAAGCAAAATCCTTTTTAATATTTGATGCTGAAGAAATTACAGCTGATATCATTGAAAGCGATAACGAGGAAGACATGGTAAATCTTCTGATGCTGGGTATAATACCAGAAGAACATCTAAAAATAATTCAGGATAATATTGAAATTACAAAACCTGAATGGACAACATCACTGGCATATATCCTTGAATCATTAAGGAACTGCGACAGGCAGACAAACCAATACGATATTTAATTTTAATCTGGTGCCGACTCCGACAAAGCCGGCGAGTTATCCAAGCAGGCTTTCGCCTGCTTTTTCTTCGCAAAAATTTTCAGACATGAGAAAAAACAGACATACTGTGTATATAAAAAGAAAGGTCGGAAAAGATATGGCAAAAAGAATTGAAAAGATATGTTATCAGCCAGGGGTGTTCCTTACTGTTGAACATAATGATTTATGCACAAAGCTTGAGGTAGAGTCGTCAGTGGAAGAACTGCATCTTGGCGAACAGACAAGCAAAAGAAAAATGAACTTCATATTAGAAAAAAAACACGGAGTCTTTCCTAATATAAAGAAACTGGTAATTGAACCTGGCGCTGCAGAAATATTTGTAGATAATGAGGTGTTTCCAAATGTAAAACGTGTCGATTCACGCAACCCTCAATATCTGTCATGTGACAGGATGCTTGTGAGAATTAAACAGGGCGCTGCACGCTCTTTGCGGAATGTGTTTGACCTTGCATCAAATATGCCAGTCAACCTCTCAATGATAAGTGAAATTGAACGCTTTGCGTTATGCCAGTGTATGAGCACAGAATTTATTAATACAGGCTCCCTGCGATGTGTATCGGTAAACAGTTTCGAAGGCTCTGCAATTTCAGACATGTCTTATGACGAGAACGGAACAAAAATTACAGGCGGTATACTTGTTGATATCGATGATAACGCAGACTGTGTATCCCTTCCTGGAAGAGATGCAAATATGATAGCCGTGGCTTCTGGAATAAAATTCAGTAATGCTAAGAAAATAATTATCAACGATGTTGATTTTACAATAAGGACCATCATCCCAAGCATTTCCGGTATACCGGAAATGTCTGAGACAATTGTTATCAATGACCCTGAATACAAAGCATTCAGTGAAATACAGACACTTGCAAATCTGAGCGGCGTGAAAAATATTGAATTCGGAGAGAAATGCAAGTGGTTCCAGTCTATAGATGGTATCGCATATACAAGCAGCCTTGCATATCTTGTTGCATGCCCTTCAGACAGGACGAAAGAAGTTGTAATCCCTGAAGGTGTCAGGACTGTATTAAGCTCATCTTTTAAAAATTGCAGTGTAACATCTGTAAAGTTTCCTGATTCTGTCGTTAACATTGAAGATAAAGCATTCTATAACTGCAAAAGACTCAAGCATGTTGACTTTGGGCATGGGATTACGCATATTGGCTCAGCATCATCGTGGAATGCATTTGCGTCATGTGGTCTTGAAGAAGCTGATATACCGGAACAGGTGACATATATTGGTAGTGGAGCGTTTTGGGCATGTAAATTAAAAAAGGTCACTTTTCATGAAGGACTGCTCAAGATTGCATCAGATGCCTTTGGCAGCAATGTTGACCTTAAAGAAGTTACGCTCCCTGACAGTGTGATACACCTTGGAGAAAATGCATTCCGAAACACAAAAGTTGTGCATGTCCATGACTATTTAAGCGATATCATCACTGCAACGGGAGAGCCTGCGGTCTTTGCAGACAGGGGTGCAGGATATACAGAGATTGACATAAACGGAAAATCTGTTTTCGTGCCAAAGCATATAAAAGCAGAAGACCGCCGGAAGGTAAAAAAGATAATCGAGGATTGGATTGACGGAACGGCAGATGACACGGATAAGCTATTTGAATATGCCATCACATTAGACGAAAAACAGGAAACTGCCATAAAGATATACGAAAACACCAAAAGTGAAAATGCAAAAAAATACTTAAAAAAATATTCAAAAGATATCACCAGAAGATATCTGGAAGAAAAAAGGAAAGAAGAGCTGATTAAATTTATTGGATTTGGCCTGCTGTCAAAACAGGGACTGCAGGAAATCCTGGATGCTGCAAAAGATGAAGCAGATGTGTCTGCATATGTTCTGCAGATGATGCAGAAAAAAAAGACTGCAGCGGACAGATTCAAAATATAAGAATTGCCGGGCCGGCTGGGAAAATTAACCCAGCCGGCATTTTGCATATTGTATATGGAAAGAAAAAAAGAAAGGAAGAAAAAAATATGGAAAAACGTAATGTAATATTTCTGGATGTAGACGGAGTACTTAACAGCCTTGCATATCATGAAAAGGCGGGGAGAAATGCTCCAGAACTTGAAGAGCGGGCACTGAGAATACTGGCGGACATATACAAAGAAAACGACTGTTGTATCGTGCTGGCATCTTCATGGCGGGAACTTGCACCTACGGAATACCGTGCAGCACATTCCATGTATCAGTATCTGCTAGACAGCCTTGGACGATATGATATGGAAATCGTAGATAAAACACCATACATACAGATGGACAGGCCATCAGAGATTGCAAAATGGTTGGAAGACCACAGGGATGAGGTTAAAAATTTCATAATATTAGATGACGATTTCAGCCAGAAAGGATATGCAAGATACGGGATGGACAACCATCTGATACAGACTGTTTTCTTTACGCACGACCTGAACGAGGGCGGACTGCAGGAAAAACACAAAGAAAAAGCAAGAAAGATATTTTCAGAGGCCTGATGGCCTCTCTTTTTTTGCAAAAACCTCTTTTTTTTATTTTTTTCTGCATATTGTAAAAAGCAGGTTACATCCTGCAAATTGCAACTTGAAACAGGAGTTAAAAAATGGAGAAAAAAGAATGGTTGTTAAACCAGTACAGGAACGAGCCACAGGCAGACGAAGAGGTACTGCGTTTTATTGCAAATTTCGTATTCCATGAAAATGGCAAAACAGGGAAAGGTATGGAAGCGGTGAAAAACTTATTTTCAGAAGATTACTGCTGGCATTTTGCACACATGCTGAAAATCGTATTTGGACGCGGTCATATATACTGCACCGGAAATGGACATCATTTTGTATGGAGAGACACAAAAACGGCAGGCATCATACTATATGACATAAATGGCATTTATCACACGCATAAGATATTAATTCCGGAAGAGGAGTTGGAAGAAGACCTGCAGGAAATTAAGAAACCAGAAGGAGCTGACGAAACGGAGGCTGAAACCAATATAATGCAGAGGGTACTAAAGCAGGCAGCGAAAATCGGCAGCTAACCACTTACCAAAAAAAGTTTTAAAAAAATGTAAAAAAAAGCGTACCATTTTATTTTTATTTGTCATATTGAAAGTACGGGCAGATGTGGAACTGGTTTGAAGCGCGAGTTATTAACTTGCGAAAACTCAGCATTAGTCTGGTTGAAAATTAGACATTTTCGCATATAAAAGCGGATAAATATTACACGGCAGATGCAAAACACAGAATGGACACAAAAAATTTCTTTTTTTATTTTTATTTTGCATATTATATACGTAAGCAAAAATTGCTTACGTATTCTGGTGAGGATAAGTGAGTGAAGCGAACTTATCGAATCATATATGTAAGCGTGAAACGGTTACATATTCTGGTGAGGAAGGCGAACGAAAGTGAGAATTCCGAATCATATGTGTAAACAAAAATAGCTTACGTAATCTGGTGACGAGTCCAGCTTTGCTGGAGAGTTACAAAAAATGGGTAGACAAGTGTCAGGTCTATAAAAACTCTGCCGTATATGCAAGATGAAAAGTCATGCGCATAACAGAGAGGAGATTTTATGAAAAAGAAGACGAACCAGAAAATCCGCAGTAAGAAAAAACGGAAACCTGGAAATAAAAAGTTTTCGCAGGCCCTCATCGGTGGAGCATTTATCGCTTTGGGGTGTGGATGTTTTGCTTATCCTAATTTCAGAGAATGGAACACGCAGCGTGAAGTCGAGCAGATTATAGATAATTTTGACAAGACGTACAGCCAGGGGCTGGATTACAGCATTCCCGACAAGGCTGCAAACGCTGAAAGTGAGGAACAAAATGAATCCCAAAACAACAAAAAGACTGATGGCAACACTACAGCAACAGAGACTCCGCAGCCAGAGCAGTCTGAATCCAGCGCAGGTGACAGCGCAGCTGAACAGACCGTTGGCGATACGGACGAAAAAAATGCAGCGGATGAATCAGCCGATAATGGTTCAGACAGCACAATAAGTACAAGACCTTATCAGTATCTATATGACGAGATGGATAAATACAATAAAAACCTGGCTCAGAACGGTCAGTCAATCTCTGATGCGTGGAGCTATGAACAGCAGCCAATGGATTTAGACAGTCTCAATATTGATAGTGATAATCCCATAATTGGATATATAGAGATTCCGGATATGAAAATACGGCTTCCATTAATGCTTGGAGCATCATCCAAAAACCTTGAAAAAGGAGCAGCAGTTTTATCTCAGACCAGTATGCCGATAGGTGGAGAAAATACAAACTGCGTGATTGCAGGACACAGAGGATGGGAAGGAAGCGCATACTTTCAATATATTGAAAATATGAAAGTTGGGTCGAAAGTTTATATCACAAATCCATGGGAGACATTGGTGTATGAATGTACAAGTATCAAGGTCATTTATCCCGATGACGTTAATTCAATTTTGATACAGCCAGGGAAAGACATGGTTACCTTATTTTCATGTCATCCATATGTTCTCGGAGGAGGTCCTTACCGTTACTTAGTTTTTTGTGAAAGAGTGGATACACAAAAACGCCAAGAAGTTGATGGAATCTTGAATCCGAAATCAGAGGAAGAACCTGCAGAAAATACAGATGATATTACAATTACAGATATACCGGAAGAAACAACTGGTTCTTCAGAACCAGATACAGAAGCACCAGAAATAAGCAAGCCTACACAGACTGCAGCAACGGTATCACCTGCGGCGGCAGAAACTGTTCCTTCAGCAGAAGATATTGACAGTTACCGCACGTTCATGGGGATTGATTTGCTGGCGTTAGAGCAGACATTAAGATATATGCTTCCTGTTGTCGTTATTGTAATTTCAATCCTGATTATTATGTTCAGGTGTTTTCCAAAAGGCAAAAAGCCGAAAAAGAAAATAAAAAAACCTATTAAAAAAAATAACAATGCAAAAAGGAGAAAAAAACTATGAAATATAATGCAATCGCAAAGAAATTAAGCATGACTACACTTGCAGCTGCTATGCTCGCAGCACCGGCAGTAAATGTATTTGCTGCAACAGACGTCACAATCGACACAAACAGAGTTGGTTCCCTGACAATCCACAAATATGATATCACCGCAGCCACAGCAAAAGGATTTAATACAGACAAATATAAGCCTGATGGAAAACAGAATGCAGAAGCAGAAGCAGAGCTTGCTAATTACAAAATTGAAGGTGTTGAGTTTACATACATGAAAGTTGGCGATATCTCAACAGATACAGTTGGCGGACAGGTTAAGGTAATGTATGGAATCCCTGCAGAGCTGGAGAAGATTCTTGGACTTACTGACACAAGAGGAGACCACAAACACACATCCGATGAAGTTTATGATGCAATGAAAAACATCCTGTTAAATAACACACAGTCTAAAAACAAACTGGAAGATTACGTTATGACAGGTTATGGTCATACAGCAATGCCTATGACTGACGAAAATGGTATTTCCACAGCAACAAGTTTACCGCTTGGACTTTACCTTATCATCGAAACAAAAGTTCCGGCTAACGTAAATACAACAGTTGACCCATTCTTTGTATCCCTGCCTATGACAGACAAAGAGGGCGCTCATTGGTTCTATGACGTACACGCATATCCTAAGAACCAGACAAATATCCCTGATATTGACAAGAGAGTAAGACAGCGTGATGACGTTGGATATGGAAAACCTGAATTCCTTGACACCGCAACATCTTCCGAAGGCGAGATTGTTGATTATATTGTAACATCTCATATGCCAAAGATTACAAGCAAGGCAACATTCCTGACAAAGTACACCTTTGTTGATACAATTGCAAAAGGCCTTACATACAACCGTGACCTTTCCATCTATTTCTACGACAATGAAGCAGATGCAAAAGCAAACAATACAGACGCAGCAGTTGCTCATTGGGATGTAGATTCTGAGTATTTCAGAAGCAGCTACAATGCAGCATCCGAGAAGGCTTCTCAGTGTACAGTTCAGATGACTGAAATGGGTCTGAAAGAAATCAACAAGTACAACTCTGATACACAGATTGAGACAAACTACTCTGGAAGATGGATGGTTCTGTCTTACAGTGCAACTGTAAACGCAGATGCATCCCCGATTCTTGGTGACTTTGGTAACAACAATGATGTAAACCTTACATGGAGACGTACAAATATGGATAAGGATGACAGACTTGAAGATAAATGCCGAGTATTCTCTTATGGACTGGACATTAAGAAAGAGTTCCTGACAGAGGAAGATAATGACAACAAGGGCAACCCTACAGACGTAAAGTTCTCTTTAAAGAATGCAACTGATGGACATTACATCGTAGCAAGACAGGATAAAGCAGGCTCAGGAATCTACTATGTTGTAGATGCATCCAAGAAAGTTGTTGGCGGTGCAGATGGACTTGATGAGGAAACAGCTCGTGATGGTGCAACAGCATTTACCCCTTCTGATGACGGAACACTGATTATCAACGGTCTTGAAGCGAATGACTACATCCTTACCGAGACTCATACTTCAAGAAACTACAATCTGCTTAAAGACCCAATTAAGATTTCCATTCATCAGACACAGGATGAGTTTGTTCCATCCAAGACCACACTGTATGATATCGTAGAAATCACAAACAACCCGAACAAGACTTGTCTTGAAACAAACGGTGAAAGAGCACATGCTGAAGTTGATGGTTCTAAGACAGAGATGACACCTGACACATTCACAGTAGATAACAAGCCGGCAAGCGGAAATGCATCTGTTTCCACTAACGCACGAGTAAAGATGAAAATCGTTAATACGCCATCTGGAATTCCTCAGCTTCCAGCAACTGGTGGTGCTGGTACTATCGCATTCACAGTAGCAGGATGCACAGTAGCATTCGCTGGTGTTATGGTTGCAACAAGAAAAAATAAAAAAGATGACGAAAATAAATAATATTCGTTAACATATTAAATCCGGGCGGGAGCTCTTACAGGCGCCCGACCGGATTATTTTTGCAGAAAGGAAACTTTATAAATGGGAGCTAAATCTGTAAAACGTAAAAAAGCACCGCCAAAAAAGAAAAAAATAAATATTGGAAAAGTACTTTTAGTGTTTATAACAACATGCATATCGCTATGTTTGATTTTATATCCATATATATCAAATTATTTATTTGAAAACCGTACTGATGGAATCGTAAGTGCAGTAGAAGCACAGTCAGAGTCAGCCGAAGCTAACCAATATGACGAAGACATTGAAGCGGCAAAAGCATATAATGAGAATATTGTA
>JABLTM010086797.1_pt1 | contig 25254 bp, 25 predicted proteins | sample 7160121 | NCBI WGS metagenome assembly JABLTM01 (sample SAMN14651224, study PRJNA627086) | human gut metagenome | isolation source: feces | host: Homo sapiens
ATTAGCAGGATTGAACAAAAGAAAATTATTGATTTCTACAGTCATCACTGAAAAAGTAGTAGTATATATGTTAAAGAAAAAGTGTATACCATATGCAGGAATGTATATTGTGCCAAAAGCAGATAATAAAACATATAAACTGGAGGATGCTAAGGAAATTTTAGAAAGTGATGAATTTATGAAGTATGTCCAAGATGTAGGGATTCATATTAGTGGAACTTCTTTGAGAATTACATCAAAGGATATTGAAGAATTCAAATTTTAGGAGGTGGCTTGAGTGGAAGAATTAAAATATGTTATAGAAGATAGTACGATAGCAGAATTGTTAGGTGTGCAGAATTTTTCTACAGATGAGGCTGCAATACTTGAATTAGTTAAGAATGCATATGATGCTAATGCATTGAATTTAAAAATTACATTTCAGAATGACACACTTCGATTTGAAGATAATGGCATTGGCATGAATGTAGACGATATAAAAAAACATTGGATGCATATAGGTAAAAGTAGCAAAGAATATGAAATAATAGATGAAAATAATAAAAAAAGAATTCAAGCTGGTTCGAAAGGTGTTGGAAGATTTGCATTATCGAGACTAGGGTATAGTGTATGTTTGAAATCAAAAAAAATAGATTCTGTTGGTGTAATTTGGAAAACAGATTGGAATACATCTGTTTTAGATGAGAACTACGACATTCACACTAAAGGAACAGATATAGAAATAATAGGATTAAGGGAAAAGTGGAATAAAAAACGCATAGAAAATTTAAATAAGTACTTAGAAAGAACTTATCGTGATACATCTATGGAGATAAGAATTATTTCAGATAATTATGATGAAATTGTAAAGGAACATTTTCCTAAAGCTAAAGTTGGAATCAATTGTCGAAGTAATATTGTTTTAAAGTATAATCAAGGAATTTTAGTAACAACAGTAGAGTCAGATGAATTTGAAAATGAAGCTTTAAAATATTGTTCAGGGGTTGATATAAGAAAATTTGAAACGAAAACGAATATTGTTAATGAATTGAAGGGAAACAAAATAACGGAGCTTTTAGATGCTGATATACAAAGTGTTATTAATGATATTGGCGAATTTTCAGCAAATTTATACTTTAATATAGCTTCATCAAAAGATGAAAAAGAGAAATTTTTATATAAGTATTTAAATACACCAGAAAATATAGAAAGCGGAATAATATTATATAGGAATGCATTTAGTATATCTTCATATGAAGGAAGGAAAGATTGGTTAGGACTTGGAAAAAGATCTAGAAAATCCCCTGCGGCAGCTTCTCATCCAACGGGCGCATGGCGAGTGAGAGAAAATCAGATGGCAGGTTATGTTATGATAGATAAAAAGAAGAATGCTGTGCTTCAGGATATGGCTAACCGCCAAGGTTTAGATGAAAATATTTATTATCAATTGTTTGTTGAAATAATTTTAGTAGGTATTAAAGAATTTGAAAGATATAGACAAAATATTGTTAGAAAAATAAATGTTAAGAATCAGATAGAAGAACAAAAAGCAACACCTATTTCAGATCGAGTATTAAGCAAACCAACATCTGTTAGTGGTCTAACAAAGGAAGAGGCAAAGCAATTAGCAACAGAAATCAAAAGTTATAAAAAGGAGGGGAAACAATATCAGAAAGATAAAGAAGCAGTAGAGGCTAGATATAAATATGATGTAAGAATTTTAAATGTATTAGCAACAACGGGATTAAAAGCTTCATCCATAGCACATGAAATGAAAAATGATAGAAATGCCATATACGATAATTACAATAATATAGTAGATGCATTAAAAGAATATGGTATGTGGGATGAATTGAATTCTTCCGAAAAAACGAGGAAATCTTATAAAAATGTTCCCTATTTGTTGGAAAGCAATGATGTTGTTGGAAAAAAATTGGTGACATTCATGGACACTATGCTGGAGGAAATAGAAAAAAAACAGTTTGAGCTTAGGTACCAGAGCATAGCGGATATCTTAACTGTTATAAAAACAGTGTGGGAAAGAGATTATGCATGGCTTAGTATTGAAATAATAATGGATGAAGATATTGTTTATCAGATTTCAGAAGATATATTGCAGGTTATTTTTGATAATCTGATTTTAAATAGCGTACAACAGAATGAAAATATACAAAAATTAATTGTTACGATATATGTAGAAGAGATTGGTGGATCTTTAAAGATTAAATATTGTGATAATGGTAAAGGACTTGATGATAAGTATAAAACAGACCCGATGAAAATATTAGAAGTGCATGAAACAACAAGAACTAATGGACATGGACTCGGAATGTGGATTGTAAATAATACATGTATAATGTCAGGGGGCGAAATTCAGAAGATAGGTGGAGAAAAAGGATTTGAAATTGAATTTATTATAGGAGGGAAGATATAATGGAAACCTTAAAGATACTTTATATAGATGACCATCCAGAGGCATCATTATCTAAATATTTGGATAAATATAAGAATCCAAGTTGTGAAATTGAGTATTCAGATATTGAATTTAAGCCAGATGAAGGATATGAGAGTTTGATTAATAATTCGGATGTTAAATCTGCAAATATAATTTTTATAGATTCAAAATTGTTTGAAAATAGAAATGCAATAGCTGGAAAATTTACAGGAGAAGAATTTAAAATTATTTTAAAAAAGTATTTTCCATTTATAGAAGTAATTGTTATTACGCAAAATGAAATAGCACCTGGTTATGAGACAATTTCTAAGTATGATCCTAAAAGCAAAATGACACCAGAGGAATATTATGGTAAAGAACTGCCCGTGTTATTAGAACAATGTGTTAGAAATATTTTTGAAGTTCGAAAAATAACCGCAGAGTTGCAAAAAAATACTAGTTGGGAAAAAGTTATGGTTGAAAAAATTGTGAATTCTGTGAATGGTCAAGGGAAATTTGATGAATTTACGAAGAAAGATATTGATGATGTGATAAAAATGTTTCAAGAGTTGCAGATAAAAGTAGAGGAATAGAAATATGGACTACAGAAGAACAAAATATTGCCCTGAATTAATTGATGTACCACAAAAAAAGAAAGAAGTAGAGGCTTTAGTAAAAGCAGAGCATCCTTATGCAAAAGATATGCATAGTTATATAAGTGATAATTCTCAGAAATTTAAGTTAGAATTTATTAAAGCATATAATGGGAAATGTGCATACTGTGGGGCTTCAAGCGATTTGATAAAAAAGACTGAATTTGAAATAGACCATTTTTTATATGAAAAAGCTCCTATATTCGCAACTAAAAAAGAGGCGGGGTATATACAAAATTTGATTTTAGCGTGCCATGATTGTAATCATGATAAAAATTCATTTTGGATTAAAAAAGAAGAATTTGAAGAGTTGAATCCAGATGGAGAAAAAATAAAGAATGTATTTATAAGAGATGAACAATATTATATTCGAATAAATGATAAATTTAAACATAATACAACTATTGAAGAATTTTATAAGAAACTTCATTTGGATTCTGAATTGCATAGGTTAGATTATTTGATAATGAATATAATCGGATTGCAGCGTTCTTGTCAAAATAATAGTGATTTATATGTTGGACTCGGGAAAATACTGGATATAATAAGGCAAAAGAGAAATATTATGTAGAACATAATTTTAATTATAACCTTTAACATACATAATACTATGCAGAGGGAATCTGGCAAAGAAGGAAGTGAATTTATGGACATAAAGCAGCTAATCGGTGAAACCACAGATTACGACAAGAAGCTTGCACTTGAAGAAAAGAAACCTAAAAGCTGGTGCAAGAGTATCAGTGCATTTGCCAATTGTTTTGGTGGCAAGTTGATATTTGGCGTGTCGAATGATAATGAGCTGGTGGGGCTTGCAGATGCTGAAGGTGATGCAGAGAAAATTAGCGAAGCAATAAAAACACATTTGAATCCAATACCGGAGTTTAAGTTGTATTTTGAAAAAGATGGCGAAAAGATTTTTGTTATTGTGGAAGTTATGAAAGGGCAGCAGACACCATACTATTATGAAGGTGATGGACAACTTATTGCGTTTATGCGTATAGGAAATGAAAGTGTTCCGGCAACTCCTTCACAGCTAAGAGAATTGGTGCTTCGTGGCAGCGGCGAAAGTTACGATAGTCTGAAATCAAGATATGATTTTGATAATATGTCCTTTACAAAATTAAAATCAGTATATAAACAGAGAACGGGGAATACATTTGAAGATACAGATTATGAATCTTTTGGTTTGATTGATGAGAAAGGCAATCTGACGAATGCAGGAGCACTTCTAGCAGATGAATCTCCGTTTCGTCATTCCAGATTATTTTGTACAAGATGGAATGGACTTACGAAGGCATCTGGAATTGTAGATGCACTTGATGATAAGGAATATACTGGCAGTCTTGTTACATTGTTGCAGGCGGGAACTGATTTTGTGAGAAATAACTCTAAGAAGGCATGGCGTAAGGTTGGGGACGGCAGAATTGAAATGCCGGATTATCCGGATCGGGCAGTGCTTGAAGGTGTAGTAAATGCATTAATTCATAGAAACTATATGGAGATAGGCAGTGAAGTCCATATAGATATGTTCGATGATAGAATTGAAATATATTCACCTGGTGGAATGGTAAGTGGGATTTCTCTAGAAGGAAAAGATCTATTGAAAATTCCATCAAAGCGAAGAAATCCGATATTAGCTGATATATTCAGCCGCTTGAAATACATGGAGCGTAGAGGTAGTGGTTTCAAGAAAATATTGGCAGATTATGAGGGACAAGTCGAATTTGATGAGTCTAAGATGCCAGTATTTGAGGCAGATAATGTTGATTTTATATTGACTTTATATAATCTGAATTATGGACATGATTATGTGATGAATGTTAATGATACTCAGGGAGGCATTCAAGATGGCACTCAAGATGGCACTCAAGGTGGCACTCAAGGTGGCACTCAAGACAAATTGCAGAAACAAATCTTTGACATGATAGAAGAAAATCCTCAAATTTCCACATCAGAAATTGCAACAAGGTTAGGTGTTGGTGTAAGGACTGTGAAGAGAAGAATAAAACAAATGACGAATATTGTATATGTCGGAAGTGGATATAGCGGTCACTGGGAGATTAAAGGGGAGTAAGCAGGCATATTTTATGGACAGGAATCCAATGTGATAATAGTTCAGAGAAGTTATCGCAAAATTAAAAAGGAGAATGAAAAATGAAGAGACAATTGTCACAATTGCAGAGACTACTTGTGGCGGGAATATATATTTTTATAATTGTTATGATATATGGATTGCTAAATGGGGGAATAGCGGATATATTGAATCAGTCGGAGGCTGCATCAGTTTGGTTTTTCTCTGGGATCTTATTGATTATAATGGGAATGTACGTAACGGAACCATATTTTTCATCGCCAACAGACACATTGTCTAATAGTATTTCGTTGATATTGGTTTTACTAGCTATTACAAATCGGCAGGAATTGAATGGTTACATTGAATTACTTGTTTATGCAGTTTGTATGTTTATATTAAGTATTTTTCATATGGTTGTAAAAAATTACAATGAAAAGGCAAAACGGATTAGTTTTTGGTGTTTAAAGCATTTAGGAAGTTCTAAAACGATGTTTTCTGTGGTGTATCTTGTCTCGGCATTTTCGTTTTTTAGAGATAATACACCTATGTTATTCGCAGCGATTGCTTTATGGATATGTATGGTACCAATTGGACTTGTAGAAAGCATTATTGTCAAATTTAGTCAGTTGATGGGGATAATAAAAGAAAAAGATATTGATTCGTGTATTGGAGTAGCTATAAAAAATTCAGAGTCAAACCTATATACAATTTCAGTTCCTAAAACAGACGAAAAAGAAAAACTTGTATCTTCAAGTAGAAACTCTGTGTATGCGGTAAAGGTAGACTCTGATTCTTATTGTTTGGGAATAGAAATACAAAGAAAGAACCTTATTGATTCAACTTGGATAAGCATAATGTTATTGGATAATGCAGAACTGGAAATTACACTAAATGATTTGGAAGATATAGGAATTAACATTAATTATACGGAAAATTTAGGAACTGCACATGTTTTGAATAATGGAAAAATAAAACAATCAATTCTTGAACAGTTGAAATCATCAACTATTTTTATGGAACGTGATGATTTTATTGGATTTGTTCTTCCTGAATCGAATGTTAGTACTATCAGGTTTAATACATGCAAAATAGATGAAACGCGATTAACAGAAGGAACAATAGTTAAAACACATATTGCAGGAAGTGAAGTTCTTTATCAAGTAATCAATGGCATTACAAAGATAGCTAGTAACAGTGTGGATAGCGAGTATGGATATATATGTGCAGTAGCAAGAAAATTGGGGCATTATGATGCCGGACATCATGAGATAAAACATGTTAATTGGACACCGAAAGTTTATGAGCCTGTATACCTGTGCAAAGTAAATCGAGATATTGATTTGCAAGAAATAGCAAAAAATTCTATTGGCCGGTTACCGGGATCTGATATGAGTATACCTATAAAGAATATTAATGCTCTTGTAACTCATAATACGGCAGTATTAGGAATATTGGGAGTTGGAAAATCTTGTTTAACGTTCGAGTTGATTAAAAAAATTGTTGCTGCTGGAATAAAAGTTATATGTTTAGATATTACAAATCAATATGCAAGTGATAATGGTTTGTACAAATATATTCCTGAAGCACAAATAGTAAGTGATTTGCTGCAGGAGAAAATAGATGAACTTGAGTCACAATCAATGCGTAAAGGTACAAGTGATTCAAAATCTTCGTGGGGAAATGTTGAGAATTTTAAAAAGCTGATGGAATCGGCAGTGTCTGGATTTATGGATGTTAACAACAAATCTGTGATGGTACTTAATCCTGAAAAATATATTGTTAGACAAGCTGCAACTGATTATAAAATTACAGAGCTGAAGGATGTATCTTTGGTTGAAAAGGTTCAAATTATTTCTGAAATAGTTCTTAAAAAGTGTATGGATTTGGGACAAATAGATAGGGCGAGATGTTGTGTTGTTTATGAAGAAGCGCATTCATTGACTCCAGAGTTTAATTCAGTTGTAGTAAAAGATGATAATTCTCATGCGAATGGCACTGCAAAAGTTATTTTGCAAGGTAGAAAGTACGGACTTGGTTGCATTATAGTTACGCAGCGTACGGCAAATGTAACAAAGAGTATATTGAACCAATGCAATACAATTTTTGCATTAAGGGTATTTGATGATACAGGAAAATCTTTCTTGGAAAACTATATTGGTAGGGATTATTCGGATACTTTGCCGACATTGGAAGAAAGACACGCAATTGTTATTGGAAAAGGTATCGGGTTAAAACAACCAGTGATTTTACAGCTTAATGATATGAAGTATTTACAAACGAATGACGGAGAGAAAATAGTTGAGAAAAACGAATGTGTGGATGTAGAAACAGAAGAAATTCCCCCCAATCTATAGGATTCTTAATATTACAAAAAATTAAAGTCTCGTTAAAAGAGTAATATTGCTTTCAATGAGATTTAAGATTTGGAGAGAATACATAATATGGCAAAAATGCGATAAAATCGGAATTTATGGCTGATTCGTATGAGTACAATTTCAAATCGGTCGCATTTTTGAAATTGTTTGTTGAGACTAATATGAGACTGAGGAGGTTCAAAATCATGGACATATGCAAAAAGGACTGGAAATTATTTCGAGAAAGATTATCAGACTGTCAGGAAAATTATATGGAAGGTCTTGTTAAAGAGTATGTAAATTTTCTAAATGATGATAAAAAGCCTGCATCAGATAAATTCTGGGAACTTAAAAAACGGATAAAAGAAGATAAGCGTTATCCGGGAGTTATTATGGAGGTGAATAAGTCAGAGGTGATATGGGATATCGTTCGTCTTATTAGATTGAAAGTAATTACATATGACGATTTATCAGACTTCAGTGATGAATGACAGTTGGAAGTGAAAAGAATACTTGAGATGAGCAGGTGATGGAACGGTTAGTACCACAAAATTTTTTCTTGCAGAAATAACGGCTACTTGCGGGGCATTAATCTAGTAGTTTCACACTAGGATTTTGATAGCCTGCTTAGGAAAAAAATGACAGACGATGAAAAGCGATTTATAAAACACATATTTTCGGGAGACAGTAGTGACCATGATTATTATCATACGATACGAGTATATGAACTGGCTACTAAAATTGCAAAACAGGAAAATGCAGATATTAAAACAGCGCAACTGGCAGCTCTGTTACACGATGTGGACGATATTAAGCTTTTTCCGGACACTTGTGCTACCAAGAAAAATGTAGTTGTTTTTATGACTACTATTATTATTGAGCATGAAATGATAGCGGCGGTATGCAAAATTATAAATGAGATTTCATTTGCAGGAAATGATTCAGTCGTACCTGATACCATAGAAGGAAAATGTGTGCAGGATGCAGACAGGCTGTGATGCAGGAATTTCTTAATGAGTCTATGATAGAATGGGAAGGAAAAAAGTGATGGAAGTAAAATTTTATGATACAGTTAATGATGAATTATTGAAATTTGCAGTAATTATCTCACAGAGTAACGGCAAATGGGTATTTTGCAAGCATAAAGAAAGAGATACATATGAAGTGCCGGGAGGGCATAGAGAAGCTGGAGAGGATATTCTTGAGACTGCTAAAAGAGAACTGCAGGAAGAAACAGGAGCGGTCAAGTTTGAGATAAAACCGATATGCGTATATTCAGTAACCGGTAAGAACAGAGTAAATGAGACTGGGGTGGAAACATTTGGACTGCTTTGTTTTGCAGAAATAACTGAATTTGCGAAAGAATTACATAGCGAAATGGAGAAGGTTGTGCTTATGGATGAGTTGCCTGATAACTGGACATATCCTTTGATACAACCGAAACTTATTGAGGAATGGGAACGAAGAGTAAAATAACGTATATGGAAAAATGAATGTATTGTGTTGCATGCTAACCAAAATGCTGATGGTCTAGTGCATAAAACCAGAATATAGAGAAGATGCAGAATGCAACGGCAGTGTTGACCCGACAACAAATTATCTTTTGGAGAAGGACTTGGTTGACTTGGAACAGCCTATTTAAACCGAGCAATACGGCCGAGAATTTTGAGTACAAAACAGAGCTTTATAAATGTCTTAAACGAGTCATTTATAAAGCTTTTTCTTTTATCGTGATTTCGATATTAAGGCTGTTTTAAGAGTTGCATAGATATTAATGAAATAATAAAACTGACTGGATAAATAAAATTGACATATGAAACAATTGGATGTCATAATATGTCGAAACTTGCGATGAATAAGATATGTTATTGATGAATAAAAATATATATTATTGAATATATAAGTGTTTTATACAAAACATAATCAGAATAGGAGTGAGTCATATATGAATAGAAAATTTAAATGGAATATGCTCATTACCGCGTTTATACCATTGTGGATATCAATAATAGTATCAGATATTTGGACTGTAGTCGAAAGGTGAATGGAAAATTGGGAATATTGTGAATCTATATGTTTAAATATTTTTAATATATGTAAAGAAAATTGGGTGTGTATATTTATTGTTTTTGTAATAGGAATATTGATGATGATTAGTATTGTCTCGATAAATAAATTTTTAAAAGAAAAGAAAAGCAATAATTACCCACCCAGAATTAAGATAAGAAAAGCTATAAGAGTTAATAAATTATCATCAGAATTTTTGTTAGCTTATATTTTACCTATGATAGCTTTTGATTTTACTAAACTTAAAAGTGTAGTCTTATTTGTAATTTATTTTGGAATACTTGCTTTTTTATGTATTAGAAATAGTAATGTGTATACTAATATATGGCTTGAGTTTAAGGGATATCGTATGTATTTATGTGATTTACAAGCTGACATAATGGACAGACCCCATATTTATAAAGAATGTTTAGTAATTAGCAAAAATAACCTTACTGTCAAAATAGAGAATGATATAAAATATTGGGATTTTGATAATTATATTTATATTGATTTAATGTAGGAGGCATACAATGGATAAAAATTTGCTTATAAAAACTTTGAAAAATGTAAGAGAAAATATATACAGTTGGAGTTTATATTTCTTCAGAATAGATAGAAGAAATAACAATCCATTTACTGCATATAAAATTAGATTCAAGAATGATAAATATCTCCCAGAATATGCAGTATTGTTAATTGATATGGTTATAAAGTACCAGTTGGGAAAAATTACAGATATTAAAAATTATACAGGAGAAAACACAAAGGTTTCTTGTGATAGAATTAAAACAAGTGATGAGCTTGTTAGAATACAATGGGATTATTTTGTTAAAGACATTGCGTGTGCTTCTGATGAAAAAATTGAAGGAAGATATCATGGATATCTGTTAGAAGGAACATCATCTAATAATGAGAAATCACTAGCATTTCTGAAAATAGCTAATCCTGTAATTAGCCTAAAAAATAAGCGCAGTGCAGTATTTACGTTTGATGCAGATAATGAGTTGGCTGAAATGACAGACGAAGTATGTAAGCTACGTATGGATGCAGATTGTATAGTATTAGATGGAGTAATATATTCATTTAATTATAAATTTGAAGATTTATTAAATATGGAAAAGACAATGCAAAAAGTGAAAGCTAAAGCACTTGAAAAAATTATTGCGACCGATGCATTTGAAAATAAAAATGATTTCGAACGTATGGCAAGGGCGTATAAGTCACCTAGAACTTTTATAACATTGAAAAATGAACGTGTCTGTAGAATAAAGAATAAGACAAAGCGAAAAGAAATTGCAAGCATGTTGAAAATTGAAATAAGTAATAATGGAAAGTTTGTTTTTAAAAATGAGGAAGAGGTTGCACTGTTGCTGAGGTATTTGTGCTTTAAAGTATTTAAAGATGCTGAGACGAAAGATTTGCTTGAAGCAAATAATATAACAAGATTAGTGCTAAATTGAGGAGTGGAATTCTATGGATAATAGTAAAGTTATAGATATAGTTTTGGAATATTTGCGTAATAAACAAAATTTGACAGATTTGGAAAAAGATATACTTTCATCTTTAAATAAATTGAATGAGAAACCGTTTGATAGAAGTGGTACAGAACAAAAATTGATTGAAAACAATATTAAGTATGAAAATATGCTTATTCCAATGCAACTGGGAGATGAAGCGCACTTGTTGCCTTTTGCACAGCTTAGTGATGATGAAATTTGGAATAACTTATATTTACAAGTTTTGGGGCTTTGCTTGAAAGAGCTGCAAATCATATCTTAATCCCCCCCCGCCGTCAGGCATGCGCCTGACGGCTTTTCATATATAACACCCCTTTTATTTATATTTTTATTTCTGCTTAAGCTCTTTTCTTTCTGCATACAGTTCCGGCAGCGGTGGCTGCGAGAGCGGATACCATGAGCATTACAACGAGTAATGCGATATCGGTATGGCAGCCGGTAGCAGGCGGAACATCCGACGGTTTGTCCGTGGACGGCTTATCCGTGGAAGGTTTGTCCGTGGAAGGCTTATCCGTGGACGGCTTATCCTGACCCGGTTTGTCCGTGGACGGTTTATCTGTGGAAGGCTTATCCTGACCAGGTTTGTCGCCGGATGGCTTGTTGTCGTCATCATCCTGAAGACGTGCTGTGATCGTCTGGGCAGCGGTTATCTCATTTGCGGCATTTGCGTCTGAGAAATATTTGCCACAGATGCTGCAGTGCCAGTATTCGATGTTGCCCTCCGATTTGGTCGTAGCGGCTTTGGCTGCAACGTGGGTGAGGCTGTGGCTGATGGACTCGCTGTAAGAGCAGCCTGGGTTGGTGCAGTGGCGTGTGTGCGAACCGTCTGCTGCTATTTCCCAGTTGGACATAACGTGGTTTTTGGCAGGTGTCAGGATTTCGCCGCATACTGAGCAATGTATAGGTGTTGTGCAGTCATCGTCATCAGCGGCCGGTGTGTGGTCATCGTTTACGATGATATGTACGCTTGCGTAAGAGTTGTCCTTGTAAAGTACGGAGATTTCAATCGGTTCCTTGGTGATAAGAGGAGTGACTGTATAGTAACCGTCTTTGTCGCAGGTTAAGTAAGTGGCAGTTATTCCGTCACCATAGTCTACGGAGATTACATCATCCGGGTTGAGGACTTTGAAGCGGACGGATGAACAATATACGCCGCCTTCTTCGACGCCGTAAAACGCATTCTGATAGTGGCATGTTATAACCTTCTCGGTGTCATTGTACACACCGCTTGTTTCACCGTCTATGCTGATCAGGGTGTAGTTCTTGATAGCGGATGGGATTGAAGTGTAGTTGTAACTGTATGAAGCTCTTCCGCGGAGGACATCTGCGGTTTTGATTTCATTGCCTTCTTCGTCCACATATTTAATGATGACATTGTGCATATCGGGAACAACATCGGTATTGCAATATGACTCCGCGTCTACTGCTATAATGGACGAATGTGCAGGAACGGAAAATGAATTGCCGGAAACGATTTTGAGGGTTTCAAAGCCTGCAGATTCTTCGTTGGCAACGATTACCCATTTGTCGGTTGAAGTAGCCGGGAGTGTCATCCATTTGTTACTGTTCGAATTGTTGTGCATAACGGCAATTTTATTCCACTGATTGTTTCCGTCATTATTGATGACATAAGCTATCTGGTCTGTTGAGGTTGTGTCAAAAACAAAATCACTGCAGCTTGATGTTGAACCCGAGGTTAATTTGCTTATTGTCTTTCTGAGCTGTATCAGGTTGCTGTAGTATGCATGAAGGTCGGAATATGTTATAAGGTTATTCCAGTTGATGGCTGATGACTGTGAGGAACTGTAACCCATCTCATCACCGGAACGGATAACGATGCTTCCCATAGAAGTATATTCCATCGAAGCTGCAAGCTTGATTAGTGCAATGGCGTTATCGTCCCTGGTGCCGCGTGCGATTCCGAGGGAATCGGTAATGCGGTCGTAAAGAGAAAGCCCGCTGTTGTCATGCAGGTAGTTCGTGCACTGGGCCGGACTTGTCAGCTTATGGTCCTTGTCAGCGAGAATGCCTGTCTGAATAGCGTTGGACATATTTGTGCCGCCGTTTATGTAAGTCATGATCTTGTTACTGTATGTGCTGTTATAGAATGAAATTCCCTCTTCTGCGGTCTTGGCATTGGCAAGTGATACAAGGCGGAGTCTGGTGCCACGGCAGGTGTTGGTGCAGATCGTCGTATCGTCCGGATAAGGAAGTACAGTATCACATGATATACTGATGGCAGGCGATATTTTATTGAGTTCTTCACGTATTTCATTTAAAAATTCTTTATCAATGAGACCACCGTTCTCAAAATGAAAACCGTCCACATGATATTCGTTAACCCACTGGGTAAGCGTATTGATGATGTAACGGCGGAACATCAGACGCTCGGTTGCGCAGTCGTTGCCATTGCCGGAGCCGTTGGATTTATCACCGTTTGTTTTTATTCTAAGATAATAATCAGGTACGGTTTTCTGAAACGGAAAATCTTCCGAAACGGATGTTATGTCCATATCCATAACAACCGAAAGGCCGGCTTTATGAAGTGCCTGAATCATACTTTTGCATTCACTGACTGTCTTAAGGGCATTATTTTCATTCGTTGAGTAGCTGCTATCCGGCATCATGAATCCCATATTGCTGTAAAAAGGCTTGATCTGTGCAGTTGTAACGCCAAGACGTGCAAGGTAATTAGTGCATGTCGAAATATCCGCACTATCATTAAGTGTGCTTGATTTGGTAAAAGAGAGGAATTTGCCCATAAGATTATTCGGTATACCGGATGAAGGATCAGAGGTAAAGTCCTTGATATCAAGTTCATACGCGATGGACTCGGCAGGATTCTGCACATAAACATGATTGTCTGAATCCCAGCCGTTCGGATCCGTATCTTTAAGGTCCGTTATCAGACTGCGCTTTCCGTCCTTGCCTGCAGCCACGGCATATAAATCAGGGGTTTCATAGGTATTGTATGATTTGTAAGAATTTGTTATGTTATAAGTTGTAATGGTATATGTATAATAATAATCTGTAAAGTTTCCGATAAGTGTTATAGTCCATACACCATTCCATTCACCGTTAACAAGCATCTGTTCAAGACCGTAAGTGGCAACTTTACCGGCACCTTCTTCATCATCCGTTCCTCTGGTATAGATATTGACTTTTATATCGGTAGCCACCGGAGCCCATACTCTGAACTCTGAGGCACCTTTGGTACACTTGCAGCCCAGAAATCCGTCATAATTATATTGACTGTCGGTGTCTTCACAAGCCACGGTATAACTGGTATCTACTTGTCGGATTGTATTAATCACTGGATCTTCGGTTGCTGCGGGAATTGAGACGGCTGCTGATGCCAGGGCCATTAATGATGCCATGGAAGCTGCCATAAATCGCTTAAGTTTATTCATATTGTGTCCTCCTGAATTTTTGCCTGCATATCGCGGCTGTAATCTGGTTAAATTATAACATATGAAAATGCAAATGTCGAGAAAAGAAGAACGGACTCTACCGGGAATCGGCGGTGCAATGGCTCTTGATTATGATTCTTATGAAGGTATTTTGTGGGTAGGTGCAGATGACGGATATGGAAATATTTCAGCTCAGATTGTGTTTAACGGAACTGACAAACCGGCAGTTAATCTTGTAAATCCTCCGGCGGAAATGGATGTAACCCGCAATAACGAAGGATTTGCCATAGCCGGACCTGAATACACGGTCAACGGTCTCAGACCGGTGTTCTACTTCATGGATGGAACAGATACCGGTGTTCTGACAATTTCATATCTTTCATGCAATTATAACCCGGATGATAAAAAGCCCGGCTCATCGCTGCTGCAGGAGCAGCAGGCAGCGTGGTTATTGTAAGACGCAGTAAAAAGAATGTATAATAAATAATAATATGCTTTTCTTCCGGCCTTAAAAGTCAGGAACAAAAATCTGACGGCAAGGGAGACCACCCTCTCTCTGCCGCCATTATTTTAATCGTCATCTTCATCGTTAGACCAATCAGATATAATGTGCAACTCTCCAGAATCCATATCCATTGCCATATTATCTCCCATTCGAATTAATAAATCTCCATCGGAATCTATTGCCATATTATCAGAGATTGAACGAGCAAAATCTCCATCTTCATAATCGAAAAAATGTTTACCCATAAATAGTATCTCCTTCCTGATTGTTAATCTAAATATAGTTTCATTTTTTAATATGAATCTACCGTATTATTATCGTAGGTATTAAAATCCTCTGAAAATGCATTAAGACTTCCAGTTGGATTTATAACGATTTTTGTCATTTTCAAATAATTGTCATAGTATACCTTTAACACGGAGTATGCTTCTTCATATTTTTTTGGTGGTTCTTTCAACTGTTTCATTAAATTGGTAACTTCGGATTGGTCTGTTTCACTATTCCGTTCTTCATAAATAGCATTGTACCACACGCTCTTGATAAGGTTTCCAGCATTTTCCGCTTTGGCGGCTCCATCAAGCATTGTAAAAGATATTGTTTCCATATTTGAATAGCAGAATATTCTTCGTCATCGTCATTAACCATAATATTCACATCAAAATCAAATCCGATATTGCTTTTAACATCGCAGGTTACCATATTTAGCTTTACACTGCCGATAAATTCGTATTGAAATGTAAAAAAGTTTCTAATTTCGTCTTGTACCAGCCCAATCAATTCTATCACTTGATTTTTTAGCGATGCAATTTCATTTTTCGAGACATATTGAAAATGATACATACTTGTCCCTCCACTTCTTATTATCTTTTTTTGAACTTTGGCAGTTGTTTTATTAAAGCATTTATTTCATCGTCGTTTACTTCCATGTCAACATAAACGGCAATATTATCAACATCACAACTAAACCAATCTGTTCGTCCGGAATCTATTACTCCGCCAAGTTCATTACAAATACAATATGCATCTGCACCAACCTTATTTATAATTTCTGTATTATGTTTTATTCCAAATTTTAATATATCTATTGCCCTGTACTTATACTTATCCAAGTGCTCCAACGCATATCTTAAACAATTATTTATTATCGGGTTAATCGAATAATATGTAATAGAATCAACTTGCTTTTCTCGCTTGACACGGCTTCCCGCCAACACATATTCATACGGTCTTATTTCAAATATTGAATTGAATAAATTATCGTTATCTAACATTATTTCTAAATATTCACTTTGGCAAAAAACAGCATCATTTGAACCATAGTGCCCGTTCGACAAAAACATATTGTAAGAATCATAAATATCATTGAACAGTTCTGCATCGTTCATACTTGCAACAAGCCGAGCAAACGCAATACAATTATCAAAGTTTATCCAAGTTATGCCGGAATCTTTTCTGAACTCAAAGTTGTTAAAAGACCATTTGAGTTTTATTCCATATTCTTCGTGAAGGTATCTGACACCATTAACCGAACGATATTCAACTACATAATCAAGGAATGTTTTTCCAAATTCGTCTGTTTGAGTAAGGATTGATTTTCCATCCCTTGCAAGTAAAAGATTGAATTCTTCTTTATATAGTTTTGTATCATCAAGGTATGCATAATATCTGAAACCTTTATTAAACGGCACATTATCTTTTTCTGTCGGCAATTTATATGCATCTTCATCTAATAGCCTCGCTAGTGAAACACCGAATATTTTTTCAAGAGGAATAATAAACTCATATTTCAGAGGTCGTTCGTCTTTTAACATTTTTGAAAAATTCGATTTTTCCTTATTTGCAAATTTATATGCGTCTTGTCCTTTGATTCCTAATTCGTGTGCAATATCAACTAGCAAGTGACTATACATCTTTATCCCTTTTAATTCCATATAATGGTCAATATTGTTCTTCAAATTTCCCATAAGTTTGCCTCCATAACTTTTATCTATTTATAGTGTACCACAAATGCAGAGAAAATAGTAGTCGTTTAAGACAACTTTTGTTGTCTGTTTTGACTTTAGTTAAAAATCACGGAAAAAGTATATCGTCAAATTTGACTATTTCTTCTGTTCTGCTTACCGCAAAAACTCTGATGTATGCTCCGCACACTATATCCGTGAAAAAGTCATTGATCAGCTTGTGCTTGAAAGTATGCAAAGGGTATTGTGGTATGTGCAGAGTTACGAAAAGTTATTCGCACAAAGGCAGTTAGCGGAATTTGGTGAAAAGCAAAAGAAAGAGCTTACCGAAAAGCGCAGGGAGCTTGACAAAGCGAAGCAAGTTACCCGTCTTGAAGCTCTCACTCTCGAAGTGGTACACGAGTTTATCGAGAAAATCGTGGTATACGCACCCGAATACAAGGCCGGTTTTTTAATTTGATTATAAAAAAATAGAATTTACCGGGAATATATGGTAAAATAGTGTCATCATAGATTTTCGGGAGGAAAACAAAATGGCATCTAACAAATACAGCGGAACGCAGACGGAGAAAAATTTACAGGAGGCATTCGCCGGAGAGTCGCAGGCGAGAAACAAATACACATATTTTGCATCTGTAGCGAAAAAAGAAGGCTACGAGCAGATGGCATCCATCTTTCTTAAAACAGCGGACAATGAGAAGGAGCATGCCAAGATGTGGTTCAAAGAGCTTGCTGGAATAGGCGATACCAAGACTAATCTTGCGGCTGCCGCTGACGGAGAGAATTATGAATGGACCGATATGTACGAGGGATTTGCACAGACTGCGGAGAAAGAGGGATTCCCTGAACTTGCAGCCAAATTCCGTGCTGTAGGAGAAATTGAGAAGCACCATGAGGAAAGATACCGTGCGCTCCTTAAAAACATTGAGACCGCACAGGTGTTTGAAAAGTGTGAGGTCAAAGTATGGGAGTGCCGCAACTGCGGACATATCGTGGTCGGAACCAAAGCACCGGATGTGTGTCCGGTATGCAATCATCCGCAGAGCTACTTTGAAGTACACGAAGAAAACTACTAAAACATTCAGGCTGTCATAAACCGCGGGGCATTGGCAGCCTTTATTAAACTACGGTATTTTTAACGTGATGTTTTGTTCTTGCACAATAGGTAAGCTGGGGGTATAATTGGAAGTAATGTAGTGATTTTTGGAGGTAATGTCAGAATGGCAGCAGAATGCAACGGAAATTGTGAAGGATGTTCTTCTAAGGGTGGCTGTAATGTTATTCCCAAGGAGAAATTGAATGAATACAGCCACATAGGCAAGGTTATAGGTATTGTAAGCGGTAAAGGCGGAGTCGGCAAATCAACCGTGACATCGCTTATTGCCAGGAAGCTTGTGGCGGAAGGAAAGCGTGTAGGCATAATGGATGCTGATCTGACCGGACCGTCGATACCGAAAATGTTCGGAATTAAGGGACAGATGTACGGAACATCTATGGGAATGGAACCTGCGGTTTCCGAAGAAGGAATCAAGATAGTTTCCATGAATCTTCTGTTAGAGACGGAAGAGTCGACAGTCATATTAAGAGGACCGGTGCTTGCCGGCGTTATTAAGCAGTTCTGGAGCGAAGTGAATTGGGGAGATCTGGATTATCTCCTTATAGATATGCCTCCGGGAACCGGCGATATACCGCTTACGATATATCAGTCGATACCTGTGGACGGAATTGTGATTGTAACATCTCCGCAGGATCTTGTGCGTATGATTGTCATGAAAGCATATAATATGGCAGAACAGATGAATATCAAGGTACTCGGACTGGTTGAGAATTACAGCTATTTTGTGTGCCCGGACTGTAACGCCAGACATAAGATATTCGGCGAGAGCGGGATAGAAGAACTGTCTGAGGAAATCAATACGCCGGTTCTTGCGAGACTTCCGATCATGCCGGCACTTGCCAATGCAGCAGATAACGGCATCAAAGCTGCGGATGATGTTGATATTAATCTTGGTCCGGTGCTTGAGGCATAAAAGAACCGGATAGAATACCACAGGGAGGTTTGTTTTGCCTAAGAAAGAGAATGTGGGAACGTTTGTATGGAGACTTGTATATCCGATTCTGATTTTTGTCGGAGTAGAGATGGCAATAGAGATGGCCGCTCTGTACATTCATATGTTCAGAATAGCTGCTTCAAGAGGAATGTCACTTATGGATGTGAATGCCCTTGAGGAAGAACTTACGAATTATACTTACAATATCAGCATGTATATTACGATTGCCAGAAGCGCCGTGCTGATACCGCTATATATTATGTTTATGCGCCGGGATAAAGGACGCAGCATGATAAACGGAAGTTATACAAAATATGAGAAACTGAGCCCGAAATGGTTCCTTCTGCTGCCGGTGGTGGGATTTTTCGCTGCAATGGGATTTAATCATGTTGTACCGATGGTACTCATGGCAGTACAGGGATTTATACAGGTTGTTGGAAGGTCTTTTTTTGGAGTTGACTGGAATGTGGACTTTTTCGGGACGTATGACAATGTGTCAGAAATGATATATTCGGGCGGCATAGCTGTCCAGATCATATCGACAGCAGTTGCGGCTCCGATTGTGGAAGAATTTTTATTCCGCGGACTTATCTATAACAGATTAAGGGAACGTATGAAATTTGTTCCGGCGGCGTTAGTGTCGGCGCTGGTGTTCGGAACACTGCATGGCAATGCGGTACAGTTCTTATATGCATTTATAATAGGACTGCTGCTTGCATTTGTTTATGAGAAATTCAAGACGATAGTAGCACCGGTTATATTTCATGCCGGAGCCAATCTGATATCGGTAATAATTACCAACGTCATGCCGGAAGAAGGGATAGGACTTACTACCGGAGGATATATGTTGCTTGTTGTGGCAGAACTTGCCGTAACATTCCTTATTTTATGGCTGATAGACCGTAAAGTAATAAGAAAACCCGTTGCCGCAGAAGGAACGGATGGTTCAAGGTGAGGTTATTATGAGAAAAATTTTGTCAGTTGCAGTACCATGTTATAATTCGGAAGCGTATATGCATCGCTGCATTGATTCACTTCTCCCGGGAGGGGATGAAGTTGAGATAATTATTGTGGATGACGGGTCGGGCGATAAGACGGCAGAGATAGCAGACCGGTATGCCGCAGAATATCCCGGAATATGTAAGGCCGTGCACAAAGTCAACGGCGGACACGGTGATGCTGTTATGGAAGGACTTAAGAATGCAACCGGAGTATTTTTTAAGGTTGTTGACAGCGATGACAGAGTCGGAAAAGAAGCCTATATGAAGCTTCTAAATGTGATGCGTAAGTCCGTACTTGAAGGCCACAGACTTGATATGCTCATATCCAACTATGTATATGATAAGCAGAACACCAAGCGTAAGAAAGTAATGCGTTACACGACAGTTCTTCCGACAGATACATATTTTACATGGGATGACATAGGACATTTCAAAAATACGCAATACATATTGATGCATTCGGTAATTTACAGGACGGAATTGTTAAGGGAATGTGGACTGAATCTCCCTAAACACACTTTTTATGTGGATAATCTCTTTGTATTCCAGCCGCTTCCGTCGGTCAAAATAATGTATTATGTAGATGTCAATTTTTATTGGTATTTTATAGGAAGAAACGACCAGTCCGTAAATGAGGATGTGATGATCAAGAGAATTGACCAGCAGCTTCTTGTCAACAGGATGATGATTGACTGCTATGATTCCGAATCAATCCACAATAAGAAATGCCGTGTCTATATGAGAAATTACCTGTCAATAATTATGACGGTATCATCGATAATGGCAATTTTATCAAATGATGAAGAAAATATAAATAAAAAAGCAGCACTCTGGGCGCTGCTTAAAGAGAAAGAACCTTCAGCTTACAGACATATCAGGTTCTCAATTCTCGGTATCTGGATGAACTGGCCGGGTAAGGTTGGCAGGAAAATCTCCGTGGCAGGTTACCGCATCGTCCAGAAGATATTTGGTTTTAATTAAGTCTGGCAAACAGCTTTGAACGGTAGATGAGCGGATAAAGCGCACCTGCCATAATGACTGCAGCGATTACATCATACACGGAATGCTGTTTAAGGAAAAGCGTTGAAGCACATATGAGTGCTCCGATTACCGACGTTATTACCTTGACAGCGGTATGATATCTGCCAAATGTCTTTGAATGGAATACCGCAACAAGCACAACGAGAGTATTATATACATGCAGGCTCGGAAGAACATTTGTTGAAGTATCGGCCTTATATAAGAACCTGACAAGCTTTGTGCATGCGTTCTCACGCGGAAATTCAGCCGGGCGCAGATTGCCGAGACCGTTCGGAAATATGAAGTATATAGCAACGGCAATGCTCATTCCTATTATAAGGTAAGAGTACATTCTGACAGCTTCGCTCTGTGAGCGGAGAAAAAAATAAGCGCAAGCCGTTGCGATAAATATAAACCAGAAGTAATATGGTATAATAAAATATTCACAGAATGGGATAATATCGTCAAGAGGACAATGTATCAGATGATATTCAGCTGTTACAGTCTTCTCAAGGTAGGAAAAGCATGGCAGGTATATGAATAAATACAGGCCGAACAGACCGTGCCACCATTTTTTGAAAAAGTTTTTCATAATAAACAACTCCTGCAAAATGTCTGGATAGTATGTGGGAATTATAGCACACGAGGAAGTGACATTACAACATTAAAATACAAAATGTCACGCGATAAACATTAATTTATATCGGAGGACTAATTGTGCGCCTGATAGTTAGGGATTTAAGAAAAAAATTTGATGACATTACCGTAATTGACCGCGCCGGTTATGATTTTGAGAGCGGGGTTGTATATGGCATAACAGGAAGCAGAGGCTCGGGAAGAACGACACTTCTTAAATGCCTGTGTACGGAATGTGCGCCTGATGGCGGTTTTATAAGGCTTGACACCGGTAATGGATATTATAAGATAGATTATATGGATTTCGGACTGGTATATGATAAACCGGTGCTTCCTGAGATGCTTACAGCAAGGCAGTATGTTGAATATATGATATCAATGCATGCCCCACAGGAACACAATGCCGCCAAATATCTGGAGATTGCGGGAATAAGCCGTGGCAGGACTGACGAATATATAGGCAGTTTTTCGGATGATGAGAAACAGAGACTTCAGTTTATAAGTATTCTTATCACGGAACCGGTGGTGGTGCTTATTGACGAGCCGAATCTTGACGGCAAGATGTATAAGACTCTGAAAGATTTTATTGCCAGAATGAAGGATAAACATATCATAATTATTTCATCTGATAATTATAAGAAATTAGACACACTTGTTGATGAACTTGTATGGCTTAAAGACGGAATCCTTACAGGCGGATTAATACAGGAGAAACGGTAATAATATGGTTAAGAAAATATTTCAATGCGGATATATTTCATATATGACAGATGCCAACAGGGTGGCATATATATTAAAACATATTCCGTTTGTGGGCCGGAAGATACATTCGGATTCGGCGCGCGCGTTCGGGATAATAGGCATTGCATGCAGGATAATATGGGAAATAATCAAGAAAGCCGTATTTGTGGCAGCCGCCATGCTTGGGCCGATGTATGTGCTGTCAAGGTTAAGTGCAACCGGCAATATAGGATACGGACTGGAGAATTCATTTGTTTATTTCTCCATGGTTATGATATGTTTTTGCGGCTCTGTTAATAATTCAGTTATATTCGAGACAGGCGAAGAGGCGTATGTTATGCTGCGCGAAGTCAGATGTAATCCTGCAGATTATTTCAGAATGGTGATCCTGCGTAAAAATATAACGGAATTTATTTCATTCGGGCTCGTATTTTCCGTGTTTGGCATGAATGTGGCCAAAGCGCTTTACCTGACGATCGTAATCGTTGGTTCGAGATATGCGGGAGAAGCCTTTAATATAATGATGTTCAAGGCAACTGCCAAACCGTTTTCCATGCACAGAAAAGGTAATATTGCGGTAATGCTCTTGTCTCTTTTTGTGGCATATTTTATACCATATCTGCGCGGATATGTTCCCGGGGCATATGATCTTGTATTCAATACGATATGGCTGATGGTTATTCTGCTGATGATTGCGGTCTTTATATATTATGTATGGAATTATAGCGGATATCCGAAAGCGGCTGCAAGACTTTTTAAGAAAAGCAGCCTTGATGACGGGGCTGAAGATGATGCGGCGGTGCTTGAGGAAGAACCTGCATTCATGGCAGAAGATGTCAGTGAGTGCAATGCACAGGCATATTCGGAAATTAACCGTGAATTTTTTAAACGAAACAAGTCAGGCATAGCATCCAATATGCGATTCAAAATCGCGCTTTCGATAATCGCACTGGCAGCAGCACTTATCGCATCGTTCAACGGACATGCGGAAGAAGTGTCAAAAATCATATCATATTCAATGCCTGTGATGGTATTTGTTATGTGTGTATTTTCAAACAGTATGAGCATCTGCCGTTCATTTTTTTACCAGTGTGACTGCGAACTCCTTAAGAAGGAAGGATATAATAACCGTAATGATATCCTTGAGAATTATTTCATAAGGCTCAGATATATGCTCATAATAGATATTGTACCGGCGGCAGTGCTGACGGTGGTATATGCCGTGGCCGGAATTGTCTCCAAATCGAATGCAGGAACCGTTATTCCTGTGTGCGTTGGAATATTGATGCTGTCATGTCTTTTTACGGTGCTCCAGCTTACACTATATTATGCGATACAGCCATATACAAAAGATGCCGTAAAGAGCCGGAACAGATATGTTATAATCAACATAATCATGTATGTGTGCAGCAGTCTGTTCATATATATTAATTCCACAGCATTATTTTTTACACTGGGTGTAGGACTGGCACTTGCAGTTGTTATGGCGGCAGGTGTAAGCTTAGTCGGTCAGATAGGATACAGAACATTTAGATTGAAGTAGACACGGAGGTGTTGCAGGTGAAATCAGTACGGAAAGCGTTGGCACTTACAGGATGTATTGCAATTACGGTACTTACGGGATGCACTGCCATAAAAAGCACAACCAATAAGCCGCAGGAAGAAACCAAACAGGAAAATACTATTTTTGACAAGGTTATCAAGGGCGAACCTGTAGGAGAAAGTACGGCTTTGTATAATGTGAGCGAAATGCTTTATAAGAATGGCATATCACCGGATTCCGTGTATGGATTCGGAAATAAATATATCATGGCACTTTATATTGGTGAGGACAGCCGTGAAGTAGTGACATATGATTTGTCAAGCGCTGAGGTATACAAAACCATCAATATAACGGAAAATCTGTCCGGGAGTTCATATGTGGCCACTACGGAAAGCGGTGTTCCATATGTATATGATAAGGATAACAGACTTTATCTGCAGCTTAACATAAAAGGCTCCAAATACACGGCATATGAACTGGATTTTACACCGGAAGACATGCTTGTAACCGACAGCGGGAACAGAATTTACTATACGCTTGACAAGGATGTCCGTGTATACCAATATATAACAGAGACCGGACAGTCGGCCGTGGCATATGATGCCGGTGAGAGTCTGGATTCAATTGAACTTGTGAGTATGGGATCCGATGATTCGACCCTTATAATAAAAGCTTCAACGCCGATATCCAACGGGTATGCCAAATTAAGCATCGAGATGCAGGAGATAGAAAGTCTCAGCGGCTACGATAAGGATTTATACTACGAAGACGGATTATATATTTATACGAGTGATAGTTATGCAAGGGCAGTATGCGTATATGATGAGTTAAAACCGCGGACCTTTGTTAAATTTACGCTTGAGAATGAAGCGGAACTTGGGAACATGTATATATACCCGGACGGACCGAATATATTTACGATTGCCGGGGACGATAATGGGTCTGAGATAAGGTTTTACAATGTATCTGCCGGTATAATGGAAAATCATGATGTAATTCCAAAGGGATATACGGTTGAGAACGTAAGTTATATGAGAGAACTTAAGGCTGTATGCATCAGTGTCAAGGATTCTGATGGGGTTACAAACACGTTAATATGGGACGTTGAGTCGATTACGGATATAGTAAGCTGACACTGTATGACAATTAATTTTAAAAAAATTAAAAAAAGTATTGACATTTGTGGTCTGTTAATAATATAATAGGCAAGCGGGTTGAGAAAGCCCATAACTGAATATGGGATCTTAGCTCAGCTGGGAGAGCATCTGCCTTACAAGCAGAGGGTCACAGGTTCGAGCCCTGTAGGTCCCATTTTTCAATTCAATA
>JABLTM010010457.1_pt1 | contig 24916 bp, 24 predicted proteins | sample 7160121 | NCBI WGS metagenome assembly JABLTM01 (sample SAMN14651224, study PRJNA627086) | human gut metagenome | isolation source: feces | host: Homo sapiens
CCGGGACTGCGCACTGTTGGACAAGCTGGGATACTACGCCCGGAAGGTTCAGGCGGTGGATCTGTTCCCCAGAACGGGACACGTTGAGTGCGTGGTTCTGCTGACAAGGAACAATTGATAAAACCGCGATTTTACGCGGTTTTACGGAATATGTGCTATTCAAAAAGCACTCAAAACAGCCCAGTTTTCGTGTAAATGAGAACATATCAGACAAATTGAAAAATTGCTATGAGATACACGAAATTTCCGCATTTTTACGCACTCGGTTGGTTGGTGTGTAATTCTGCGATTGCCCCTTTTTCAGTGTGTGAAAATGCGGACAGGTTTCAAAACAACGTAATATCGAAGAAAACGAAGTCGCAGATTTTCATTGCGAGTTGTAATATCGTTGAGTGTGTGAATATGCAGACAGAAAATACGCTTTAAACCAAAAAGGAACCGGTATGACCGTTATGGTCGAGGAAGAATAAAAACAGCCCCGCTCCACTGAATCACCAGTGATTGACGCTTCGGGCTTGATCGGAGGAAAGCATGGAACACAACGAAAATCTGATTTCAGAAACAGAAAACAGACTGCATATCGTAATTCCAAAGGTATACCGTGAATTCCTGCTTTCGGGGAAGGAAACGGAATTCGATGACGGCATCCTGTATGATATTGAGGCTGTCGCAGAACGTTACGCGACGCTGGAATTCTCAGAATATGCGCCGGAGCTGATCCCGATCGGCAATGACAACGGAGACTTTGAGCTTGTCATGAAATCCGGCAGCAATGTGACAAAGTTCGGGTTTCTGGAGCAGGGCGCGATCGGAACGGCAAAGCCTGCGCATCTGCAGAGCTTTACGCAATGGTATGAAAGCGGGCATCCTTTCTCGCAGGAGAAAAAAGAAAATGTGGACTGGTCTGCAAAGGTACAGGTCATCCTTGTGAAATGCCCTGAGAACAAGGCAAAAACACTGATGCAGATTCGCAAAGCGCTACGTCTGGAGACACCGATTGCAGAACTGTTGGTGGCGGCAGAGCATACCCCCTGTGTCCTGACAGAGCAGTTGACGGCAGCTATTGCGAAAAAGATCATTGAGCAGGAGAAACTGGAAAGCTGGCTCAAAATTAAGTTCTGATAGAAACAAACAGCCCCGTATCACTGAAATCCAGTGATACGGGGCTGCTCATTTCTATTCACATTTCGATCGTGATATTTACGCCGGACTTGAACTCAAACAGCAGATGCTCCGGAAATATCGTGATTCTTGCAAGCAGGTGCTTTACCAGTGTATCGTCAAAGGTCAGGCGTTTCGGCTGGGACTGAATGAACGCCTGCAGTTCCTTGATACGGCTCTGGTATTCTGCCTTCGATACATCGTCCATCACCGTCTGCTCCCGAAGCTGCCGCAGGCGCAGGATTTCTTCTGCCAGATCGTCGTAGTTCTCGTGACGTTCTGTTCGGTCGATCAGCTCACGCTGAAGGTCTTCCATTCGTGCGTCAAGGTACTCAACAGAAGCCAGATTCGCCGCATTGATCGCAAGCTCAAGGTTCTGTTGCAGTATTTTCAGGTATTCTCGGCTGTTTCCGACGATCTGATTGACCGCTTCCAGAAAGGCATCCTGCAAAACGTCCTCCCTGACTGTCCGTGAATTGCAGGTCTTTTTCTCGTGCAGGTGGCTCGAACAGCGCCAGACGATGTACTTACTTCCGCGATTATTCCAGTGCAGCCGCTTGTAGATTTCCTCACACTCAGAGCAAAAAGCGATCTGCGAAAAAGCGTGATTGGAGCTGAACCGGCGTTTCCTGCTGTTCTCGGTGCTCCGCCTCGCCATTTCCTCCTGCACTCTCAGAAATATATCCTTCGGGATGATCGCTTCATGGTCGTCCTCGATGTAGTATTGCGGCAGTGTGCCGTTGTTCTTGCCACGCTTCTTGTTCAAGAAGTCTATGGTGTAGGTCTTTTGCAGGAGCGCGTCACCCATGTACTTCTCGTTCTCCAGTATCTTCCGGACGGTGCTGTCGTGCCAGCGCGGATTGCCCCTTGCGGTGCGGATACCGTCACGCTCCAGCCCTCTGGCGATCTTCTGACAGCTTGCGCCCTCAAGATACTCCCGGAAGATACGCTTGATGATCTCAGCCTCTGCCGGATTGATGATCAGATGCCCCGACTCGTCCTTGTCATAGCCGAGGAAGTTTCGTGCATTCACCATCACTTTCCCCTGCTGGAAACGGTACTGGATTCCCATTTTCGTATTCTTGCTGAGCGACTCCGATTCCTGCTGTGCCAGCGATGCCATTATGGTAAGCAGCACCTCGCCCTTAGCGTCCATTGTGTTGATTGATTCCTTCTCGAAGAAAACAGGGATATTCATGCCTTTCAGCATACGGATATAATTCAGGCAATCAACAGTGTTGCGGGCGAATCGGCTGATTGACTTGGTCAGAATCATATCGATCAGCCCTCTTTTGCAGTCCTCGATCATGGCGTTAAACTGTTCTCTGTTCTTGGTCGAGGTAGCGCTGATACCCTCATCCGCATACACCCCGACGAACTCCCACTCCGGATTCGTCTTGATGTATTCCTCATAATGCTGGATCTGCGCCTCGTAGCTGGAAGCCTGCTCCTCGTTGTCCGTTGAGACACGGCAGTATGCTGCCACCCGCAGGCGCTTCACTTCCTCCTTTGCTGCCGCATTGCCTTTCTGCGGCTTTGCAGGTATTTTTATGACATTCATCGTTTCACCTCGATCAGACTATAGATGTATTCTGCTTGCTGAACCGGATCACTGAACTGCTGCTTCGGCACAAACATTTTGAACTCGGTGAAAATCGGCGGCTCTTTCAGGCGCTTTCCCCTGCAATGCTTAGAAGCTCTGCGGAGCAGTTCACCGTTGGCTCTTGCGAATACATCCTTTTCGATAATCGCAGGATAGAATTCGTTCCCGATATACCGTTTTTGCCGGATGATCTTTTTCACGGTGCTATGCGGAAAATTGACCCCAGTTGCATCTGCTGCCTTTCGCATACTCATACCAGAAAGATAATTCTTGAAAATGCTGCGGATGATAGCCGCCTCATCTTCTACAACAACGATTGTCCCGTTTTCTATTTTGTATCCGTACATAATTCCTCCTTCAAAGTCAGTCCGCATTTTAGCTTGAATCCGACGCTTTTCCTTGTGTATACGATGATACGCTCAACAAAGGATGCAAAAAGCTGTTCACTGAACTCGGTCTGCATCCCGGCAGAATCGCTAAACCGCAGAAGTTCTTCCGTCTCGCTGAGCACGGCGCTTGCATCGGATTGCTGCAGCGCAGTTATCTTTGACCTTAATTCCTCACACTGTTTATCTATGCTGCCAATCTCCTGATTATAGACCGCACTGTCGATGATACCCTTTGCGCGAAGCTGACGGATCGTATCTTTCCGTTCTGCATAACGCTGCAGCTCTTGCTTCATTCCCTGAATCCGCTGAATATTCTCGTCAGAATTGGTAATCCGGAGCATCTCATAATAAGGGTAAAGCACCTGCTTGCCGCCAAAGACCAGCTTATTGAGCATCGTAACAAACGCCGCCTTGAATGCTTCCTCATGGATAAACATCATGGAGCATTTCGCTTTGTTTTTCAGATGCGTCTTGCAGCACCAGCTTATGCCGCTGGAAATCGTCTGCCGCTTAAAAGTATCGCCGCATTCTCCGCAGGTAATGATGCCAGAGAACAGATACCGGTTGTTGTACTTTCCGGTACCTCGCACGATACACTTTTCTTTAATGTGCATTTCTATAATCTCCTGCACTTTATGGAACTCTTCCTCGCTGACAATAGCTTCATGATGCCCGGAAACAAAGTAGCTGTCGGCTTCACCGTGATTGCGATGTCGCTTAAAGCTGCTGTCGGTGTAGGTCTTCTGAAACATTGCTGCACCATAGTATTTCTCGTTCGTGAGAATCCCCTTAACTGTTGATGCTGCCCAAGCGCTGCCCCTTCGTGTCGGAACACCTTGTTCTTCGAGCATATGTGCGATCTTAAATGTGCCGATACCGCTGAGTGCCCAATCAAAGATCTGACGAACGTGTTTTGCTTCCTCCGGGTTTATCACCATCATGCCGTTTTCATCGCGTCCGTACCCATATGGCGGATAACCGAATTTATACTTTCCGGCTTCGATGCGCTTCTGCACCGTCCATTTTACGTTCTTGGAAATGGACTCCGATTCATCCTGCGCCATTCCGCTGATAATGGATAAGATCAGTTCGCTCTCCATGCTCCCGGTATCCAGATTCTCTTTCTCGAAGTAAACCGGGATGTTGTAAGAAAGCAGCTCTCGCACCAGCGACAGGCAGTCCGTTGTGTTTCGGGAGAAGCGGCTCACCGACTTCGTCAGCACATAGTCGATGCGTCCGATACGGCATTCATACATCAGCGCCTGCAATCCGTCACGAACATCCGCTTTTGTTCCGGTAATGCCAAAATCATAAAATATCCCGGCAAAATCCCAGTTGGAATGTCTCTTGATCCACGTTTCATAATGTGCTTTCTGTGCTTCAAGGCTTTCCTTCTGATCGTCATTGTCAGTTGAAACACGGCAGTATGCAGCCACGCGGAGCTTTTTTACCTCTTGCGGCTGTGCTTCAATTTTCTTGATTTTCATTGGTTTTCCCTCCTTTGTCAGTATACAATATTAACTCTGAGTGGCTGGTTTTTCAAGCGTTTTCGGTAATAAGTCCGCATACAAGGGAGAGAAAGATCGGCGGTTCAAGTCCGTTAATTTGTCATACTCGTCAAATGTAATCATACCACTGGCGTAGAGCAGTTCCGTGATTTCCTGCGCTTTGTAGTAATTGATCTCATCAATGATTTTCTGCTGTTCCATAATAGCACCTCCTATTGATAGCCGGGAAAGTCAACCCCTTCATATCCCACTACAGAATCGAGGTGCGTTTGGACGAAAAAATGCGCCCGCCGAGAAATAATCCCGACGGGCGCTGATGTTATGCCTTATTCAGTTTTCCACTGTACTTCTGACCGTCCACAGTAACCTCGACGGAGATACCATCATCCGCAGCAGGCGCAGGCGGATTCGGCAGGACTTCCTCCTTGCCGTATCCATTCAGCCCCTTAGCCTTGATGATCGTGGGGAAGTCCTTGTAGCAGATATCCAGATCAACATTGCCGTTGATGCCGTCCACACGTCCCTTCTCGGAATGCTGCCAGATGCCGTAAGCGCCGGTATAATTTGTCTGGTTACACCAGTGTGCCAGCCAGATCGTGTAGCGGGACTTAATGTCATCGGCGGTATGTGTTGTGAGAGAGGAAGCACAGCCGTACAGACCGGTAAAGTATCCGGCGGATTCAACTCTTTCAAGGAACGCCCGCATGATCGCCGACACCTTCTCCTTGCCGAGGTCAAACTGCTTCTTCTCCTCCACATCGTAGTACACCGGGAACTCGAACTGCTTCCCCTTGATGACGGACAGGAACACATCAGCCTCCAGACGAGCCTCGTCCTCGCTCATGGCGTAGGAATACCAGTACGCACCGACCGGAATGCCTGCTGCCTTTGCACCCGCATAGTTTTCCTCGAAACGGTCATCCTTCTGTGATGCCAGCCTGCCGTAGCCTGCACGGATAATCGCAAAGTCGATACCGTCAGTTTTCACTTTGCCCCAGTCGATATCACCGTTGTGGACGCTCACATCGATACCTTTCATAGTATCAGCCTCTTTGTGGTTATCCGCAGTATCAGCGGCAAAATACTTGTAAAAATCATCGGTCACAGAGCCGTTGCTGTGAACTTCATCGCCGTACCACTTACCATTAGGGCGGACATCCACATGCGTGTAGATATATGCGGCGGTAATGTTTGCGATGCCAGTGAAGCCGATATCCTGTGCTTTTTGACAGACGATTTTTGAACTGATCGGCTGTCCGTCCTGACCGTAGCAGCAGATGTCCGCTGCATTGCCGAGTGTATGCTGTCCGGTACCGCTGCCGCCCACATTCTTGTCGTGTGTGGGGCATCTGTAGCCGGAGGTCACAATGATTTTTGAGCAGTTGAGTGCGGCGTATAATTTCTCCAGCTTATTCACAAGTTCGTTGGAGATACCAAACTCATGCTCCTTGCCGCATTTGCAGCGGAATTCTTTTGCATTGAAATGCTGGGTGATTTGTGTGGTATCATCAAATTTGTAAGTCTTAATCATTTCTTATCATCCTCCATATCATCGATCATTTTCTGAATATCGTCATCAATGTGCTGCGCTCTCTTCTGAAGCACCTCGATAGCCTTCTTGATTGCAGGCGGATACGGGATACCCATCAGCGACGTGTTCTCCACGATGGACAGCAGCTCATTAACACAGAAGCCGATGCAGACCGCATCACGCACATAATTCGTATTGAGAAGAATATCCAGACGCACCGCCACAATAATGAGCATGAGAATGCTGCCTTTCTTCGCAAGCCCGTACCAGCCAGCCTTGCTGTTCAGCTTTCCGGTCTTGCTGTGCTTGGACTTGCCCATCGCTCCGGTAATTATTCCGGTAGCAAAGTCAATGCCCATGAAGATGATGAGCGTTACCAGCGCAGAATCCCAGCCACCGAACAGGGCTGCAATTCCGCCGCCGATTGCGCCGATCACCGTACAGATACTTCCTTTCATGTTGTCACCTCCAGTACCTTGACCGTCCTGATCATAGGGCTTGTATTGTCTGTCACCGCTTTCCATGCGAGATAATATTCGTCAGCAGATACACCGCTGCAGTCATGCAGGACAGAGATATAGTTGCCGACGGAGCCGAGCCAGCCGAACGGAACGGAAATCGCCTCACCGCCACTGAGCTTTTCGTGGATGTATCTCGCCGTTTCCGCAGGCGACATCTGCTGACTGCTCTTGCGCGCCAGCCACATTTCACCTGCATCGGTCGAGCCGGACTTATAGGTGAACAGAATTCTGCTTGCAGGCGTGATGCGTACCGGAGTGATACACATGGTGTAAATGACAGCGCCCCAGTTGAAGTCCGGCTGATTATAGGAAAGCGCATAGGCATTCTCCGCGCAGCAGAAATGCGGATACACATCTGCAAAGCCAGCAATGCTGCGGTAGCCGTCCACATAGTAGGTGTAGACCAGTTCGCCGTAGGTCTGAAGCGCATCACTGCCGGAATGGAACAGTGTCGTTTCCGGTCGTGATGTCGGAATTTGCAGCACCTTCGGCACGAGGGTATTCAGCTTTTCGGACTCCGAAGCCTGCACACCCATTGTCACGAGATTACGAGCAAGCTGGTCGCGCTGTGCATCCAGCGCCGTCAGATAATTTGCAATGCTCATGTCGTAACCTCCACGATTGCCGCAAGTGCGGTCTCTACTCCGGACAGGGCTGTCTCTACGGCAGAAAGCCTTGTGAGAATATCCGAAATGGATGTGCGGCAGCCCTGCATATCATAGAGAATCTCTGTCTTGAAACGCTCGAATACACCCTCGTTGACACCGACACGCTCATTCAGATTCATTGCTGCGGTGTACGCCTCATTCCAGCGGGAAACATGAGAATCCGTGATGCCGTTCAGCGTTGTGAGGTTGTGATGTGTATGTGCCTGTCTCTCTGCACTTGCAATACCGTCAAGCATTCCCTGCGTGATGCTGTCCAGCACATCCTTGTTATTATGTGTATGACGCTGCGCATTCAGCGTCAGAAGCTCCTCGTTGATGGTCTGAATCTCGTACTGCGTCCTGTCCTCAAACTGCTGTAAGCCGGAAAGCTCCTGCATCAGCTCCGGAGTCAGGCGGTCAAGCGTTGCCTTGTTCGCATGAGAATGAAAATCTCCGGTTGCCGCCTCGATCTCGTGCTCGACAATAGTCGTGATCTCAGATGTTTTCGGATATTCCGACATATCCGGTGTTTCTCCCGGTTCGCCCTTGAGTGATGCCAGCCATTCCTCCTCCGTACCAACATACCCATGCTCCACCGCAATCTCGTAGGCGGACTTACCGTCAGCACCGTGTCCTGCTTCCTCGATCTTCTTCAGAAGCTGTGTGTAGAGATCAGGCGTCGGCGGAATGGGCGGTTCATCGTCGCCCACAAAGCCGGAAGGACGGATATTCAGCGTGACCGGCACAGTCGTTGCACGAACAGTCGTATCGCTTTCGGTATTGTAGCCGAATACCGACATTTTTGCCGCACCCACATGAAGCTCCGCAGGCAGATACAGCGATGTGCCATCAGTGCCGAGGATGATATTATAGGTCTCATCGCACTGCGAGAACTGCACGACCTTATGAAAGCGTCGCCAGTCACCGTCAAAGGTGAAGCGGAACTGCACATACTGGACCTGATGATCCGCCAGCACCTCACGCTCCAACACCTCGATGCTCTGGTTCTTTACAAGGAATTTCCACATTATTCATGCACCTCCGTCCATTCATGATTCTCATCATCCCATTCCATAAATCCGTCAAGGCACTGTATACGGGTAAGTCCCGACTGTCCAACTTCCATGCCGCCTTTGCCGTCCCAGTTGTTCTGCTTTGTGATTGCTGCCCAATCCGCAAGACTGCCTTCGTAAGTGATCGTTTCAAGTGCGCCGCAGTAATTGAAGCAGTGTTCACCGATTGTTGTGACCGTGTGCGCCATTGTAAAGCTCGTGAGAGCTGTGCAGTTAACGAACATAAAGCCGCCGATCACGGAGCCTTCATATCGGACTGATGTCAGCCGCGTACAATCACGGCACACATACTTTCCAACCGTCGCTACATTATGAGGAACTGTGAGAGAAGTCAGAGCAGCACCCCAGAACACAGCGCCGCCAAGCGTTGTAACTGCATCGGGAATGGTGATGCTGTTCAGCTTTCCGGCTGCACTCGGATATTCATCCGCAGGCATAAATGCGCCGTTTCCAATCGAGGTGAGCGTTATCGGGAGAGATACAGTTTCCAGATTCAGACAGCGTTCAAAGGCATCCTTACCGACTGTTGTGATACCTTCGGAAACCACGAGCGAACTCACCGCATCGTTCCGGTAGAACGGCGAACGATTGGATTCGAGGTCGTAGTCATACATTGCGCCAGTGCCTTTTACAAGCACCTTTCCATTGGAGTAGAGCGCATAGTACGCATTTTCACCGCACTGACCGGCAGAGACAATGTCCCCGATATCCTCGATCTCCGCCTCAAGCTGCTCGACCTTATTGGTCAGCTCGGCAATGGTCTCGTTGTTCTCCTGTACCTCTGCGACAAGTTGTGCCATCTGCGACATCAGCTCCGTCACCTTGCACTTGCCGAGAATACACTTGCAGTAGCCGCAGACATTGCTGTCCTCGCGGTAGTCGTACCAGTCACGTTCCGTCAGGTCTGTTACTCCCGGATTCAGGCGCACCGCATACATCAGAAGTCGGACATGATCTTCATCCTGTGGGATAGTTGGAAGCTGCGGACTCTCTGCCGGGGTACCGGGAAAAAGTCTGAGCGTAACACTGCGGACAGATTCTGTGGTATCAAGATAGATCGCAATACCGACATATCTCGGCAAGGACTCGTCCTGATAGAATGTGAGATCGATCACATATCGGGCATCATTGATGAAATAATGCCCATTGATCCACGCCTTGCCGGTTCCGAGATTCACTTTCAGACCGCTGCTTGCTGCTGTCAGCTTGAAATTCTGCCCGTAGGTATCGAGGATGCCGTTGCAGATGATAGACGAAAGATATGAAGTGAAGTCCTCCGCCGTATAGGTGCGGTCAAGCCCCTTTGAATTGAAGAAACCGCTATAAAAAGCCATATATCATGCCTCCTTAAAAGTTGGTGTCAGGCTGCGCCCGTTCTGGTCGAAGCCCTCAATCATGCCGATGAGTTGTATCTGCGGCTGCAGCATACCGAAGCGCCGGTGCTGCACCGTCACATAGTCGCCGACGAAATAATCACGGTTGTACACATACTGCGTGTTGTGCGCTGCAATGTCCGACTCCGATGCCGTTTTCGGCAGTACCAGACGTTCCGAGCCGCGAGTGCGCAGCAGTTCGATATACTTCTCCTCCGGAATTGGTATTGTTTCACCCTCGACCTGCTCTGTCTCGGAAATATCGTCCGCATCCACATACACTTCATAGCGGTCAAGGTATGTCGGCTCATCGCCGTCACAATATGTGGTGCGCTTGCGTTCATCGCCCTTGCCCTGACCGAAGATGTAGGCGAAGTTCTTCTGGACGCTGCTGTCCTCCGCATAACTGAATGAGAGCAGATTGCTGTATGCGTCGGAAAAGATAATATGCGGATTATCCGCCTGCATGATGCTGCGGTCAGCACCCTCGGAGAGGTCGAATACCATGCGGTATTGCTCCCCGGAGGATTTCACCAGCCGGATATTTGCAGTACCGCCGAGCTTCTCGCAGATCGTATACACCCACTGCATCAGGTTCGTGTATGAGATTTGCAGCGTTGCGGTCTGCTCCCAGCAGGTTCCGGTGACCGTTCCGAGGGAAAGCCCCGGAATCCTGCGATTGTCCGTGAGCAGCGCATTCTGCGTCACGACCTCCCGGACAATATCGCTGTATGCCTTTGCCGCTGTCACGTTATATGTCGGGTGAATGATGCGCCGTTCCAGCAGACACATCAAAAAACGACCACGCACTGTCAGGTAGTCGCCGTTCTCGATATCTGCGTTTATAAGCACCGATTCGATGATGCCGAAATGCTGGTTATCGTCATCACGACCGACGATTCTGCCGGTCTGGAAAATCTCAATGTTCTGCGGGTTCGCTGCGATATACACCTCAAACCGTCCGCAGTCGTAATATTCAATATCCCAGAGGAGCGAAGAAAAACTGTCGCAGATTGCTTCCAGCGTGATGATGAGTGTATCTTCATCGGCAATCATTTTATAGACTTCAATCTGCATATTACACCCCCAGATATGCGTTCTTGTGTACAATGGTGACTTTCAGGTTTTGCAGCCCCGTGCCGCGCAGGTAGAAGCGATTTCTGCCCTCCCGGAGTGTCAGCCAAGTTGAGCCGGAAACAAGCCGGTTGATGATGTTGGTCTTGACGCCGCCGCGATCAAGCGTGACGGTCTTGTTGCCGGTCTTGGTCGTCACCGTGATAATATCGCCCGCAAGAATGTCGCCGGTGATTTGCAGATACTCGTCCGTGTCGGCGTTATACAGCGTGGGAGAACGTGCATCCTCCAGCGCTTCAATGACCAGCGTGAAGCCGGTCTCGTCACCGTCATTGACAATGGTCATCATGTTCTGCGTGTTGTATTTGCCGAGAATAAACGGCTCCGGATTGCTCTCGGTCGGGAACGGGAATGTGAACGCTCCCGTGATCTGCGAGTAGTAAGCCATGACCGAAGTCGTGGAATACCAATAAATATCCGGGCAGAGAATAGAAATCTGCCCGGTTGTAAGCGCCTCGAAGTTCTGTACCTCGCAGGACTCAACATAGCCCTCCGCAAACACGTCAATGCCTGCGGTCGCGTAGTAAATCTTGATGTAGCGGGAAGGCTTGACCACCTTGTATAGCTGGTGCCTGCGGGATTCCACACCTACGCCGCGCATCTCGAAGGAAATGACAACATTCCGCTTTTCGATGAAAGCGTTGTTCAGGTAGCTGCCGTCCATGCCCGCATAGCTGGAGGTGCTGATCGTGCCGGTGGGAGGATTCAGCCCTTCCACCCGCGATGTCATATACTGATTCGCCGTGGCGGTCATGTCAACACGATCACCATTGGAATTTTCGAGGATAAGTTTGAAAAACATGGTTGCCCCCCTTGACTCGTTTAGGTTTAATGTAGTATAATCAAATAAAACGCCCCATAATTCTGATTGAAGTGAGTGGTACTTATTATGATAAAATGCGCATATTGTGGAAAAACAATTATTGATAAAAAACGTCCAGATAATGACAAAGACTATCAAAAAGCATATAATAGTAGCGAACATATAATTCAAAACGCAATAGGTGGAGTATACGAAAGCGTTAAAATCTGTTGCGACAGATGTAACTATCATATTGCACGTTTGATTGATAAAGCTTTTTGCGATATTTTTCTTCCTTTCACATCGTCAATACCTGCTTTCAAAAAATCAAGAAACAGCGCAGATGCACCTTATAGCGGCTATTTTATTAATCCTGAACTTGGCGAAGATTCAATTTTTACTGTTGATGTTATCAAGAGAACATCTGCTCGTTCAAGTTCCGAATTGGTTGATAGATTAAATAAAATCGGAATTTCTGACATAGAGAAACAAAGAATTCATTTGCTTCAAAATTCCAAACTCCTTTTTTCTGATTTTAAACTTGAAAATAATGTGTTTAAAAATGGATTGGCTAAAATAGCTTTCAATTTTGCTATATATTCTGGTATTATGCCCAACCAACTTTCATCATTTATAAACATCACGCTCTCTGAAGAAACTGGTGAAATGGAAAAGATTTCATTTAACACTCAACTAATCCCATTTGTTGCACTTAACGATTTTGATAAAAGCATTGAATTTAGCAATCTTAATGACGAATTTCCACCATTTTACAATTTAGTTATATTTAGATATCGTGCCCAATTATGGTGCTTTGTCAATCTATTTGATACTTTTCAGTGGTATGTTAAAATGTCAGATGACTTTCAGGTTAACAGCGAAGTTGAGTATGAGGTGATAAATTCACTATTTCAATTCATTCAAACTCGCCCACAAGAGACAGATGATAAAAAAACAGCACATATTAAAGAAGCTCTTAAATTAAATGATACTGATACATTTCTTTTCAAAAAAATAGCTTATTTTGCCAAGCAGGATGCAATAACTGATTTCTATCTCGACTCTAATAACGGTGGATTTTCAAACAAATATCATATAATATGTGCTTCAACAAGAGTTGATCAACCCGTATTATTTGGATTGTTTTATCCTGAGTGCATTGAAGGCATTCAAAATAACTTCGGTAGTCCTCAGCATAAATTAATAAGAAGTTACACTGTGAGTAAATACAAAAGATTGTCATATTATACTAATTCGCTTAAACCAAGCCTTAGCAATGAATTTTTCAGTTCTCTATCTGATAGCGATTTTGAAAAATTCAAAGTTCTATTTAATAAATCGCAAGTTTCAAATAGAGTTTCGAAGCAAATTGATTTAAACGTTCTATTTCCAGATACATTCGATATACACACTGAAGAAAGTCTTATTAAAGATATCATTTACGCTAATGCTCATACATTAATGCTTCAATATGACGGAAACGTAAATATATCTTTTATTGATAGAAATATTGGACCTTCATCGTTGGATTCTTTAATAAATAGAATAGCAAATGAATGGAGCGCTGAATAAAATGAGTCACACATTCAGCGCATTACGCGTCATACGATAAATTTCCAGCCGAGACAGCGATTTCGGACTATTATTGGTCTGATTCACCGTGCGGCTGTTGTCGTTGTTGTAGTTGTTGATGACCGTGCCAGCAGGGGAGCCGTCCATCATTGCACCGGAAATGCCGTCCATATCGACGTTCAGCCCGGACTGCATTGTCAGTGTCATGGCATCAGCCACACCGGAAACAGCCGCCTCAACATACTTCCTGCTCTTGTCAATGCCCTTTGCCAGCCCCTTCATGAAGTTCGGCATCCACTCCTCCACATCAGTCAGCGCACCCTTTTCAGGTACGGAGAAGTGCAGGTATTCCCAGATGGAACGAGCCACATCCGAGACTGTGTTAATCAGACTGCCGAGCATATAGGTGATGCCGTTGATAAGGTTCTGCATGAGGTCGCGTCCCCACGACCACGAGCTGTTGACCTTGTCCATGACTGCGCTGTACACAGCATTCATGGCGTTGGTAACCGCATCCCGCACACCGCCAAGCCTGTCGCCGATGCCGTTTTTGATGCCGTCCCAGATAGACAGCACGGCTTCCTTGACACGGTTCATGGCACTGCGCACGGTATCCGGCATTGCATCCCAGACTGCCTGCACAACGGATTTGATCGCGTTGACCGCTGTCCGAACCACGCCGGATACAGCTTCCCATGTTGTCGTCACTACAGATTTGATGTCAAGCTGTCCCGTTTTGATGAGGTTCTTCAGTGCCGTCCATACCGCCGTGACGATTTTCCTGATACCGTCCAGCGCTGCGGAGATCACAGAAGATACAGCTTTCCATGTGGTCATGATAATATTGCGGATACTTTCAAGCGCCGTTTTGATCGTGCTGACGATCGTTTTCCAACCGGAAGTAATACCGCTGCTGATTTGCGACATTGTTGCATCAATCGCAACATTGGCGTTTGTCCAGACCGTTTTCACGGTATCGAACACCTGCGTCATAAAGCCCTGCACCGATGTGACCACATTGGACAGAGCGCTCTGAATCACACTGCTGATTTTCTCAGCAAGACCGCCTGCAAAGCCGTTGACTGCATCGCCTACAACATTTGCATTAGCGTTGATACCGTCTGCAAGTCCCTGCATGAAGTCCGGCATCCAGCTCTCGAAATCCGCAAGAGGTCCCTCGTCCGGCACAGAGAAGTGCAGGAAGGAGCGAATCTTATCTGCAATACCCTTGACGGCATCTGCTACAGCGTTGATCTTGCTTTTGATGCCGCTCACGATATTATTGATGATATCTGCGCCCCATTGTACCGCCTGTGAACCAAGATTCTTGATAAAGTTCACTGCCGCATTGAAGCCGTTTTCAATAGTGGTTTTTATCGCAGTGATCTTGCTGGATATAGCCGTTTTTATGCTATCCCAAATAGAAGTAACCACAGTTTTAATGGTGTTCAGCACCGTGAAAATTGTACTTTTGATGCTATTCCAGATATTTGCGACAGTCGCAAAAATTGTGTTCAGGATACCGCTGATGAAACCGGACATAGCGTTCCAAACTGCCGAAACAACAGCATGAATGGCATTCAGCGTATTGGTGATGTGATTTTTGATGCTTTCCCAAATAGAAGAAATCACAGACCAGATAGCGTTGAGGATTCCCGAAATAAAGCCGGAGATTGCGTTCCATACAGTTTCAATCACACTCTTGGTAGTGTCAAGCACAGTGGAAATCGTTGTACAGATCGCATTCCAGATCGTCTCGAAAAATGTCCTGATAGCTTCAAGAATGACAGTAACAACCGTTGTAATGGTCTCCCATGTGGTGGTTATCTTTTCGTGAATCCAGTCCATCACCCGGCTGATAATCACATGGATCGCTTCAAAAATCGTCTCGAACAGATACCTGAATGCCTCCAGCAGCGGAGAGATAAAGTCGTAAATGGTCTGCCATACAGTTGTGATAACCGACCAGATTGCATTCAGCACCGTGCTGATCGCTGTATGAATGGCGTTCCATACGACCGTGATAACCGTTTTAATCAGATTGATTTTCTCGGATACACTGTTGTAAATCGCCGTCCAGATACCGACAAAGAAATTCTTGATACCCGTCCAGATTGTTGTAAAGAAGTTTTTGATTCCGCCCAGAGCAGAGCTGATAAAATTCTTGATTCCGTTCCAGATGTTGACGAAAAAGTTCTTGATACTCGTCCAGACGTCTACCCAGAATCCCTTTACTTCATCGAGGCTCGTGCCGAACAGATTACACAGCACATTCAGGTAGTTTTTCAGCGTGTCCTTAAGGAAATTCCATACAGCAGAAAAGATACCCTTGATGCCGTCCCATACTCTGCTCCAGTCACCGGTAAAGATACCGACAAAAATATCCAGAACACTCAGGATAATGTCTGTCACAGCTTTGAAAATATTTGCAATCTGCTGGAACTGCCCCTCAAAGACCGGTTTCAGGAACTTGCAGAGTCCGTCCCATACAGCCTTGATGACCTCGGTGATGTTTTTGAAGTCAAACCCCAGCGCATTAATGCGGTCAACGATGCCGGAGGTCAGCCTCTCGAACACACCCTTGATGCGCTCCCAGATCGCTGTGATCTTATTCCGGAAGTCCTCATTGGTACGCCACAAATGCACAAAAGCCGCCACCAGCAGCGCAATGACTGCAATGACGGCGACCACAGGTGCAGAGATACCGCCAATGGCAGCGCCAAGCGAACTGAATGCCGCCTTTGCGCCCGCGATCATCGTCGGGAGATTGGAAATAAGCTGCATCAGCTTGCCGACACCGACCATAGTTTTGCCGATAACGACAAGGAGAGGTCCGAGTGCCGCCGCTACCAGTGCGATTTTGACAATGGTTTCCTTTGTCGCAGGCGACATGGCGTTCAGCTTATCGATGAAGCCCTGAATCCTGCTGACGATCGCACGAATCGCAGGCATCAGGATTTCACCGAAAGCAATGGCGAGCTCTTGTAGCTGGGATTTCAGGATCGTAAGCTGTCCGCCGAGGTTATCCTGCATGACGGCAGCCATCTTTGCGGTAACGCCGTTGTAGCCGTCAATCTCGTCAGAACAAGTGCTGATCGCGCCCTCCAGTTTCTGAATATCCGAAGGCGCAGCATTCATCAGCGCAAGGAAGCCGGACATTGCATTCTTGCCGACCAGCGCCTGTGCCGCCGATGCCTGTTCCGATTCAGATAGTTGTGAAAATGCAGAGCGGCAGTCGGCTAAGATATCATTGAGATCACGCATTGAGCCGTCAGCATTTGTTGTTGCAATTTCCACCTCACCGATGGAATCGCCGCAGATCTTCACATCTCCGGCAAGCGTGTTCATGATGGTTCGCAGAGCAGTACCGGCTTGTGTTGATTTGATACCGCTGTTTGCCATTAGACCTATTGCTTGAGCAGTATCCTCACAGGAAAAGCCCAAAGCACCTGCCACAGGTGCGCAATATTTGAAGGTTTCGCCCATCATCGACACATTGGTGTTCGCATTGGAGGATGCCGCCGCCAGCACATCAGCAAAATGACCGCTGTCGGCAGCAGTTAAGCCGAAAGCGGTCAGTGCGTCTGTTACTATATCCGAGGTGGTAGCCAAGTCCTCACCGGAAGCAGCGGCAAGGTTCATGATGCCGTCGATACCGCTGAGCATATCTGTTGTTTTCCAGCCTGCCATCGCCATGTAGTTCATGGCATCGGCGGCTTCGGAAGCGGAGAACTTGGTCTTTGCGCCCATCTCACGTGCCTTATCCCGGAGTGCATCCAGTTCATCACCGGTCGCACCGGATACAGCAGCGACCTTGCTCATGGCGGAGTCAAAGTCCGCAGCAGTCTTGACCGCCGCTGTACCCGCAGCCGCAATGGGAACGGTCACATGGGTGGTGAGTGTCTTGCCCACATCGGCGATCTTGTCACCGGCTTTTTCAAGCATTTCTCCCGCCTGACCGAGTTTTGCAAGAGCCGTACTGGAAGCCTCCGCCTCACGCTGGAGGTTCTGCAGTTCCTGTTCCGTTTCGATGATCTCACGCTGGAGGGCATCGTACTGCTCCTGCGAAATGTCGCCGTTGGCGAGGGCTGTATTTGCCTGTTCCGCAGCGGTTTTCAGGGTTTCCAGCTTTTCTTTGGTAGCCGTCACCGCATCGGCGAGGAGCGTATGCTTCTGCGAGAGCAGTTCCGTGTTGGAAGGATCGAGTTTCAGCAGCTTCTGTACATCCTTGAGCTGCGTCTGGGTGTTCCTGATGTTTTTATTGACACCTTCCAGAGCCTTCGACAGCTTGGTAGTATCGCCGCCGATCTCAACGGTGATGCCTTTGATTCTGTTTGCCATGCGGTTACACCTCCTCCGTGAGGGCATAAAAAAGCAGCCCCGAAGGACTGCTCAGTGTATATTCAGTTTATGCGATAAATCGGAAGTTGTTAAACAGGAATACCTTGATCATTATTCCATTGTATTTTGACTGCATCTGTATTTTGCGTTGACCAGACGATTATTTGTTTGACAAATTTCGGTGTGATACTTTCTGGAATATGAAACGGAAGCAAGTATCTATCCCAGCCTTCTTTCGTTTCTTTTCCTTGAAATACTCTGCCTTTGCTGATTACATATTCTGTTTTTGTCTGGAGAGGACAAGATAGGATCAGGTATTTATCATATGATACTATGTTCAAAATATTGTACGGAGATTCATCGTCTAAGGCAACGTACCATAAATATGTTTGTCCGTCAACGATGATTTTGCGCCTTCCCTTGGAACGTATGCTCATAGAATCGCTCCTCCAAATTCCGATTTAACGTAGAAAGCCCATCGCTTTCCTTATACCAGAATTATAGCACAGTAGGGAGAAAAAGTCAATCAGAAGGAATCGAAATCCGCCTGTCCAGCGACCTCATGCCAGCCGTCATATTCGTCATTTTCCTTTTCGGTAAACATATCATTCACGACTCCGATCGTGAGCAGATCAAGCTCTGAGAGGGACAGCCCGATCTGCACACATCGGAGAAGGAAGAGGGGCGTTGTCATCGGGCGGTCAGTTTTTCGATGTTTTTTTTAGATTCCGTCTGCGTCTCCACGTTGAGTCCCCACAGTTCAATGAGTTGCGGCAGCACCTCGTAAATGGAGAATGTGTTGAAGGCTTCGAGCCATTCATCGGGATTGTCCGGGACGTTTTCCGGATCAGCGTGTTTCGCCATGATGTAGGCGATATTCTCGAACACCTCAAGGCTCTCGATGTCGAGGGTAGAACCTTCCTCATCGCCATCCTGCACAGAGGTCTGAAGCGCAGCGAAGTCCTTGTAAATATCCCTGCGGAACTTGATACGGTAAAGGCGGGGCACAGCGGCACTCGCCTTGAACGGAACCTCGATGCCGTCCACAGTAATTGTCTTTTTAATAGCCATGCTGTACCTCCTTACTCAGTCGCGCTGCCGGACTTGGTCGATGTGGAACGTGTGCCAGTGCTGTTGTTGGTTGCAGCAGTCGGCATATACACAGCGTTGTACCAGTTGTCGTAGGTGGTCTGGTCAGTGCTTTCACAGGTCTTGGACTTCACCAGACCGTTGGGCAGCGCCGACGCCTTGAGGGAGAGCTTTTCCGTCTTGACGGACTTGCTCTCCTCGGTAGTCTCGCCCTCGGTTGCAGGACGGGAAGCCGAGCAGCAGTAAAGCACATGGCGAATGTGGTTCTTGTCGCCGTCGAACTCGAACATGAGTGCGAACTGCGATGTTTCCGCATCGTTGCGCTCCACCAGAACGCCCTTTGCATCGAGCTGTTCGCCGAGAATCGCCGTTGCAAAATCGGTTGTGATGAGTGCGACCTCCAGATCGCCGTCATAGCCTGCGTTGTTGTTGATGACATAATACACGCTGTTATCGGCATAGAAGTTCTCGTTTTCGCCGTTTGCATCAATGCTCAGGGATACAGCACCGGGCAGGCGCACAGGCGTTGCGAAGGTCGGAACGCCGTCGTCCGACCATGCCGTGATTTTCGCCCAGTGAACCTTATTCAGACCGAATTTTACCTTATTCTTCTGCAGTGCCATTGTTATACCTCCATTTCGTAAAGCACCTCGTAGAGCTTTTCGCTCTCGATCCAGCTTTCAGTTTTCGTGTAATAGATATTGTGCTGCGTCAGCACTTCCTCCACACGGCTTTCCGTGTCGGGCGACTTTTCATCCGTATACAGTTTCACATCAAGCTGCTTGAAGCTGTGATACATCAGGTTATCCGCACCGAATGTATTTTCACCGGGCGACAGAAAAAGCGCAAAGGGCGGTTTCGGAGATTCGCCCTCGGCAAAATGATGATAGGCGAACGGTAGACCGATCTCCTGCATCATTTCATTGATTTCTTCGTAGGTCATGACAGCGCCTCCTCGATGAGCTGCGTGAGCATTTCTTCGCCGTGCGCTTCCGCAGGGGCGATATGCGGCTTGCCGGATACACGTCCGCCGTTCCGCTTTGCATGACCTTTTTCCAGCAGGTGCGCAAGCTGGTAGCGGTCTTTTGAGTGAACCGTCATTTCAAGAGAATGGCTGTTTTCCTTCGTTTTCTTGGTCGTCCAGCTTTTTGCATACGCTCCGGTGTCGGAGGGTGCGGTCGCTGCGATCTGCTTCTTGACCTCGGTCGCTGTCTTCTTGACAGCCTTCTTCATAGCGGAATCGGCAAGGTCTGCATATTCCGTCAGCCCCCGCATGATTTCGTCCGCCATATCGTCAATCGAAGTCATCCTGCTCACCAGCCTTTCGTGTACCTGCCGTGATTTTCATATAATCGAGCGATTTGTAATTCGGCAGCACACCGGAAATATCATACATCAGACCACGGAAGCGGAGCTTGTGCGTGGTGGTATTGATTTTCTTGGTATCGGGTGTCTGCCGGACGGTAAATTCCAGCGATACGACTTCCTTCGTCACGCCTGCATCCGTTGTTTCCGTTGAGGTTTTCACGGACACGGCAGCCCAGCAGGAGAAGGCTTCCTCCCACCGGGCTTTGTGGTTGCCGATACCGTCTATCTTCGTGCTGTGTTCGAGGAAGGCGATGCGCTGGTTGAGCGTTCCGATCTCCATTAGATCACCCCTTCCCGCTGCGCAAATAACAGCGCCCGGAGCGTGAGCGTCAGCTTGTGGTAGTCAGCAGTATTGCGGTTCTCGTAGAGGTAAGAAACAGTATACAGCATAGCCTGCCGGGTGGTTTCCTCATTGACCGCAAGTGCCGCCTCGTCCATTCTGCCGACATCCTGCACCAGCCGTTTCGCAGTGTCGATCAGAGAGAGGATGAGCTTGTCATCCTCGCAGTGATCTACACGAAGATAGTTTTTCGTCTCAGCCAGAGTGATCATGCACCGCTGCCACTCTTGACCTTGAGTGTCTTGATTGCCTCCGGCAGGATGAGCTTGCCGTCGAGACGCTCCATTGCAAGGAAGCCGACCTGCCCGGTCATGGCGAACAGCTCATTCAGGCGCTTGAAGGTACGACCGGAACGGTCAGCGATCCAGTAGTAGCTGAAATCGCCGAATGCCATACACTTCTTGCCAGCGCCGATCTCCGGAACATAGCTGGAGGTCTTGTAAGGACGGTTGAGGATGGTATCAGGAACACCTGCCGCAACGGAAGGCTGCCAGATGTAGTTGCCGTTGCCGTCCTTGAGCTTGCGGAGTGCCTTGACAGTGCTGTCGTTCAGCACCCAGACTGCCTTCTTGCGGTAAGGGCTGCGGAGCGAATAGAAAAGCTCCATCACATCATCAAAGGTGATGCTTGCGCCTGCGGTCGTTGCGCCGTCCTGTGCGCCGCCGGTTGCATTGAAGATGCCGGTAGGCTTGCCGGTGCCGTTTCCGATGAAGAAGGCTTCCTCCTCCTTTGCACCGATACGACGGGCAAACTCACGGGCGATATACGAAGGGAGGTCGAATACGGAGTCATTAAGAAGTTCCTCGGAGATCTTGATCGCTGTACCGAGCTTGTATGCGGAGAGCGATGCCTGACCGAAGGTGTCATCGGAAAGCGTATACTGCTCCTCCTCATCCATCCATACCGCATCGCCCTTCGATGTAACGATCGGGATCTTGCGGTCGCCGGAACTGGTCTTGATGACGGTTGCCATCTGGCGGAAGATGTTCTCCTCCTCAAGCGCCTCGATGAGCTTGCGCTCGAACTCGTCCGGCACGAGGAAGCCGCCCTCGGTATCCGTGCCGACATGAAGATCGTTGCGCACATCGATCCAGTTGCGGTTGCGGATGCTGTTCCAGAAGGCATCGCTGTATGCCGCCGATGCGGTTCCGGTCTTTTCCGGCTTGGTGTTCTGTGCCGCAGGTGTGGTGAGAATCGGTGCAGATGTTGCCCTCGCCATATCCGCCTCAATCTCTGCCTGACGCTCCATGCGCTGGATCTCCTTGCCGAGGTTCACGATGGTTGCTTCCATTGCGTCATAGGTCTTGCTGTCCTCTTCGGAAAGCGTACCGTCAGCCTGACGCTTGCTGTCAAGGAAGTCGCGGGCGGTGTCCCACGCCTTCGCTCTCTTTTCATGAAGTTCCTGAATAGTCATGTTACATACCTCCAATCAGTATTTCAGAAGATTCAGCCGACTCATCAGCTGATCTACGGGTGTACCTTTGTGTTCTGCCGAGACCTTCTGCATCAGGCTCTGCATGGTCGCCGTACGTGAATAGGACATTGCCGTGAGATTGTCCTCCTTCGGTTCATCCTCATCCGGTGTATCTTCTTCCGGCTCTTCCTCCGGCTCTTCCTCCGGCTTCGACTGCGGCTGACCGCTTGCGAACAGAATGCCGTCCACCAGTCCGAGGGACTGCGCCTTTTTCGCATTCAGCCATGTTTCCTCGTCCATCATGCGGGCGATCTTGCTGCGGCTGAGACCGGACTTTTCCTCGTAGGCGTTGATGATGCTCTCCTTGACCTCGTCAAGCAGCTCGATTGCTTTCTGCATCGCTTCCTTGTTGCCGAAAGCGACCGTCGAGGGATTATGAATCATCAGCATACCGGTCGGTGCGATGAGAGTTTCATCACCAGCCATTGCAACAACGGAAGCGGCACTTGCCGCAATGCCGTCGATCTTGACTGTGACCTTGCCCTTATGACTGCGGAGCATGGTATAGATCTGCGAAGCGGCGAACACGTAGGGTAGGCAAGTGTCGCCTTGCTGTATTGCTACAGTAGGTTTACACAAGCCCCCCTCCGAACCGGACTTACCCTTCTCAGAGTATCCGGCTCTCCATTTGCGTTCAATCAACTTTGTTTCCCGTGAATCTTCTTGTGGCATTCCCGACATACCACAAGCGTTTTTCGCTTTTTTGCTATCATAATTTGTTCCCAGAGTGTTTTCCCTTTGAGATTTTTCACTTTGTTTACGTGATGAATCTCGTAATGCTCGCTGTTCTCACTGCCGCAGAGTTCGCATTTTCTTGCTTTAAGCCTGTCCTCAAATTTTGTACGACTGTGTAGATGTTGTATTGTCAATATCGGAATGGTATCCGTTCCGTTCTTGACATTTGCGCAGTCTGCTTGTGTGGGAAGTGCTGCGATTTTCTGTCCCTTTTTGGTTTCATAGGGTACACCCCAGCTCTTACCGTTGGCATATTTATTCCGAATCTTTTTCAGACTCGTTCTATGCTTTGCGGCAAGTGTTTTCAGGCAACTGTACTCCATAAGGTAACAGAAGTAATGCAAATCTGAGTAGTTGCTGGCAAGATTATAGTAATTACAAATGCCTCTGATTTCTGCACCGTATGCGGTCACTATTTCAAGGTCTGTCAAATGCAGCAATCTATCTCTGTGGCATGGTGTAAGTTTCCCGTTTTTAAGGTAGACAATACCGTGAGAAAAAAGGAATTTTTCAATTTTGTCTTTTATGGGAACTGTGCGTTCTACTTTGTTGCTCAGGGTTCTGACTTTACGTCCTGCCTTAGTCTTTTTTACCTTACTGTCTCTGCGCACTCGAATGTCATAGCCTAAAAACCGCGCTTTATTGTTGCTGTGTGTAATGAGCGTTTTTTCTGCGCTCAGTTCCATTTTTAGCTCTTCTGCAACATATTCTGTCAATTCTTGTTTGATTCGTTCGCAGTCCTCTCGGCTGCCGACTACACCAATGATAAAATCATCTGCATAGCGGACGTATGATAGGCGTTTATCTGTCTGTGAAACACAAGGCGTGTTTCTCTGGCGTTTACGGACTTCTTTCAGTTCCCTTATCAACCCTGCCTTTTCTTCTCCCTCTGCACGGCTGATTTTGGGTTTAATTGCGCGTAATTCATGCTGTAATTTAGAGTATTCCGGAGTGTATGCGCGTTCTCGCGGCTTATAACAGTTCTGGCGTATTACCATTACTTTCTTGTCCAATTCATGCAGGTAAATATTAGCAAGAATCGGGGAAATGATACCGCCTTGCGGCGTTCCGCTGAATGTTTTGTTGTATCTCCAGTCCTCTAAATATCCGGCTTTCAGGATTTTCCAAAGGAGTTGGATAAATCGTGCGTCTTTGATTTTGCGGTTCACAATGGAGACAAGTGTTTCATGGTCAATGTTGTCAAAACAGCCTTTAATGTCACCCTCAACAAACCATCTTACTCCTGTAAACTCGTGTTTGATTTGTTCCAGTGCTGTATGACAGCTCCTGTTAGGTCTGAACCCATGTGAAACATCTAAGAAAATCGGCTCATATACCGCTTCCAAAATCATTCTCATGACTTCCTGCACCAATTTATCCGTAAAAGTAGGAATACTAATCGGGCGCATTTTCCCATTGGATTTTTCAATATAGGTTCTTCGTGTGGGTTTTGGCTGATACGTACCATTCCGCAAACTTTCGGTTATGGAATGAATATATTCCACGCTGAACCCGTCTGCTGTATCATCGTCTATTCCTTTGGTCGCTGCGCCGCTGTTTGCGTACAGATTCTTATATGCGATAAAATAAATATCCTCTCGCAACAAATATCTGTACAAGCGTGTAAATACTTCGTCGGGATGTTTTAGGGAATTTTCGTTGATTCTCGCCAAAATCTCTATTGTTGAATTCATATGAGGCTTTCCTCTCTAATCAAGTTTTGATTTTGGTACACACAAACTGTCTCCCTTCGCCATGTAGACGGCGTTACCGTCCTCGGACTACTATGGAGACTCCGTTACCCTGTCGGATATTCAGTGTCATCTTTCTTGCGTTTCACGGCTTGAAATTTATCACCTTTCGGTATTACACATAGACTTTTCAGTCATTCCGATTTAGGTAATCCTCAGTTAGCGTTGTTAATAGGTGTTGTGGATTGTCGGATATGCTTTCGTTTCGTTTGCACAAGTTCTCTTGCACGTGGCTTGAAGTATCTGACAACACAATAATCGGTAACTTACATTATTGTTCTTCAAGCGAGAAGTTTCAGGCACTTTCTTCTCTCCACCCGGGAACGGACACTGGAAACTCACATTCACCAAACCCAGATTTATCCTCATATCCACTTGCCATTGCGGTTCAGTCGTGCCCGAATGCCTTTAGGCAACTTACCGCTTTCCTGCCGTGCTATGTTCCCGTATCAGCTTTCGCCTTTCGGTTAGGCAGGTTGGCTGCTGCGTTATCTTACAGCGTAG
>JABLTM010085735.1_pt1 | contig 24757 bp, 19 predicted proteins | sample 7160121 | NCBI WGS metagenome assembly JABLTM01 (sample SAMN14651224, study PRJNA627086) | human gut metagenome | isolation source: feces | host: Homo sapiens
CGGAGCCACACGGGAGGCAGGTTAACTAATTCGGGCCCGGCATTCAGAAAAGTCAGTGCAGCAAAATGGCGATGCGGATAGCGACATGGGCATGGTTTTCGTTGCGAGCACGGGTCCCCTGGGGAGCACCGTGCATTTTTGGGAGTTTTCAGCAGGCCGGGACAAATGCATACGCACCGGGCGCATCTAATTAGTCCCACGGTAGCCTTCGACCGGCGATTTGGGTCGGCAGACAGGCCTCGTCGAGACAAACAAGCATGCCTCGCGCCACGTCGGACCCCAAAATGACGTCGATCTCCGCAATGCCACCCGACTGCAGCGGCACCGGCAGAGCTCGCGGTGCTGAATACTCCGTTTTTTGCACGGCACGGGCGGGGGTACACCAGGATCAAGAAGAACATCCCAGCCTTTTTATGCAATCTGTAATGGGAAGTATGCAAAACACCAAGAGACAGCATTGCTGATGTCCGAATTGAGCGCGCGGGGCAGCAGCACCTCAACCCCGCGCCCAAATCCAACAGAGCAGGGACGCTCATGGCGGATCCCCACCAAAACGCAAACGCGGCTCGAGCGCCATCCCAAAATAGGCTGCCCGAGTCGCGTTTAACGGTACGGCATGAATACTTAGCGCTCGTAAATCATGTTGCCCGCCAGGTAGGTGGCCTGAACTTTGGTGACCTGGAGCTCTTGGGGGTCAACGGTGAGCGGGTTTTGGTCCAGGACTACCAGATCGGCGTATTTGCCGGGCTCCAGGCTGCCGAGGTTTTGCTCGTCGCCCGCTGCGTACGCGCTGCCAAGCGTGTAGTTGCGCAGGGCCGTTGCCGCGTCGATACGCTCGCTCGGCAACCAGCCGCCCTCGGGCCAGTGGCTGCGGGGGTCCTGGCGCGTGATGGCCGTGTAGAGCACGTTCATGCTGGTAACGGCTGTGATGGGGCTATCGGTACCGAAAGCTTGACGGATGCCGTGCTGCTTATAGGTCGCAAACGGCCACATGATGCGGCTGCGCTCCAAGCCCAGGTCGCGCTCCGGACCACCCGGGTCGAGCGTGATATGGCAGGGCTGGCTCGAGGCAACCACGTCGAGCTTGCGCAGGCGGTCGATGTCCTCGGGCAAGAGGTTCTCCAGATGCTCGAGCGTGTTATGACCGTGCTGGGGCAGGCCGTACAGGTCGGCCGCTTCCTCGAAGATATCCAGCGCGGCATGAATCGCACCGTCACCAATGACGTGGATGCGCACGGTGTGACCGCGCTCCGCGGCCGCCAGAACCAGTTTGCGCATGCGCTCAGCCGGAACCGTCAGACGGCCCTGGTCGCCCGGGAAGCGCGGATTGGTATAGGGCTCGGTGAGATATGCCGTGTGTTCGCTCGACACGCCATCGAAGAACTGCTTAAAACCAGGCGCCGAGAGCAGCGCGTTGTTCGCGTAGCGGGTCTGTAGCTCTTCCAAGCGCGATTGGTCATCCAGCAGCGTGGGAAACAAATGGGCGCGGATGCCCAGCTTACCGGCTGCCTGCAGTTTGTCGTAGACATCGTCGCGGATAAAGTCGCAGCCCGGCATGGGCATGAGCGACATATCGCATATCGAGGTGATGCCCTGCTCGGCCATACGCCTCATTTGATCGGCGTAAGCGCTTGCGATGCGATCTTCGCCCAGCCACTCAAGGCAGCGCGGCAGCAGCTGCATGGCAGCCGCCTCGTGAGCGATACCCGTGAGCTCGCCGTTTGCGTCCTTGTCGTAGCTACCGCCCGCTGGTGGCTCGCTGTCGCGCGTGACGCCGAGTGCATCGAGTGCGCGGCTGTTGAGCCAAAGCGTGTGCCCGTCGCCCGAATACATAACACAGGGACGATCGGGGAATGCCGCATCGAGCGACGCCTTGGTAGGATGCTCGGGCGGGTCCCAACGGTAGTCGCGCCAGCCCTGCGTCACAACCCAAGCGTCGTCGGGCAGGTCCTGGGAAAACTCGAGCGCATGTTGCACCAGCGCCGCCTCGGACGTGCCCATATCCATGAGCATGTACGGCGAGGAGCCAACCGAGGTATGGAAGAAGTGCAGATGAGCGTCATGGAAACCGGGGCAGACAAACTGCTCGCCGTAATCGATAACCGGCGTGGCGGCGGGAGCGGCGGCAATCACGTCATCGGGCTTTCCGACTGCGACGATACGGTCGCCTGCGATGGCAATCGCCAGCTCGCGGGCGGTATCGATGCCGTCTTGCGCGGTAAAGACGTTCTTGGAGCGGATAATCCGATCGATATGTTGCATGGGCATCCCCATCTCTGGCAGGAAATTCAACACCCCCGAGTGTACTCCCCCACTCTTGTTACAAAACCCCAAGCGGCAAACGGCAACTTTACCAGCCCTAGCGGCAGGTGGCATACTGGAGAGAGCCTGTACGATTTTGCGATCAACCCAGCAAGGAGCAAATCGACCATGACGAAGACCAAGGCACAGCAGATTATGGCGGCGACCGAGGCTCGCGCGGCAGACGATGTCACCGCGGCCATCCGAGATATCGCCACCGAGTTTGAGCCCTACATCATCAAGCAGCGCCGCCACTTCCATAAGCACCCGGAGTTGAGCCTTGCCGAGGAGCGCACGACCTCCGACATCGCCAACCAGCTCGACGCCATGAATATCCCCTACGAGCGTCCCCTCAAGACGGGCCTGGTGGCGACCCTTCGCGGCACCGCGCCCGACGCCTATCGCGAGGACGGCACGCCGCGCCGCCGTATCCTACTGCGCGCCGACATCGACGCCCTGCCCGTTACCGAGCAGACCGGCGAGGAGTTTGCCAGCGTCAACGAGGGCTGCATGCACGCCTGCGGCCACGACTGCCACATCGCCATGATGCTCGGCACGCTGCAGATCCTGCGCCATATGACCGACGACATCCACGGCGAGGTCCGCATCGTCTTCCAGCCCAGCGAGGAAAACGGCCAGGGCGCCAAGCTCATGATCGGCACGGGCGTGCTCGACGGCGTCGATGGTGCCTACGCCGCGCATATCTGGAGCGAAGTCGACGCCGGCACCGTGAGCTGTGAGCCCGGCCCGCGCATGGCAAACACCGACTGGTTCCGCATCGATGTCCGCGGCACCTCGTGCCATGGCGCCATGCCCCAGCGCGGCCACGACGCCGTTATGGTGGCTGCCGAGATCGTCAACGCCCTGCAGACCATCGTCTCGCGCGAGATCAGCCCCTACGAGCCGGCTGTCATCACCGTCGGCGAGCTGCACGGCGGCACCGCGCGCAACGTTATCGCCGGCACGGCCTACCTCGCCGGCACGGTGCGCACCTATGGCGACAAGACGCACGAGGAAATGCCCGAGCTTATGCGCCGCATCGTGGAGCACACCGCGGCAGCCCTGGGCGCAGAGGCCGAACTTACCGACTACACCATCGCCAACTACAAGGTCGAAAACGACGTCGCCTCGAGCGAGCGTTGTCGTCAGGCCGTGGTCAAGTGCTTGGGCCCCGCGGGCGAAGGCCATTATCGCGGCACGCTTTCGGGCGAGGACTTCTCGGAGTACCTGCGCCGCGTGCCGGGCGTGCTCGCCTTTGTTGGCACGCGCAACCCCCAGATTGGCGCCACGTACGCCCAACATTCTTGCTTCTACAAGATTGACGAGACCGTGCTGGCAAAGGGCTCCATGGTGGCCGCCCAGTATGCTATCGACTTTTTGGCCGAGCCCACGCAAGAGGAGCTCGACGGCCCCACGATCGCCGCGGTTGCCGAGACCAACCCCGACTTGGCCGCCAAGCTGCGCTCTGCCAAGGCCACGGCCGCTGAGGCGCGCGACGCCATGCACGATGCTCGCACCGCCCGCCATGCTGCAATCAAGGGCATCCACGATGCGCGGGCTGCCGCTCGCCACGAGGAAAAGCGCGACGAGTAGCCGTCACGCCCATCCATAACAGCCTGGCTAAAGCAAAGCGGGGGCGGACGTTATCTCAACGTTCGCCCCCGCTTATGTGTCGACCGTTTTTCTAGCGCGTCCTCCGTCACGCCAGGTAAGAGCGAAGGATGGTGAGCCAGCGTGGGGGTTCGAGGTGGATGATATCGTCGGGAACTCCGGCGGGCGCATAGCCGCCAAAGAGCAGACCGGCATCTGCCGGATTGACGAGGCGCACGATCCATACGACGACGACCAGCACGCACAACACGGTGACCGCAATGTCGATACCACGCTTTAGCTTGCTCGATGCCACCTCCTCGCGCACGAACGCGAGCACAAACGCAATCGGCACCACCCAAAACAGCGGATGGTAGGCAAAGGCAGCCGCATAATCGAGGCGCAGCGCCGCCAGCCACGCCCTCGTCATGCCGCATCCCGGACAAGGAATGCCCGTCATCAATCGAAAAATGCAGCCAATGTCGAGCAGGTAGAGCGCGAGCCAGGCGACAAAGAGCGCGCCGGTGCAAAAAAGGGCGCGGCGAAGGAGCTCTGCCGTGCCCCTATGTCCCTGGAGGCTGTTCACGCCGCCCTTATTGTTAGGCACGAGCGCCAAGGCGAGTGTTGTAAGCCGTTGCCATGGCATTGGTATTATTGATGACGATGTTCATAGCGAAGATGGGACCAAGGCCGCACAGGAGCGCGCCGAAGATCTGCCACAGAAGAACGGTGGTGCCGTTTTCCTGGAACACCAGGCCGTAGCGAGGAGCGTTGGCCTGCAGGCGGTTGCCAATCTTGTAATACCAGTAGTACGCGTAGAAGCCGCAGGTCACAAACGATAGAAGGATGAATTCCGCCAGACCCGGCGTGTAATCGCCGTCATCCTGACACAACGTGTTGACGTCGCGTGCCAAGCAATACAGGAAGTAGAACGAATAGATACCGCAGGTCACAAGAGAGAGCAGCAGCCAGCCGATCAGGCTGCGGTCAGCCTTAATGGGGTCATAGCCCATCGGAGCGGATGCGGACTGTTGGGCGTATTGACCGGTGTACTGCTGCTGAGGCTGGGGCGCGGGCTGAATAGCCTGGGCCGGAGCGGGCTGGGGCTGCGGGGCCGCAGCGGCAGAAGCGGCACCAACGGCGGATCCGCAAACAGGGCAGAATTTGGCATCATCCGAAATGGGAGAACCACAAGTGGGACAGAACATGAGCCTCTCCTTTTCCTAAGGCGTCGCACGCCTTCAAACCTTACACGTCTACGTTCTCAACAATAGCCGCGACGTTGTTGCGCAACATTGACCAATTTCCGAGAAATTTTGCTGCAACCGTTTTCCCAGGCATTTTCTTGCTTTCGCAGTAGAAAAAGGCACCCCGGGCTCAGTTGCCCAGGGCGCCTCGACCGGCTATTCGGTTTGATTGTTTTCGGCAGCAGGATTATCGCCCGGCTCATCCGCCGGCGTGGCAACGGCATCCCAATCGGGCTCCGCAGGCGTCGCCTCGGACGCCGGTGCGGGGACAGGAGCAGGTGCCGGGGCAGGGGCAGGCGCGGGTGCCGGGGCAGGTGCAGGCGCGGGCGCCGGGGCAGGCGCAGCACCAGTGACTGCCGTGGGATTGAATCCCGAAGGAGCAGGCTTCTTCTCACCCGGGAGCACAAAAGTCAAAACGTCGTCCTTGTCCTCATCGGCCCATTCGCTTGCATAACGTGCAGCCCAATAGCCAACGGCACGGTGCTTGAGCATCTTGCCAAAGACCGTAAGGAACACCGTGACGAATGCAATCAGCACCAGGAACAATACGAGCGTGACACCACCGGCGGTAACAATCGCCTCGATACCCGTGGGGCGATAGTAATAGCCGTACGCGCCAATTCCGGCGATGGCACCAAAGACAGCTGTCAAGATCCACGTAATGGCGTTGGAAACCAGGCCCGTCAAAAACTCGGGAAGGAACGAAGCACAGAACAGCTTGGTCTTGTTGTGCTTAAAGGCCGCCCAGACCTTATCGAGCGAAAACGCGCTCTCGACGCGCCCGGTCACCGCAAAGTGCATCACGGCAATGTCGGCGAACATCTTAAAGAAGACACCCAGAATCGCCGAGGCAATTAGCGCCAGGACAAGCAGGCCAAGCGAGCCAAACAGCGCAGCTTCGAGCGCATAAGAGCCGTAATACGAATACGAGCCTGCGGCGCCAATTACCGCGCCCTCCGCCAGCGAAAGCACTACACCGATAACGGGAATGGCAGCGATAACCTCGAGCACGACCGAAATAACGCTCGAAAAGACTCCGAGACCAAACGACGTGGAACGCATCAGCGGACGGTCCATGCCGTCATCGACCTTGAGCGACAGATCACGGCCCCACTCGATACCAAAGCCGGAACCGCACACACTCGCAATGCAAGCTGCCAAAAAGCCGATGGCAGCCGCAATGCCGCCAATAACGGGAATAAACAGCACGAGCACCGACACAACGCAAATCAGCGCCGGCAAAAACGCGATTTGGCATACACGCTGAAGCACGCCCGGAGTCTTAGTCATATCTTGGAACGCCTGAGCCACACAGCCCTTTGGCGCATTCGCCACGGGCGGTTGCGGAACAAACTGCTGGGGCTGAGGCTGTCCCTGGGGAGCGGGGCCAGCGGCACCGGCATTAGGAGCGCCACACACGCCGCAGAACTTGTCGTTATCGCCCATGGGGGCGCCACACTGCGAGCAGAACATAGAATCATCCCTTCGCATCTTGAACGAATCACTTGGATCGCAAACGTTGTCTTTAGCATCATTATTGCCCAATGTGGGGTCAAATACTCAAAGACGACCGATTTGCAAGGTACACGGCGCCAGCAGGCGGTTCGTTGAATACGTCCGCGCTAGTTCGTGCCGCGGAAACCCTTGCCGACGATCTCGGAGCTGTCGACAATCGTGATAAAGGCGCCCGGATCGACTTCGCGCGCATAGCGGCGTAGTTGCACGGCCTCGCGACGGCTCAGTACGCTCATGATCACCGTCACGCACTTGCCCGAGAAGGCACCGTAGCCGCGGCCAATGGTCGCCGTGCGGTTGAGATGCTTGACGATAAACTCCTCGACCTTAAGGGGCTCGGAACAAATGACCGTGCAGACTTTGCGCAGGTGAATGCTCTCAATGGCTTTGTCGACCACGAGTGTCTTGGCAAACAGGCCGAGCACGCAATACAGACCGACACGCGGGCCATACAAAAAGGCCGCGATGGCCACGATGCCGATATCAACCAACAGCAGCGCGCGGCCAATCTCGAGCGTCGTGCGGCGCTTGAGGATCATGGCAAGAATGTCCGTGCCGCCCGTCGAGGCGCCAATATCAAAGACAATAGCGCTGCCGAGCGCCGGCAAGATGACGGCAAAGCACAGGTCGAGCCACATATCACCCGTCATCGAGACATCGGTCGGAATAAAGAGCTCAAACAGCGAAACATAGGCGGACAGCGCAAACGAGGCAAAGACACTCCACAGGATTGCCTTGCGCTCCAAAAAGATAAAGCCCAGAACGACCAGGACCGCATTGATAATCCACATAAAGACGCCGACGGGCAGGGTCGGGAACAGCGTGGACAGAATGACCGACACGCCCGAGGTGCCGCCAAAAGCAAAGTGATTAGGGGTTTTAAACGCGACGATGGCAAAGGCCGTGAGGATCAGGCCCAAATTGAGCTCGGCAAAAAAGCGCGGAAAGCCCGGCTCCTGGCTGCGCTTGCGACCAGCGCGCTCGCCGCGCTCGATATCGGTGCGATCAACCACGCGCTCCATCGGCACCACGGGAGGACGATGCACCTCCTCGGCAGCACGCGATGCCGCCTCTGCCGCGGCGGCCTCAATCGCCCATGCCTTGCTTTCTGTTTCGTGCTCGTCGGCCATTACGGCAACCCCTCGTTAACAATTTGGAAACAATGCGCCCATTAGGGTAACGCGGAACGCGACGATTGCAACCCCTAGTTAGACGAGCGGTATGCCCACATCGGGGGGCATACAAATAACGGCCGGCCACGCTTTTGCTTGCGCGGTCGGCCGTTTAACGTTTTCGCAGATAAAACCTGCCAAAACAAACCTGTCCCTTTTTGGAAGGTTACTCGTGCTGGCTGGTGCGGTGCTCGTACTCCTCGGGGGTGATGACGTCCTCGATGCGCAGGTTGACGCCCGCCACCTCAAGGCCGGTCATCGCGGCAAGGCGCTCGGTGACACGCGCCTTGACATCGTCAAAGATCGCGGGCGCATAGGCGCCGTACTCGATAATGACGGAGATGTTGACGACCACGCGATTGTCATCGGTGACCTCGACCGTCACGCCCTTGGTCAGATTCTCGGCACCAAACTGCTCCTGCACAAAATGCATGAGGTTACCCTTCATGCCCAGAACGTGCGGAACCTCGCGGGTGGCCATGGCAACGATCTTCTCGATCACGCCGTTGGAATAGGTCAGCGAGTCCTCGGACTCGTCCGTTTCCTCATCATCCTCGTCCGCATCATCGGCGGGCTCGGCCTCGACGAGCGCCTCGTCCTCGAGCGTTACGTCCTCGGCCTCGGCGGTGACGGTCTCGTCTGCCTCGAGCTCGGTATCGGCCACATCGACCTTCGTATTAAAAGCCATGGTTCCTCCTTATGCCTGCCGCGGATGCGACAGTCGAATACATATTAGCGGCCGCTAAACAGACGGCCGAAGAAGTTGACGATCCCGTTTTCGCCGTCGCGAATTTGGCCGATCACGGCGCCGATCAGCACGAAGAATGCAATGACGAGCGTGTCCCACAGGCCGAGCGTGAGCACCAACACGGCAAGGATAAAGCCAGCGACGGCACCGAGCGCGGTGTTGGGATGACGCACAGCATAGCTCCAGATGGCAGCGCCCGTACCCTTGATGAGACCCATAGCCTCGTCAAAATCCGCGGCCGCCGCGTCTTGTAACTCAGTTGCCTCTGCTTTGGAATCAACAGGTTCGCTCGCCGGCGTGGCGCTCTGGTCAATCGTCAGGCGCGGCGTACGAGCGGTCTTATCTTGATTGGTATCACTCACCGGAAACCTCCACGGTCTGGACGGTAGTCTTGGACGGCAAAAAACGGACGCGCGTGGTCGTACCCGGCGTGCCGAGCATGGTGTCGCAAGCTTCCTCGATGCGCTGCTGCATCGCGGTAGCCAGAGATGCCACGTCCTTATCGTCAAGCGCGATAGCCTCGATCTTAAATCGGACGTGCGAATCGTCGGAACCTTGGACGCGGGCCTCGACATGCTCGATCATCACGCGGTCGTCGCGCTCTGCCGCAGTGCGAGCACACGAAGAAAGCGCCGCAAGGGTGACCTCGATATTGCGCTCCCCCGCCGGATGCACACAGGACGGCTCGCGACGAGCAAACATCAGGCGGAAGAAGCTTACCAGCACGCCAATCGCCACAACTCCGCCGCATGCCGTCACAACAATGCGCGGCATGGGGTCGCGCATCAGCAGCATAAAGCGATACGTATACGGCCCCCAAAACTGGCAGACAAGCGTACCCAGCGCCACGATGGTGGCGGCAAGATACACGATCGCTAGGGCTCGTTTGAGTACGCGCACGCGGCGCTCCCTTCAAATCTCGGCTCTCGAAATGCAAAACGGTTCGCTTCATTATAAAAGAGCCGGGTCCGGTGCTCTACGCACGCGGATCCGGCTCATCTATTCCACGAGGCTTGCATGCTCGCTTCATTATGCCCAGATATGCACGGCTTAACCCGTGTGGGCGCTACTCCTCCTCGAGGGCAGCGATGACCTCGTCGGTCATATCCATGGTGCTGTAGACGTCCTGGACGTCGTCGAGCTCCTCAAGACGGTCGATAAGGCGCTGGACCTTCTTGGCGTCGGCGCCGGAGACCTCGGTCGGGGTGGTCGGGACCATGGTGGTCTCGGAGCCCTTGACCTGGACGCCCTGCTCCTCGAGCGCCTTGGAGACAGCCATGACCTCGTTGGCAGTAGTCCAGACGATCCACTCCTCGCCGGCGTCCTCGTAGTCCTCGCCGCCGGCCTCGGCGATCGCCATCATAAACTCATCCTCGTCACCGGCAGCACCGTTGGCGATCATGGTCTCCTTCTTGGCGTTCTCGTCCAGGATCTCCTTGGCGACGACGATCTGGCCCTTGCGCTCAAACTGGAAGGCGACGGAGCCGGAGGTGCCCAGGTTGCCACCAGCGTGGGAGAAGGCGGAACGGACATCAGCAGCGGTACGGTTGCGGTTGTCGGTCAGGCAGTCGACGTAGACGGCGACACCGGCGGGACCGTAGCCCTCGTACACGATGTTCTCGTAGACGGCGGCGTCAGCACCCGAACCAAAAGCCTTGTCGATAGCGGACTTGATCTTGTCCTTAGGCATGGACTGAGCCTTGGCCTTGGCAACGGCAGCGGCGAGGCTGGCGTTGTTCTCGGGCAGCGGGTCACCGCCGAGACGGGCAGCAACGGTGATGTTGCGGCTGAGCTTGGAGAAGAGGGCGGAACGCTTGGCGTCCTGCGCGCCCTTACGATGCTTGGTTGTGGCCCACTTAGAGTGTCCGGACATACGTGTCTCCTATCGGTTTCGACCTAAAGCCCAGCGCAGATGCTCGGGCAATATAAACAAACGTCGTTATGATATACCTACTGGCCTGCGAGATAAACCCCAAAATGAAGGCGTCGTGATGATGTCCCCTTTGGTGCAAAGAAACCTGGCCCTCAATGCACCAAATTAGAACCAGAAGAAGTCGCTGCGGGTGACGGTGGCGCCGATGGCGAAGGGCATGCAGGCGATGACCGGATACAGGTAGCGCATGTAAGTCGAGCCGTTGCACGGGCCAATCAGGCACACAGCGAGCACGCCCAACAGCGGCACCCAGATCGCCAGCGCACGCCATGAATGACGACGCAGCAAGTAGACCACCACGGCGATCATGATCCACACGTAGGTGGCCGAGCTCATGGTGAGCGAGATAAAGGGAACACGCTGCACCGCCACACGGTACAAATTGATCAGGTGGTCGCACCAGCGCACCACGTTGCTGTCAACCGGATGGAAGTCGAAGTACTTGAGGTTGTCGGGACGCGCCATGATCTCGGCACTACGCGCCGTGCTGTAGACCCAGGCATCGCGCGCGCTCGGATAAAAATAACCGTAGTAGTTATTGATGAGCGCCGAGATATAGCACTCGGGATCCTTTTTGAACATCTGGGCCCACACCTCAAAATAGGCATCGATGTCCTCCTGCGAGGCGTACTCGTTAAAGCAGTTCTTGACGGCATCGGACTTGTCGGGGTTGTAGCGGCGGCCCAGGTTCTCGTACTTGAGTACGCGATCGATCACGGCACGCTCTTCGTCGGTCACCGAACCGTCGCAAGGAGCCTCCACGATGGTGCCGTCCTCCTTAACCGTGGGGTTGACGCCCGAGTTGAGGCCGTCGTGCTTTTGGACGAAACGAGCCGTCTGCTGGAACGGAATCGAGAGGATTTCGCGCTTGGAACCAGGCGTGATATCGTGCGCCGGCATAAAGACCTTGGTGAAGTACATATTAGAGGCAAGGCAGAGCGCGAGCACCGCGAGAACGCCAACCCAGCGGAAACGCGGGATGGCGCCTGAAGGCGCAGCACCAGTCTGCTTGGCTGCACGACGAGCCACATGCACGTCCCATACGCAAAACGCCGCCGCGATTACGCATGCCGCCAGGGGAAACACCAGGCCGCCGTTGCGCAGGAACGTGGAACCCATGGAGCCCAGAGCGAGCAGCAGCCAGTCGTGGCGCGCAAAGAGCACGGGGGCTTTCTCGCCCGCTCGCTCGACATTGGCATCACGACGGGGCAAGCCACATGCCACGAGCTTGACGGTCTGTACCAGCAGCACCAAGAACGCGTCGGCAAAGAGCACGTCCTTGGTGAGCAACGCCGCGTAGTTAGAGAACATCGGCATAAACGCAAAGAACAGCAGGATCGCACCGCGAACCGGCAGGCTCACGCCCAGTTTGCGCAGCGATGAAATGGAATAGGCCATGCAGGCGGCCGTGATGACAAATTGAGCGCAGGTGTAGATGGCAAGACCCGCGTTAGCGCTGTTGAACAGCGAAAGCCCCAGCTGAACGCACGAGCCGATAATGGCCGTGTGCACTACGGGATGATGCCCGTTGAGCAGCACGTTGGGGTTGAGTAGGCGCAGGTAGTCGCTCGTGCCGTTGGGATAGTTGAACCACTGGCGAATCTGCGCGCCCGTATCTCCCATAAAAAGGCCGGGCAGCGAAGCGATGAGCGTGGGCGTCCAGGCGATCATAAGCACCAGGAAGGGCCCGGCAAAGGGATGGACCGAGAGCACGGCGTGAGTCACACGCCATACGCGGCCAAAGTGCGCTTCGGAAAACGGGATGCGCCGAGAGCTCAGCCAATCTAGACACTCAAAGGCAAGGTAGAAGGCAACGATCGCCAGGAGCATCCAGCCCGCGCCGCCAATCCAGGCGCAGATGATGCGAGCTTTGTCGCCAAGGACAATCTCGGCCGAGTCGGTGAGGTCGTAGCTGCGGCCGAACACCATGCAGATGGCGAAGAACAGCGACGGCAGAATGATCGATGGACGCCAGGTGTCGCCACGGCCAAAGAACACGTAGCGAAACGGCAAGGTGAGCAGGCAGGCAAGTGCAAGCAGCATGACCGCGTCGGTATGGCCGGCAAACGAAAGGAGCACCTCGTAGCACACGTACAGCATGCCCGAGGCTTTGGGGTCAATCGCCAAGACTGCGTTGCTCGACACCGGGGCAGGATCGATGGAAAACGCCGTGGTCGCCAACAGCGCGAGCAAAAATGCGATGAGCGTCTGCTTGGCGGGGTAGCGCTTAAACCAGACGATGCGGGCAGCGTCGCGCGCAGCCGTTGTGGAGAGGTCGGAATCCTTCACAGTCCGAAAGCCTTTCTAGAAACCTGCCAAAAAGGGACAGGTTTATTTTGGCAGGTTTTATCTGGGGAAACGTTACGGTTCTGTCATCGTTGCCCAGCGAACCACCACAAAGGTGCCTGTTCACTTTTTGGTGGTTAAGCGTCGAGGTAGATGCGCTGGGGTTGGTTGCGGCGACGAGCAAAGATGATGAGCGCCAGGCCCGCGATTACGAGCGGCAGGCTCAGCAGCTGACCCATGGTGATGACGCCGCCCAGCAGATAGCCCAGCTGCGCATCGGGCACACGCACAAACTCAATCAAAAAGCGAACGATGCCGTAACCCATCACAAAGACGCCCATAAACGTGCCTTGGGGCAGTAGCGGCTTTTTGCGGCTGAGCACCTGCAGAATGCAAAAGAGCACAATACCCTCGAGGAATGCCTCGTAGAGCTGGGAGGGATGGCGCGGCATATCGCCCGCGGTGCCGCCAAAGATCACGCCCCAGGGCAGATCGGTCGGCTTGCCCCACAGCTCGCCGTTGACAAAGTTGGCGCAGCGTCCCAGACATAAGGCCAGCGGAGCACCGATAACGGCAAGGTCGGCGATGGTCCAGGCGTCGAGCTTGTACATGCGGCACACGAGCACGCCGCCGATGATGCCGCCCACCAGGCCGCCATGGAAGCTCATGCCGCCTTCATTGGTAGCAAAGATCTCGAGCGGATGCGCCCAGTAGTAGCCGTCGCCGTAAAAGATGACGTAGAACAGGCGGGCGCCAATGATAAGGCCAAAGACCACGCCGACCACGACACTCGTCAGGTCGTCGACCGTAATGTCAAAACCCCAACGGCGCTGCGTGCGGTACATGACGACCGCCGTGAGCAGAGCGCCGACCACATAGGCCAAGCCGTACCAGTAGATGGTGATGGGCCCCGCCGAGATGGCGACGGGATCAAGCATATGGTAGAGGTCGTTGAGCATATCGGTCCCCCTGCTCCCTACATACAAATGCGGCCGCGGGCCTTGCGCTCGCAGCCGCATATTCGGGCGTGACGTCTATGCGGAGCATATCGCCCGCAGCTTTCACTTCTTAGAACGGCGCATACTCGTCGTACAGGTCATCGGTCTCGCCGGAGGCATTGACCTGCTCGACACGCGTAACGCCGGGCACGTGCTCCTTGAGGATACGCTCGATGCCCATGGAAAGCGTCAGGGCGCTCATGGGACAACCGGCACAGGCGCCCTGAAGCTCCAGCTTGACGACGCCCTCGTCATCAACGCCTATATACTCCATGTCGCCGCCGTCGGCCTGTAGGTTGGGGCGAATCTCTTCAAGAACCTTCTTAAGCAGCTCTTCGTTAACAGCCACAGGGGCTCCTTTCTCACAATAACGCGGGCGCGCCCGCGGACAGAGCTATGTTACTACAGCCGTGTACCCGCTCACGAGCCGTCCATGCGCGCGGACACGACTTTCACGAGCAGTCAATTTGGGACGGGGCTCTTTTGGCTGCCTTTTGTTGCCAGCTGGCGTTGCCACGCGCTACTGCTGAGCCCGCCCCTCGGTGCCGATGTGAACATCGACGATAACCTGGCGGTAGCTGATGCCACAGGAGTCGAGGATGCGGCGGCTGATGCGTCCGTCATCGGTGTCGGCGTACTTGTTGTCCAGGTAGACAACCTCGCCCACGCCCACCTGCGCCAAAATCTTGGCGCAGTCATGGCACGGGAACAGCGTGACGTAGACCGTGGAACCCTCGAGGTCCTTGAGCGAGCCACGGTAGTTGAGCACGGCGTTGGCCTCGGCATGGACCACGTAGTTGTGCTTGTCCTGCAGCGGGTCGTCGCTCGTACCCCACGGAAAAAAGTCGTCGTTGAGCGCCGAGGGTGTACCGTTGTAGCCCACCGAAAGGATGCGGTGGTTGGTGTTGGCGATGCACGCACCCACCTGCGTGTTGGGGTCCTTGCTGCGGCGCTGCGCGGCGATGGCCACGCTCATAAAGAACTCGTCCCAGCTAATGACGTCCAGGCGCTTGCCTGACGAAGTTTGATGAAGATCGTCCGACATGGCAGACACCTCCGAAATCGCAATAGTTTGACCCATTGTAGCAGGTGAAAGGTGGGGGCGTTTGTCCCACCGGCGCCCTCACTTTTACACGCGGCGGGGCTTTTGGTTGATGTGGTAGAGCTCGGCGAGACCCCGCAACGTCAGCGCGTCGTCAACCGTCAGGCTATGGCCGACCAGCAACGCGAGCGCCTCGGCGTCGTCGCCGGTAATGACGATGGGCACGTCGCCCTCCCCCGCCGCCTTGGTCGAGCGCATCTCGGCAAGCACCATATCGAGCATGCCGTCGATGCGGGCCACCTCGCCCAAGACCACGCCCGAGCGCATGGCCTCGCGCGTGTTGCGACCGATCACATGCGTGGGTGCCGAGGGCTCGACCTGCGGCAGGCGCGCCGCAGCGGCCGAAAGCGAGCGGGCGCCAAGTGCCAGACCCGGCGCGATGACGCCGCCGACAAAGGTTCCGTGCGTATCGATGACCTCGATATTGGTCGTCGTGCCCAGGTCGATCACGATGCACGGAGAGCCGTAGACGGCACGGGCCGCCACGGCATCGGCGATGCGGTCGGGGCCGATCTCGGCCGGGTCATCGTAGTGCACGGGTATGCCGGTCTTAAGTCCCGGCCCCACGGTGAGCACGCGCCCCGTGCAGGTACGGGAAAGAGCCGCCTTCCACGGGCGTTCGAGCGCCGGCACCACGCAGCTCAGCACTGCGGCCGCGGGAACGAGTGCACCCGGCACGCCCGCATCGGCTGACAGCGCGCCCATGACCTGCGCGAGCCTCATACGAGCCTCATCGGCCGTGATGCTCGACGGCGTCGTGATCTCGCACGTCGCAAGCGGACATTCCTGCGCCGCAGCCGAATCCTCGGCAAACAGGCCAAAGCGAATGAACGTGTTGCCCACGTCGACCGTCAATATATATGCGCACCCATTAAGCATCGTCGGCGCTCCTTTCGTCTGCCCAGCAGTATATCCCGATGATTATTCTGGGACGGGGATTTAAAAATCAGTAGGTACGCAATGATTTTTAAATCCCCGTCCCAGAATAATCATCCTTCGGCTTCGCTCGGGGCAGCTAAAAAAGCCCCGTCCCAAATTAACTGGCTTGCGGCTATACTGGTGCGCGGTCGCGCGCGAGCTCACGCGGCGGCCCTTGGTAACCCGACTTCCCGCGCCGTATCCGTAGCGGCGCTCCCGGGGGAAGCGGATATACGCAAAGGAGTTCTATATGAGCAATCCCTCGAACCGCACCTCGATGCGCGGTCAACTCACGCTGCGTGGCGTCGTCATCGGCGTCCTTGGCTGCGTGATCATCACGGCAAGCTCGGCCTATACCGCCCTCAAGATGGGTGCGCTCCCCTGGCCGATCATTTTCGCTGCCGTCATTTCGCTGTTCTTCCTGAAGCTCATGGGCAACGCCAGTCTCAACGAGGCCAACGTTACCCACACCATCATGTCCGCGGGCGCCATGGTCGCCGGCGGTCTGGCGTTTACCATCCCGGGCGCCTGGATGCTGGGCTATGCCGACCAGATCAGCTGGCTCGACATGTTTATCGTGGCGCTCGCCGGCACCATCTTGGGCCTTCTGGCGACAGCGCTCATCCACCGTCACTTTATCGTGGACGCCGCGCTGGAGTTCCCCACCGGCAACGCCGCAGCTCAGACCCTGCGTGCTACCGAGGCCGGCGGCAAGACCGGCAAACAGCTCTTTGGCTCCATGGCCATCGCAGGCATCTACAGCGTGCTGCGCGACGCTCTGGGCGTGGTGCCCAGCATGCTGTGCACGCTCAATATCCCCGGCGTGACCTTTGGCATCTACAACTCGCCCATGTTGCTGTCCATCGGCTTTTTGGTGGGCTTCGCCCCGGTTGCCTTTTGGTTTGCCGGCGCGCTGCTGGGCAACTTTGGCATTATCGTCGGCGGTACCGCTGCCGGCCTCTTCGATGTTGTGACCGCGCAGGGTGTCGTCAAGTCCCTGGGTATGGGCCTTATGATGGGCTTTGGCGTCGCCGTCGTCCTTAAAGACATCCTGCCGCAGGTCGCAGGTATCGTCCGCGGCCTCGCCGCCGACAGCTCCAGCGACACCGACGAGCAGTCGCTCATCTCGGGCTCCCTTAAGCTCGACGCCGGCATCATCGGCCTGGGCACCGCCGCCATCGCCGTGATCGTTGCCATCGCGCTCGACCTCGGTCCCGTCCCGGCCGTCATCGTCACGCTGTTCACCTTTGTCACCACCATCATGAGCGCTCAGAGCTGCGGTCAGACGGGTATCGACCCCATGGAGATCTTTGGCCTCATCGTCATGCTCATCGTGGCAGCCTTCGCGCAGCTCGCGCAGGTCAAACTGTTCTTTATCGCCGGTATCGTAGCCGTGGCGTGCGGCCTTGCGGGCGATGTCATGAACGACTTTAAGGCCGGCGCCGTGCTGGGCACCAACCCGCGCGCGCAGTGGGTCGGCCAGGCCATCGGCGGCATCGTGGGTGCCCTGGTCGCTGCCGCTGTCATGGTCGCGCTCGTCACCGCCTATGGTCCGGACGCCTTCGGCCCCGACAAGAGCTTTGTGGCCGCGCAGGCAAGCGTGGTCGCCACCATGGTCTCGGGCATCCCGAGCGTGCCGTGGTTCGCAGGCGGTTTTATCGCCGGCATCGTCATGTACTGGATCGGCATTCCGGCCATGATGATCGGCCTGGGCGTGTACCTGCCGTTCTACATGTCGCTCACGGCCTTCCTGGGCTCCTGCATCAAGCTCGCCTACGACAAGTGGGCCGCACGCCGCGACGCCGCCGCCGGTCTTTCGGACGAGGAGAAGGCCGCCAAGGATGCTGCCTTCCAGGAGCAGGGCCTGGTCGTTGCCAGCGGTCTGCTGGGCGGCGAGTCCGTCGTCGGCGTTATCTTGGCGTTTGTCTCCGTCGGTCTGAGTCTGCTGGGCTAAGCTGAGCAGCCGCTCGACAGCAACCATATTGCCTACGGCTTGCCCGGTCGGTAGTTTTCGCGGCTGCCGACCGGGCTTTTTGATATCGAAACAAAGAAAGGCCGGCGCGCTGCGTATGACAGCGCGCCGGCCTTATCGGTTAAGCAATCGAAGCGCTCCCGCTATGAACCGAAGTTCGTTGCAGAAACTACGCTCGAAACACTACATCTGCTTGCGACGACGATCGCCAAGCGTCACGCCCGCGGCAACGAGCGTAATGCCACCGATGACGAACACCTCACCCGCAAGTGCGGAGTCATCGCCAGTCTGGGCGAGCGCGGCCGACGTGGCCTTCTTCTTGGCGACAGGAACCTTTGCATCAGCCTGCGCAACCTGAGGCTTGGCCTGCGGCTCAGCCTTGGAATGATACTTGTCGTACTCGGCCTGCGCGGCAGCCAGGGCATCCTTGGCATCGCCAAGCTCGGCAAGCGCGGCGGCATAGGCGTCGTTGGCATCGGACAGCTTGGCATCGGCATCGCTCAGAGCAGCCTTGAGGCCAGCGGCGGCATCGACGGCGGCCTTATAGCGAGCGTAGGCAGCGTTCAGCTTGACCAGCTTCTCGTTGCCCGTCGCGCCCGCGGCAAGGGATGCCTTGTGGTCGACAGCCTCAAGATCGGCCTTGAGCGCCTCGTCGTTGGCAAGCTCTGCCTTGGCCTTGACAATATCGAGGTTCGCATCGACGACGGCTTTGTTGGCAACCTCGAGCTGCTTTTGGGCATCGGCGACACCGGCGACGGCAGCGTCATAGGCGACCTTGGCGTCGTCGAGCGCCTTCTGAGCAGCGGCGTAGCGCTCGAAGGCTTTGTTTGCAGTGGCCAGCTCGCCCTCGGCGTCCTTGGCCTTCGCCTGTGCGTCGGACAGGGTCTGCGTCTTGGCGGCAACTGCCTGTTTTGCGTCCGAAAGAGCGGTCGCGGCGTGCTCATCTGCAGCCTGAGCCTTATCAACGCCACTCTGAGCAGCACCGTCGGCCTTTTTGGCCTCGTCAAGCGTGCCCTGCTTGTTCGCAAGGTCCGTCTTGGCGGCATCGCGCTTGGCGGTAAGGTCCTTGACCGAAGCAGTGGCGTTGTCATACGCCTCATTGGCCTGGTCGGATTTTGCCTTGGCGGCATCGTAATCGCCCTGTGCCTTCGCCTTGCGAGCGGAAGCCTTGGACGCGTTCGTCTGGCATTCGTCGAGCGTCGCATTGACCTTGTCGAGAGCAGTCTGAGCAGCGGCGGCTTCGCTCTTGGCGGCATCGAGCTTGGTCTGGGGCGTCTTGACGTCGATACCCTTGAGTTTGGCTTCGGCGGCGTCGTATGCCGTCTTCGCGGCGGCGGTGCCGGCTTTAGCCTTCTCGTACTCGCCCTTGGCGGTGTTCACGTCCGTGTCGGCCGCGGTATAGGCGTCTTGTGCCGCATCCTGCTTATTTACCGCTGCGAAGTAAGCTTTCTTGGCAGTGCCGAAGTTCTTCTGCGCCTCTGCCAGCTTATTCTGAAGCTGCTTCAGCTGCTCCTTCTGCTCCTGCGTGCCGCCTGCATTGTAGGCGGAATCGATGTAGTCGTTCAGGAGCTTCTTGAACTCGGAGACAGTGAAATCAGCCTGACTGTCATAAGCGCTGTAATCGAAGATGGTTACCTCGGAATCGGTGTTCTTACCGCTGCCAGTTGCGATGCCGATAGCCTTCGTGCCGGCATCGATGATGTTGAGATAGTGCCCGCACTCTTTGTAGATGCTGTAGTAGTGCTGGTAGATATAGTAAGAATCATATCGATGGCTTCCAAGTGCGTCACCATACTGTTCGACGTACTTATCGAATGCCTTTTTCTCCTGGGTGTAGAGACCGGTATATGGCCAGCCAAGCGTATCCTCGGTCTCGCCGCCGGTATATGCACCGCCGCCGCCGGCAAGATTTTCCCCGTTGTCGAAATAGCAGTTCGAGTGTCCCCAGATGTTCGATGAATATGATGCATTAAGGGCTGCTGCCACAGTCATGCGGAGGCTGACGCTGAGCGCCGACTGACCGTTCGCCTTGCGGAGGTTGTTCTGGGTGTCGAGGTAGGTCAGGGCGTTGCGCATCTGCTCCAGGGAAAGCGGGTTGGTGTCGTGAGACATGTCCTGATCGACGTACTGGTCATACCATTCGGCCTTGTCATCGGCACCGGTCAGCAGCGATACGGCATCTTGGGCGTTCTTCTTCTGCGTGGCGGTGAAATCGCTGCTGTTGCTGATGTAGGCCATAAAGCCGAGCATGCCCTTATTGATAACTTCCTGGTCAACGGTCATGTTGGACTTGAGGTCTGCAATCTGCTGCTCAAGAGCCTCAACCTGGGCATTAGCAGCGTCATAAGCCTTTTCCGCGGCGTTCGAAGCGGCGCGGGCCGCCTCCCACTCGCTGTGCTTCTGCTGACGGATCCCGACGAGTCGGTCGTACTCGGCCTTCTTGTCGCCCTCGGTCTGCTGCGCTTGCTCGTATGCGGTCTTAGCGGTGGTGTACTTGCCGGTCGCATCGCTGAGCTTCGCGTTCGCCTCGTCGTATGCGGCCTGTGCGGCCTGGAGGTTCGCCTGGGCGGTTGCGTCGACAGCAGTCGCGGCGTCAAGGGCGCTCTGCGCGGTCGCGAGCTCGTTGGCGGCGGTGTTCTTAGCAGCCTTGAGCGCATCCAGATCGACACCCGTGCCAGAAGTAGCGGCATCGAGCGCGGCCTGCGCCTGATCCAGCTTCTGCTGGGCGTTGTCACGTGCGGTGGTTGCAGTAGCGAGGGCAGCGGCGGTCTGCTGTTTCTTTGCCTGAGCGGATGTCAGAGCAGACTCGGCATCACTCTTTACCTGCTCAGCATTGGCGGCGGCGGTCTTAGCTGTCGCAAGCTCACCCTCGGCAGTCTTCACATCGGCGTTCGCTGCATCGAATTTTGCCTGCGCGTCCTCGACGGCCTTCTTGGCAGCCTCGTATTTATCCATGCCCATGGCCTCGAGCTTGGCCTTGGCGTCATCGAGGGCCTTCTTGGCCTCGCCCTGCTTGGCCTTGGCGTCCTCAAGCGCCCGAGTCTTGTCCGCAACGCTCTTATTGGCCTGATCGAGCCGATCGTTCAGGTCGCCCAGCTTCTTTTGCTGTTGCTCGGCCTTGTCGACGGCCGCCTTAAGCTCGTCGATCTTCTCCTGGAGCGCGGCGACTTCTGCCGCGTTCTGCTCGGTCGCGTTATCGGTTAGGGCCTGCGAGGCCTGATTCTTTTGCTGCTGCGCCTGCTTTTGAGACTGGCCCGCCGCATCGGCCTTCTTCTGGGCGGCGTTGTAGGCCTCCTGGGCGGCCTTGAGTTGCTTTGCCGACTCCTCGGCAAGCTGGGCAGCCGTCTTTGCGACCGCTTGGTTACCGGCGGCAACGGTGTTCTCTTCAGAACTACCCCCCCCCTGAACAGAATCGCCGTTATCGGTTGACGGTGCGGCGATTGCCGCCAGCGGCGACATGAGCGGCTGAGCGATGAGGCCCGCCGTCAAAACGGTTGCGACGGCACGGTTAGCAACGCTCTTGACGTTGACGGCCTTTGCCCGAGGCTCAAAGTGTCGTGGACTGTAGTTTGCCATGGCTTTCTCCCTTTGACACGGATGTATCCATACGCATCAAAATGTAGGAGCTGATTTTTGAATTCTGTTGCGCAACATTGGTCACCGGCGAAGTTTTTGAAACTAACACCTCATGACATCACAATTTCGACACATATGAAGGCGTTCGTAAATCATATTTTCATGAGGCAGCGTCCAGTTTGCCATGTACGCTTGTTCTTACGTCATCCGCCCTGCCAGCCGGCATCCAACTAGCACCCCGCCCGCCACGGTGTAGAGTAAGAGCGACGGGCGGGATATGCGGCCCGTGCCAGAATGAGGTAAACATGGAGCTCGACAAACAACAGATCAAGCGACTGCGTGAGCGCCATCATCGGCGCCATGGCATCCGCCCTGCCCATAGCGAGGCCATGAAGAACGCAAGCCGCTTTCTAAAGCAGGCATTCAATATTCGTGAGGGTCGCGCGCCCTACCACGTGATTCGCAAGCGCTTTGTAAACGGGGCGCGCCTGACTGGCTCGCACCTATGCATCCTGATCATTGCCATGTTGATCGCGAGCATCGGCCTCGATATCGACTCGGATATCGCCATTGTAGGCGCCATGCTCATCTGCCCGCTTATGGGATCGGTCCTTGCCATGGCATACGGCATCGCCACGCTCGACCGCGAGATTACCGTCGAGGCCATTGCCGGCCTCGCGCTGCAGATGATCTTTTGCCTGATCACGTCCACACTGTATTTTAAGCTCTCGCCCCTTGGCACCACCACGGCCGCCATCATCGACAACTCGACGCCCACCGTATGGGACCTTGCCGTCGCACTCGCGGGCGGCTTTGCGGGCGGGCTGGGCAACTCGCGCGATCAGGAACCCGCCACGCTCATCGCCGGCGTAGCCGTGGCGACCGCACTCATGCCGCCCCTATGCGCGGCGGGCTATGGCATCGCCATCGCAAGCGGGTCACTGTTTCTCTCGGCGCTTTATGAGTTTGGCATCAACGTGGTCTTTATCGCACTGGCCACCGAAGCCGTGCTGCTTCTTTTGCGCGTGCCGCTCAAGCGCGACCTGAACGGCGACGGTATTGTGACTGCTGCAGAAAACGCCGAGGTCGACGAGCTATCGCGCAAGGTGCGCCGCCGCATCATTGTGGGCACGGTAGTCTTTGCCATCCCCTGCATCGTTATGACCGCGGGGTCCATTGGCTCGGCGCAGGCCGGCGTGCAGGACGGCTACGGCGTCACCGAAACCACGCGCGAGCTCGCCGCGGTGCTTCCGGGCTTTAAGGATTACACCATCGCCGTCGAGACCTCGGCTACCGAAGGCGACGAGGAGGGCCTTGTCGAGCGCGAGGTTGTCGCCCATGTGACGACAAGCGAGGCGCTTGGGGCACGCGACCGTCATGTCGCCCGCAAGCTCATCGACCTCAATGTGCCCGAGCTCGATCGCGTGGAGTTCGATGTGAAGTGATGCCGACGCGGGATGTTGCAAAACGCACGTAGCAACTCAGGATGTTGGTACCAAAGGGATCGGCTTTGACAAACGGGGCAGTTTCGTCGTAGCCGCCTGCAGCGCACTCGGCATCGAGCTGCTCCTTGATGGCCGCCTGTTTCTCGACGTCGTAGGTCGCGACGATCTGATTGTGGAGCTTCTTTTGCTCGTCGGTGAGCTCATTGCTCGCGGTTGATGCGTCGCTTGCGCCGGCACTGACAGCGGAGCAGCCCATGAGCCCCGTCCCGACAAGCGTTAGCGCGCCCGCCGCACCCGCAAGAGCCGCTCGGCGCGTGAGCAACCCGCTGTCTTTGTCACTCAACTCCATATCGTTACCGTCTTTGAATGCCACCGTCGTTTGTCTCATATACCACGGCGTTTGCCCAGCCCTGTCCAATATTGGTCCGCAGCTTAACAAACACCCCTGAGCGGTAGCTTAAGCATGCAACGGCGCAGAAACACGGCTTTGGGGGCGCGGTCCGCCCCCAAAGAATCGTTTAGTACTTGAAGAAGCCCTCACCCGCGCTTTCGCCCAGCTTGCCTTCGTCGAGCATTTTCTTGAGGACGGACGCCATGGCCTTAAAATTGTAGGGCATCATCATCTTTTTGAGCAGCGGGCTCACCAGGCCCGGGACCTTCTGATACTGCATGACGATGTTGTAGGCCGTCTGGATGCCCACCGTGTCGAACACGCGGAACGGACCTTTGGGCGCGCCGGTGCCGCGCGTCCATGCGAGATCGATGCTCTTGGGGTCGCTGACGCCCGAGACATACAGGTCCAGGCCCGAAAGCAGCCACGGCACCAGCATGGAATTGAGCAGGTAGCCGTTCTTTTCCTTGTTGACGGGAAGCGCCAGCATGCGGATGTCGTTGGCAAAGTCGACGAGCTCGTCGAAGTAGCGCTTGTCGGTTTGGTCCTGTGCCATGACCTCGGTCATGTTGTTCTTCCAGATGGAGTTGGCAAAGTGCAGCGACAGGTACTTCTTGGGACGGCCGGTGTACTTGGCAAAGGTGCTCGGCAGCAGCGTGGAGGAGTTGGTCACGACGACGGTCTTCTGCGGCAGAACCGGGGCGAGCTTCTTGTAGAAGTCGATTTTTGCCTGGGTATCCTCGGCCATAGACTCGATGACCAAGTCGGCGCCGGCCACGGCTTTGGCAAGATCGAGCTCCAGCTTGAGCGTGGCGTAGGCACGCTCGACGGCGGCGAGCGCCGCCTCTTTGTCGAAGGGCTGGGTGCTATCGGCGATACCGGCGCACCACTCGCCCGTGCCGTCCGCCATGCCCTCGATAGCAGCGATGTACTCCTCGCGCACATGATCGATCTTGGGCTGGGTGCGGCCGATGCTGCCCTCGCTGCGCAGCCAGATCGTCACATCAAAGCCGCAGTAGGCAGCCTGAAAGGCAATCTGGCTTCCCAGCACGCCGCCGCCGGCAACGCAAACGGTCTTGTAGCTCATGGAACTGTCCTCTCTTACGTAATTCCATAGATGTGTATTTATTCAACCGTAAGAGGGCTGCACGCTGGAGGTGGGTTCTATAAACGGACGGTTACTTGCGGCGAACGGCAACACCTGTTCATTATTTCAGGGTTCCGAGGGAGATTATTGGTGCCACTGAGACGTCATTTTCGGAAGTATGCGGCAAATTCCGGAACCCTCGAGCACACCCCGGTTTTTCGCCAATAAAACCGCAGGTACAGAGCTTGGACATATCCGGTGTGCTCGGCCTATTCAGATTTTGCCGCATACTTCCGAAGTCTAAGTTCGCAAAGGGCGATAGTTGGGGCATTTACGCAACATATGTCCAGCAAAAACGGGTGGTAGCCGGTACGGCTACCACCCGTTTGATCGCGTCGAAAATGTTGGTGTAAGGGTGACACCCTAGCGCCCGTTTAACGAAAAACGGCCTTCGTCCTAGAATCTGAAATCACCAC